>Ga0315289_10012303_pt1 | contig 12064 bp, 9 predicted proteins | sample YL17G11_40_MG_FD_203452 | JGI IMG/M metagenome (GOLD analysis project Ga0315289, IMG submission 203452) | Sediment microbial communities from Yellowstone Lake, YNP, Wyoming, USA - YL17G11_40 | ecosystem: Environmental > Aquatic > Freshwater > Lake > Sediment | place: USA: Wyoming | collected...
TGCCCATGGCCTCGAAGACCCACGCGACCTCGCAGAGGGTGAGGGTTGATGTGACCGCCTCCTCCCCCCCCTCGATTCTCTTGAGGATGCGGGTGGCTACGGCTCCGAATCGAGGGTGGGTCGTCGCGACGTACATGAAGATGTTGGAGCCTACGAATCGCATGGGTCCAGCCTCTGGAGGGCCTTATCTCTGGCGTGGCTGCGGACCAGTTCTTTGGGGTCGTCTAGGGGCTTTTCTAGGGACAGGCTTCCGAGGAGGGCGGTTGTCGGTTCCTCGTATTTCTTAACGGGGATGAGTACGATTTCTCCCATCCTCTCTCTTATGATGACTTTCGTCTTTTCCTCCATCTTGTTTCTGTCCCGGATCTCCTTTGGGAGGACTATCCGGCCTTCCTTGCCTATCTCGACGAACATCGTCTCCCCAGAAGAGATGTATTTTTGTCGTTAATAAGGTTGATCGACTACTGTGGATGAAATCGACGAAATTTTTGTGTTTTGCCATTTATCCCCGTCTTTGATCGTTTAAGCTACGGTCTTCACTAGCTATAGCCTGCGAAGATGTGCTTCACGGCGTCGACGCCGTCGCCGACGACTTCGACGTCGTACATCTCCCCCAGCCCCCTCTCGTGCCCCCACTTTATGTGCTCGATGGTCTGGGGATCGATCCCCATAATCCTCGTCGCCGTGGCGTCGGTTGCGACGACATCGGACCCGGCTATGATGGTGTCCATCTTCACTGGGCTGCCGTGGACGGGCCCCCTACCCTCCATCCCGACGAAGCCGTCGATGACGGTCAGCGTCGGCCTCAGGACCGTGTTGATGTCGACTATGACCTTATCCATCCCCCTGATGTGGTACTTCCCCTTGAACTTGTCCGGGAGGAGGCCGAACATGTTCTTCATGCCGAGGGTGACCCCCGTCTCCATGTGCGTCTTCAGCTTCGCGGCGCTGATTATCGCCGCCTCGGTTACTATCTTAGGGACCTTTATCGTGTCAAGGGCCATTGGGTTGGGTATCTTGAGCTCGACCTTCTCCTTCTCGTGTCGGAGGTTTATGAATCGGACCCCGGCCCTGTCGCACATTTCCTTCATGCCGCTGGCGACGCAGGCCTTGTCGGCGTTGGTCGTCGTCGCGTCTGATTCCACGACGAGGGCCTCGACGCCGGCCTCCTGGAGCTTTTTTATGATGGCCTCGACGACGATGGGGTCGGTTGTGGCGCCGGTCTCCCAGTTCCTCGTCGTGATGAAGTTGACCTTGATCAACGCCCTCTTCCACCCCTTCAGGGCGACCCTGTAGTCGATGAGATCCAGTGCCCGGTAGACGGGCTCGAGCCCCCTGCTGCCCTTGACGACTGCTACCCTCGGCAAGATGATCGACGGTGAACAATGAGCCGCCGGTTATAGAGCTTTTCAGTTAGGGTTTCGGTATAGCTAGGATGGAGTTTAGGATGTGTAATGATTTGAAGATAGCTGATGGGGGAAAAATGGAGCTGTTTTAAAGTTAGAAATCAATTAAATTAATGAATATTGGGGATTCGACTACATTTTTATTAATTCTAACCTGTTTGTGGAAACTGAAAGAAGCCAACAAATAATCTTGAAAAGCGCGCGCGCGTGAACGTCTTCATCAGGGGGTATCCTGTTGCTCTCCTATCTTTCTTCAGGGACTTTTTCGGGCAGGCCCTCGTGTCTCTGGTTATTGGTCTGGTTTTAACTAAAGCCGTCGAAAAGGCTCTACCCCCACTGATAAGGAAATGAAGCGGTGATGACGACCCTGGATCTCTTTAGATGATTATGAGGTCACAGTTCATTCGGGTTTTATGGCGCGAAATTTAATTTCCATCAAAAAGATGACAGATGCCCGCGCGTGGCGAAGTAAGGTTCTGTAAAGTCTTCGTCGGATGGAAGAGGCTGTAAAGAATCGTCGGATAGAGGAATAGCCTTTTTTGAAGTAAGTATAAGCTCATACAGTATTCCATCAAGCCCTCTTCCTGTAACTGATTTTTTACCATTACGAGAGCCATCACGAAAATATTCTACATTGATTAGCTTCACATCGTTTATCGGGACCGTACATTTATGATCCTCGAAAAACTCAGAGGTGAATATCTCATTACAATATGAGCAACGAACTAAATTGGTTTTCATCTCTTTCCTTTTCCCTTTGGTAAGATATTATTAATATATTTTTCATATTCTTCATTATTTTTCATTACTTTTAAATATTTATTTTCTATTTCAGTTTTCTCTTCTTCTAGCATTTTGATTGATACCTTTAATGATTCATTCGTTAGTTTACATTCTTCAAGTTTACTTGTCAAACTTTCTGTTTCTTGCACAACTCCTGCAATCCTTGCATGATTTATATAGTTTAAACACTCACTTGCAATAGCTAATCTGGTTTTACTATCTAAATCTGATCTAACTAATTCATAGTTGCTTAATTGAAATGATAGAAGATGACCTAAAGAAGTTTTAACATTATCACGGGATACGGGTATTTTGAAGGCATCTTTAAAAATAATATCTCCTCTGTTAAACTGCTCTAAAAAAGCATCTATTTTTTTTAAAAAATCAGGTTCTTGATTTTTACCTGTATAAGTGTCGAATACAAAGTAAGGGCGTTCATCCTTTTTTTTAAACAAGTTATCACCTTTTTAACTTTCTAACTGTTACAACTCGTTCCCCGTCTATGATCACCATTCTCCAATCGAGTTTTTCGCCTTCTTTCAAATCGAGAAAAGCCACTATTCCCTCCGGTACGGTGGCTCTCAGGGAGGCTGTTCCGGGCCTCGCACTGGTCAACTTACTCGTTAAAGACAGATTACCCACCTAAATCAATCTACCTATCAAAAGTATATAAAATTACCTATTGGTAAAACAATAAATTTATATATACATACTAATATACTAATATATAGGTAGATGCGTATGATTATGGATGGTCGGAGGCAGAAAGGGCAGGAAATCGCCCAACACAAGGGACAGATCAAAAGGATAAGCGAAGAGGCGTACAAGGTCAAGTCTCAGAACGGAAATGGGACCTATGATGTTCTGAGAACCGAATCGGGTTGGATGTGCTCATGCCCTGACCACACCTACCGCGACGTGAAGTGTAAGCACATCTGGGCTGTAGAGTTATCCACCGCCATACGGCAACGGGTGGAAGTCGCTAGACTCAGCAATCAGGTAATCGAACCGATTGCCGGGTTAAGCAATTGCATCTACTGTGGATCAGACGACATACTCAGAGACGGTGTAAGACACAACAAGCACGGCGACATACAAAAATACGTCTGTAGGAGATGTGGAAAATACTTCACCATAAACATCGGCTTCGAGAAGATGAAGCACAACCCGAAGGCAATCACCTCCGCCATGCAACTCTACTTCAGCGGAGAATCGCTCCGCAATACGATGAGGTCGCTTAGGCTTCTCGGTGTTCAGGTTAGCCACCAAACCGTCTACAACTGGATCAGCAAATACGTCTCATTGATGAAGGAATACGTCGAGAAGATCACCCCAAATGTTGGCGACACATGGAGGGCGGATGAGCTATATGTGAAGGTGAAGGGCGACATGAAATACCTCTTCGCCCTGATGGACGATGAGACGCGGTTCTGGATCGCTCAGGAGGTCGCCGACACCAAGCACCGGCACGACGCGGGTAGGCTATTCAGGATGGGTAAGGAGGCGACGGGGAAGACCCCGAAGACGCTGATAACCGATGGTTTAGCCGCGTATCAGTTAGCCTATAAGCGGGAGTTCTGGACGCGGGAGAAGGCGACTAGAACGGAGCACATCAGGGACATCCACATCTCCGGGGATAAGAACAACAACAAGATGGAGAGGCTTAACGGGGAGATAAGGGACAGGGAGAAGGTTTTGAGGGGTTTGAAGAGGAGGGACAGCCCCGTATTAACCGGTTATCAGATTTATCATAATTATGTCCGTCCACATGAGGGGTTGAAGGGTAAGACCCCTGCTGATGCGTGTGGAATCAAGATCAAGGGAGATAATAAATGGTTGACTTTGATTCAAAACGCCACTCAAGATAGGGATAAAGGTTAACTTTTTATGGACACAATACGTAAATACTAAAACCTCCCCTTAACAAAGCGAAATGAAACACAAACCAACTAAATTCCCACTCACAAAAGCCGCACTTTTAACTAGGGACTTTAAAGGATTAGCGATTCCAGCGTTTTTAATAGATCTTCACTTAGCTTCGAATAACGATGATTATTGGGTTTGTGGGAATTGCTCTTCTCCACTTCGATTTCGAAATGGTGAAACCCCTAAAGTATGTGCAAAATGTGGTAATGAAATTGATTGGGTCGGAATAAAAACAACAATAATTAAGGTTTGTCCAAAATGTGGGATAGAAGGGTCAATTTATAATGAATATTGTGAACGACATATTCCTGCCGTTAAATTGGTGAATAATGAAATTCCCCTCTGAGTTCGTATCATCAACCGATTTTATAGCCCACGGATCAACCGAAGAGGTAACAGGACCTTTTTTATATCAGTTTTTAAATAGCCCTTCCGTCAATTATAACAAAGGTGAGTCAGCTATGTTGAATTTATCTAAGCTCACTTCCCTTTTAAAGCCGAAAACTATATTATCTATCCATTATAGATATATCGATAATATTTGAAAGATGGTTTAAGCTATGCTAGCTCTTACGGGTGATGAAAAGAAAACAGTCGAAGAGAGCCTAAAGGCAATAGATGTGAATAAAATCGATATTTTTGAATTAATGCAGGTTTTTATAGATTTTTTAAATGTTTATTCTGAGTTAGCCATTAAATTCGGTACTTTAGAAAGAGATTTCCCTGAATCTTATAATGCCATACAGAATATGGGAAAGATTGCGCCATCTTTTATGATGAAACTATCCGAGACTGCTCCTGCTGAGGACTTTGGAATTTTTGTAAAAGCAATATTAAAGTTATTAGAAATTGGTCCAAAAATGAATGATATTGAAAAACTAAATGCTGAAGAAAAAATAACTCTTGGAAACCAATTAAAAGATATTACTGATATATTGAATAAAATGATTAAAAAAGCGAAAAGAAAAGCAAAGCAAAAAACAGAGTGAAAAAAATGTTCAAAATTCCTTCTTTAGGATTTGATGGGCTTTCTGAAATTGGAATGAAACTTGGTACAATTATAAAATCATTTTCGAAACCCATTCGAGATTTTAGTACATCAAATAAAACATTTTTTAGCCCGTTAACTTCGGAAAATATTGAATTAGAATGGGAATATGTAAAGGACGAGAGAATCGGATTATACATTCTTAAAAATGATAAAAAATATAGTTCTTTAGAGGATATTGATAGATTATGTGATGAATTATTTAGTGATTAAATGCCTAAATCAATATTTCTTGACACGAATGTTTTTTTAGATGCTTATTTACCAGATGATAAAAAACCATGTTCGTTAGATTTACTAAATTCTATTAGAATGGGAAAGATAGAAGGTTTTACATGCGATTATGTGTTAGCTGAGGTCTTAGGAAAATTAAAAGAAGAAAAAGAGAAAAAACTTGGTAAATCGGATGGAAGTGTCGTAATTCCACCTGATGATATTAAAAAATGGTAGAAGTTATTAATAATATAAGACAGATACCTAATTTAACAATAATAAAAACGTCAAATATAAATCAACAACAGGTTTTTGAAACATTAAAAAATGTTTGTGTTGGGACAACTGATGTAATTGTTTTAATGTCAGCCGATGAGTTACAAAAAAACTTAGCCTCGTTAGAATTAGTTACCGGTGATAATAAGTTATTAACAAAAGGAAAAAAAATGATTACTACTACTCACACTTCATTTTATGGAAGATGCCAATCAACTTGTATGAAACCTTGTAGATACATGAAGAGATGAAATACTATAAAATTAAGTCCCACCAGTCACCCGACGAAAATTTACAGGCGACGAATCCGACGAAGACTTGACAGAACCCGAAGTAATAGTATTTAACTACTCCCACACTTCACTTGAGCGAAACGTGCTGGGTGCCCGCCATGAAGTTCAGTAAGCTGCCCATAAGCAAGGAGCTCAAGAAGGGGCTCAAGGAGATCGGTTTCGACGAGATGTTCCCCATCCAGGAGAAGGCCATCCCGCCTATGCTGGAGGGGAGGGACGTCATCGGGCAGGCGAAGACGGGCACGGGGAAGACGGCGGCCTTCGGTGTCCCCATGTTACAGCTCCTAGACCCATCCAGGGGCACGGTCCAGGGACTCGTACTCGCGCCGACGAGGGAGCTCGCCCAGCAGATAACCGAGGACATCAACGACTTCGCCAAGTACACCAGGGTCAGGGCGACGGCCGTCTACGGTGGCGTATCCATCGACAAGCAGTTCCTCGAGCTGAGGAGGGGGCCCGCGATAGTCGTCGGAACACCGGGCAGGATCATCGACCACCTGAACCGGGGGACCCTCAGCCTCACGGATGTCCGGATTCTTGTGCTTGACGAGGCTGATAGCATGCTCGACATGGGCTTCGTCGATGACATCGAGTACATCCTCAAGCGGACACCGAAGGAGAAGCAGGTGAGCCTCTGGAGTGCCACCATCGACGACAGGACGGTGAACATAAGCAACCGCTACATGCGTGACGCCGAGTTCGTCAACGTGAGCAGGGACGAGATAGGCCTCACCACTATCAAGCAGCACTACATCCTCGTCCCGGAGCACGAGAAGGAGGAGACGCTCAAGCGCGTCATAGACTTCTACAAGATCGACCGCTGCATCATCTTCTGCAGGATGAAGATTGGGGTCGACGATCTCCACGCGGTGCTCAGCAGGGCTGGGTACAGCGTTGAGGCTATCCACGGCAACTTCACGCAGGCGAGGCGGCAGCAGGTCCTGGACGGCTTCAGGCAGGGCAAGTTCAGCATAATGATAGCTACGGAGCTCGCCGCTAGGGGGCTCGACATAGATGACGTGCCGTGGATAATCAACTTCGACATCCCGATGGACCCCAACATGTACTTCCACCGCGTGGGCAGGACGGCGAGGGCTGGGAAGGAGGGGAACGCGGTGACGCTCGTGACGCCGGATGAGGAGATAGAGCTTGAGCGGATCAAGGCGATGACCAAGATCCCAATCTACAGGCTCACTCTGCCTCCCTCTTTCCTCTTCTAGGGGTTTATCCGCCGATCTGTTTGAGAAGCGCGTCCATTATGATGGCTTGAGTGATCCCTGTGATGTCGTCGGTGTGCTCCTGCACAGTCGCGGCGTGGCTTCTGGTTGTGGGTATCGACGCCACGGATACTAGTTTACTGTGACGGTTCTAGTGTATTCTATCAGCTTACTGGCGTTGGGTGTGCCGAGTTCAAGCCAATCCCTCAGGAACTTGAAGTAGTTCTCCGAGTGCCTCGGCGACTCGAACACGAAGGTGACGTGCTCAGCTACTCCGATCGTCGTCCCCCAGAAGAGGAGTTTTAACCCGTTCTTCCTGGCCAACTCGGTCCATTTGGGTATCCAGCCCTCCCTCTCCTCCAGTGATAGTTTGAGGAACTCCGGCGTCATCATGCAGAAGCAGATGTAGTGAACCATCTTCCGGTCCTGAGATTTCCCCTATTGCTGATTTAAAGTTATGGTGCAGCTGGGTGTCACATCTGAGTTGAATCATACGGCTGTTCTATTGTTAGCCGGCGTACGTGGGGGTCTTGTGGTGGTAGACCGGATGTTGAGTTGAATGGGGGTTAAGGAGCGTCGACGGTGTCCTCACCCCAAGGTAGAACGATAACCCTTCCCCTCATTCTCCCTCTTCTAACCCAAAGCTGTTAAACGGACTGCGTAACGTATTCTCGCGATACCCTTTGGCCGAAGCCTACTTTGTGAGACAACCCTCATCGGTGGAGATTGAGAAGCGGATCGAGGGTTACCAATCATGGCTTGAGATAGACCTAGACGCCATCACCCACAACCTGGAAGAGGTCAGGAAGAGAGTCGGCGTGGAAATCATCCCCTGCGTAAAGACGAATGCCTATGGTCATGGGCTCGTGCCCGTCGTCGCCCACATGATGACTCGGGGCGTTGAACGTTTCCTCGTCGCCAAGCTCTGGGAGGCGGAGCAGATCAGGGACGCGGGCCTCGCCTGCGGCGTCGTGAGTATGGACCCCCTCTTCTCCGATGAGCAGTATGAGAGGGTCGTGAATCGGGGCATCACCCAGACCGTCTACCAGAGGGTAACCGCGGATAGGTTGAACGTGGCCGCGGGGAGGCTGGGGTCGAAGGCGCGTGTCTGGGTAAAGATAGATACGGGTCTCGGTCGGGTCGGTGTCAGGTGGAGTGAGGCCGTCGAGCTTGTCAGATACATTTCATCGCTCCCAAACGTGGAGGTGACGGGGCTCTTCTCGACGATGTCCGAGGACTCGGAGCTCGACAGGCTACAGGTCGACAGGATGGTCGCCGTCAGCGGGGAGCTGGATCGTCTGGGGATAAAGTATGGGGTGAGGAGCATGGCTAGTGGGAACGCCGTCTTCCACAGACCCTTTACATTCCTGGACGCCGTGCGCCCCGGCCTGATGTTGTATGGTTTCTATCCCGATCCCGAGGACCGTGACAGCGGCCTAGACCTCAGGCAGGCGTTCTCCTTCAAGGCTAGGATCGAGCAGGTGAAATGGGTCAACGCCGGGGAGTCCCTCACCTACAGCAGGAGGTTCACGGCGCCGAAGAGGATGAGGGTCGGCACAGTCCACATCGGTTACTCGGACGGGTACCCGAGGGGCCTCACGAAGAAGGGGCTGGTCAAGGTCGGGGGCATCGTCAAGCCCGTCCTGGGAACCGTCTCTGTCAACCACTTCCTCGTCGACTTGGATGGCGCCGACGCCGAGGTCGGTGGCGTGGTTGAGGCGATTGGGCGTGAAGATGAGAACGATGCGCACAGGGTCTCCGAGCTCGCCGGGATAATGACGTACAGCCTCATGGTGGGTATGAATCCTCTTACTCCGAGGGTTTATTATAAGGCGGGCAAACCGGTGGCCGTGAGCGAACCCCGGCTCGTCGAGAAGTGACGCCGGGCATCAGGATTTAAATTTGGGTAGCGTGTATGGGTCAGAAGGGCCGGGGTAGCATAGCTTGGCTAATGCGCTGGACTCATGATCCAGAGGTTGTAGGCACCAGTGCCTTAGCCGGATAGAGACCATGGGTTCAATTCCCATTCCCGGCACCAACCCCCCTCTGCGGTATATCTTATGTCCCCCCCCCGGCGCGATGGGGGCTTGCCTTTTTGCTCTGGCATTTTTCAGGCACGTCATAATAGATGACCCAGGCACCATGGAAAATTTAAAAATGTGCCTGAAAAAGCCTAGTTTGAAAATTCAGGTGTGCTCGCAAAGTCATCTCTGACTTTGCTCGCAGGTTCCCGTGCTCGCTATGACTCGATATAGGCGTGGGCATAATCGGTTAACGCCCTTATGGGCTGAAAACACTCCGGTGCCACGGCACGTATGTATAGTGCAGGCTACGTCATGACGCTCGCACGGGGCATTATATATGGGTAGGGCTGGTTCTGGACAGCAGGGAAACCTCAAGGCAGGAAGAATGGGCTAGTTTAAAAAAATCAGGCATGTAAAAGAGGGTACTGAGGGCAGCGCTACGATTGTAAAAAGCATAATAGGGGTCGGGTACGCCCCGGTATCGTAAACCCGGAAACCAAATAACACCCCCATAAATATTGCGCACGTATATCAATCATAACAAAATCTATCAATATTAATTAGCTCTACCAATTTAGAATAACTGTCATTTCCACAATTTTTCATTGTGAGGTAAGAACTTCGTGGACTGTGAAGTACAAACTTATTTTCATGTTTTTTCAAGTCAGGTATAGCTTTGAACCATAATTTTTGTCCGCGTAGGATTACTATTAGGCTATTGCATTCTATTGCTTTTTCAACAAGGCTAAAGGAGTATTTTTGGGATGGTATGATTAGCTCATCGAAGTCGAATTTCGTTGATAAATAAGGAAAGAATTCGACCAGAAAAATCCTTTCAGCTACCCTTTTTTGCGATGAATTCTCAATGAGTGTCCTGAGTCTTTTATGCCAATATTTGTAAGAAGAAACATCAGATAAGGCTGGGTTTAGCGAGTAGAATGGGTATTCTTGTGGTTCGTGTAATAAATTCTTCTTTTTTATCTCGATGTAATCCGGTCTTTTATGTTGATCATCTTCATCTAGTTCAATTCCTGGATTATTACTCAATATAACAACTGGTGCATTTTTATCACCTTTGAATGGGACCGGAATTCTATGAGTGGAAATGATGGATTCTTTCTTCTTTGGTTTTTCGTTATATTTTTCAATACATTCCGCATCACATGCTAAAACATAATAATTGAGAATTCGAATTAACCCGCTTTTCTTCTTCTGAGGTATTTAATCCTTTAAATATCCAAGGATAGGAAAGACGAGGATTTAGAGGTTAATCCGAAACCTCTAATTATCTTTAGCATTTATTTTTCCGATTAATTCATTCCAAGGATTTTCCATGAAAATAAATACCGATTTATCTTTTATAAAATCTTTTTTCTTAAATTTTGCATCTCAAAAAAAACTGAATAGTGTTTTATTCATATTAAATTTAGTTATGCGTAATGGCGAGTATCAAATTCAAAGTTAATGATAAACCCCCCAAGAAAATACGAGGCAAGTCGCTGTGGACTTTTTTGCCAGAAGCTCTCCGGATCAAAGAGTTGAGAGACGCAGCATACCACGAAAGCGGATCTCAAAATTTCAAAGTGTTAGAGGGTCCTGTATCGATAAAGATAGAGATCCATCTCCATGCTTCGAGTAATAACTCGGCTAGTCCTGAGGCGTTCTGGGGAGATTTAGATAACATAGTTTCTGGGATATGCGAAGGCCTGGAAACCGCTTACACCCAATACATATACAAATCCTTAGATCCAACAAATGGCAAACCCCTAATCTACATTGACGATAGCCAGGTCGCAGCTATTTATGCTGAAAAGATAATCGCCCCCGAGTCATGTCCAGAATTCTCTTATGTTGAGGGTTCTCCTTCTCCGTTTTATTCTTCATTCGTCCTCCCTTTAACACTTCCCCGACCCGGGGCACACCAAGCGGCATTCTCTTATTCACGATCCACATCCGTGCCCGCACCATGGCTCTCCGCCTAATCGCACCCCAATCTATAAGACGCGGTCAAACCGCAAGATCACGGTCGGGGTCACACCTCTTCCAGATTCACCTACCCAACGCCGGTTCGAGCCCACCAGAGTGGTAAGGCTCCCCGTCGCGCAGCATCCAGAACACCACCTTAAGCATCTTCCTCGCCGTCGTTATAACCGCCTCCTGCTTGGTCTTCCGGGCCGCGAGCCTCCTGTAGAACCCACTGAGCTCCGACTCCTCAGCCCAGCGAACGTGAACGAGAACCGCCTGAGTGAGCGACCACCTCAACCACCGTGAACCATCCCTCGTGATGCCCCCATGCCTCACACTGTCGCCGCTGTTCCGGACGCGGGGAACCAGCCCCGAGTAGCCGCAGAGCTTCTCCGCGGAGGGGAACCTGTTCACGTCCCCTATCTCCGATATTATGAGCATCGCCACATAGTAGCCGACCCCGGGGATCGTCGTGAGGAGACGAGCCCTCTCGTCCTCCCCGCTCATCCGTCTCAGGCTCCTCGAGATGCAGATGATCTGCACGTCGAGGGCGTCTATGACGGGGAGCAGCTGGTCGACCGCTTCAAGACTAAGGCTCCGGAGCAGCTCCCGCCCCCGCCGTGTGAAGAGGGGCGTCTCCAGGTCGATGCCTCTCTTCGCGAGCTCGGCGTGGATTCTGTTCTTCAGCTTCGTCCTCATCCCGACGAGAAACGATCGGCGCCTCACCATTTCACGGAGCTCCCGTATGTCCATCGGCGGCACGTAGGACTCGGGCAGCAGGTTCGCCCTGAGGAGGTGGGCGAGGGTCTCAGAGTCCACCTTGTCGGTTTTGACCTTCGCCTCCGCGATGGCTTTCACCCTCTTGGGGTGCGCCAGCCTGACGTCGTAGCCCTTCTCCTTGAGGGCGTCGTAG
>Ga0315289_10012304_pt1 | contig 12064 bp, 14 predicted proteins | sample YL17G11_40_MG_FD_203452 | JGI IMG/M metagenome (GOLD analysis project Ga0315289, IMG submission 203452) | Sediment microbial communities from Yellowstone Lake, YNP, Wyoming, USA - YL17G11_40 | ecosystem: Environmental > Aquatic > Freshwater > Lake > Sediment | place: USA: Wyoming | collected...
CCCACCTTGAGGTAGGTCGTCACCTCGGACATGTTGGAGTCGCCCACGATGACGTGCAGCCGCCGGTACTTCTCCTCGTCGGCGTGGGGCTCGTCGCGGGTGTTGATGATGCCCCGGGAGCTGGTGGTGGCCCCCGAGATCTCCTGGTAGATGTGCTGGGCCCGCTGCGAGATGTAGTAGTGGTTCCCCAGCCGCGTCTTCAGAACCTTGCCGGCCCCGGCGAAGACCTGGCGGGTGACGAAGAAGGGGATGAGCTGTTCCGCCAGCTTGTGGAAGTTCACCCCCCGCTCCACCAGGTAGTTCTCGTGGCACCCGTAGGTGTTCCCCACCGAGTCCGTGTTGTTCTTGAAGATGAAGATGTCGCAGTCGATCCCGTTCTCTCGGAGCTTCCGCTCCGCCGTGAGGAGCAGCTCCTCGATGATCCGCTCCCCCGCCTTGTCGTGGAGGGTGAGGTCCAGGACATTGTCGCACTCGGGGGTGGCGTACTCGGGATGGCAGCCGGTGTCCTGGTACAGGCGGGCCCCGTTGCGCAGGAAATCGTTGGTGCCGCGCTGGCGGGAAACGACCTTTTCGAAGAGGTAACCGAGGGCGCTTTCCACTGACAGGTTCACGCGCCCGCCGGCCGACGAAGAGATCAGGCCGTATTCGTTCTCGAGGCCGAAGATGCGCCGCTGCATGGCGGCCGGGGCCTGCCGAAATCAGGCAGCCCCTTCCCCCTCCCGCTCCATGAGGTCCCGGAGCTCCGCCAGGGGGATGCGGCGGAATTTCCGCCCCACCCGCTCCCGCTCCAGGACCGCGACCTCCAGATTCGCCGCCTTGACCTTCTGGCTGGCGGCCGCCTCCAGGGCGCGGCTGGCCAGCCGCAGGGCCTCCTCCAGGGTGAGGCCGTCCCGGTACTTGTCCCGCAGGAACAGCTTCAATTCCTCGGCCGGCCCGCCGATGGTGGCGTACCCCTTCTCGTCGGCGATGCTCCCGTCGAAGGCGATCCGGTACAGCTCGTTCCCGGCCGTCCCCTCGCCCACCTCCAGGACCAGAATCTCCACCTCCAGCGGCTTGATCTCCATGCTGAAGATGTTCCCGATCACCTGGGAGTAGGTGTTGGCCAGCGACTTGGCCGTCACGTCCTCGCGCCCGTAGGCGTAGCCCTTGAGGTCGGCGTACCGGATCCCCTCCTTCCGCAGGCGCTCGAACTCGCTGTACTTGCCGGCCCCCGCGAAGGCGATCCGGTCATAGATCTCCGAGATCTTGTTCAACGCGGCGCTGGGGTTCTCGGCCAGGATCAGCACGCCCCCCTGGTATTCGAGCGCGATGATGGATTTCCCTTTGGCGATGCCCTTGCGGGCATACTCCGCCTTGTCCTGCATCATCTGCTCGGGAGAGACGTAGTACGGCAGTGGCATGGCCCCTTCCTCGGCCTCAGGCGGCCCGGCGCGCGTTCACGATCGCCTCGCACAGCGAGGCGACGTGATCCTCGGGAATGTCCTGAATCCCGGCCCGCGTTACGAGCTTGACACTGGGGAAGATCCTCCGGACGAAATCCGGCCCGCCGGTTCCGGTGTCCTCGTCGGCGGCATCATACAGCGCCTCCACCGCCAGGTGGACCGCCTCGGCCTCGGCCATGGCCGGCCGGTACAGTTTCTTCATGGTGGCGCGGGCGTCCTTCCCGCCCGAGCCGGTGGCGCAGTAATCCGCCTCGTCGTAGCGGCCGCCGGCCAGGTCGTACTTGTAGATCCGGCCCTCGTCCCGCTTCAGGTCATAGCCCACGAAGATCGGGACCACGATGAGCCCCTGCATCGCCAGCGGCAGGTTGGCCCGGACCATCTGGGCCAGCTTGTTGGCCTTCCCCTCCAGGCTCAGGACCATCCCCTCGAGCTTCTCGTAGTGGGCCAGCTCCGTCTGGAAGAGCCGGGCCATCTCGAGGCACGGCCCCGCGGCCCCGGCGATGGCGATGGCCGAGTGGTCGTCGGCCGCGTACACCTTCTCGATCCGCCGCGAGGCGACCTGAGACCCCTCCGTGGCCTGCCGGTCCCCGGCGATGACCACCCCGTCCCGGTAGCGGAGCGCCAGCACGGTGGTGCCGATGGGGACCTGCGGCATCCCCTCGCGCACCTCCCCTCCCTCCGCGGGGAATTGCGGCAGGAGCGTCGGCTCCCGTTGCCGCAACAGGTCGAAGAAGCTGGAACCGGCGTCGGAATGGCTGAAGGACAGATTCACGGGCCGTCCACCTCCTGGCCTTAATCCGAAATCACTAACCGCCAAGGCGCCAAGAACGCCAAAACTGAATCGGCCCATTCAAGGGGGCAAACGAAACTCCTGAAGCCCCCAGGAACCGGGTTTCGCGCTCTTCGTTGGAGAGATCGGAACATCGTAACCTTGGCGTCATGGCGGTTCAAGATGGCTTTGGATCAGGGCTATCCCGCCAGCCGCTCCAAAAGTTCGGCCACGCTGTCCGATCGCTCCAGGATCTCCCCCACGAGCTTCCGCGTGCCCCGGGCGGGTTCGCTCATGGGGATCCTCTTCACCGTGGCCTCGCCCGTGTCCAGGAGGATCGAGCTCCAGCTGGCCCCATAGATGTGATCGGGGAATTTCTTGAGGCACATCCCGCGGAAGTAGGCCCGCGTGTCCATCGGCGGGTTGCCCATGGCCTCCCGGATCTCGGCGTCGGTCAGGATCCGCTCCACGTACCCCTCCTGCTCCAGGCGGTAGTAGAGCCCCTTCTCCATCCGCAGGTCGTGGTACTGCAAATCCAGCATGCTGATCCGCTGGTCGTCGAAGCCGAGGCCCTTCTTGGCCATGTAGGAGGCGATGAGCTCCTTCTTGATGACCCAGTCCAGCTCCCGCGCGCACTGCATGGGCTCCTCGTTCAACCGGTCCAGGACGGCCTGCCACCGCTCCAGGAGGTCGCTCACCTGGGGGGAGAGCTCGGCCGTGGCGTAGTACTCCAGGGCGAGCTCGAGGTACTCCCGCTGCAGCTCGATGGCCGAGAACTCCTTCCCCCGCTTCAGGCGGACCTTCCGCCGGCAGGTGGTGTCGTGGGAGATCTCCTTGATGGCCCGCACCGGGTCCTCCAGGGCCAGGTCCTTGCGGATGCAGCCGTCCTCCACCATGGCCAGCACGATGGCCGTGGTCCCCACCTTGAGGTAGGTCGTCACCTCGGACATGTTGGAGTCGCCCACGATGACGTGCAGCCGCCGGTACTTCTCCTCGTCGGCGTGGGGCTCGTCGCGGGTGTTGATGATCGGCCGCTTGGCCATGGTGTCCAGGCCGATCAGGGTCTCGAAGAAATCGGCCCGCTGGGAGATCTGGTAGTCGCAGGGGTCCGTCCCATTCTCCACCCCCACCTTACCGGCGCCGCAGAAGATGATCCGCGAGACCAGGAAGGTGGTCAGGCCCTCGACCAGCATCTCGAAGGGGACCCGGCGGGCCACCAGGTAGTTCTCGTGGTAACCGTAGCTGTTCCCCTTGCCGTCCGTGTTGTTCTTGTAGACAAAGAGCTGCTGCGGGGGCGGGAGCTTGCTGTTCGCTGCCTCGCGGCACTGGTCGAAGATCCGCTCACCCGCCTTCTCGAAGAGCACCAGGTCGCGGGCGTTGGTGGTCTCGGGCGTGGAGTACTCGGGATGGGCGCCGTCCACGTACAGGCGACCGCCGTTGCGCAGCACCTTGTTGATGGCACGGTTATCCTGCTGGCTGGGGCGATCCCGCTCGCCGCTGACTTCGAAACCCCGGGCATCCAGCAACGGATTCTCACCCGTGTAATCCCACATGGCCTTGAGGGGTTCACCCGTGGGCAGCGCGTTGATGAGAAAGATGGAGCTGCCGACCGGGTCGAAGCCGGAGGTATCCCGGGCCGTGATCCCGACCTCCGTCTCGCTCCCCATGATCTTCTCAATGGCCATGCATGTATCCTTCTGCGGCGGCACCCCGCTCCTGCGGGGCCACCCCGGCCGCTCTCGCCTCTGTGCCTGCTTTCATCCCTGGCAAGAGCCGCGCCCCGGCATCGCCCCGGGCGATGGGTCACGGATGCCGACGAATCAATGAGGCGGGCGGGTCCTCAGAGGTAATGACCCGTGCTGATGGTCTCGACCTTGCGCGGTTTCTTGCCTTCCCGGTCGAACACCGGCCGGACATGCACGATCCGCTCGCTCCGGCGGCTGGCGATCTTGGCCCAGTCGTCGGGGTTGGTCGTGTTGGGGAGGTCCTCGTTCTCCCGGAACTCCACCTTCACGGCCTCGACGAAATCGGCGGCCGTGAGGCCCTTGACCCCGGTGGCGATCAGGCGCTTCACCGCGGCCTTCTTGGCCCGGGTGCAGACGCTCTCGATCAAGGCGCCCGACACGAAGTCCTTGAAGTAGAGAGTCTCCTTCTCCCCGGAGGCGTAGGTGACCTCCAGGAAGCGGTGGGCCTCATCCGCGGCGAACATCTCGGCCGTCGCGGCCTCGATGGCTCCCTCGGGGCCGTCGCCGGGGCGCCAGGGGAGGTCGGCCGTGCAGTACTTCCCGAAGATCTCCCGGGCGGCCTCGCGGTTCGGGCGCTCGATCCGGATCTTCACGTCGAAGCGGCCGGGGCGCAGGACCGCGGGGTCGATCAGATCCTGCCGGTTGCTCGCCCCGATGACGATGACGTTGCGGAGCCCCTCCACCCCGTCGAGTTCCGCCAGGAACTGGGGGACGATGGTGGATTCCACGTCCGAGGAGATGCCCGAGCCGCGCGTGCGGAACAGGGAGTCCATCTCGTCGAAGAAGATGACCACGGGGGGCCCGGCACTGGCCTTCTCCTTGGCCCGGGCGAAGATCTCCCGGAGCTTCCGCTCCGTCTCCCCGACGTATTTGTTCAGGAGCTCGGGGCCCTTGACGTTCAGGAAGTAGGCCGGGGAGACGGTGCCGGTCTGCTCGCTGAGCTGCTGGGCCAAGGCGTTGGCCACGGCCTTGGCGATGAGGGTCTTCCCGCAGCCCGGGGGGCCGTAGAGGAGGACCCCTTTGGGGGGGGTGAGCTTGTGGGCGGCGAAGTGCTCGGCGTAAAGCACCGGGAGCTCGATGGCGTCCCGGATCTGCTCGATCTGGGCGGCGAGGCCCCCGATGTCCTGGTAGGTGATGTGGGGGACCTCCTCGAGGACCAGGTCCTCCACCTCGGCCTTGGGGAGCCGCTCCAGGACGAGGCCGGCCCGGGGATCCAGGCGCAGGAGGTCCCCCACCTGGAGGGGGGTGCCCTGGAGGGGGGTGCTGAGCTCCACCACCCGCTCCTCATCCGCCCGGAGCGCGACGACCACCCGGGACTCGTCCAGCCGGTCCTTCAGGCGGGCCACCTCGCCCTGGGGGTCGGTCCCGCCGGCCGCCACCACGTTGAGCGCCTCGTTGAGGAGGACCTCCTGGCCCCGGCGGAGGCTCGCCCCCTCGACCGAGGGGGCCACGTTCACCTTGAGCTTCCGGCCGGCCGTCCACACGTCCACGGTCCCCTCGGGGTGGGCGGCGAGGACGGTCCCGTAGCTACTCGGGGGGGCGGCGAGCTTGTCCACCTCGGCCCGGAGGGCGGCGAGCTGCTCCCTGGCGGCCGTGAGGGCGGCGACGAGGCGCTCGTTCTGCTGGTGGGCGTGCTCGATCTGCTCCCGCGACTGGCTTAACTTGGTCCGAAGGAACTCGAATTCCTTCGGCGTCTGTTCCAGGCGCCGGCGCAGATGGAACATCTCCTCTTCCAGCGCCTTGACCTGTGCCTGCAGACCCTCGACGTCCATCTCGTACTGATCCATCTGCTTTTGATACGCAGTGTCGCTCTTGGGCAGTTGCCCCGAGAGCTTCTGCATCGTCTTGCGCAAGGAGTTCAACTTGGTTTCGGAATCGCCCATCCTCGTTCAGCCTCCGTGAGCCCCTCCGCCACGGCCTGCCGACATTCGGATGGTGGCGCAGCCAGTCGTGGCATCACATCGAGCGCTGTCACGATGATGAAAAGTATCTTAAACGGGTTTGGAGGGGTGTCAAGCTTTTTCTCCCCCGAAATCATGGCGCGAGACCCTCGTATCGCCCTCGGAGCGACGCCGTGCCTGCGAATCCGGCACCATCGCTTCCCGCGGGAATCACGCGGGCCACGGCCTCCCGAAAACAAGAATGGCTGGGGATCTTCCCAGCCATGCGAACGCGCGGGTCACCGCTGCCGTTCCCCCGACACGCGGGGGTCAGTGGCTGCACGTCCCTCACCCGCTGCTGGTGCAGCCGCCGCAACTGCTGCCCCGTGACCCCACGAACTTGCCTTCGCCCTTGAAGGCAAAGGTGGAGAACTGCTTGGTCACCTTCACGCTCTCGCACCTCGGGCAGGCGACGCGGCTCCGGCTGGAGGCGACCCGCTTCTCGAACGCGTGCGCGCACTCGTCACAGATGAATTCGTAGATCGGCATCTGGTCTCTCCGCGGGTCTGGGCCCGCACCGGGCAGGGGATTACTCGCCGCCGCGCTGGACGTAGCTCTTCACGAACTCCTCGGCGTTCTCCTCCAGCACGTCGTCAATCTCGTCCACCAGCCGGTCCATGTCCTCCTTCAGTTTCTTTCCCTTCTCCGCGATCTTGGCGCTCGGCTGCCCGCCTTCGCGCGACGGCGGCCCCTCCGTCCGTTTCTGTTTCTGCTCTTGCTCCGCCACCGTCTTCCTCCTTCCCCGCCAGGGCGGGGAGCTTTCCTCTCACCGGCTCGCCACCCAGATGAGATGCGGCAATTCCGGGAGCAGCACCTTGCCGAGGCCCAGGCGCACCGCCGCCGCCGATCCCGGCAGGCAGCAGATCACCCGTCCCCTGCTCACGCCGCAGAGGGCCCGGCTGAGCGCAGCCGCCGTGCCGATCTCTGCGTAGCTGAGCCAGCGAAACAGCTCGCCGAAGCCCGGCAGGACCTTCTCCAGGAGGGGCATCACCGTCTCGACGGTGAGGTCGCGTCGGCCCACCCCGGTGCCGCCCGTCACAATCAAACACTGGCCGGGGCCCTGGAGAAACCGGCGCACCACAGCCTGGATGCACCAGGGCTCGTTCTTCACCACCTCGTAATCCACCAGGCGGTGACCGGCCTCATTGAAGAGCTGCTGGACGAGTCGCCCCGAATCATCCGTCGCCTCGGTTCGACTATCGCTGACCGTGAGGACCGCGTATGCCACGGACCCCACCGTCTGAGCACTGGCCCGGTGTTCTGGGGCACCCATCACGCCACCTCGAACGCACAGAGAACTCGCCCGCGCCCGCGCCTCCTGCGGCGCGGTTTCCTGTCGATTCCGCAGCCGCCAGCGGCCGTTACGAGAGGTCTTGCTGGATCCGGAGGACCGTCGAATAGTCGATCCCGGTCTGGGCCGACAGACGGAGGAGATCCCGCTCCGTGATCTTGCTCCCCCGCTTCATGATGGCTTGAAGTTCCCGGCGGATGACTTCCAACGCCTCCTCACCCTTCACACGCATGCACGGCTCCTTGCCGCAGGTTCACTCGCCGATTCGGATCACGGGGGCGGACAGCGCTTCTTCCTGGAGGCGTCCCGCCAGGGCTCCCGAGACCCGTCGGAACGCGTCCGCCACCGCAGAATCCGGGTGGCTGGTCACGATCGGCTCACCCCGATCGCTAGTCTGGCACACGCTGGGATCCAGCGGGATCTCGCCCAGGAATGGAACCCCCAGACGTTCGCTGGCCTTGCGGGCGCCTCCCTGCTTGAAGATGGCAGAGGGCGTCCCGCAATGGGGGCAGACGAAGCTGCTCATGTTCTCGATGATCCCCAGGATCGGCACCTTAAGCTGCTGGAACATCGCCAGCGCCTTGCTGGCGATGTGCATGGCCAGATCCTGCGGCGTCATCACAATCACCGCCCCGGCGAGGGGGAGCGACTGCGCCAGCGTGAGCTGGGCGTCGCCCGTGCCCGGGGGGAGGTCGATGAGCAGATAGTCCAGGGCCCCCCACTCCACGTCCTGCAAGAACTGCCGGATCGCCCCCGACACCATGGGACCGCGCCAGATCACGGGTGCACCGTCCGGCATCAGGAAACCCAGGGACATCAGCCGGATCCCGTGCGCCGTCAGCGGCAGGATCTTCTGCCCATTGCTTTGCGGCATCCGGTTGATCCCTGTCATGAGAGGGATGCTCGGCCCGTACAGGTCGGCGTCCAGCAGACCGGTGGCTGCCCCGGCCTGCGCCAACGCTACCGCGAGGTTCACGCTCACCGTGGACTTGCCCACGCCCCCCTTCCCCGACGCGACGGCGATGCTGTACTTGATGCCGTTCAGCGGCGCCGATCCGCCCGATAGGCCGGAACCGGCAGGATGTGCCCCCATGTCATCTCCATTCATGATTCATGCACGACCGTGGCGCAAGCCGCACCTGTCTGGTTCCTCAGCGGGTACGGCCCGCCGTGAATCCCCGTTCACCACCGGGCCTCCAGCGCGCTCCCGGAACACCGGACACGCCTCACACTGCAGCTCCTGCGGGACACCGACGATCTGCCAGCAGGGTGCGAAATGGAGCAGGCGCTTGACGCCCTCGATGCTCACCTTCTCCGTGTGAATCAGGCGCCGCAGACACTCCAGCCACTGGACGTCGCCGGCGCAATAGTACCGCTCCCGGTTCCGTCGGGCAGGCTTCACCAGGCCTTGTGATTCGTACAGGCGAAGGGTTTGTTCGGTGACACCGAGGAGATCGGCGACAACACCGATGGGATAGCAGGCCCCGTGGTCCCCCTGCGCGTCCATCAGAACCGATGCCACGCGGCGCACTTCGGCGGGTTTCTTCATCTCAAGCCGACGCTTTACCTCCCTTGCTAACCGTGGCTTTAGATAGCAGAGCAATGCTGCACTGTCAAGGCCCGATCCCGGGGGAATGAATGCATTCCAACCGGCCCGGCGACCAATTCACCGTAGGATCGAGGGGAACCCCGACAACGAGCCTAGACGCTTCTCTTCGCGGGATCGAAGTCGAAAGGAACAAGTGACCTGTCCGGCTGGCGCGGGCCCGCCGATCGACCGCAGGGCCCATCGGCGCGCGGGGACACCAGGTCATCCCTGATGAGGCCTGATCAGATGCAGGAATTCCTCGCGGGTCTCCCGGCAATCGCGAAACGCCCCCAGCATGCACGAGGTGATGGCCTGACTGTTCTGCTTCTCCACACCCCGCATCATCATGCAGAAGTGGAAAGCCTCGATGATGACCCCAACCCCCGCCGGCTGTAATGTCTCTTGCAGCGCCTCGGCGATCTGGGTGGTGAGCCGCTCCTGGACCTGGAGACGCCGCGCGAACATGTCGACCAGGCGAGCAAGCTTGCTGAGGCCGACGATCCTTCCCGCAGGCAGGTAGGCGATATGCGCCTTGCCGAAGAACGGCAGCAGATGGTGCTCGCAGAGCGAGTACACCTCGATATCCTTGACCACCACCATCTCGTCGTAGGGCTCGGTGAAGATCGCTCCGTTCAGAACCTCGGCGACCGTCTTGCCATATCCCGAGGTGAGATAGCCGAGGGACTTCGCCACCCGTTCCGGGGTCTTGTCCAGGCCCTCGCGGTAGGGATCTTCGCCCAGTTCCTTCAGCAGGTCCTTGATCAGCGGTTCGATCATGCCGGGCTCACTTTCTGGCCCCGATCCACCGGAGTCGGGAAGATCATTCGGGCCGACCGGTTCACACCCTCGCGATCCAGCTCGAAAAAGTTGTTGGGGGTTTCCTCCACTCGCAGGCGCCACAGGCGACCGGGCGGCAGGGCGCCATCCAGGATCCGCCAGAGCAACATCGCCAGGACCTCGGTCGTGCTGGTCGGCCCGTCCGCCGGGGTGATCAGGACGTCCAGGTTCATCCGGTCGAAGCGCTGGATGACCTCGCTCCGCACCACCTCGTCCAGGCGCTGCCCGTCCGCGATCCAGCCGGTCCCAGGGGACACCGGGCCCCGGATCGTCACCTCTAGCCGATAGGTGTGCCCGTGGCCGCTGGGGTAATTGCACCGGCCGTAGATGCGGGCGTTCTCGGCCGCGCTGAACCGCGGACTGTGCAGCCGGTGAGCCGCGGAGAATCGATAGGCGTGCGTGACCTCGACCAGCGGCGTGCCTGGAACCCCATGCTGTCGCGGCTCACTCGACATTGCTGCTGCGCTCTCCATAGTAGTCCACGAAGAGGGATACATCCTCGTGCAGGCGGATTCGGTGCAGGCGGCATCCTTCCAGCTGCGGCTCCAACAGCTCCCAGATCACCACGGCGAGGTTTTCGGGCGTCGGCACCTTCTCCTTGAAGTACGGGACGTCCTGGTTCAGATGCTTGTGATCGAAACGCTCCACGACCGTCTCGACGATGAGATCCTTGAGGGCCTTCAGGTCCATCACCATCCCGGTCTCCGCTGACGGCTCCCCTTGGATGGTGATCTCGAGAACGTAGTTGTGGCCGTGGAGGTTGCTGTCCTTTCCGAAGACCCGCTGGTTCTCTTCCGAGCTCCATGTGGCGTTCGCATAGAAGTGCGCGGCGCAGAACTCCACCCGTTTCGTGAGCCGAATCATCGTACCCCTCCCACGCCGGCCTTGCTCACGTGATGCTCGCTGGGCGCCAGGGAGGCATCCAGAGCCCTCGCCGTGAGACGGTGGGGTTCCAGGAGACCATCCAGGACAGCGTGCACCCTTGCCAGGAAGGACTCCGCGACCTGGTCGGCGCGGTACTGTTCGACCCTGCGCCGACCCGCCTCGCCCATCGCGCGACGGAGATCGGCGTCCGCGAGGAGACGGGCCATCGCACGCGCGAGCGCCTGTGAATCGTCCGGATCCACCAAGAGCCCAGTTTCGCCATCCGCCACCGTCTCAGGTACGGCAGCCGCCCGGGCCGCGATGATGGGCTTGCCGCACGCCATGGCCTCGAGGAAGACGATGCCGAAGCCCTCTTGCCGGCTGGGGAGACAAAAGATGGCCGCGCGCCGGTAGCGATCCACCAGGTCCCGACGGGGGATCGTCCCCAGCAACGTCACCCGGTCCTTGAGATCGAGGGAATCCCGGAGGCGCTCCCACGCGTTCCGACAGGGGCCCTCTCCCACCACCCAGCCCTGGAAGGGAACGCGGGCATCCCGCAGATGCGCATAGGCCTTCATGAGGGCACCGAGATTCTTGCGCGGGTACATGTGGGCCACGGTCAGGATCGCAGGCGGCTCCGCCTGGTCCGCGGCAGGCCCCCCGAGTGCCTCCGCCCAGGCCTTGAGGTCGATGAGTTCAGGAACGATCACGATCTTGTCCGCCGGGATGGCGTAGGTCTCACCGATCCGATTGCGGGAATACTGGCTGGTTGCCACCACGACGTCGGCCCGGTGGACTGCCAATCGCTCGAAGGCCGCCTGAACGCGCAGGAGCCCGCGGACGATCCCGCGCTCGTTCGTGAGTTCGTCGGCAATCACCCCCTTGATGTTGGCAACGTAGGGGGCGGTCTTTGCCCGTCCGTAGTGAAAGCCGTCGAGGTCGAAGCCGACGACCCAGTCATATCGGCCCCGCCGAAGGCGGGGGGCCACCACCAGATTGAAGAGGATACGCTTGAGCGTGAAACTGGGTGACCACCAGACTGGGAACTGCATCTCGACCCGGATGTTCCGGTCGTCAAGGGCCCGGGCGAGTTGATTGATCCCAACGTAGGTGCCGCTTCCCCCCGCGACGGAGAGCGGTGTGGAGGTCACGAACGCGATCCGTGACGGCATGCTTTGGCGCCCGTCCGGATGCCGGCTGTCTGGAAACGACGCAAGGCCCGCCATTTTTTCCTGGGAATCAGCCCTTGCGGGGACGTCCCGTGGAATGGACGAGTATTGCCCACGCGGTCAAGGGACTTGCAGCCCAACGCTCGAATGAACGTTGCGACGCTAATATGCTAATGCTGAGTGTGTCAAGCGAAAAGCCAGGGGAAGCATCGTGGCCTGCCTTCCCACGAAGGATCCAAATTCCCCGGCCTCAAGGGCCTTGAACGGGAGAGTGAATCGCATGCGAAGAGGGGTCGCCTTCCCGGCTGGTCCGATGGAAGTCGAAGCGCAGTGCCCTATTTACGGCACCATTGGCGCAATGCGACTTTTTTAGTCGGCAGAGGAAAGCGGTCCGACACATGCTTCCAGCCTGTCTCCCT
>Ga0315289_10012306_pt1 | contig 12063 bp, 9 predicted proteins | sample YL17G11_40_MG_FD_203452 | JGI IMG/M metagenome (GOLD analysis project Ga0315289, IMG submission 203452) | Sediment microbial communities from Yellowstone Lake, YNP, Wyoming, USA - YL17G11_40 | ecosystem: Environmental > Aquatic > Freshwater > Lake > Sediment | place: USA: Wyoming | collected...
TAGACCAAGATTCTGCCGATGACCTCGTGGTATCCGAAGATTTTGTACAGGGCTGCCGTCGTCCAAGGGATGACGGGGAATTCCATCTCGGCGTAGCCGGGGCCGTCGCCTCGCCAGTCGATCCGGGGATAGAGGATATTCATCCCCTCCCGATAAAAATTTCTGGCCACGGCGGCATAATCACATTCCCGCCAAGATTCCCGGACCCGCCCATCGATCGGCCTCCAGACATCGAGAGACCGAATCCAGGCCCCCAAAAAGAACAAAGCCAAAAAAACGATGTTCGCTCTTTTCAGATGGCCCCGGCTGGTTTCGGTCAAATGCGTTCCTATTCCCCTGCGGCTGTATATGAGATGAAGCCCCGCGACTCCAGCCCCGCCCCGCGATGACATCTTTTACTTAATCTTGCGTCAACGAGCGTTGACGTTTTCCACGCTTTTTGGGGCGTGCCTCGTGCCATTTCTTGTCGTTGTCCTTGGATTCTTGCCTTTTCCCGTTCCTGGCGCGTTTCTTGATACTTCGTTTCCGATGTGCCGGGAATCTACCGTCCTCGTCATCCGGAACGCACCGTTCTCTACCGGGTGCTTTTCCATCATTTCGAGCGGTTCGTCGCCGAATACGAGAGCCGCTTCGAGCGGGACTATGGTTATTTCCGGCCGATCGTCAAGGATGTCGTCGAAAAATATCTTGACTGCGGCAATCCCCGCTGCGGATTTGCCCGGATCCGGTGTCCATGCTGCCGGGCGGAACATCTTCTGATGTTTTCCTGCAAAACCCGAGGGTTTTGCCCTTCGTGCCATGCCAAGAGGCTTGAGGAGTGGGGCGAGTGGGTGCGGGAGACGCTCCTTCTCGACGTCCCGCATCGTCAGGTGGTCTTCGTCATCCCGAAGATGCTCCGGGTGTTCTTCAAGTTCAAGCGGAAGCTCCTGGGGGATCTTTGCCGCTGTGCCGAACGGGCGCTTCTCTTCTATTTGGAGGCTGCGGCCGGGACGGCGCTCGAGCCTGGGATTGTCGCCGTCATCCAGACCTTCGGGGACCGCATCAATTTCCACCCGCATCTCCATTTCTTGGTGACGGAGGGCGGGACGGACGCGGCCGGCGTCTTCCATCAGATTCCCCGGATCGACGATTTGCGCCTGGCCGAGGTCTTCGGCCGCGAGGTGCTGGCGTTTCTTGTTGGCCGGGAACTCCTCAGCCCGGAATGGGCGGAGCGCCTTCTCTCCTGGCGCCACACGGGCTTTTCAGTCCACAGCCGGGTCCGGGCCAAGACCAAGCCGGAGGCCGAGCGGGTGGGAAAGTACATGATCCGACCGCTACTCTCGCTGGAGCGGCTGTCGTTCCTGGAACCTGAGGGGAAGGTCGGCTATCGTTATGACCAGGACCGCTCCGAGCAGGAGGCGATGGATTATCTGGAGTTCATCGCACGGGTGACCTCGCATATCCCCGACAAAGGCCAGGTCACTATCCGTTATTACGGCCTCTACGCCAACGCCCACCGGGGGAAAGTGAGGAAGGCGAGCGTCTCTCCTTTGGTTCTGCGGATGGCTGAGCAGGAAGAGAAGTGCATCCCGTCCAAGGGCTGGGCGGAGATGATTCGCAAGGTCTATGAGATCGATCCGCTGCTCTGTCCCAAGTGCGGGGGGCTGATGAAGGTGGTCGCCTTCATCACCGATTATCGGGCCGTGGACCGGATCATCTACCATCTGAAGTTGACGTTCGTTGCCGAGAAGCCGCCGCCCTCCCATGTCTTCCAGCAGGTCGCCTTGATGGCGGCCGAGGAGCAGGCGGAATATTTTTAAGAACGCGCGGTTTCCAGGGGCTACGGAGGTCTATCGTCTTTAGGCGGGTTTTCCGGTCGTCCGCAACGAAGATGTCGCCGGCGAACCCGGCTCATGCCAATTTTCTTGTTCTTGACTTCGACCCGAGGTCGGGACTATCATTTTTTCGTGAAGGGAGGCAACGATTCCGAGCTGAAGGGGAGGGAAAATACTTCGCCGCGAAAAAGGAAAGTCTTATCCCATATTCGGATGAAAGTTGGCGAAGAAGACAAGTCGGGTGATTTCTCGCCAGAGTCTCCAGAAAACTCTATCGAAGACCAGGTCAAAATCAAGGTCAATCGTGCTCTTTGGGAAGAAAAAGTCAGGAAATACACAGCTCCTTTTGCCAAATACGGAGATATTTATGAAGCAAGGGCTTCCTTGGATGCGACTGTTGAAACCCGCTGGTATGTAAGCAGTGAAGGCTCACGGATTCAGACATCTCAGAGTTATTGTCGGCTAGCAATCTCAGCTTTTGCTAAAGCTGAGGATGGAATGGAACTGCCAAGGTATGAATCGTTCTTTTCTTTCACGCCTGATGGACTGCCCGACGATGGAACCGTGCTCAAAGCCGTCGAGAAAATGATCAGTGATCTGCATGCGCTCCGCACCGCTCCCACTGTTGACCCCTACACAGGCCCTGCCATCCTCTCCGGCCGTGCCAGCGGCGTTTTCTTTCATGAAGTCTTCGGTCACCGCATCGAAGGACATCGACAGAAGAGGGTTGAAGAAGCTCAGACATTCAGGAAGATGCTAAACGAGAAGGTCTTGCCCGAAACCTTCTCTGTTTATTTCGACCCAAATGTGACCCGGTTTGGAAATGCCAATCTTTCAGGCTCTTATCGGTATGACAACCAAGGGGTCAAAGCTCGCAGAGTCCCGATCATCGAAAAGGGGGTATTCAAGGGATTCTTGATGAGCCGGACGCCCATAGAGGGCTTTCCCAAGTCAAACGGCCACGGCAGGAAACAGCCTGGATTTGCCCCAGTCTGCCGCCAGTCAAACCTCTTTGTCGAGGTGTCTCAAGCTATGTCTCGAGCTGAGCTTAAAAACAGGCTCATCGAGCAGTTAAAAAAAGAGAATAAGCCTTTTGGTCTTTACTTCGAAAACATTGAAGGCGGGTTCACGATGACCGGCCGAACCATTCCCAATGCCTTCAATGTCCTGCCTATCATGGTTTACCGCATCTATGTGGATGGCCGTGAGGAGTTGGTACGTGGAGTGGACCTGATTGGGACGCCTCTCACTGCCTTCAGCAAGATTGAAGCAGCTGATGATCAGATTGGCATATTTGACGGTATCTGCGGAGCAGAATCAGGAGGAGTCCCGGTCTCCTCAGTCTCACCTGGAATTCTTGTGTCCCAAATTGAGGTTCAGAAGAAAGCCAAATCTGAGGAAAGGCCGCCAATCCTTCCACCGCCTTTCAAAGACAATAAACAATAAGGTGGGCAAGATGAAGAACCTTAGATATTTTTGTTTCATTTTGGGTTTTCTTTTTATTTTTTCCCTGTCTCAGGCCCAAGAAGACATCGTGATGAAGGCGATGAGCGATGAGCTGGCCCGATCCATGGCCAAGCTTCAACTCGAAAACCTGGAAAAGCCCTACTTCATCTCCTACCGAGTGCAGGAAAGTCGATATATTCGAATTGTCGCTGGCTTCGGAAGCCTTTTACAGAGCAGCGAGAGCCGGTCACGATTTCTTATAGTTGAGGTTCGCGTTGGCAGTCCTGCCCTCGACAACACCGGCTTTCTTTCCTATCCTTCCTTTTCTGGCGGAATGAGAACAGGTATGATGCCCCTCGACGATGATTACAATGAATTGAGAAGACAAATCTGGCTTGCCACAGATGCTGTTTATAAAAGAGCCCTTGACGACCTGGCCAGGAAACGCTCCGCCCTTCAGAACAAAACTCTCACTGAAGAGATACCAGATTTCAGCAAAGAGGAGCCTGTAACCATCACTGAAGTTGTCCCTGCTTTAAAGGTCAATATCGTCGAGACTGAGAATCTGGCAAAGGAGCTCTCTGCTCTCTTCAAGCAATTCCCTGACGTCTTCACCTCCATGGTTCAGTTCAGCATAAACAACACTCATATCCGTTACATCAACAGCGAGGGATCTTCATTCGTGCGCTCTTTGCCATTGATAACCTTTACAGCCTCGGCAGCGACCCAGGCGAGTGATGGCATGCCATTGGAGAATTTTATCGCCTTCTATGGCCGATCCATGGACGAATTTCCAGGGAAAGATGTTCTTGGAGCCCGTCTGCGCGAGCTGGGGACCCAGTTCGAGAATATGCGGAATGCTCCTCTTTTAGACCAATATAACGGCCCTGTGCTCTTTGAGGGGCAGGCAGCAGCCGAGCTCTTCAGTCAAGTTTTTGCCCAAAGGCTGGCTGCGACTCGACGTCCTGTTACAGATAGCCCCCAGGCTGAGAGGTTAGCGGCAATGCAGGAGAATCCTTTCCTGGACAAAATCGGCGCTCGGGTGATGCCAGGATTTATGAATGTTGTCGACAACCCGACGCTCGCAGAGTACGAAGGGAATCGACTCATTGCCGTATACAAGGTGGATGATGAAGCAGTCCCCGCACGCCAGACAACACTGGTTGAGAACGGAATCCTCAAAACCCTTCTCACCTCTCGCAATCCGGTTAGGGGGATTCTCAAGAGTTCTGGGAACTATCGAGTTTCAGGAGTTCTGCCGAGCAACCTAATTGTCTCAGCACAGAATGGCTTTGCTGCCCTTGAGTTGAAAGATGAATTGTTGAAACTGGCCAAACAAAGGGGAAAAAAATACGGAATTGTGATCCGGAGAATCGGGAATCCACTTCTGAGGATATCTCGCGACCTGGCGAGCACAGCTATTGCTGGCGCGCCAGGGCAAGAGGCTAGAGTGGAAAGCATCATCCTGGCCTTCAAGGTTTTTCCAGATGGACACGAGGAGTTGATAAGGAATGTGGAACTCACCGGCATGAGCACAAGCTTGTTCAAGGAAATAGTGGCGGCATCCAAAGACTCGACTGTCTATAATGCTCCTTTCAGAACTCAAGCCGTTTCGTTTGTTGTGCCATCCTTACTTTTCGAAGACATATCACTGAAAAAGCCAAGTGGGGAAATTCCCAAGCCGCCACTCATTAAACATCCCTTTTTCGATAAGCAAAAGTAGAATTTTCTAAACCTAATAGAGCAGCTTGATTTTGCTTAAAGACATCGGGTCGTCATTGCTGCTGATCGGATGCCGACGGATTTTCCATGAATACTCTTTAGCTGGCAGGAGATACTGAGGATAAGGCTTTGCCCCCCAAGAATCATCGCCGCCCCACTCCCATCTGCTTGTAATCCAAATTATCCTGACCAAATTACCTTTTTTCTACTATCTCAAGATTTACTCTCTTTTTCAGTTTCATTCCAGCAGCACCGAGAATAAGTCTGATAGCCTGAGCGTTTCTTCCCTGTTTTCCAATAACCTTGCCCATATCTTCCGGAGCAACCTCTAATTCAATGATTGAGCTCTGTTGCCCGTCTAATTGGGAAACCTTCACTTTGTCCGGGTTGTCTACTAATGATTTAGCAATCAACTCGACGAGTTCTTTCACTGCTACCTCCTTGAATACATAAAGTGTTTTTTTCCGCTTTTGAGCATTTCTTTCTTCTCACCCGTCTTTCCTGGGGGGAGTGAATTCACATCAAAGTCTGTTGAGCCCCAGCGTTTTAATTTTCTCAAGAATGAGCTAATAAAGAAATTGAAAATTCACTGACCCTTCAGCCCCGCCAGCCTCTTCCGAGCATCCTTCACCTCGGACAGCCGGACCGCGGCCAAGCGGGGCTGGCCTACCTAAGTGCCGGTCAGCATCGAGGCGAGTTAGGGCCAGATATAAGGCCTTGCCTCCAAGCGTGAGACGTACATGTCGTCATATGAATGTACATCAACATCTATATCGACATATATAAGCAGCGCGTCTCTTTGCCAAGCACATCGAGCTATGCTTCCCTCCTGTCGCATTTTTTGGATCCCAGCCTTAAGCATGATAATTATAGGGGCATTTGTACATGCCTTCTCCAGCTAGCTTGGGAAATCTTCTAGCCTTTACTTCGATATCATCGAGATATATACTTGATTTTGGAGCCGTGCGGTTTTGACGTGACGGCGCACACTGATCTGGGGATTGTACGTTAAGGCGGGAGAAATATGAGTACAGATATCGTCAGCATCGCTTTAAGAAATTTCACTGACTGGCAAAAATTCGAGCAGCTGGCAACCGAAATAATGAGAGACGAGGGGTATCCTGATATCAAGCCCCTTGGGGGACAAAAGGACGGGGCCAAGGATGCAATTGTAGAGAGATTTTATTCCCATCAAGGAAAACGAATAGTAACTATCTTTCAGTTCTCTCTAAGAAAAGATGTACTGGAGAAGATAAAAGAAACTATACAGGGCCTCAGTAATAATGGGGTGGAATACCAAAAGCTTGTCCTAGTAACTACGACAAGTTTTTCAACAGCAGGACAGGAAAATGCCAAGAAGCTAGTAAGAAGAGATTACGAATTGGAGCTGGAGATATTCGAATATAACACATTGATGGTTCGTCTCTCGGATTTCGAGAATGGCATGTTTTCAAGATTCTTCCCCGATATTCGCAAGCAGGTAGATACCTTATATGCCGGTAATGTGGCCCGCAGCAAGGATCGAGCCCAGGCCCGTGAGCTTGAGATGCTGAAGGTCTGCTGCGCGTTTTCATTTGAGCCATCCGCTCGAAGAACACGGAATTCTCTTATCGACCAAACCGTTATAGCTTTGATATCAGCGGAGCCGGAGGGCCCCTTTTCGGCAGACAAGGTGCTAGATTGTGCCGAAACTATTCTTGGGCATGGAGTCTTGGCCGATAAGGGGCAGGTGGAAGCAGCGTTAAAACGTCTGGCAAGCACGGGCCAGCTGGAGCGAACAAGAGATGGATTCTATATAAGTACCGAGGGAAAAATGTCCATTGAGGGTATTCAGGCCGCGATGGATGCAGATAGCGAAGCGGCCATTGGCGATATAATCTCCGATGTAGCTCACGCACTAGACGGGCAACTGTCTGATGAAGAACGAGTCCAAGTTGCCCAAAATGCACGAACTGTGCTTATTGAGTACTTCCGGCTAAATGGCATTGAACTGGCCAATTCAATCCTTTCTGGGGCGGCACCAGTTCTTATCTATAGCCGGGCTATAGACGACTTGAAGCAGATGGCTGGCCGGAGACTTCCGGCTCATCTGGGCGACAGTCTTTTTGACGCCATTGGAAATGCACTCGCTAGCCCAACGGATGAACAAGCAAGGTATTTTGCAAACTGCTCACGTGCCTATATTGCATTTCAAGTCATGAATATCGACCCAGCGTTGCGCGAGTTCCAAGCATCCAGAATTGCCAACAAGATTTTTGTATTGGACACAGACTTCGTTATTAATGCGATAATAGAGCATTTGCCAACGAGCATTGTTTATCGGAATCTTGTGAGTCAACTAATCTCATTGGGTGCGAAGGTTCTCGTTGCAGAAGAGGCTCTTGATGAAGTTGCGACGCACTTCATGATTTCGGTACGCACCTACGAATACTTCGCAGATTTTCTTAATGTCCTTACAAAGGAACTACTTAATGAAGAGGTGCAGAATGCGTTAGTTAGAGGGTACTGGTACTATACCCACGGCAGAGGATGCCATTTGGATGGCTTCATAAGGTACCGTCGGAATTACTATGACAAAGTAAGTCCAACCGCTTTTGTTGCAGAGGTAATAAGGGAAGCATTGCCGGGAGTCGATATCGGGGCCATTGGTAGCGTTCTATCCGTAGCCGTGGACGAGAGCGAGATCGAGCCTGTCTATGAGGTAATGCTGGAATTTTCCCGAGCAACGGCCATAAGCATCCATCATACAGATGAACAGGACAAGCAAATCGCACGTCTTGATACTCTATTGATGCTTTCCCTGGCAAAATATAATGAACTATCAAGAACAGATTCCAAGACTTTACTCCGCAATAGAGGTTATATAGTTACGACTTCAGGGAGATATATCAGAGCCGCTCAGCGTCTTGGAATGGACGCCAGAGTATCAACGCGGCCACAAATCCTTGTTGGACTTATGGAGATGTCAAGGCCTACCGGCATTGAGGATCGGCAATTCGTTGCGCTCTTCGAGAATCCGATAATCAAGCAGACCATTGATAAGTGTTGGGGAGAAGCAAAGATTCTTCTCGATGCTGGGATCGCATTAAGGGGCGTAAGCATTACTCGACTCAAACGTGACGTCGAGACTCGGTTACATGAAAATATCTCTAGGGTTCGCGAGGCTGAAGAGGATGATGCAAAGGTAGATAGGCAGATAGAACTTGTTGACTTGGCAGAAAAACAGGGATACCAGCCAAATCCCGTTGTAGCAGCTTTAATGGCCAAGGATACGGAGGTCGATGGAAAACTGAAGAGACTGGCCGAGGAAAATGAAGCTTTGCGTGAAGCCGTGAAGCGGTTTGGCAAGAAAAAGGAGCGGTGGTTGAGAAGACTTGACCTGATGCGTAAGAAATGATCCTTTGCCCTTTAAGATATGCCGGTAGGCTCTTGGATTTCTGCTCCCCCAGAAGCTATTGAACTGCAAGTGTGCCGAGCTGAGCGGGAGGGGAGGCCGTGGCCAGACCCCTCCCAGTGTTCCGCCCGTGTTCCAAAAAATGCCTAAATTCGCTTAAAGGTGCTTAAAGGAAAACCGGGAATCATATGGGGAAAACTGGCGGGGCCGACGAGGCTCGAACTCGCGACCTCCGGCTTGACAGGCCGGGAGGCTTCTAGGCTTCTCCCCAGATGCAATGAGAATTCCCGCCTGCCTCAACCGTCTATCTCTATGAGGCGATCATCCGCTAACTAGCGTCATCTATTTTGGGGAGGCTGGGCTAAGCTTGGCCTCCACTCTCTTTGTTTTTTCATTCCAATGCAAATATAATTCCGTTTTTATTTTTCAACTTCAGGAGCAATCTTTGAATCGATATACTTTATGATAAGCCTTTTATCAAAATAAGGCTGGATATTTCCAGTAGAATATCCGATTTCATAGTCAATATATTTTCCATCTTTATGAACATAGAGAACGTGGTCTCCTCCTTCTAGAAAAAAGAAAAATATTTGGTACATATATTTCCAAATAGGATCTTGAGGAGGAGGAGTAAAACCAACATTCAACAAAATCCTTTCAGCATTCTGATACTTAGGATTGTTCGCAAGTTTGCCGTATATCCTATACTTTGCATGAAATATTCTGCCCGAGTATTTTTTCATATATTCAATTTGATTATTTATTGCCTGTATAATCCTTTTATCATTTTCACCATTTAAACCTTTTTCGGCGTTATAGATATTGAGATCGCTAGAAACACTCGTAAAATCAGGAAGGACAAAAACCAAAGATCCTTCTAGTGATTTGCCTACGAGTTTAGATGGGCTGAAATATATTTGATATCCCGCCATCTCCCAATGTCCTTCAATTTTTGGCAATATCAATGCTAAGTCCGCTTTCTGCTTTTCTTTTTCAAGAAAAGAGTTTTTTGATTCATAATAAAGCTTGTTGTATTTTATGATTCCTTCAAAATCCGGCCTACCCGGCCTACCACGATCTTTAAGTTCAGACGCTCTTCCGGGCACTCCATTGCAGCTGATCTCATAGTAGTCCCCTCCAGCAAGGCTTTTTGATTTTTCTGCAATCCATCTTCCGTTTTTCTTGCTGATAAAAATATCTATGTAATGTGTGCGTTCTTCCCAAGGATCCCACTGTCTCTTCGTATAACAGCGCGAAGACCCTTTATAACTCCACTTAAGAACACTTTTATATTCAAAACCATTTAGTTTATCTGATTCGGTAAGTTTATTTTCGATAAGTTCGCTATGTCCCTTATTTCTTAATTCCCAAATTAATATCCATCCTTGTACAAACCAACTGTCTCCGCATTTAATGACATATTTGCTTAATTCTAATTCTCCAACTTCTCTAGCTTGCTTATTCTGTGCCGAGATCAAGGAATTTGTAAAAAATCCAAGACAGAAGAATGAAAACTCCCCGGCCTAAAGGCCGGAGTTTCATGCCATAAAGACGACTGGCCTCCGCTTCGCTTCGGGTGCCATTCATCCCCAGGCTTGAAAGCCTGGGGTTTTCTGGCAAGGATATAATAATGCCACAAATATTACTAGGTATCTTGCCCTCATATTGCCCTCCTTATTATGTTGCAAGATAATCATAGTTATCTTGAATACTTCATGTCAATATAAGAATTTTTTCCTCTTCAATCGTCTATACAGTTGAGGCGATTATCCGCGTATGAGTCCTTTCATCAACCGGGAAGCCATGACTATGCGGCCCCTGACTCCCAATTGATTCATGCCCCGCCTAGAATCTGTTATTGATATTCAGGAGATCGAGCTTGAGTGCGTAATTTTTCAAAAAACGCCTGGATTTGCTCTTGAGATTTTCCTTTAATCTGGAATGTTTCATATTTATAAATAGAACTTCCAGTTACTCCACCAAGGAGACCGCCAACTAATCCTCCAATGATCCCACCTAATGGACGTAATCCCATATCGCCGCTACCTTTGCCAATAGCTTGTCCCATCACTCCACCTCCTACAAGTCCCAATAAAACGCCCGTTCCAGTATTCGATCCTTTTACAATCTTGATTACTTTTATATCTGAGATATCAATAGACGCACCAATTCTAGAGGAAGATTCTAATATCAGGGTTGAATCCTGCTTTAAGCCAATAAGTTCACCATTTATTTCTGTCCCATCGGTTTTCGTAATCACAAGCTGAACGCCTCGCCTTTCTTTGGCAAACAAGGCTCCTGAAGGGAATAACAGGGAGACCCCTATGATCAAAGTCATAATTTTTTTCATCTCAAACCTCCTGACTCAGGCTCAAGCTGGACATCAATTATTTGCCATTCTTCCGTAAGCCGAACATGATTTTTATCCGTATAATTAATCGACTTAATTTTGTATCCTGTAGCTTCTATCATCAACCACGCACTAGATTCTCTCATATACGTATTCCAGGGGGAGGTACATTCAATGGTATAATGACCTTCATTATCGGTATATGCGCGTCCAACAGCACTAATTCCAGCGCTTAAAGTAACGTGCGCAACCACAGGAGAATTATCGGTTGAGCTCGTAATAGTGCCCATTATTCGAAATGTAACGTCCCACCATTTGGCCTTTTCGGGTTGCCAGTCAAAATCACATGCAACCAGAAAATATAAAGCAAAAAGTGAAATGAAAATTTTTGTTTTCATCTCAATTCTCCCACTCATTCATCAGCAATAAGATAACCATTCACGCAAGGAAAGTTGTCATGATTTTGTTAAGATTTTGTCAAAAGTCTGTTAAACCCCTCAAATCGATGAGAATTTCGATCCCCCCGGATCGTCTTTCTCAATGAGGCGATTATCCGCTAGCTAGCGCCGTCTATTCATCGGGAGGCTGGGAATTCCGGCCTCCATGCCTTTCAAACCTAGATTAATTGCCCTTCAGCCCCGCCAGTCTCTTCCTGGCATCCTCAAGCTCGGGAAGGCCGGGGTCGGCGGGGGACTTTCCGGGCGGGAACCGTGCCGGATCCCGCCCAAAGACACCCGGGGGCCCATCTGCCACCCGTCCTGATGGGCGACGGACGCCAATCTAGACAAAGCTATTCCCCTCCGACCCCCCGAGCCAATCCGGGGGAAAGTTCAGAGGCGTCTTCGGAAAGGCGTGCTGGGCGATGCAGGATTTGAACCTGTGACTTCTGCTGTTTATAGAAAGCCATGGAAAATAATAAGCTCAGAAAATAAGGACTTTCCCCTGTAATACAGGCGTTTTCAAAACCTACTGGATTTCGATGGATTTAGATTCTTTTTGTTGTTCAGTCTGTATTATCGAAGGTTCATCCGTTGCAGAAGAATCTGAAAGCGCGGGTCGTCCCGCAGGTCGTCAAAAATTGGATCCACACTGAGATAAGGCGTATTGGGATCATGCGCTTGGTAGGCCTTCTCCAGCCAGTCGAGAGCTTCTTTGTTTTTCCCGGCGCGGGTGTATAACGTCCCAATTTGCCAGGGCGTGACATAAGTTTTTCGTGAACGTTCTATTAACGTCTCTGCGACACGCTGGAGTGCGCCCTGATAACCAGCCTCCTCAAAGCCAAGCGCTAAGGCTTCCTCGGCTTCATGATCACCTCTCGCCGCATATGACGCCTTCCA
>Ga0315289_10012308_pt1 | contig 12063 bp, 8 predicted proteins | sample YL17G11_40_MG_FD_203452 | JGI IMG/M metagenome (GOLD analysis project Ga0315289, IMG submission 203452) | Sediment microbial communities from Yellowstone Lake, YNP, Wyoming, USA - YL17G11_40 | ecosystem: Environmental > Aquatic > Freshwater > Lake > Sediment | place: USA: Wyoming | collected...
GAAGACAATTGCACCTCTCTTGCTTCTGCTTGCCTTAGCACAGGCGAGCGTTGCTCAACTTTCTGGGCCTTTGAGTGGTACGCTCGGCCCGGGGGAGTTTCATGTTGTTGACACGATTTCGGTGGAGGCTGGCGACAGCCTGACCCTCTTGCCTGGGACAATCTTCAACTTTGATGGTCCCTACCCGTTCTACATTTATGGACCTCTCTTAGCCGAGGGGACGGAGAGCGATTCAGTTATCTTTACGACAGACACTCTAACCAATCCTGATCGTTGGCGGGGATTGCGGTTTTTGGATTCGAACAGCTCGGGGAGTCGGCTGGCCTATTGCCTGATCAAGAGAAGTTGTACGACGGGTGGATCGCCAGACTCCTACGGCGGTGGCGTTCGATGTGACAACTCCTCGCCGACCTTCATGCATTGCACGATCAGCAGCAACGCAGCAGGTGGTGGAGGCGGAGTGGCCTGCGATTCTTCTTCACCGAGATTCGAAAATTGCATGATTAGTGGAAACTCGGCAAGCGGCGGTGGCGGGGTAGCGTGCTCGTTTTCTGCACCTATTTTCACCAATTGCACTCTCGGTGACAACTCGGCCACAACCTCGGGTGGCGGAATATCCAGCGTGTGGTCTTGCCCCACTTTCACGAATTGCGTCATCAACGACAACTCAGCGGGCTCGGGCGGCGGAATGTTTCACTACGAATCCTGGTCTGTCTCTACTAACTGCGCCATCAGCGGCAACAGGGCGAGCTACGGTGGCGGCGTGTTTTGTCACACTTGGTCGTCGTACAACTTTGTCAATTGTACCATAGACGGAAACACGGCGCTCAAGGGTGGTGGTGTATTCTGCTCCAACTCTTGGCCGACCTTCACCCATTGCACGCTTAGCAGCAACTCCGCAGACAGCGGCGGCGGAGTGTTCTGCGAGGAGTATTCCTTCGCTCAATTCAACAGCACCATTGTCGCCTTTTCGAGCGGCTCGGGAATCTGCTTTGAGAACAGCGCAGAGTGCTCCGTAAAATTTTGCGACATTTTCGGCAACAGTGATGGACCCTTTGGAGGCGATGTTCCTGCGGGACTTGGTGAACTCATGGATACGAACGCCAACGGCGACTCGTGCGACACCTATTTCAACATTTTCCTCGACCCGATGTTTGCCGACACAGGAGCAGGAGATTTTCATCTGCTCGCGGGCTCGCCTTGTATTGATGCAGGTGATCCGACATTGCCGCTTGATCCCGATAGCACGATTGCGGATATTGGCGCATTCTACTTCGACCAGAGCGCGGCTGAACCGATTACCGTTCTGCTGCCGAATACTTTTGCCCTATATCCGAATTGGCCGAATCCGTTCAATGCCACCACGATGATTCGCTACGATGTGCTGACAGCGGGCAAAGTGAGTCTGACGATTTTCAACTTGCTTGGGCAGAGAGTGGCGACGCTCTTTGACGGACGCCAACTCGCAGGTTCGTACACGATTGCTTGGAGTGCGAGCAATCTCCCCTCCGGCCTTTACTTCTACCGAATGGACGCGTCGGGGTTCATGCAGACGAGGAAGATGTTATTGGTGAAGTAATTCGCCGGGCGGGTGACACACCCACCACGGCGAGAAATAGTGAGGTAGGTTAATACAGGAAAATCCGAAATGCTGAGATTCCCGATATTCAGCGCCTTTGTGTGTCTGTTGCTGTGCTTTGGCGTCGTCGCCAGTGCAGGTGCAGACTTGGCTCAAATTGCAGACTCGTGCGGGTGGAGTGAGATTGATGAAGCCCAAGTCCTCGGGCCAATCGAGGCTGCCGCTGCTTTCCATTGTGGAAAAGGCTGCACCACCCAATTCGTCATCCCTGGACAAGGCCGGGGAGCCTACTTGGTCGTTCCCAATTCGGATGAGCACTTAATCCTAATTCGCTGGGATGAAGCCGCGGGACTCGCTTGGCAGCGTGATTTGGAATTTCCTACCTTTGTTTCGCTTCAGACTTCAGCGGACGGCGAGCTTGTCGCCGCCTGCACATGGAAAGATGAAGCCGTATTGGGTTTCGTCTTTGATCGTGGCGGCGTACAGCGATTCCGCGAGCCCCTCGACCCGCTGTCACAGATGACCGTTTTTCCTGACGGAAAAGGATGGAGCGTCACTTGGGCGATGTTCGATTGGCCTCAGGCTCAATTGTCGGAAGCGCCAGCGCTGAACTTTGCGCCTGAATGCGCCAACGGAAAATCGAACAAAAAACCGCTTCCCTCTGGACAAACAGTCTGGTGGTATCGCCCCTTGCTTCATCCGACCGAAGCACCTCATCCCGTGCTCTGCTATCCTGCGTTCGTGTTGACAGCCAAGGATGGCACGATTCTCTTCTCGGATCAGGAGAACGGCAGTTTCGTCACTTTCTTCGCGGATGTTGTGTGCGATACTGATAAGCTCGTGCTTGTGAAAGAGGGCGAAGATGCCGTCGGCAATCAGGCGCGCGAGATGATTGCATTGACCAACACGGGCCAGGAACTCTGGCGCGTACGCGCTCATCGTCAATCGAGTCAGGTGTCAGGCTTCCTTCATGGGCAAGACCTTGTTTTGCTTTTCGCTGGAAAAGACATCGAGTATCGTGACGCAGTAAACGGAATGCTCATCGCTTCAGACACGCTGAATCTTCAGCAGCGCGAACGACTCTTTCCGGTTCAGGGATTTCTGCATAGTAATGAGGGTTTTGTCGTTTTGGGTCGGCAACTCTCGATTCGCGTGCACTTGAATCCCGGCGAAGGAATTGCCGATTGCGAGCCTCTCGAGGTAGGAGGTGCTTTGAGTTTTGACGGGCAGCTTTGCACGCTCTATTCGACATTGCCCGATTCCTCTGCGCGAATTTGCAGGCTCTTCAAGCGGGCAGAGTAATATGAGGCGGGCCGCACATCTGTTCTTCACTCTATTCTGCGCCGCTGGTGTGCTCTTGGCCGCCCGCTGGCCTTTGGGCGGAAATCCAACCGTAAGCCCGCCGAAACTCACCGACCCCTTCGGGCCGCGCGCGCGCTCTTCAGGTGCGTACGATTTTCACGCGGGTCTCGATATTGGCGCGCCTCATCAGACTCCCATTCACGCGCCCTTCTCCGGCCAGGTGGAAGATCGCCGATGGTTTACGGGTTATGGCAATACGCTCTGGGTCAGTCATGACGAATCGTTCGATTCGTTCTACGCGCACATGGATGATGTCGGCCATGCGGAAGGACCTGTGTCGGAAGGAGAGACCATTGGCTATGTGGGCAATACCGGCAACGACTACGGCTATCATCTCCATTTTGCACGCTACGAGGGCCTTCTTTCGTATCCTTGGCCCGGCAGCAATCGCATTTGGGTTCATCCGGCGCACGATTTGCCCTACTACAATGCCGATCCCGATAGCGGCCCGCACGATGTTGATAGTAGCTATTTTGCCGATAACGAATCGCTTTTCGTGAACACGCAAAACACACTTGAGGCGCATTTCGATTTGCATATCCCCGCACGGAGTTTCTCTTTCTTGTCGTTGCATTTGCGCATTTTCGATACCTTTGATCTCTTGGCGGATTATTCCCTTGAGGATTTCCTTCAGCATTATGATTACGATTCGACGACGCCGCCTTCAGGCTGGGAGGAATTGCAGACCGTGAAACTGCGCGCGACGACCATAGAAGACAATCACCCGCCGGGAACGGTCACTTTTTATCCCGTCTTCTATCAGAGTTCACACTGGCCGAATCCCGCACATCAGACGATTAAGTTCGTTTTCGTTTGGCCGGAGGTGCACGAGGAAACGCGCGCCGCGATCGAAGCGGGAACCGCGTCATGGTCAGTGGAAATTCTCGGCCCAAATTATGGAACGCAGGCCTATTTCGAATGGCACACTTCCTCCGTTGGTCTTACGGAGCGGGAATTACAGGTGCGGACCCTTAAGTTGGAAAGCTGGCCGAATCCTTTCAACGATGCGACGCGAATCGCCTACTATCTGCCTGGCACAGCTTCCGCGAATTTGACTTTCTTTGATCTGTTGGGACGGCGCGTGGATGCTCTCCATTTTCCCGCGCAGCCCGCCGGATGGCATTACGCTTCGTGGCGTGCAAGCGACTTGCCCTCGGGCGTGTATTTCGTTCGACTCGAAGCGACGGGCCAAGCTCGCACACAGAAAGTGCAACTGGTGAAATAGGACTGCGGTGTTGGCTGCTCGCAGCCGACTCAAGCGCACTGCCGTGCGGCACTACAAGATCCCATGTTGCCGCGGCATGTTCTCACATGCCCGGCATGGAGGGCAATGACCGCCGTGGCGGGTGCCCTCACCCGACCGGCATGAGAGAGCAGGAATGTTCTACCGAATCGCCGCCGATATTGTTATCGCCATACATCTGCTCTGGATTTTGTTCATCATCTTTGGCGCGCTCCCCGGCAGACGGGGGCTGACTGTTCGATTGCTCCATTTGGCATCACTTGTATTTTCTGTGCTCCTCCAATCATTCGGTTGGCTCTGTCCGCTGACGCATTTGGAAGTTTGGCTGCGGCGACAGCAGGAAGCGATGGGCTACAGCGGTTCATTCATTGCTCATTATCTCGAGAAGCTCATTTATCTTGATGTGTCGGCGGGCTACATTTTCGTCGGCACAGTTGTGGTGATTGTCTTTTCGTTTTTCTTATATCAGCCGTGGCGGCGGCCTTTCTTTCTGAGAGGGCCATAACGTCTGTTCTTGGATTTGTGAACGATATGGTGTAGGGGCAGATCTGTGACCTGCCCGAATTCGTCGGGTCGGCTGTAAGCAGCCGACACCGCGTCGTGAAATGCAATTTCTGAATTGACAAATGGCAGCGACAGAACATATTCAATTTGTTCGTGAGATTTCGGTTTCGGGTATCGCGAGAGTCTGGGAGGGGTACGACCGGAGGCTCGGGCGCAAAGTGCTCGTGAAGACCCTGCACCCGCAGCTTATGCGCGATACGGATTTGCGGGCTCGCTTCGAGCGGGAGGCTCGCGCGGTGGCGAGTCTGTCACATCCGAATGTCGTTCGCATTTATGAGTTGTGCGTGGATGACGAGGAGCTTTCGCTCGTTTTTGAGTTCATCGAAGGGAGGACGCTGCGCCAGCTTCTCAACGAATGCGGGCTTCTGCCGCTGGAAGTCGCCATAGGGATAACTCAGGAAATTCTGGAAGGACTTGCTGTCGCCCATGAAAAGGGCATTATCCATCGTGATTTGAAACCCGAGAATGTGCTCCTCTCGCAGCAGGGCGAGGTGAAAATCGCGGATTTTGGCTTGGCAATGGTGCGGGATCTGCCGCGACTGACTCTCGAAGGCGCCCCGGTCGGCACGGCGAAATACATGGCGCCGGAGCAGGTGGCCGGCGAGGAAGTCACACCTCGAACAGACTTATTTGCTCTGGGACTCATTCTTTTTGAGATGTTGACAGGGCAAGCGGTTCTGAAGGGGAGAACATGGCAGGAGTGCCTTCAAGAGCTTCTGCTCTATCAAATTCCGCGATTCTCTGATTATCGCGCGGTGATTTCATCGGAAATAGAGCGCATTCTGGCAGGGCTTTTGGAACGGTCTCCCATGCGGCGTTTTGAGAGCGCCCGCGCTGTGCGTGAGGCATTGACGGCAGTCTCAAGGCCGGTTCAACTTCCACCGCCGGATCTGCTGCGCGATTTCATGGAGCGTTCCCCGGTCAAGGCCGTCGCAGAGATTCGACCGACGGCACCTAAATCGAAGGGCCGAAAGCGCTCGATCATGATTTGGGGGATTTCCTTGTTGGTTATTGCTGTTGCGATTGTTGTCTACTTCGTGAGTCGTATCCCGCCAGTCAGCAAACCCAAACAGAGCCATTCCACGCACGAAGAATGGGTGCGGTTCGGGCCAAATCCTGAAGATACGGCATCCATAACCGCTCTGGAAATGTCAATACCTTCTTTGGCGGATACTGTTAGGTCTTTGCCAACCGTGCTTCAAGAAGAGCTTGCGCGATTATTCATTCTCTGTGAGCCGTGGACGGAGATTCTCATTGACAGTAAGACGGTTGGAATCACGCCTCTGGATACATTGCGTCTTCCAGTTGGGAGTCACCATGTGCGTCTGAGGAATGATTCCATTCCTGTCACAGTGGATACCGTAATCGCTTTGGAAGTGAGCCAGCCAAAAACACTGTCTGTGGATCTCTATGACTTCGCATTGCCAGCGAGATTGCAGGTGGTATGCATAGATTGGGGCGAGATCTGGATTGATGGAAGGAAGAATGGGAGGACACCGCTTGGCGAAGTCGAGCTTCGGGCGGGTCGTCACAGATTTCTGTTTGAAAACGAATACTTCCCGGTGAAGATTGATACGGCGATTACTTTGAGAGCGGGCGAAGCCGACACCCTAATTGTGAGCTTCTATGATTATGTGGGTCTGGTGCGGGTGGTGTGGGTGAATCCGGGAGCAGATATTTTCGTGGACGGTGCGAAAGTAGGCAGCACCCCAATCGCGAGACCGATCCCGTTAACCCTTCGCGAAAAGCACACGGTTCGTCTGGAGAATCCGAGCTACGCGCCTTGGGACACTACGATTTTCTTCGGAGAGCCGGATACGCTGGAAGTGCGGGTGGATTTGACGAAAGGACGATGAAGACGATGGCGCATCCAGACTAATGCTCGACAACAGAGAATATTTCGCAAGGTGAGCTGGCCGTATTGCCGCCTTTATCTACGACTGTTAGAATACAGCAATATTGCGTGTTGTTGCGTAAATCCGCAGCGACACGAATAGCGGTGTCCTCGGATGAAATCCCCGTGATTTCCCAAACAAGTTGCTCCTGACCGGTTGTCTCGTAACACTTTATGCTATAAGTGAAATCGAAAATTTTCGGAAACCCCCACCATTGCAGCAAAGGATGAATCGTATCTGTGACACTGCCAGTTTCGGTGGGACCGTTCCATGTTGGATAATACTGGAGTGCCTCCCCTCCGGATGAGCAAATCACGCGGCTTATGCGCGTACTGTCTTCCACGTAGTCTCCCGCATCATCTTGAAACCGAACCACAAAGTACTTCGTCTGATACCAGGTCATGGCTTCCACTAATGTATCCGAGCTTGCGTAGATACTGAGCGTGAAATGGCCGCGAGTGCCGCCGCCTCCATCGTATCCCATTCGGCCCAAGCCTACACCCTCAAGGGAAGCCCAAGCGGCATCCAAGGACGAAACCCCTTCCGGATCATAGACTTCAGCAAGAATCGTGAGATAACAGATATCTGTTATGTTCACACTATCCAGTTGGCAGTGCGTGGTTATCGAGAGACTGCGAATTGCCTCGTTGGGGTCGTAATCCGATGAGCCAGGATCATTCGGATTGTCTCTATTGGGCGTCCATTGGCATCCAGAAAAAAAACATATCGCCATAGAACAGAAAAGGGAGATAATGTATCTCATCATTGACAAAGTCTCCTCTGATTTCCCACTGACAAATCGGGCAGAGAGTCCTGCACATGATGCAGGAAAACCTTCTCGTCAAGACGATCCCCAAAAATGACACAGGGTCGTGACATCCATATCACAACCCTGGATTTGCTTTCAGATCTTGTTGTCCGCTATTTGACCAAAACGATTCTCTGTTGGGCAACAGGCTCCCCGTCCACAATAAGAGAAACAAAATAGGCGCCCGAAGCCCACATCGCTCCTGAAAGAGGCACCAGGTGACGGCCCCCAGGAAGTTCTCCACATGAGATCCTGTCCGTCTCATGCCCCAGAATGTCAAAAACAACAATCTCTACAATTGAAGCTCTGCTGAGTTCAATGGGAAGCTGAGTGACGACATTGAAAGGATTGGGAAAAACAGTACCCATCGAGATTCTATTGATTTCCGCATCTCTATCTTTGAAGGGGGCCCGTTGTGGCTCTCGTTGAGCGAACACACGCTGGGTATCGCATCTTGCGACGTTACCCTCATAGCAAATGAAGTGCCCCTTGGCATCACCCCCAAGATATAGGTAGGAATCGAACACTTGGGCAGAGGTAGATCCTGAAAGGGAGAGCGTTGCTTGATCGGAGTTCTTTGACCGGACGCTTACGCTGGAGTTCGATATCGTGCAGTAACCTGCAGTCGGAAGCCAAATGCCGCGCGGCCAAGTGTAATTCTCGCATTCGACAGAAATCGCACTATTATCAATGTTCAAAAAACTGCAATGTCTTTCGGCGCAAATCCCCACGGCAGCTCCCTCACCTTCGGCAGTGACAACACTGCCGCTGATTGTCGCATTCTGTGATCCGACCAAATGGATGCCATGCGTGAAGAGATTGAAGACCGAGGTTGAGAACCAAACCTTCACGGTATCTGCAGTCAACTCGCTGCCCTCCGCGTTATCAAGCTTGATGGCAGCGTTACCAGCCCGCATCTTGGTGATCGTGCTCCCGATGATACTGGCTTTCGCGTCAGTACAGCGGACGGCTATTGCCTGTGCCCATATCCTGCAGGTATCAATGCATAGAGAGCGCCCCGCAGATGTCAACGCAATCTCAGGAATGGAATCGGGGCTATCTGAGAAATACACATGGCTAAGGCTTACCGTATCACTCGCTTCTCCTTCAAATCGGAATCCCTGCGCATTCTGCAAGGCCCTGACATAAATGGGATTCTGCGCCGTTCCGTTCGCTTGGAAGCCCCCGTAGATATCCACTGTCTCAGACCATTCCAGTTGAACCGTGACACCACCGTGAATCGTAAGCGACGATTCTGCGGGAACCCAGCTTTTGCCCACGATAACATAGACATACTTGACATTTTCAGTGTCAGGGGGGGCAATATCGTCACCCCAATCCCCCCCAAATGCACCCGAAACGCGCTTAACTACAGTATCCCCAAGAGAAGAAACAGGATCGCCGAAAGAGCCATCTCCGAGTTCGCCCAAAATGCGAGTTTCGCACACCACCGAATTTGCCCAAAGAAGGCAGACGCTCGCAAGCAGAAATCGAGGCATGAGCTTTTTCATGGCTTCCTCCGGGTATTCAATTAAGACCTATTTCACCGATATAAATTTACATAGCAATTCCCCAGATGTCAATAGTTTTGTTTCAAGTCTCGAAATTTTTTATCTCATCATTATTTCGAAGATTTCCCCAATAATGCAAGAATCTCCTCGTTCTTGGGAAAACGCCCCGTCTCCAGCTTTGAGAAGAGGAGGCGTCCGTCCGCTTTGACTTCAAAAGCGCCTCCGCTCGATTTGACGAGCTCGACATCGGCAAAGCCATTCCGCTTCAGATACTCGACCAAACTGGTCGCCTGTGGAAGGTAATTTCAAGGAACGCAGTATTCGATGGTAATGTGCATGAGATGACCCCTTTTTTGTTCTATAATGTATTTCGCAAGTTCCTAAGGAACACCCATGACATGTTTCTCGGGACGGCTGCGGAGGGCTTGCAGGATGCCTTCGACGATCTCGCGCTGGCTCAAGCGTCGAGGGCCGCGCATCGTCGGCTTTCGTCCAATGTAGAGCTCGGTGATGGAAATGGCTTGCTCAGCAAGTTCTCGGCGCAGTGCCCGCAGGTAGATTTGCAGAGCGGCACGACTGGCGGCATAAGCGGCGGGCTGACCTTCGAGCGCAAGGGCGGCTGCTCCGCAAATGATCACGGCATGGCCGCGTCCGGCGCGCTTAAACATCGGAAGCGCCAACGAGAAGCAATTCACGAAACCATAAAAGTTCAAACCCATCACGCGAACAAGCTCGGCCCCGCTGAATGTCTGAGTTTCATCATTCGGCTCAAAGCCGACATTGTAAATCAGGCAATCCAAACGCGGTGACCACTCGATGAGCTTCTCGTAAGCCCTGATAACGGCTTTGCCATCCGTGACGCTGGCGAGGAGAGAGAGTACCGAGCTTTTGTTCCAGGTCGAATGGGCGGTCAACTCTTGCAGCTTCTCTTTCGTGCGAAAAAAAAGTATGACCCGCTCACCCTGCTCAACGAGAGTATCCGTGACCGCGAGCATTGCGGGCGATACTCCGGCAATGAGCGTTGTCCGGGGCTCATTTTCGAGCGAGATTGGCATCAGAAATTCCAGCTCAGCGAGATGGCGGACTCGGTATGGGTGTCGCCTATTGGCTCATCAATTCGTGTGACGCGCCCTTCGATGAGGAAATTCTCGAGCAGCTCCAACAGCGCTATGATTGAATAGCGGTCTGTCTGCTCCAATTCGCCGGCCAGGAAAGGATACGAACCGGACGGTGAACCCAGAAGCGGAGTAGTGATGTCCCCACCGACATTCTTACCGGGAGGATTTGCCCCATGATTTTGCCGCTGCCAACGAAATCCGAATTGCACAGGATAGAAAGTTGCTCGGAGTTGGCAGGTGATGAATTCCGAATTCGGTTCGAGCGTGTAGCCCAGCGGCGATTCCCAGTGCATATATCTATTGACCGGGAAGACATGCGAATAGACAAAAGGTCGCACGCGTGTGTACTCAGCCTGCGCGTCGAGAAAACGCCAGGCAGGCAAAGGGATGGCATGCAGGCCAAGCGTGAAAGCAGATCTATTGCGTTCCGAGTCGGTGAAGAACTCGGCCACGGCCATATCATCCACCAGAAGCTCACCGTAGGTCACAAGCCCGCAAAAAGGTCGCCAAGTTGCATCAAATGACAAGAGGAGATTGTCCATATCGCCTTGCGCATGTTGCACCGAATAGAGAAACGAGAGGGGCGTGAAATACGCCAACTCGACACCGCGGTCGCCGTAGATGACGCCTTGTGAGAAGCCCAGGAGTAAATTGGAGCGCGCACGCAATTCGAAACGCTGAGCTGTGAAAAACTTTCGGGCGTCTATGACGCGCGGTCGCCCATTGGCAAGAAAATAGAGCGTATCTCCTGGCGCATCAACCGGCTTGAGGACCCCCTGCAGGAAAGTATAGTACAAAGCGAGCCCGCGCGTGCCCCGCAGGACGGCGTCAAGCCGCGCATGGTCAAATGGAGGCCCTTCGGCTGAAAGAAAAAGTTGCCCAAACCGACCCGGACCCCACTGATGCCGGCCTCGGCCCAGCGCCACCGAAAGATTGCGCCCATACCATTGCACAAAGGACTCCGAAATGTCATACGAAACACTGCGGGCACCCTGTTCGATGTCCACGAAAGCCCAGCGATCCTCGTAGAGCTGATCGCGAGAATAGTAAGGACTGTGGCCTGATTCGCCGTGGTCACGAAAATCCACCATGAAATGAACCGCTCGGCTGAAGCCTCCCTCGAAACGGAAACCGGCTGTGCTCCGCCGGATGCCGCGTGCCTTGGGGTCGGTCCATATTCCTTCCAACCCATAGATGGGTTGATAAGTGAGGACGAACTGGTCTTCAAGGCGCAATGCAGCGAAATGGTGATTCGTGGCATAGAGCCAGTTGAAGGCCTTCAGCTTGCGAATGCCTGTCCTTTCCCAGAAACGATTCCACCCGCTTTCGTCGGGGGATTCGATACGACCCTCGGCAATGAAATGGCGCGAGTGGCTTTCGCTCAGGAAGCGTCTCATTTCACAGTCGCCAAGAGTGGTCGCATGCAATGAGTCAAAATGAAACTGGAGAAAGGGGCGAATGCGCGATTGAAGCGGAGCATCTCCGCGGGCTTCGCAGCGATCCAGATAATCATAGAAGCGATGACCGAGAAGAGGGTAATCAAAGTAGAGAGCGGGATTGGTGGAGTGATTCATGTCTGCCGTGGAGACTGCGGTAACACTGAAAATCAGCACCACGGTGCAAAGAAGTGTCAAGCCCTTTTGGGCAAATCCTCCACTTGCCTTGTTCATAAACTGCCTTTGCTGCCGGATTCTCGTCTATTGCCGTATGTGTCAATAAATATAACACTCTGTCTCCCGAATCGCAAGTGAGGTGAACGGCCGCTGAAGCACGCTGTGGGCAAGCGGCACGGCGATTGGGCGGCTTTCTTGCGATGGCGTGCATCATAGGAATCCGGTGAAAAGATGCTTCTTGACATTGCAGGGAATAAAATATATATTATACGACAAATCGAGAAAGTAAGAGGAAGGGATTGCCATGAAAAAGATACTTTGGGCCGGAATGCTGTTCATTTTGGCCACATTGTTTTTGGCGGTCAGTTGC
>Ga0315289_10012309_pt1 | contig 12063 bp, 5 predicted proteins | sample YL17G11_40_MG_FD_203452 | JGI IMG/M metagenome (GOLD analysis project Ga0315289, IMG submission 203452) | Sediment microbial communities from Yellowstone Lake, YNP, Wyoming, USA - YL17G11_40 | ecosystem: Environmental > Aquatic > Freshwater > Lake > Sediment | place: USA: Wyoming | collected...
GGGTGCAAATACTGTCTGGACGGTCTGCTGGCCTACTACATCGAAACCGGCGATACCAGGACATTGAATGCCTGCGTCAAATTCGGCGATCTGGTGTGCAACACTTTCGGGCCCGGCAAGCCCATTCCCAATATCGAGACCACCACCGGATGGTGGGGCGGTCTGCCGTCAACGGACATCCTTGAATCCATGGCGCGCCTGTATCGCTATACCGGAACGCAACGATATCTTGACTTCTGTAACTATCTGCTCACGACAAGTTCGGTGACCCGTACCCGAAACCTGACGCTGAGCCCGACAAGTCATATCAACGGCAAAGGATATGAGCAATTGGTGAACTATATGGGGTTGCTTGAAATGTATCGCCTCAGCGGGAATGCCGCTTTGCTGCAAGATGCCGTCAACTGCGTAGCGGATGTCGTTAAAAACAGCAGGCAGATTACCGGCACGACGGCAAACGGTGACGGGATAGGCGGCGTGCCCGACCCTACCAATGGGACCGAATCATGCAATACCGTTACCTGGGCTGAATTGAATTGGCATTTATTTTGTATCACCGGTCAACCGAAATACGCCCAGGAGATTGAGCGCACAATGTACAATTCTCTTTTGGGACTTGAAAATGCCCGAAGCGGTTCTTTCACTACGAATGCGTGCATCAATGGAACAAAGGGAAATGGCAATGGAACAGGGAGCAGGGCCAGTGTAGGCGGGTGCTGCGGTTCAAGCATGGTGCGGGGCATCGCATCCTTTCCCGAATGGTGCATGGCCGGAACGGTCAATGGCACTGCCGCGATCGCCAATTATTTTCCCGCGACATTCACTATCGTCCTTGCCCAGCCGCAATCCAGGACGCTGACTATTGCCATGTCAACCAGCTATCCCGAAAACGGCAATGTCACCATCGCGGTGCAATCGACGTCCGCGGGGACCTATCCCATAATGCTCCGCGTGCCGGAATGGTGCACCGCATTCACCGCGAGTGTCGGCGGCCAGAACTACAGCGGCGTCGCCGGATCTTTTCTTGCCATCCAGCGCGCATGGGGAACGAACGAGACCATCCAGGTGTCCATGGGGATGACGCCGTTCATTGTCAACGATCCGAACCCGGCGTCTACGAAAAAGGCGCTTCAGCGAGGTCCGCAACTTCTTTCGCTTGACCCCACGATAACCGGCGCCTCGCTTCCCGCGGGCTGGTCGGGCAATCAGGTATATGCCGTGACGGTTAACCAGGGTGGGACAAAAACGTGGTACATGGTGCCCTATGCGGAGGCCGGACAGACCGGTTCGAACCAGACCGTATTGCAGAATGCATTTACATTCATCAGCGTGGGGGTCGTTTCGCCGGCCATGGGGACCGTGCCGCGGCCCGCGGCGCGAAATCTCCAGCCACGGACGCTTACCATTGACGGACGTTTGCTTGATGGAATGCCGGCGCAACGCCAGGCCGCGGGAATATTTGTCGATCAGATGGGCAATAAGGCGGCCGAACTCGGTGCAGAAAATCGCTGAAAAGACTTGTTGTTTTTCCGCATATATTGGCCGATTTTCCTAACGGACCGTCCCATTTTTATGCTATTCTAGCTGCTGGCAGCCAAATACCGGAAAACCCATTTGAAAAAGGGAGGATGTATGTCATTAGTCGCTATTCTTAATCGCTTCATGTGGACGGTAATAGTGATCGCAGCAGGGATGGTTTCCTCAACATTCGCCGCCGTCCCTCAGCCGGTAGTCGCCGGCGCCGTGCAGGACACCTTCGTATGCGCGTCGTATGGCGCCCAGGCTTTAAACGGCTATCTGGTAAAAAGAATGGAGATCAATGCAAAAAAGAGCATCATGACCGGCTATTCGGCAAGCGGCCTTCTTTCGCCGTTTAAAAACCGGTATAATGGGGGTGACAGTTGGAATTGGGAAGGTGAATATGCCGGCAAGGTCCTATGGGCAGCAGTTTACGCATGGAAATTCAGCGGGGACGCGGCCCTCAAAGCGCGCGCGGACAGCCTCGGCAACGGGCTTGTCCAATACCAGGACGCCGACGGCTATCTGGGCGTTTACAGCCTCGCGAATCGCTGGGGGCAGGGAGACGGCAATCATCAATGGGACGTGTGGAACTGCAAGTACACTTTGCAGGGCCTCCTCACCTACTACCTTGAGACCGGCTCGACGCCCATTCTGAATGCATGTGCCAAGTTCGGCGACCTCATGTGCAATACCTTTGGGACGGGCAAGCGGGACATCCAATACAACGATCGCTGGGGCGGTCTTGCCTCCACGGACATTCTTGAATGCATGGCGCTGCTGTATCGCTATACCGGCACTCAGCGCTATCTTGATTTCTGCAACTATTTGCTTGGGACGAGTTCGGTCAGAAACACCCTGAACATGACCAGTACGCCGGACAAACATGTTGGCGGCAAAGGCTATGAACTAATGATCAACTATGTGTCAACGCTCGAGATGTACCGGATCAACGGCAATACCGCGATTCTCCAGAACGCCATAAATTGCGTAAACGATGTAATAAAAAACAGCCGCCAAGTCACCGGCACAGCCACTAACGGCGATGGCATCGGCGGCGTGCCGGACCCGGGCAATTGGACCGAAACCTGCAACACCATCGCCTGGATGGAACTGAACTGGCACCTGTTGCGCATCACCGGCAGGGCATTGTACGCGCAGGAAATCGAACATTCACTCTACAACGCCTGTCTGGGCGCAGAGAATCCAAAGAGCGGCAGCAGTTGTTTTAACGCCGGGATCAACGGCGTAAAGAACACGGGCAATGGCACCGACAGCAGGGCCAACATGCCCGGCTGCTGCGGGGCGAACGAGATACGGGCCATTGCATCGCAACCCGAATGGCTGATGGCCGGAGCGGTCAATGGCACTGCCGCGATCGGCAATTACTTTCCCGCGACATTCACTATCGTCCTTACCCAGCCGCAATCCAGGACGCTGACTATTGCCATGTCAACCAGCTATCCGGAAAACGGAAATGTCACCATTGCGGTGCAATCGACATCCGCGGGGACCTATCCCATCATGCTGCGCGTGCCGGAATGGTGCACCGCATTCAATGCGAGTGTCGGCGGCCAGAACTACAGCGGCGCCGCGGGATCATTCCTCACGATCCAGCGCGCATGGGGAACGAACGAGACCATCCAGGTGACCATGGGGATGACGCCATTCATCGTCAACGATCCCAACCCGGCCTCAACGAAAAAGGCGCTTCAGCGCGGTCCGCAACTGCTCTCGCTTGACCCAACAATAACGGGGACTACGCTTCCCGCGGGCTGGTGGGGGAATCAGGTATATACAGTAACGGTAAACCAGGGCGGGGCAAAAACATGGTATATGGTGCCCTATGCGGAGGCCGGGCAGACGGGTTCGAACCAGACCGTGTTGCAGAACGCGTTCACGTTCGTCAGCGTGGGAGTCGTTCCTGCGTCCATCCGTTCCATGAAGCTGCTGCCGGCGCAACCTTCCCTCCAGAGGGATCTTTCCATCAATGGCCGGATGCTGAAGGCCGGATCGCTGCCTCGTACCATGCCGGCGGGGATATATGTTGACAAGCAAGGAGTCAAAACCGCTGATATCGGCAAATAGCCGGTCCATTGTGTATTCACCGGTGTTCCGGCAGGACGTCATGCGTCGGCCGGAACATCCTGTTGAATTCCCGCGAGCAATGCGCTGCGATCAAAATGCACCAGGAGCCCGGCACCATGCTTTCGCGCATTCCCGGAATTCCAATCTCCCGCTGGCTCATGGGCTTCCTGGTTGTTCTTGCTTCGTGCAGCGCCGATCGTCGCCATCAGGCTATGTGGGCTTCAAGTGCTTCCCTTTCCGGTAAATCACTGAGCATCACCTATCCAGCGGACAGCACGCTGTTTCCTCCCGAAATCCCGCCTCCAATAATCCGCTGGACGGACCGCAATCCCCACTGCAATGCATGGATTGTTGCGGTCTTGTTTACGCATGAAGAACAGCCGACGATGTACTCGCAGGTTTCGATACCCCAATGGCGGCCTGATCCTTCGCAATGGCGGGAAATGAAGTCGCGATCCATGAACGAACATGCCGGCATATCAGTCATCGGTTTTCATCACGGTATTTTTCCCAAAGCCCTGTCCCGCGCATCAACGGTCATCGCAACTTCGCCCGATTCGGTGGGCGCGCCGATATTTTACCGCGAGGTCAATCTCCCGTTCGCCGATGCGGTCAAGGACCCTTCGCGCATCCGCTGGCGGTTCGGAGCGATCTCGCAGGAAGAGCGGCCGCCGGTGGTGCTCCAGAACCTTCCCGTGTGCGGGAACTGTCACTCTTTCTCGCGCGACGGCTTGGTGCTGGGCATGGACGTGGACTATGCAAACGACAAGGGGGCGTATGCGATCGTTCCCGCCGCGCAGCGCATGGTGCTCGATAAAGGCAACATCATCACCTGGAACGACTTCCGCCGATCGGACGGCGAACACACGTACGGCCTGCTGTCGCAGGTGTCACCCGACGGACGTTATGTGGTGAGCACGGTCAAGGACCGCAGCGTTTTCGTCCCGCTGCCCGATCTGCGGTTCTCGCAACTGTTCTTCCCTGTCAAAGGCATTCTGGCCGTCTACGACCGGCAGACGCGGCGCTTTGCTTCCCTGCCGGGCGCCGATGATCGCTCGTTTGTCAATAGCAATGCGTCATGGAGTCCCGACGGCGAATGGATCGTCTTCACCCGCGCGCCGGCATATACGCTGCGCACGAAAACCGGGCAGGTGCTTTTAACGCTGCAGGAGGTCAGGGAATTCGCGCTCGATAGAAAACCGTTCCGATATGATCTGTACCGGGTCCCGTTCAACGGCGGAAAAGGCGGGGCCGCGGTCCCGCTCCCCGGCGCGAGCGACAACGGAAAAAGCAACTATTTCGCGCGCTATTCGCCCGACGGCACGTGGATCGTCTTTTGTCAAGCATCCAGCTACAGCCTGCTCCAGCCCGACAGCCGGCTTTTCATCATGCCGGCCGACGGCGGAACGCCGCGGCTCATGCGCTGCAATACGTCATGCATGAATTCCTGGCACAGTTTTTCGCCCAATGGACGATGGATGGTTTTTTCCACCAAGGTCAACGGGCCCTATACGCAACTCGCGCTGACCCATATTGACGGGTACGGACGCGATACGCCGCCGGTGGTTCTCGATAACCTGACCGCACCGGATCGCGCGGCCAACATCCCGGAATTCGTGGCTTTGCGGGTCAATGCCATGGAGTCGATCGAAGCGCGCTTCATCGATGACTATTCTCTGGTGCGCGCGGCCGATGCGTTCCTGCGCCAGAATGATGAACGGGGGGCTGAAACAGCGTTTTCCCGTGCATTGGATATCAACCCCCGAAGCATCGAAGCGCTCAACGGATTGGCCCATATGCATCTCACAAAGGGCGCCATGGAAGAAGCGGCCGGCTATTGCATGCAGGCGCTCTCCGTTGATCCAAAAAATGAAAATGCGCTGACCAATCATGCACTGATTCTGGAAGGCCAGGGAAATCTCGATGCTGCCGGAATCTGCTATCGCCGCATGATAGCGCTCAGGCCGTCCGCCAACGCCTACTTTAACCTTGGCAATATTCTCAATCAGCAGGGGAAGAGCCATGAAGCCATCGCGTGCTATCGCAAGGCTATTGCTGCCGATCCGTCAATTGCCGAAGCGCATTATAATTGTGCGCTGGTCCTTTCTCGTCAAGGCAATACCGCCGAAGCGTCCGAACAATGCGCCAAGGCATTGCGACTGATGCCGGACAATGCCGGTATGCAGAACTCGTATGGTGTTTTTCTTGAGCGGCAAGGGCACTATGGCAAGGCCGCCAGCCATTATTACGAAGCATTGCGGATCCAACCGGATTTCAAAGAAGCCAGAGAGAATTGGGAGAGGGTCCGGCTGAAAAACACGAGGTCGGAGGTCGGAAGTCAGAAGTCAGCAAGCAATTGACCTTTCTGTCCCGTTAATCCTGTTGATCCTGTCAAACGGATAGTCTTTGTCTTTCCCCGGATCAATAGGAATCTTTAAATCCCGCATCCATATCATTCCTGCAATTCTTTTCCCCATAATTCCAGCTTCGGATCCGCGCATATTGCATTTTTTATGCATCGACGCCTGTATCCCGATCGCTATTTTGCAAAGCAAGGAAATCCGGAAATATGCATATCGGACGCCCTGCCATGAAGAAACCCGGTGCCAGCGCTGAAAAACGGCCGAGGAACGTCATGTCCGCGGCCTTCTGGCCGACCTCCTATCCGAATGATTTTCCGTTTATCGCGGCGATTGAAGCACGATATGATGTGATCGGCTTCGATCATGCGCTCGCAAGCCCGCACACGCACGACTCGCTCGAAATCGGCTATTGTCATAGCGGCAAAGGATTTTTCCAGATCGCCAATTCCACGGTCGATTATCATCCCGGCGATACCGTAATCATCCCCGCGATGACCCCGCACATAGCCTATTATGCAAAGCCGTCGGTATGGACGTGGATGAATTGCGATCCGGTGCGGCTCTTTATTCAGGATCCCGCAAATGCATCGCTGAGCGATCCATCAACGCTCATTGGCCCTGATTTCATCTCGGTGTATCCTCAAGAAGAGCACCCGGCGCTGGAATCCGCGATGTCATTGCTGATTAATGAAGCTAAAGGCGGGGCAAGATATTTCCGGCAATCGGTGCAGGGACTTGTTCTCTATGTTCTTGCGTATCTTCGCCGGCATCAGGAAAAGGCGGCGAAATCGAATCAAGCATACCGTCCATCGCATAAGGGTGATTTCGAACGAATCAGGCCGGCCCTTGATATAATGCATTCCCGGTATTCCGATAAACTTTCAATTGACGAACTGGGTGCAAGCGTGTCCATGTCGGTCACCAACTTCCGGCGCATTTTCCGCACGGTCACCGGCAAAAGCCCGCATGATTATCTCTCGGGCTATCGTATCGCCATGGCGGCCCGCCAGCTCCGCAATACCAATAAGAAAACCGACATGATCGCCTCGAATTGCGGATTTGACGACATGTCCGCTTTCCGCCGCGCCTTCCGAATAATTACCGGCACAACCCCGGCCGCCTGGCGGGCGGGGACCGGCGGAGGCGCCTCTTCATAGCGTGGCGCCAGGCCGCGTTCAATCCTTCACCAGCCGGACCGAGAAGCCGGAATTCTCGAAGTATTCTATCCTGTCAAGATAATCGTATTCATTGCTGAGATAGCGGTAGTAGGCGAACGGCATGCCGCCTTGCATCTCCGTTGCGCTCCACCAGCAACCCATGAATGCTTTATTGGTGAAGGCGGCATAATTGAGGCGCACGCCGGCAGGAAGGGCGGAAAAACCGCTTTTGTTGTTCAATGTCACGTTATTGCCTATCACACCCTGGGCGACTGACGATGCGCTCCAATCCGCCTTTGCCGCCAGGGATTTGGCGATTTTATTATCGGTCGTTGTTCCATCCCAATTGTGCCCATTGGCAATCAGGTAATTCTGCAAGGTGTCCCATTCCGAATCCGCAGGCACATGCCAGCCTGTTGGGGCCAGCTTCTTTGTGCCAACGGCATACCAGGTATACAGCGCACCATATTTATTGATGCTGTCGCCATTGGTCGTGTTGGTGTAATAGCAATATCCGGGTCCGGTAAGAGCATACCACGTAAGGCTGTCCGCCACCTTGGGTATTGCCGTGCCATCATTAAATTTCGTTGTCCTTAAATTCTGCGCCGTCCATTCCTGGTTCCCGATCTTTATTGTCTGATATACGTTGCCGTCGATATCCGTCACTGTTCCCGCGCTTGCCATCATTTGTATTTCAATTCCGGTTGTGTCCGAATTGGTCACGATCATCCGGTAATCCAGATATCCGGCCTTTGTGACCGCAATAACATCATTGATTGCCACCAGGCTTCGTGCCTGCTTTGTCAATGGACGCGGGGAGGATCCTGCAATGCCCGCGCCGCGTTCATTCACCAGACAGCTTTTCAGCAGAATTTCGCTGTTGCCCGATCGTATCGCATACATATAGACGCCTGCTCCCAGGCTGGGCAAGGGCAGCGGCCGGGCGCCGGGATACACCACGTTCGTCACCGATGCGATCACCTCGCCGCGCAGATTAACGGCACGGATCTCCGCCGAAAGGCCGCCGCCTCCATTGACATATAGATAACCGTTGCGCAAGGATGCATCCGGTTTTTGAGGCGCGATTTTGGCATGTTGCCGGTCGATCGCCAGCGGGCCGCCGGAAAGCGTAAACCCCCCATTGGCCCCGGTTGTTGCCGTCTGCTTCCCTGTTTCAAGCCTGACGATGGCGCCGGCAATGCCGACCCCGGCGCCGTTCTTTACCGTACCGCTGATAGCGACGTTTTGCGCGCCGCAGAACGAAGCAACTAAAAGGCCCGCACATACTGATTTGATGATCTCCATCGATAGCTCCCTTGGTGAAGTTTTCATTACTCCATGGTATTCCCAATACAAATGCGCCGCACTATCGTCTCGCCTGCGGTTTCAAGCTTGATCAGATAATTTCCTTGACCGATGCCGCCGCCCGCATCGTTCTTTCCGTCCCACATGATGGTACGGACGCCGGCGATGAGTCCGGCATCTGCCAGCGAACGCACCTTGGTCCCTCGCACATCGTAAATGTCGACAAACACCGGATTCCGATAGTCGCCGGGACAGGTGATGGCAACCCCCGTTGCGCCGGCAAGCTGCCGAACGGTAAACATTGCATGCATTAGGTCGGTCGCAGTCGGGCGAATGACGACGGGGGAGCCCACCGACCCGATATAGAGATTGTCCAGCATGTTGCGATTATAGGTCGAAGAAAGGCATGCCGCTCCCGAAGCTTTGGCGGTTTGCGTCGCGGAACCGACTTTGACATTATCGACAAACCCTTCAATGCTTGTGCCGTTGAAGCTTACTCGCAGATTATGCCAGACATTGCCGTTGAAACCGCTGATCGTTCCCGATTTGAGTTGAGTACCGCCAAGGGCGCCCGAAGGGTCGTGCAGCCGCCAGTTTCCGTCTTTGGAAAGATCGATTCCGCACCACTGACGGTATTCCATATACCGTCCACCCACGCCAACTTCTCCGCTATCGACAAAGACATCTGCGGAAACATCGTAGTTGGTCCAGGCGTTATTGCCGATGACCGTAACCGGCCTGTCCCATGTGTTTTCGGAGCCGGTAACGATCTGTCTGAGACATTTTCTTCCATCCGGCGCATAGTAGACCTCGAAGGTTCCATGCTGGTCGGAATGATAGCGGGGCATGCAACTGCCGGAGGGATAGCCTTCGTAGTTCTCGGAATAGGGGAAGGGGAATATTGGGGTACTGGTCGAAGGGAAATTGAGATCACCGGAAGGTGGAATGGTTTTCGCCCCCTTCTGCTGGCCCGTGGTTGTTGACAATGTGTAAATCGAATTCGCCGAGAGATCTATCGTAAACGCCCCGTTCGTCGGAGTGATCGACGGCTGCTGAATGAATTGCTGAAGTGTATCGGACTTCCACACGTAAATCGTACCCGTCGAAAGGCCGCCGGTGATATTACCCGTGAAGCTGGCGGCGCCTTGGGTGACGATGATGGTGCTCCAATTGTTGCCGGCTGTATCGCGAAGCGTCACGTAAGTGCCGTTCCTGTTGCCCGCAACGAACTGGCCGCACGCCCCATCAAGGTATTTCCAGCCGACCTCGGTAAACTGGGTCGTATGCGCGTACGCCCACAGCATCGGTTGAACCTTGTAGTAGCCGGTTACGGGCTGGTCTGCCACCAGGGCGCAGGTATTCTTGAACCACCCGACAGCCTGATATACGGCATCCAGAAAGAGCCAGTTGTTGGTACAGGTCATCTTGTCGTCGATATAGTTGGCATTATTTGCCCGGGCGGCATATATGGCATTGGTCCATGGGATGCCCCGGTAGCAGTGGTGTTCGCTTGACCAGAGCCGTTTGCCGGAGTTCTTTGCGGCATCACCGGGCGCGCGGGACCGAAGGTCCCAGTCATAGTGGTACCCGACCGCGTACACCATATTGGAAAAGGCCGGGTCGGTCGCGAAGCCGTTGATAATCTGCCAGCACTCTCTGTCCATGTCGGGTCCGACCAGGTTCAGATTGCCGAATCCCGCCTGGACCATTCTCGGGTGGAGCAGGTTCACCACAAAATTCCTATCGTAGCTGGCCTCATTTGTCGCAAAGCTCATATAGCTGAGATTGATACCGGCGCCTTTTATGCATTTCAGATACGCAACCATGAAGTCAGCGCAACGGCCATCGTACCATCCGTTGATCCAACGGGGAAATTGCCAGACCAGAGAACCAAGGACAAGACTCGGTTTCCGTTTGACCGCTTCCTTGATAAGCCATGTTTCATACCCCCTGTCAACTGGCGCATTCAGCTCAGCCGCGTTCACCGCGACACAGGCTTCGCTGCCTTCGGTAGTGTTACTGCCGCATCCTGCTTCAACCTTAAGATGCTGAATCGAAGCGCCGAATTTAGGTTTGAACAGGAAATCGAGAATATCGCTGCGATAGGGTTCGGCATAATCGAAAAGCAGATCGCTGGTGCCGTTTGAGCTGCACATCCCGAGACCGTCGAAAATGCGTCCGGATCCATTGCCGTCGATGGTGATGGTAACCGCCGGGATTGCTCCTGCCAGAAAGGCAGCCAGCAGAACCGCGCACTTCTTAATGACTCGAAGCATGCAGGACCTCCTCCATGTTGATGTCTGCTCCCCCTCCTTGCACCTCGCAACCAATCGCAGCGGCAACTCACCGCACCACGAACCGCGCTTTCACCGGACGCCGGCCCGGGAGGTCGCTTGCTTTCGCGATATATACCCCTCGTGCCAACCCGACCGACCGCGCATCAATCTCCGTTGGGCCAACAGACCTTCGAACGAAACACGTCCTTCCGGCCAGATCGTATATCCGTATCGCCGATTCCAGGGGAAGATCACCACCCAGCCGCACCGTGGATCCCCGGACATCAATGACTCGCGGAATGGGGGCACGAAGATCAAGCCGCTTGATCACATTTGCGGTCTGGGGCGAGGGATACTGTGACTCAACACCCGTGGGATTGGTTGAATCGAAATCCAGTTCGGGATAGTAGAACCGTCCGAGTTGCGCGGGACAAGGCCAGGGCCAGTCGCACGCGTAAACCGAAAGTTCCATTGAGTTACCCTCAAGCCACAGACATACACGCTTGAATTCCTCTTCAGTGATGCCGGCGTTCCGGTGGGTATCATTAAGAAGCGCCTTGCCCATGCGCGAGTAATAGGCGCCGAACATGCCTGGTATGGTGCGCGATCCGCCCCAGATCGGTGAGATTATGTCTCCCTTGAGATATCCTCCGCAGCAGACTTCGCCGTCGGTGCAGAAATGGAACGAGTAGGGTTCCAGTGCCGCATACGACATATCTTTCGGTCCCTGCCCCCGCTGGGTATGGCAGCTCACGCATTTGCTGTCGAATGTGGGCTTCACCAGACGAGAGTAGTTGATCGGCGTGTAGCCTCCGGACTCCGCCCCGGCATCGGGGGTCGGCTTCGACGGCGCCCTTCGAAATGCCAGCGGAACCGTGCCGGGCGGAGGCATTGCTTTCCACTTGTCTTCATGACACCCCGCGCAGCTCATCTGCTCGCCCCCATGCACATACGTGGCTGCCCGCATCGAATGCACGGCCAGTCCCCGCTCGTCAAGAAGCTGAAAGTAGATCTCCTTGGCAACCGGGGCCTCACAGTACACGCTCCCGTCATCTTCCACCGGCACGGTTCCCAGCGACAACCGCACCAGAGCTTCGCTGGCGTAGCCCGTGGCTGCCGGCCAGTTGATCAGCGGGGTGTACTTGGGGATGACCTGCATGATCCGCATGGCTCGAATCTTGACACCTGCGGGAAGCGGCATGTCGCCCTGGTAGACATTGACTACACTGATCGTGGCGCGTTTGTGGTCCGCGAGATTCTTCCGCTCTCCCTGCCAGGTCTGGGTTGTCAGCACGGGAGGCTTGACACGGGGCCGGAGCGGAATGGGATCGATGGGACGCATACTGTTGATCGCCG
>Ga0315289_10012310_pt1 | contig 12063 bp, 7 predicted proteins | sample YL17G11_40_MG_FD_203452 | JGI IMG/M metagenome (GOLD analysis project Ga0315289, IMG submission 203452) | Sediment microbial communities from Yellowstone Lake, YNP, Wyoming, USA - YL17G11_40 | ecosystem: Environmental > Aquatic > Freshwater > Lake > Sediment | place: USA: Wyoming | collected...
AGTCAGCCGAGCGGAAAACGCGCGGCAGATTGTGGCAGGTTGGCAACCTGCCCCACATCGACATTTTGATCTGAGGGGGCGTTACTGCACCAATCGCAGCTTGGGATTGGTGATGATGTTCTGGAAGATCTCCGTCAGCCGGGCTTCGTAATCGGCCGGGTTGCCGCTGCCGCGGGGCCCCTGGCCGTTTTCGTTGGCCGTTGCGCCCATGCGGGCCATGCGATCCATGAAATTATAGTCGCATCCCAGTCCGATCCCCACGGGGTAGAGATACCAGTGGCTGCCCTGGATGGTGGAAGTCTGCATCAGCGCGGCGTCCTGCGGGTAGTAGCCGCTGCTTCCATAGAAATTGCTGCTGGAATGCTGGCTGATGTAGTTGCTGAGGGTGCTGCTTGAGCTGCTGTAAAGGTTGGGCTTGCCGTCGGTCAGCAGCACCACGATTTTGTCGGTCGCGGTGCGGCCGTATCCGCCCTGGCTCTGGGGCTTGATGTGGTTGCTGGCGGTGAGCAGCCCGGTCTCGGTGGCCGTGCAAGCGGCGCTGTCGTCGCAGGCCTGAAGATTGGGGCAGGCGGCCATCGCCGTGTCGTAATTGCCCGTCAACGACAACAGCACCACCGGAGCGGGATTGAGCTTATCGAAGGTGATGATCGACACCCAGTCGCGCTGGTTCGTGTCGGAGATGCTTTGATTGCGGCTCTTGATCAGGTTGATCGCGGCAATCATCGCCCGGCGCGCGGCGTGGGTGGGCTGTTCGCGGGGCGGGAAACTGAACGTGCCGCCGGCCGTGGCTTCGGAATGCCGGGGACAATCCGGGCTGAAGCGCGACAGCGGCACGTACGTGGCGCCGTCGGGCTTCATTTCCCGGCCGTAGTACATCATGAAGTGCGTGTACGAACGGTAGCCGATCTGCCTATAATTGCTGTCGAAATAGGTGGCCCAATAGGCGTAGTTCGTGGAGCTGCTGGGCGTGGGCTTCGCGGCAGGCATCACCTGGGGAACCTGCACGTCCATCGCCCAGGAATAGGCCTTCTGCTTGCGAACGCTCGATGAGTCTGTAGACTTGATGCGGTACTTGGTAGGAATGGATGAGCTCGAGAGCGGACCGGTCTTACTGCTGAGTTTCGTCAAGGGGTCTCCCCCACTGGTCACCCCCAACGACTGACCGATGTATTGCACCGGCTCGTTCGGATACGTGGTGTTGAAGCCGAAGTCGGCGTAGACCTGATTGATCAGGTCGCTGCCGATGGTCGGATAACCTTGGGGCGCATACGTGCTGTTGATGTCCTGGGTATTGTCGGGATCGGTGTCGTCGTTCATCGAACCCGACAAATCGATGACGAAGGCGATATCGCGGGGATTCGCCGTGGCCACGGCCGACGCCTGCTGGCTCACGGAACTCATGTTAAAAATCCGCGCAAAGAACAGGCCAGTCTGGCCAGTGGTGTTCTGATCGGTCCGCGCCGTCACCCGCACTGCGTTGCTCGGCGACGTGGATGGAGTGAACACGCGCGCGTTGGTGTCCCAGTATCCGTACTGGATGTCTGAGGAATTGAGTTTCACGGCCCTGCCGCCGGCTTTATTGTCTGCGGCGTACTGTTTGGCGACGGTCTCCATATCGGCCCGCGCCAGGTTGCTCGCGGCGGCGCCCGCCAAGGCGGCCGCATCGGCCGCCACCTGGAGTTGCGAGCGGACCAGGACGATGTAGCCGATATCCAAAGCGAACGCGATCATGCCGATCATGAATACCAGCAAGATGGCCGCCAGAACCACAATGGCTCCCCGGCGCGAGCGCGGCTTGACTTTCCGAGATGCATGGAACATAGGAACCTCCTGCAGGACTTGTTTTGTTCTGGGCAGGATGGCCCGGGCGTGTCGGATCCAAGGCATTGGCCCAAGAACGAAAACGGGGTTCGCCCAGACGCCACTGCCCCGGTGCACGGGACCGCACACTTCGGCAGCCGGGCGAACTCCTGGCGGGAGTCCCTTGGCTTTGCGTCCCGACCTCGCGATCGGTTTGCCTTTTTCGAGGGTGCTGACCTGCCCGCTTCAAGGTTGAAACAGGCTTTTTCCCCTCCTATAAGTTTCCTAGGTCACAATCCGCCTGCTGTCAACCGAGATTTGCCGGCAGCGGGCTGGTTGCCACGCTGGTTCTGCGCGATTACATTGATGACTTCCAGCCACAACCCCATCGTCGGATCCACCATGAGTACCCACGTTTCCCGCCGAGATTTTTTGGCCAGTACTGCCCGCGCGATGGCCGTCGGGGCCATGGCCGCCGCGACCACCGACACGGCCCCGGCCCAAGCCGGCTCCCCGCCGCCAGCCGCCCAGCGCCCGAACATCCTTTGGATCTGCACCGATCAACAGCGGTACGATACGATTGCCGCCCTGGGCCACCAACACGTCCACACGCCCAACATCGATAAGCTGGTCGCCAGCGGCGTGGCCTTCACCCACGCCCATTGCCAAACGCCGATTTGCACCGCCAGCCGGGCGAGCTTCCTCACCGGCATGTACCCCAGCACGGTCCACGCCTGCATGAACGGCACCGCCCGCTGGGCCCATGTGGCGCCACTGATCACGAAGACCCTGGCCGATCTCGGCTACGATTGCGGGCTGGCGGGCAAGCTGCACCTTTCGGCCGCGCAGGGGCGAGTCGAACAGCGGCCCGACGACGGTTATCGCGTGTTCCACTGGTCGCATCACCCCGACAACGATTGGGGAAAAAACAACGCGTACATCGCCTGGCTGCTGAGCCAAGGGCACGACTACAACAGGCTGCGGAAGCAGTACGGCTTCATCCCGGCGGCCTTGCACCAAACGACCTGGTGCGCCCAGATGGCTGCCGATTTCATCCGGCAGCAGCGCAGCGGCCCGTGGCTGTTCAGCCTGAACTGTTTCGCCCCGCACCCGCCGTTCCTTCCGCCCAAAGAATACCTGGACCGCTATCCGCTGGATGCCGTGCCGCCGCCGCTGTTTCGCCCTGCGGACTTACAGGCCCAGGCCCGGCTGAAACCCGTCAATTTCCAGACCACCGCGCTCGCGCCCGACCAATACGATGCCCGGCTGAATCGGGCGCGGTACTGGGCGGAAATTGAATTGATCGATGAGAACCTGGGCCGACTGCTGGCGACTTTGCGCGAGACAGGGCAACTCGACAATACCGTCATCATCCTCACTTCCGATCATGGTGAGACGCTGGGCGATCACGGTTTGCGTCAGAAGGGTTGCCGCTTCTACGAGGGCCTGGTGCGCGTGCCGCTGATTTTCTCCTGGCCGGCCCGATTCAAGCAGGGCTTGCGCAGCGACGCCCTGGTGGAGTTGACCGATATCGTGCCCACGCTGCTCGAAGCGCTGGGTCTGCCGATTTCGCCGCAGATTCAAGGGCGCTGTTTGCTCCCGATCCTGGAAGGCAAGGCCGACCCGCACCAGCACCGCGAGCTGGTCCGTTGCGAGTACTTCGGCGCCCTGCCCGGCCCGCAGACCCGTGCCACCATGATTCGCAGCCGCCGCTACAAGCTGGTGACCTATCACGGCCACGGCCTGGGGGAACTGTTTGACCTGGAAAACGACCCGGGCGAGTTCGACAACCTGTGGGACGATCCCAAACATGCCCAGACGCGGTTCGAGATGCTCTTGAAGGATTTCGATGCACTGGCCTTTGCCGTCGACATCGGCCCGGAACGGGTGGCGGCGTTTTGAATGGCCCACATCGTCGAAAGGTCGAATTGAGCAGTGGAAAACAGGCGGTAAGCGGCCGTCCAACAATTACTCCCCTCTCCCGCTTGCGGGAGAGGGGCAGGGGGTGAGAAGAAGGAGCACGTATGATGAGCAGTTGCCTGATGAGAAGCGTTGTTGTCGCGGTGCTTGTATTGCTCGGCGTGACCATCACGGCGGCCGAGCAAGTGCCGCTGTCCACGCTGCACCTGGGCCTGGACCCGAGCCCTTGGAACCTGCCCCGTGCGAACCTATCGGCCACCGGCCGGCCGATGCAGATCAAGGGCAAGCAATACGACAAGGGGTTAGGCGCCCGGGCCGGCAGCAGCTATTTCATCGCCCTCGGCGGCGCGCAGCGGTTGACGGCCGAGGTGGGCCTGGACGACCAAACCGACGAGCGGGCCTTCCGCAAGGCCCAGTTCCAAGTCATCGGCGACGGCCAGGTGCTGTTCGACAGCGGCGTGATGCAGGCGGGCCAGCCGGCCAAGCAGGTCGACGTGGACCTGAAAGGCGTGAAGGTGTTGGAACTGCGGGTGATCGATCATGCCGCGGGATCGCCTCCCGCCTTCGCAGATTGGGCCGATGCGACGTTGGCCGTGGAGGGAGCGAAGCCGCAGGCCATCGTCTGTCCGGAGTCGCCCGTAATCCTCACGCCACAGCCTGGTCCCCGGCCGCGGATCAACGGCGCCAAGATCTTCGGCGTGCGGCCGGGATCGCCGCTGCTGTTGAGCATCGCCGCCACGGGAGAAAAACCGCTGAGTTTCGCCGCGGAAAACCTGCCGCCGGGCCTGACGCTCAACGAGCAGACCGGAGTCATCAGCGGCACGATCGAGAGCCGGCAACCCCAGACCTATCGCGTTACGCTCAAGGCCAAGAACCGCCACGGCGAGGCGGCCCGGCAGTTGCGAATCGTGGTGGGCGAGCCAATCGCGCTGACGCCCCCGCTGGGCTGGAACAGTTGGAATTGCTACGCCGAGACGGTCGATCAAGAAAAGGTGCTCGCCACGGCCAAGGCCATGGTCGAAACCGGGCTGAAGGACCACGGCTGGACCTACGTGAACATCGACGACACGTGGCAGGGACCGCGCGGCGGACCGTTCGGCGCCATCCAAGGCAATGAGAAATTCCCCGACATCAAGGGACTGTGCGATGCCATCCACACCCTTGGACTGAAGGTCGGCATCTACTCGACGCCCTGGGCAACCAGTTACGCCAAACGGATCGGCGGCTCCAGCAATGATCCCTCGGGCGCGTGGAGCGGCGGTCAGGCATTCGGCAAGTATCCTTTTGCCGCCAACGACGCCAAGCAGTGGGCCGCCTGGGGCATCGATTATCTAAAATATGACTGGCGACCGCTGGATATCCCGCACGTCGAGGAGATGGCCAACGCCCTGCGGGCCAGCGGCCGCGACATCGTGTACAGCCTCTCCAATTCGGCCTTGTTCGACCACGCCGCCCAGTACGCCCAGTTGGCCAACTGCTGGCGAACCACTTGCGATATCCGCGACCTCTGGGACCTCGGCTATCGCGACGGCCAGGCATTTCCCCAAGGACTGCGTGATATCGTGAGCTACAACGCCTATTGGCAGCCGTTTGCCGGTCCCGGGCATTACAACGATCCCGATATGCTGGTGGTGGGCAAGGTTGGCTGGGGCAAACTGCGGCCTGCATTCCTCACGCCCAACGAACAGTATACTCACGTGAGCATGTGGTGCCTCTGGTCGGCGCCGCTGTTGATCGGCTGCCCCATCGATCAACTCGATCCGTTCACCTTGAACCTGCTTACCAATGACGAAGTGCTGGAAGTCAACCAGGACCCGTTGTGTGTCCAAGCGACGCGGGTGGCCAAGTACGGGCCGATCGAGATCTGGGCCAAGCCGCAGGAAGACGGCTCCCAGGCGGTGGGCATCTTCAACTTTGGCTTTGAAGAAGCGGAGTTTGCCTTGAAGCTGGCGGACCTGAAGATCCACGGCCCCTGCACAGTCCGTGACCTTTGGCGGCAGCAGAATCTCGGCACGCTGCAACACACCTTCCCCACGAAGATCGGGCGCCACGGCGTGACGTTGATCAAGCTGACCAGCGTGCACTGAGCGGAGTTGACCGGCGTGGACTGAGGGAGTTGACTGCAAGGATTGTTGCCGGGTCATCATCGTCTACAGTGTGCCGCATGGGTGCGCCGGGTGTGCAAACCCGCAGCCAAGTGATAGAATGTTTTTGGCATCGATCTTGGTCGGCGAAGGCCGCTGTTGCCCCCGAAAGCCGCTTGGCCGCCGACGTGAATCGTTGCGGAAAAGCCACGCGAGAGTGGCGGAACTGGCAGACGCGCTGGACTTAGGATCCAGTCCCGAAAGGGGTGCAGGTTCGAATCCTGTCTCTCGCAACTTTAAGATGTAAAAGGACTTGCGTAGAATAGTCGCAGGTCCCTTTTCTTTGGTGCAATGCCTTCCGTATGCAATCCGTATGCAGAGATTGCCATGCCGTGGCTGTGTAATGACACTGCAAGATGACAGCAATGTGATTGATCCGCGCCAAGGAGGCGCGTAGGGGCCCGCGTTCTCCGTCGCCAACAGACGAGCAGCAACGAAGTGCAAGCAGGCGACCGCGGCACCGACCGCATCCGACCTGATGAAGGTACCTAACGACAGTCAATTCGGGCACGACGCCCCCAGGCACAACCGCCACGAAATCCGCAGCTCACTCACGCAAAAGCGCGTAGTCAGTCCCAACTGACTCCTTTGGTCGCCTTGAACGACGGCAGAAACCAATCCTTTCCAGAGCGCTGTAAACCACCTGCAGCGTCTTCTCGCCGAAATTGGGAATCTCAAGCAACGACTGCGGCGTGCAGTCATTCAATAACAATACGCTCCTGCAACCCCGAGTCCTGCAACACCTGCCGAATCTCCGTTTTCATGCTCTTCGCCGCTTCGGCATCGAAGGTCACGGAGAACGTGACGCCGACGCGAAGATCGGCGCCTGAGCGGAGCTTGGGTATCAGCTTCGTCCCCAAGCGGTTCCACAACTCGGAGGGGATTGTGCCTGTCAGGCGGAATGTCCTCGTGGTCGGTTTGGGTTCCGGCTCGGGTTTCTTTGTCTCGGTGGTCTCCTCGGTCTGGGGTTCAGTTTCTTCCACCGGCTCTGATTCGGCCTCCCCTTCTTTCTTCGTCTTTGGCGGGGCCTTCAACGACTTGGCCTTCGCCTTGGTCACCAGGAAGACATCCGGCTCGAAAGAGACCTCGTCGGCCGGTACCAGCTCGTCGTACCACAAGTGGTTGAACGTCCCCTCCGGCCGCTGGCCCGAGCCCAGCCCGAACTCCCCCCGGCTGACGAAATCGACGATCTTCCCGCGCAGCGCCGCGTCCGCGTCAAGCAGTCGTGTGAGGGTGCCGTTGAGGAAACTCTGACGCAGTCCCTTGAGCGGCCATGCGCCAGACTGCTTGAGCGCAGGGGGCCAGTTGCGATCGAGATAGCCTGCGCCAATCGACTCGTTCAGCAGGGCATTGGACTTCAGAGCAGCGATCACCCGACCGCAAAGGGTTCGCGACGGACCGCTGCACACCGGTTGGGCCTCACCCAGGCCGAGGTGAAACGGCAGGAATGCGAAACCTCAGACTTGTCGTTGAGCGTCTTGCGCCGCTGGGCTGAATTGCTGGATGTGCCGCTGGCCGAACTCATCGAAGAACCTGATGATTCCCTGGCGTTGCCGCTACTGAAGCGGGCTCGCATGGTACGGCTCATGAAGACTGCCACGGCCATCCTGGAAAGGGCCGCCGATATGCGCATGAAGCGATTGTCGCAACAGATGATCGACCAACTGATCGAGATCATGCCGGAACTGCGCAACGTCACGCCGTGGCATAAGGTTGGTCGTCGCCGCCGCATCAACGAGTATGGCGCTGCGTTCCTGCGTCGCCTTTCGGCGCGAGTGTTCTGCGATGTCGAGGAAATCCCATAGATCGTTCAGGTGCAGTAGGGACCGCGACCAGAACTTGTGCCATACATACTCTGGGACTCGACCGGAAGACACTTGACGGCGAGCGTTGCCCGTATTGGGTGCACGTCCAGCCAGCCTGCGTGAGTGCAGTTGGCGTCGGCCATGGGCACTGGACCCCTGTTGCGGTGCGCCCAAGAACGCCCTGACGCACCGGTCCTATCGGGGAATCAACGTGCTTTTGCTGGAACTCGCCAGCATGCAGAAGGGCTATGCTTCCCGCTTCTGGGCGACCTTCAATCAAATCAAGCAGATGAACGCCCACGTCCGTCGTGGCGAAGCAGCGATCCGGAACAGATTTCCCCCGACAGGAACGTCGCACTCGGCCCTGCGTTCGTGTCAATTATCGGTGGTATTTTGCGACAACCGAAAAACGCTCGGGTTGATGGGACAGCAGCAGGAATTTCGGTGCTGGCAGCCTACCCGGCCCGATGGCCAGCGAAAGGGACTGGCCAGCCGATGTAGAGCAGCGGTGTCGACCTCGGCCTAACGACCGGTTAACGCGCGTACTCTTCCGCGCCGCGCTGGACCCGTGGTTGGGTGCTGTCTGAAGTAGTCGCACCGCGGCCCCGGCGGCATGGCAACACGGCGTCGCAAGACCGGCGAGCAACACGGACAAGAGCAGCGGAGCGATGCGCATCGGCGCTGGGTTTGCCGGCGGCTATTTTTTCGCCGCGTCGAGTGCTTCAACAGAAACTCAGTCTGCGAGCGGTTGCCGTCGCCGTCGCTCAGGGTGACAAAAAGCACTTTCCGCAGAAACTGATTATGAAAAGTTCATCATTTGTGTCTATTTTCATGAATGCGAACGGAACAATAGTCCCAATGGAGGGTTTATGGTAATGTGCATGGCCGGGCATCGGTTTGGCCAAGATCGACGATCATGGGTAAAAGGGGAGGCGGAAGTTATGCCAGCGACGGCCTGGGTGCTCAGGAACACCACTGTAGGGGTAACCGTCCTTTTGTTGGCTTGCGCACTCGTCGCCGCGCTCGGTATGGCGCAGGCGCAGGACCGGAAGGAAACACGCAGTGCGGCGGACTTCGACATGGCTGCCTATCTGTCACAACTTTCCGCGCAGGGAAAGGAGCGCGGCTACAAAGAAGTCGTCTATAAGCAGACGCCGCAAGGGGAACTGCGGATCTACTTCGCGATGCCGGCGGACTGGTCGCCGAACGACAAGCGGCCGGCGTTGATTTTCTTCTATGGCGGCGGCTGGACCGGCGGCAACGTCTTTTCGAGCACCTGGGTGGCAGAGCACTTCACCAAGCGCGGCGTCGTGGTTGGCCTGGCGGACTACCGGGTGCGCAAGCGGCACGGCGTGATGCTCGACAAATGCGCCGAGGACGCCCGCAGCGCCGTGCGCTGGGTGCGTGCCAACTGCGGGAATCTCGGCGTGGGTCCCGAACGCATCATCGCGGGAGGCGGGTCGGCGGGCGGGCATATCGCGGCCTGCACGGCCATCATCGACGCGCCGAACAGCGACACCGACGATCTGCGCGTTTCCTGTAAACCCAACGGGCTGCTGCTCTTCTACCCGGTGGCCAGTCTCGTGGACGACCGCCGGGCCAGCGCCTTCAAACAGGTGCTCGGGGAGGAATTGGCCCTGAAGCTTTCGCCCGCACGGCACGTGACCAAGTCCTGGCCGCCGACGGTGCTGTTTTCCGGCACGGCCGACATTGAGTTGCCCAACGGGGTCTTGTTTCACAACAAAGCCAAGGAGGCCGGCGTAACTTTCGACTTGTATCTGGAAGAAGGCGGGGGGCATGGGGTCGTGCCCACCGGGCCGAGGAATTTGAGCTGGTTGCAATATGCGTCGGACTTCTTCATGCGTGCCGGCGTGATCGACAAGGGGCCGCAGCCCGATGTACCGCCGGGAAAGTTGCGGAAATACAACGGAGAGCCGGTCGACCGGACCCGGATAAAGATCAAACGCGGCGCTGAGAAAACCAAACCGGAGTAACCTTGCCTGCCAAGTGAGGACGCCGGCAAACCGTGAGGAGCCATGGGCATGAACATCACTCTCAGCCAAACCGATCCGCTTGGAGTAGCACGCGGTGGCATGGCGCGAAACGCGCGGACCAGCGCGTTCCGACTGGTGGCCGGCTTGGCCGCGTTACTGTGTCTGCCGCTTTGCCTCGCTGCCGCCGAGCGCGAACTGATCGAGGAACGATTACAACAAGTGCTCCGGCGTTTCCCCGACGCCGACTTGAACAAGGACGGCAAGCTAACCCTGGATGAGTTCCGCGAGTTTCGACGCAAGATGCGGCCCGAAGGCACCGCCCTTTCCTCCCGTCCTTCCGCTGCGGCCACCAGCGAGGCGCCCGCTGTCGCGACCAACACCTCTCTCGCGGGCAAGCTGGAAATTCGGATTACTTCGGCTAAACCGGTGCCGATCAACCCGAAGATATACGGCATCAATTGCGCTGAAATGTTCATCTTCGATCTTGTGCAGAAACCGGAATATCTTTCGGCGCTCGGCGAACTGCAACTGAATACATTTCTCTTTCCGGGCGGATCTTCCTTTCATCATCCCACGGGTTCGGGCGGTTTCAACATCCGTCAGGAAGAATTGGCTCAATCGAAACACGGGACCAATCACAGAATCAACAAGGAAGGATATCCCGATTTTTTCCAGCAGTACATCGCCTTCATGAAGCCGATGGGCGGCCATGCCGTGTTTATCCCCAACATCGCCAAGGGTACGGTCGAAGAACTTGACTTTTATTTGAAAACGATGGCTGATGCACATATTCCGGTCGAGTCTGTCGTGCTCGGCATGGAGGTGCAACTCGGCCCCTTCAGGTTCAAAGACAGCGCTGCCTACATTACCGTGATAAAACCGTACATCGAGTTCCTCAAATCGAAATATCCGGGCGTGCGCATTGTGGGATGGAGCACGCCGGTCGGCAGAAGATCGGCGGTTCCTGATCCCTTCAGGCAGTGGAACAGGGATGTCGCGAAAGTCCCCGGCATCGACGGCTTCGCGCAATACGGATGGACTGAATTCGGGGCTGCGATGCGGCGCGGCCGCGGCGGCAGCGCGGTGGCCAGTACTCCGCAGCAGCGTCTGATAGAATACGATGCCTTCGTCGAACACTTTCCCACACGCCAGATTAAGGTCTACGCGGAGGATTGGGGAAACGACAAAAAGATGTTCATGCTTCAGTGGGGCACGCACGCCGATCGGAACACGGCCGTGGAGGGACTGCACACGGCGAATTTCTATTTTTTCATGACCGAATACAACGCAAAGCATGACAATTATTTCGAAGTCGCGACCTGGTCCATTCCCTTGATGCAGGACATCGCCTCGGGAAAACGCAAGAATAGCGGCGGCGGAATGCTCTACAAGGAGAACATCGCGCTGTGGGCCCCGTATCTGTATGCCAAGCCGCTGCGGTATTTCTATAGCGGTGACAAATCACTTCTGAACACTTCCGTGACAGGCGTTGAGAACAGCGGCACGATGGAAGTCGTCAAGGTACTTACGGGCGCAGGGCCGGAGGGCAAAACGTATCTCTGCGTTCTTAATCGCGGGCCGGCAGTCGCGCTGGGTGGGATAACGGTCGACGGTAAAACTATTCCATCCGGTGCGAAGGTGTCGGTCGAGTCGGTTTCCGGCGACACTCTCTCCGCAACTGGCGGTACGCTGAAAACATTTGCCGGAAATAAAACAATGGGTTCCGTGTCCATTGAGCCGTACAGCGTCACGACGTTAATAGTCCAGTGAATGCCGAGGGCGCGAAAACAAATGTTTTTAACGAAGACGGCTAACATGAACAAAGAAAGATTCACCGCCATCCTCCTTGCATCCTTCTGCGTGCTTTGCGGCCATTGCCTCGCCGCCGACTTCGAACCGCTGCTCGGTAAGAAGGGTCGGCTGCTGCTCGAAGAGACATTCGACGGCGACACCCTGCCCAAAGGTTGGAGCGTCAAGGCCGGCCGAGTGCGCGTCGCCGACGGCGCGCTGCGCGCAAGCCAGAAGAAAGACGCCGGCAGTTTGTGTCTGTTCAGTTGCGAGCAGCCCATGCAGGACGCGGCCATCCAAATCGCCTTCAAGTTCGAAGGCGGTCGGGGAATCAACGTCAGCGTCAACCCGTCGCCGGGCGAATTGAAAAAACATGGGCACCTGTTTTCCGTGATGATCACTCGGGCCATGTGGAACATCACCGAGCACAACGACAAGTCGGACCCGAATTCGCGGAGCAAGGCGCTGGTCTCCGCGCCGGAAAAGTTCGAGCCGGGCCAATGGTATACGTTGTTGCTCGAAACCAAGGGCGACGATGTCGTCGCGCGGGTCGAAGGCAAGAGGGCGCTTTGCGCCTCGAGCAAGGATTTTCGCGTCAAGAAGCCCGGCATC
>Ga0315289_10012311_pt1 | contig 12062 bp, 6 predicted proteins | sample YL17G11_40_MG_FD_203452 | JGI IMG/M metagenome (GOLD analysis project Ga0315289, IMG submission 203452) | Sediment microbial communities from Yellowstone Lake, YNP, Wyoming, USA - YL17G11_40 | ecosystem: Environmental > Aquatic > Freshwater > Lake > Sediment | place: USA: Wyoming | collected...
TATTCATTCCACCATCTACAGATGTGGAAATAGTTAATGCAGTTGCTGATTCACTACAGAAGCAACCACCTGATCTTGATCAGTGGTTTATTGATGAAGTTCAATGGGTCGCTGGTTTTTTGCGTGTTTTACCAAGACCGCCTCGCCCTCCACCTCCAGTTGCTGGAAGGCCAATACCTGCAGGAAGACAAACAACACCATTGCTTGTTTCTTCAAATCGTAGGCCACCACCTGCTTCTCCAACAGTAAATCCAGTTAATGAGATAACAAAAGCACAATGCTCTCAAATGCTTGCTAACATCAAAGCACTTGCAGAAAAAGTTTGTGATTTTGCATCAAGAGCAAAAAACTCTGGATTCTCACCACCTGATAATCCTTTTGTTATACTGGCACAAATGAATGCCAATCGAGGATCTTCATTCGACCCATTCAACATCACAAGTGAATACGCAAGTGATCTTGTATTTAACATAAAGGTTTACATCGATTTACTTGATGCAGAAAATCAAGGTGGTATTAACTTCAATAGTCAAGATCCAATAAATGTTGCTCAACTTGGCCATGTGACATTGTCATTTAATGGATTGGGCGGATCTGGTAATGTTGCTGCTGACATTATGTCATTTTTGCCATCATCTGATCAAGTAAAACAAAACGTTGCTGAGCAAGAACTTGCTGTGCTTGATTTTACAAGACGCATTCCATACTTGCTATTTACACTTGAGTATAATCAAGATGGTGTATCTGGTGTCATTATAGGGTGGAAGAAGATTCCTGATGCTTCTGGTTATTTGATTGACAGGCATTCTTCATTTTCGCAAGAAAACATAAGAACACAAGTTGATAATGCAATGATAAAGAGCTATACTTCGATGTATTTGGAGTATGCAAAACTGAATGCTTTATGCTTTCTTGAAAGTTTTGATGACTCAGCAATACAACTATACCTTGATAAAAGCCTCAGAAGTGATGAATACTACATTTATACATTGCAAGCATACCAGGAACGTAGTGTAAGTGATGGTAAGATGTTCTCCGGAAAGAGTACTGCTGTTCAGTATAATGTGTCCACATTCATCAAGATAGACGAGATTATTCAACAAATGGATCCGGGAACAAGGCAAATAGTAGGATGGATACCAGCAGTGGCGTGGAATGCACAATCAACTCCAATCTACAAAACGTATCCATCAACAATAAGTCCATGGCCAGCCATTGCTCAATACATTACAACTGATTCAATGTATGACTGGATTCTTGCTGCAATAAACATTCGTGCATCAATCATAAGAAAAGATGATAGAGAAACAACTCGTAAGTATTCGTATTTGAATGCTCAATACGATTTCTTGAAATCGATGGCGACACAGGGAAAGCTAGTCAAACCAGACGACATTTCTGAAGTTATTGCAAGTATTGAAAACTCAATAATGCAGTTTGGTGTCACGCAAACTATTCTTGAGATTTTTAAGGATACTGGCATTACTTATTACTTTGATGGAAGAGACCCAAGCGATAATGGTGTGTTTGATAGAGCAGGAACAGGATTCGAAACGACGACAATGTTTCATGTGTTAGCAAGTGCAATAGATCCAGATACAGCGACTATTGATCTAAAAGCACTTGCTCATAACATGAGTCAACTTGCATCAAATCCCGGAACAAGTTTGAACACAAATGTTAAACTAGATACAGGAAATACATCAGCAGTAAATGCAAAACCATCAGAGTTGTCAGTCCCAGATTCAGATTTGTCAAATGATGCTACGGCAGATGATGCATTTCAGTTTATTTCTAGACTTGGAAAAATGGATGATAGTGTTGTTGACCTTACAACATTTGATGGCATAAGCAAGTTGCTAAGAGTGATTCGTATTTACTCTGACTTCGGTCCAGACAAGGTAAAGTCAGTTATGGTAGAGACTCCGCCAGAACCAGCAAAGCCAGCTAAGCCTCCAGAGATTACGCCAAAGCAAGATCCGGTCCAATCAATACCAGATGAAGTAACACAAGATGATAGTGATGTTGTTAGAAAAGATAGAAAAAATCCAACAGATACTGTAGCAAAGGCGCCGCGAGGAAGTGGCACTACTTCAGATCGCAAAACAACTAAAGCTAGGTGATTGTTGAGACTACAAATTTATGATAAAGTCAGAAAGAGAATACTGGGGTGAGGATCGTGTTAATGGTAGAACTCGTGCCATCAGAGATGATGACGAAGATCTCATCGTAGATCATTTCCCAGATGAGCCACCAGAAGGAACAGGACAATCAGATCCTGGCTCTAATGGTCCGCCATTGCCTGTTTTGAATCCACCACCAATACTTGAGAAGTCAAAAATAAAGTTGTCTCAAAAATCTGGACTAGCACCATTTGAAACTCTCTTTAACGATTATCAACTACAAGCAGAACCAGTGTATAACTTCTGGGAACAAAACGAAGACACAAATGTAGGCGCACCACAAGGTAATAGAGATTTGGTAGACATCCCAAGATACATTCAGCTGTGGTGGAATCAAGCAACTGACATTAAAGACCCAGATAAGTATCGTAAAGATAGACTTAAGGGCCAAGACCCGAACGCTAGGTATGTAACAACAAAGTTGTCTCCATTTGGATTTGGATCTCGAGAAATAGTAAGTTCTGCACAAAATGGAATGGTCATTACGCCCAAGCACATGAAACCAGAAAACTTTCCGTCTAATGCAAATAATCTTGCAAATGGTTATGTGTTTTCTGGAATCATCGAAGCAACATCCGAAGTTCAACCTCAACAAGTTTCTAAACAAAAGTTTGAACCACTTATTCTTGATGAAGATGAATACTTGTCTGATCTTACAAATGCAGGCATTTCTGTAAGCGATGTCGAATCAGCGTTATGGTATTGGAAGAGTTCAGTTTTTGGATTGAGCATAGTAATGGCTAATGGTGCAGTTTTGTCAAATGAAGCAAAACTTAGAAAAGAAGGTTTGTTTGATGGTCAGTTTGCCATGGCTTCACCAAGTAATGCAAATGGTGCAGGAATCATTGGAGCAAATCCATCTTCTCCAAATCTAAATGCTCGCGGAAGAACATCATCCAGAAATCTCAGCGAAGTAGATGCGCAAGAAAAGTTTATTGACACTGTACCAGTCACATCAAATAGAAATAAAGCCAATACAGCGCAACCTGCCCGTCCTAGTACAACACAAGTAAGACAACCAATACCTGCTCGTCCTACTAGTCCTACTGCTCAACCTGGTCGTCCTACAAGTCCTGCTGTAAGTCCGACAAGACCAGCAGGACAGCCACAACCGGCGCAGGTCGTAAAGGTAAAGTTACTACATACAAATCTTGGTAATCTTTATTCTAACGCTCACATAAACTCAATGACAGAGCCACATCATGCTGAGAATGCAATCGCGCTGGTGCCATTTGTGGGCAACCTTGTAGCCTATGCTGCTGCTGGTGTACAACACTATAGAAGGGATGTGGTGATTCCTGGCACACCCGTGGCAAAGGACATCGTCAAGCCACTTGAATACATTGGTTATGTAATAGAAAAGTTTGAGCAGATAAACGATTCATTTCAAAAAGTTGACACAATCTACATTCCTGGCAGAGAATACGACAGTTATAATGACTGCGAAATAAAGTATGGTTCATTTTATCGCTACAGGATTCGTGGTGTACTTCGTTGGTCAAGGCCAAAAGAAGTTGGCATCTTAGGTGTTCCGTCTACATTTATTCCTGCAAATCTAAACATAGACATCACTCCGTACGAAGTAAGTTATTTTGGAAGTGAGTGGGGCAATGAATGGGCGTATTCAAAGACGATTGATTGTCAAAATCCAGCACCTCCAGATGAGTTTGTTGTTCGTCCCATTTCAAATAATCTTGACCACCTTGGAAGTCCAAGACCAATAATCGAGATTACATTCAAACTACCCTACAATCCACAGCGCGACATCAACAAGATGACATTGTGGCGTAAGCTTATTGATGAAAACAATGTAGAGGTTGATGACTGGAAGCAGATTCAGGAGCAATCAGGAGTAGACAGGCAAGGAGATTTACTTAGTATTTCTGTTGATTTTGAGCATGAACAAGATGACATGACAGGAATGAAAATACTTGCTAGAGAAAAAGAGCAAACAGCAGTCTTTGTTGAGTACGCTCCATTTAATGCAAGGTTCGTTGATGAAAACATCGCATATGGTTTCAAGTATGTTTATGCTGCTTTATGTCATACAAAGCATGGTGAAACATCAAAGTTGTCAGATCAACTTGCAGCAAGAGTAAATAAGGATTGGAATAGAGATGGAGAGTTTCCTGTTGAGTTCGTATCTTGCGCAGGAGTTGATAAGGATTATGACACAGGACCATTTAGAACTTATCCTGAAATAAGGACAAGAACAGAAGTAATAACAAATACAAAATACGACCACGAGAAGGATAAGTGGATTCCGGCTGTAGTAGGATTTACTGGACAAACAAGAATAGCTCAGAAAATGTTGAGTGGAAACAACTACATGGTAAGAGTTGAATCTCTTGATACCGGAGAGCACATTGACATTCCGGTCACAATAGTAATGGATAATCAACCAGAGCAGTTCTTAGAAACAACAGAACTAAGCCTCTAACGACAGTTTAGTAGATTTTATTGTCTGCAGACTACTTAACTCTGCACAGGGAGAACAAAGACATGGGTTTTCAGGATAATTCAGGCGAGATTTTTATTGACGCAGTCCTAACGGACGAAGGTCGTGAGCGTCTAGCACGCAATGACGGAACATTCGCCATTGTTAGATGGCGTCCGGCAGATGACGAGATTGACTACCGTTATTGGAATGCTCTGACAGGCTCAGACAGCAAGGACATCAAGATCCTTGACACTCCTATCTTTGAGGCTCCAACCAATGAAGGTATTGCAATCAAATACCCGCTGGTTACCATCCGTAATGCTAGATTACAGTTTTTGCCAATAATGGAAGCAAAGCCAGCAACTGTAAGCCTAAAGGAACAGACTGATAGCGTTGGTGGTGGTGTGGACATAATCGTGAGCCAGAAAGTTCCTCGTTCACAAACAATCCTCCCAGCTGAAATCATTGATGTCAACTATCAGGTTGAACTTGACAATGATTTGCTATTCATCTCAAATGTTACACCCATCTCAATCACACCATACGGACGCGCAAGATACATTATTCCTGGTGGAAGCAAGACTTCTGCTGGTGGCACAAACTGCAAGTTTAACATCCGCGTGCAAACACTAACAACAGAGATTTTTGATGTTTTGGCGACAGGTCAAATAGCACCTCGCACAATACCGGCAACAATCGTTGTCACCGGCCAGCAGTCTGGTATGAACATCTCGATTCCTGTAACAATCGAAGAGTTCGCCTAAGGAGAAATAAAGATGTCTTTCAAGACTTTTGACCTAGCGCATGATGTTGCATCTCTCGTATCTGCCATTAACGAGGTTGTGACTATTTCTGCATCATTGTTTTCTGGCTCTGGTGAAACAAACGTAAAAACATTCACCAACATTGCAACTGCTAGCGCAGCTCCTGCTCTTGGAGGATACTGGCAGACTGTATTCGACAGTGCTCCTACAAGTCAAGCTTCGACAGCACTATTCGATGTGACATACGGGTTTAGCACGGGAACCCAGCTATCAGGTGTTGGTCTTACTTACGGCTCTATCGATGAAAAGACAAAGGTTTATCGTGAGATGGCATCAATGCTTCTTGGAAGTGCTGATGCTCGCTTTACAATAAACTCTGTCTCTAAGAACGAGTGTTTCTTTGTTTTGATAAAGCGTGGTTTAATGAAGGATGAACTTAAGAAGGGTGCAGTGTCTGTCGTTCTTTCTGGTTCTACTGGCGTTGTGACTGCTTCTGACGCCGGAGCGGCAACATCATTCAAACAAACAATCGGTGGTGATTACGCACCAATCTATTCTGGTTCATCAGCAGTTGAACTTGCTCAAGTTTGGTATAATGCTGGTGTTATTGTTATCCCGGCATCAGGCGTTCAACTTCCTTGGTCAGGTTCAGACGCATGGTCTGGTTCTGTCTTGCTTACAAGTTCACAGTCAGGAACAACAATCGATTCACTGGCGTATGGACTTCGTGCTCATGTGCAAAAGATTAACTTTCACAACCAGACAAACTTGTATTCAACAGTGTATTTCTGTCGCGCAACAAACACTGAGTTTAACTACTCAAGCAATCCAACGTATGTTGATACTACTCAGCGTATTCGTGTAACATCTGGTTCAAACGTATTGCAATCACGCACATACATTACCACTGTTGGTTTGTTTGACGCCAATGATAACTTGCTTGCAGTAGGCAAGATAAACAAGCCAATCACTAAGGCACCAGATACAGAGAGTATTTTTAGGATTAGACTCGACTACTAAGGAGGTCCCGTGGACCATGTCTACAGACGGTTCACATCGGACGACCTCTTCCACACGACGATCAACGCGAAACCGCAGGTCATCGTAAAGAGCGGTACGGCCGGGTGGACAGGAAATACTCTACTCGGAACGAACGCGCTTAGCCTTTATGGTGATGTGCGTTCGCGTGCTGATGTTTATTCAGGAAGTGCTTCTGGTCTTGAAGTTTACCCAATAGACGAAGTTGATACTCACTCCATAGACAAGGTGATTGGTGTTCCTGGACAATACCCACAGACTGGTTCTATAAACTTCGTCTATTGCAAGAATGAAGTTGCTTCAAACGCAAACGCAGTGTCAGACATCAAGTGGTATGATGAACACTGGGCTCCAATAAACTTGTTGTCTGATTGGTATCACAAAAACAGGTATGCTCACTACCCAGAGTTAGACGCTCTGCCCGATGAATACACAGTAATCCACATTCCAGAAATGTTCTACGGCCGTCAAATAGAATCAGGTTCAGTTAAGATTACTACACAAGCATTCCATGGAATAAGTGGTCCAATGCACTTTGTGGATGATGGCTATGGAAGATTGTGGGAAGTTCCATTATCTTATGGAGATGATTGGAAGGCTGCAGTTCTAGGAGATGACGCAAATCTCAGAGGGCGTGTTTTCTATAATGAGGGACTAATAGTTTTTACAACAGACGATCCAAACTGGCATAATCAGTTTTACTCTGCCTCATTCGATGATGGTATTCAACCATCACTTGAAGTTCAGTTTAAGGGCACGACTATAATGAAGTCGTTTGTGTTTATGTGTAGAATGCCACAATCTGCCGTAAATGCCTCCAATAACCCCACCTATTACAGTTCATCTATAGGTGCAAATAATGAGCCGCAGCGCTGGAGTAAGTTCCCAACAACCGGCAGCATCGGTGAGAACAGAACTTACATCACAGCAGTTGGCATCTATAATGAAGAGCGTCAACTTGTTGCAGTTGCAAAACTTGCTCAACCTATTCGCAAGCGTGAGTCAGATAACATCGACATCCGCCTAAGATTAGACATTTAGACCTCCTATTTAACTGTATGATTATAGGCTGGGACATTTCGACATCCATCGTAGGGATGTGCGTCTTTACAGATGATGGGAAGTTTCTACGACAAGAACATCTAGATCTGCGTAAGTATGAGAACCTAGTCGAGAAGGCTGATGCTTTCAAGCAGTGGATCTGGGATCTTGAGTTTGTAAACTCAGGTGCAACCAACTTCCATTTTGTTGAAGAGCGCCTCGGTGGGTTCTCAGGTGGCAGGACTTCTGCACAGGTCCTGATGAAATTGGCGCAGTTTAATGCCGTTTGCTCCTACATTCTCTGGACACACATGGCGCCAAAATCTCCAGGCGGTCATCGCCAGATCGCGCATCTCCATCCCTCCACATGGAAGGCCATTATGAAAAAGGAGGGACTACTTATCCCTAAGGGGAGTAAGGAGAAAAAGGCCATCACCCTTGATTTTGTCCGCCGGAAAGAGCCGGAGTTCAAAGTGGAGTTAAACAGGAATGACAAGCATCAGCCGTGGTGTTTTGATGAGGCTGACGCTTGGTGCCTTGGAAGGTCTGGTTGGCGTAAACTATGCAGCGCGAAAGAAAACTTGCAATCCTCAGAAGAGCACTGAAAGATCAGGGTTATGTTAAGGGTGATGAGGCAACATTCTTTTGCACCAACTCGTCAGGTTGTCGTGGAGAACATCATAAGCGTAAGTTGGCTGTTAATCTGGAAAATGATGTCTTTCATTGTTGGGTGTGTGGTTGGGCTGGTCGCAGTCTTCTTCCTCTCATAAAGTCTCTAGGACCATCAGATCCAGATTTTGTAGACTATGCCACTGAAAATCGTGGGGACAGGCCGGAAGCAACCAAGGTATACGATAAGGTAAGGTTGCCAAATGAGTTCAGACCATTGTGCGTCCCTTGGCAGTCCCCTTATTACCGCCAGGCCATAGGATACCTGGCCGATAGAGGCATCCATTCTGACGACATTCTAACTTACAAACTAGGGTATTGTGAAACGGGGCGTTATGCGGAAAGAATCATTATCCCGTCGTTCGATGAATACGGGGAACTCAACTTCTTCGTCGGCAGGGCGATCTGGAAAAGGCAAGGTCTCCCGTACCTCTCGGGAGTCTTCGAGAAAAACATCATCTTCAATGATCTACTCGTTGACTGGAGAAGAGCTATCACTCTTGTTGAGGGTCCATTTGATGCTATCAAAGCAGGCACAAATGCTATTCCCCTCCAAGGAAAAATCCTCAGTCAAAAACTCATCAACAAGATCCTCGAAAAGAAAGTCGAAGTCTTCCTTGCGCTAGATACAGACGCACCAGAGGACACAATCAAGATAGCAGAAAACCTGATGAAGTTAGGTGTCAATACAAATGTTGTCACTCTTCCAATCAGATACAAGGATCCTGGAGAGATGACGAAGACAGAGTTCGCCGCTGTGCAGAAAGAGGCTTTAACCTGTCCGTCTGTGTTTAACATTCTTCGTTATAGGGTTTCACATTCTGCGTCATTAGGACATTCATGAGAATAGCACATGTATCTGACATTCACATTCGCAATCTGAAGTTCCATTCAGATTACAAGAAGACCTTCGCCGACTTCTACAGGAAGTTGGAAGAGTATAAGGTTGACCTTGTTGTCAATACTGGTGATACTGCGCATACCAAGACCAACATTTCACCTGAGTTTGTTTCAATCGCATCTGAGTTCTTCACTGAAGTAGCAAAGCACGCACCAATGATTAATGTGCTTGGCAACCACGACCTCAATCTAATGAATGAGGATCGTCAGGATGCTATCACACCAATCATCGAGGCACTTAACAATCCACAAATAGTTTTGCTTAAAAAGGCTGGAAAGTGGCTGCCTCCTCCTGAATGGAAGACTGCATTCATTGATGGCAAGTTATTGGCGTTTCAAAATCTAGCTATCGCTGATACAAGCAACTGGCCTCGTGCACCCTTCAATGATGACTATGTAAACATTGGACTGTTCCATGGCGCTGTAATGAACTGTATCACAGACAGCCTATTTAGAATGACGCATGTCGAATACAACAACCAGATTTTTGAAGGTCTTGATTTCGTAATGATGGGCGACATTCACAAGCGTCAATCATTTCAAGATGGTCGCGTGTGGTATGCCGGCTCAATGATCCAACAAAACTTTGGAGAGGATCCTGATAAGGGCTTTCTTATTTGGGACATTGAGAGCAAGGATAAATGGGATGTGCAGTTCGTTGAACTAAAAGGTGCGCGTAAGTTCTTTACCATCCGTCTGCCAGACAGTCTCGTCATTCCAGATGTTGTGATTGAACCAGATAGCAGAGTTCGTATCGCTCCTCCTCGTGCTCTTACTCTTGTAGAACAGAAAACAATCGAGAAACTTGTTAAGCGTAAGTTTGCACCACACGATGTCATTACTCTTGGCGTCTCAAACATTAGCCAGATGTCTGCAAAGGTTGATGGAAAAGACATGAAGATTGAAAACTTGCGCGACATCTCAGTGCAAGATCAACTTCTTCGTGGATACCTGTCTGATAAGAAACTTAAAGAGGATGTCATCAATAAAGTTGTTGACATGAACCGTCGTTATCATAACATCGTCGAGCAGAAGGAAGACATGGCTCGTGGTGTTAACTGGCGTGTCCTTAAGATGGGATGGAACAACCTATACAACTATGGCGAAGGCAATGTCATTGACTTTAGCCAAATCAAGGGACTAACTGGCATTTTTGCGCCAAATGCATCTGGTAAGTCGGGAATGATTGATGCTATCACTGTAGGTATGTTTGATAGCAATACAAAGGAAGTAACCAAAAACATTCACCTTGTCAATGATAATAAGGACAAGGCTGCCATTATCATAGAGTTGCTGGCAAATGGAGAGAGGTATTCACTAACAAGAGAAATCGAGCGTATCAAGTTTGCTCGTAAGGGTGAGGCACAAGAGTGGGGAAAGACAACTCTTGACTTCAATAAGCACGACAAGGATGGTGGCATAGAGAAACTTGTAATGGAGAGCCGGCCCGACACAGAAAAGCAAATCCGTCGTCGCTTTGGAACATTTGAAGATTTCCTATTGACATCACTGTTCGCTCAATGGGACCCGATGGACATCATTATGTGCAAGGAGACTGATCGTAAGCGCATACTATTCAGGTTCCTTGACCTTGACATCTTCGAAGAGAAAGCAAAACTTGCGAAGGATGAAAGTCGTGAATGGCTTGACAAACTAGCAGATCTTGAAGAGAACAACTACGAGCAGTTGCTTGATAAACTTACAACAGATAAGGTATTTGATGAGCAAGACCTTCTAACTCTGGAAATGCAGAAGGATAGTTTTACAAACCTGATGTCAAAGTTCCATGAACACATAGAACATCTGTCTGCACAACTAACACCAGAGACATTCTCGTTTAGGAAGATTGATCCTCATTCACTTAAGCAAGCAGAAGTAATGCTTGTTGAGCATCGTGCTAAGTCAGTTATAAAGCAACAGGATCTTAGAGATCTTGAAGCAGAAATGACATTGACTGATGGATTGCTTGCAAGTTATAAGATAGACGAAATACGTGTTAATGCAGAAAGATTTAGAGCATTAGAGCACGCTTTGTTCTCTGTTCAAGCAGGAATAAAAGAGCATAAGAGACATGTTGCCGATAGAAAGAAGCAGTCATCTCTTCTTGAGCAGGTTCCATGTGGCGACCAGTTCCCAGGTTGTCAGTTTCTTGTAAACGCATTCAAAGCCAAGGATGAGTTGCCAAGCCACGAGAAAGAAGTTCTGGATGCTGAGGCTGAAGCCAAGAGTATTTCTGACGAGATAAATCATCTTAAGAAATACAATGAGATGTTGCTTGAATACAACAACTTCGAAAGCACTCGTGAAGATCTTGAACATAAGATTGAACTTTGCAAACTTGAGGTCGATAAGTTCTCTCTTACCATTGATAAGATGCAAGCGGAGTTAGCCACTGCCAAACTTGAAATGGAGCGTTACGAGCAAGCAAAGCGTGATCTTGAGAAGAATGATGTAATCTCTGTCGAGATTGCAAAGGCTCGCCAGCAACTTGCAGATCAGGAAACAGAACTCAAGTTCGTAGAAAAGAGACTTATTACACTTCACCAGCAAGCAGGTGCTCGCGAAAACGACATCTCGAGACTAAATAAACAGATAGCGACAACAAAGGAAGTTAGAGAGACTTGCACAGCATTCGAGCATTATGTAGATGCAATGGGGAAGGACGGCATAGCACTTCAGGTTCTAACTCAGAAGTTGCCGCTTATCAATGAGGAAATCAACAAGATTTTGAGTTCCTCTACAGAGTTCGGAGTATACATTGAATACGACGCAAAAGATCAAAGTATCCGCCTTTATCTGCAATACGGACAATACAAATCAAGATTGCTTGAACTTGGCTCTGGAGCCGAAAAGTTTCTCGCTTCTGTGGCTATCAGATCTGCTCTCCTATCCATCTCCAATCTTCCGCGATCAAACATGTTCATCATCGACGAGGGGTTCGGTAAACTTGATCCACAAAATCTAGAGGCAGTTCAGAGAATGTTTGACTATCTAAAGAGTGTATTCGATCATGTTATTGTGATTTCT
>Ga0315289_10012312_pt1 | contig 12062 bp, 9 predicted proteins | sample YL17G11_40_MG_FD_203452 | JGI IMG/M metagenome (GOLD analysis project Ga0315289, IMG submission 203452) | Sediment microbial communities from Yellowstone Lake, YNP, Wyoming, USA - YL17G11_40 | ecosystem: Environmental > Aquatic > Freshwater > Lake > Sediment | place: USA: Wyoming | collected...
ATAGAGCACGACCTACCCAAAGTATATGAGCACTGGGTCAAAAATAACGACAAGGACAAAAGCTGGGGAATCGACCCTGAAAAAGATCTAATGAACTACGCTGACTTGGGCGACTACATAGCGATAGTCAGAAAGTATTCCAGAACCTTTAGCAGCAGTGATGACAATCTGGGAGACATAATAACTCAACTAAAGATATGGTACAACCAAGGCAGAAATCCAATAATGCATTCAAGGACGATTAACAAACAGAAATTTTACACCACAAAGTCAGCCATCGATTTTCTGTCAGAGTGGATGCGGAATATGGGCATTTCTGTATCTTAGCTAGGTTCGGCTTTGTGGAGGCATGTAAAGTTTGTCCTCTTTGTTCTGATTGGTTCTTTCTCTTCGGAATATACCCTTTAGGGTCATAAAGGGAATATTATCACGTGAACAGTGAGATAGGGCTAGAAAATGCCCTGAAACCCTGTTTTCCAACGAATAATGGGATGGGAGGGGTAAGTAGCGCGCGCATATCCTGGGACGGTTTGATCAGGCTCGCTGAGAACTGCTGCAGCAAAGAATTAATAGTATAACGAAGAAATAGCTTTCATAATTATGCTTTGTTGATGACCCAAAAGAGAGGGTGTTCTGATGGGGGAATATGCAGGGATGCTCGGCGAAGACTTCGTGTATAATATTTGCTGTTACTTTGACAGGAAGTTCGGTTTCGACGTCATTTACAATTGCTACGAGGCAAGGAATTCCACTTCTGTGCTAGTAAATGGTGAAAGGATACGGTTTGACGTCATTGCAGTTCAACAAAGAAAAAACACTACAGGACATAGAGCAACTCCAGTGAAATTCGGTTTCTATTGTGAATGCAAATGGCGAAAACGTTCAGATACCCTCAAATCTAATCTTAAAACCTTTCTCAGGAAGGCTATAAAAACAACACCAGCGATACGAGAGACATATGCGGACAATTTTCGTTTCCTGTTCATCTGCAATAGACAATTCAAGGTGAACAGCGAAAACTTGAAAGACCTCGATTATCTCAGGGGATTTCTGGGAGATGGTTATAGCACCGCTGAGTTGAACGATCTCTCTGGCAGAACTGGGATAGTTATCCTTGATGACTGGTTCGTCGATGAGGCGCTCAAAGGAGGAGTCTAGAACATGACCTATCTGAAATCATATGAAAAGCTAAGACAACTCTACTCTGAAAAAGAAGTTTCCTATGATAGCTTAACGAAAGGAAAGGAGATTGAGAATCTCGTCAACTCGCTTATGAGAGGAATATCAAGTCCATTGAGGGCGAAAACAAATGTAAGGATTGGGAATAGCGCATTTGATGGAGAAATCCTTGTTGGAAACGGAAACGTCATTCTCTATGAGGCTCTTGTAGGTAGACTATCAAAGTTCAGGTATAGAAGCCTATTGAATTTGGTCAGATCAACATATTTTCCGCAGAAAACCTACATTCTGATAATCACCAGAAGCCTTTCTCATAATGACAAGAAATCAGTAGCCGACCTGACTAGCGAGACCAAGACGTCTGGAGTCAGATTGGCCTTCGTGGGTCACAAAGAACTCATATCGCTTCATAAGTTCTGCGTAAGAATGAATGCTCAGTTTAAAGAAGTTGAATTGGGGAAGGTTAAGAGACTATTTCTAGAACTGATTCTCTGCTCGGAACCAATCGTCAAGCATGAATCATTTGCCAAATACCTGAATCTGGCTATCAAAAGATCTCGCCACGAACCAATACAAAGGGTTGTCGCTTTCGAACCTCTGATTTCAGACGCGCAGGCCAGAAACAGCAGGACTTTTGAGCAAGTTAAACAATTGACGAGCATGATTGAAGAGCTGCTTCACGGAATGAAAAAACTCCAAGAATCGATTGACATATCGGGAAAAGAGGTCACACGACAGGAGGAAGAGATTTACGAGGTAGACTTAAGGGAAGTTAGAGGCTCTGGAGACTTTCCATGCCCGAAGTGTGGAAATATCTTTGAGCCAGACGACGAATCAGAAGAGAGTTATCGGATTACTGAAACGGAGATTGCGGATGACGAGTTGTCGGCTCTCACTTTGACATGCAATAACTGCAAAACCAAGATCCGAATCGTAGGCTTTCTTGAGGAGGAATACCCCGTCAAGCCTTCAAGAAGAAATATCAGAAGAATCTATCCGAGCACTGATGAATCAAGAAGATCAATTCAAGCATATCTTAAGAGCATGAGGTAGAGGGCGCTACAGAAGCGATGTGGTCACCACCGAAACCATATCTTACGGAGCTCTGAAAACCCTGCTCTGAGGTAATCCTCACATCTTTTTTTTCCACCCATGGCACAAGCCATAGCAGGCTCTGCCGCGCCAGCGGCGGCACCTGTCAGACCTGAAAAGCACGCTGAATAGAAATAATTAAAAAAAAAGATAAAACTTTACCCCAACCAACCAAACTCTGGAAGATTTGTGGAAAATAACTAAGGATTTGGTATGAGGAACATTGCTTTCTCACTATTCGAAACAAGAAATGAAGAGAATTCATGTTACCTCTAAGCTTATAGGGATTTCGTGACCAATAAATCTCTATGCCTATCTACAACTGGTCGGGCGGAGCTGAGGCATCCCATACCACAGCGCAACACTACAAGGACAAAGTAGTTGAACTTCTGCAACTTGACGGCTTCATTTTGATACAATCATCTTCAGACGTGGGAAAGTCGCCTGACTTAATTTTCAGAAAACCCGACACCGAAGGAAATACAGACATCTATGCCGAAACCAAGTTTGACGACGTCAGCTTGAGCGACAAGAAATTCCTATCGGAATTAGCTACATATTTCATCCTGTACACAGCCAAAAAAACCGAACCATTTGACTTGCACCTCTACTTTAGAAAACTGAAGAACTATTCGAAGTGGAACCAAATCTTCTCCGCAAACATGTATGATGAGGCGACCTGTGAAGCATTTTTCCAAACTCTGTTAAAGAACAAGGAGCTAGATGAACGAACCCGAGAAAGAGTGAAGGAAAAGGGATTTGACAACTTCAAGAGATTCGTTGCTGACACCTACGTCAACCAAATTAGCTATGATGGCTTATTGATGAAAATCAACGCACGAAATAGGGGCAAAAAGAACCGTTGCTATGGCTATGAGTACTTCATAAGAGAGTTGTCTCCCATAAAACAGAAGCAACAGGTAATTGGAAACTTCGCTGAAATAAAGAAGTACTCAGGTTCAATCTATTCTTGGGAGATTGGCTACGCAAGATATAGCGACATCTACGATAGAATCCAGCGGTACGAGCCCGTAGTCTTGAAAGGTAGCTTCCTCTACAGCTTAGACTCTGTCTACGGCACAAAGCTAAGAGAATTCATCAAAGAAAAAACGCTTAAGGTTTTTAACCCAGAAGACTGGCTTCTCGAAGGATACATTCTCGAAGGGTCTGACAAACTATCAATTCTCCAAACCCTTTACAAGAAATACATACTCAATTTCGGGGTTGCCAACAAGGGCTGTAAATACGTTCGCTACAAATCCTCAGACATTCTATACTTTCCCCACGCAGACTATTCGCAACCTATAACTGAAGTCAATGGCAAACAGGTCGCAAGACTGTTTAAGGATACCATGTCGCCCTTTGTAAAACATGAAGCAATAGAAATTGAAGTCAAGATTTACAACCAGCGACTATTCGCCTTTTTCAGCCCAGTAGTTCTCTTCACAGACAATAACAGAGAACTCATAGCAGGAAGCAACGTCAAGAGGCTACACGAAAAGTTCTCTCCCAACAGATACGATACCAACTACACTATCCTCGGAGACATGAGATGGTGGTTCAACTATCTCAACGACAAAAGAAAATCGCTGTTAGAGACTTCTGACCTGTTAAGCTTCTTTGGCAATTTGAAACCACCCCGAGACAGCAAAATGCGCAATATCTTAGCGGCTCAAGAGAGGATGGAGAAATACCTTGACCTTCAAAATTGAAAACATCGAAGAACCTGACCTCATGTTCAGTGAGCGCGAGAATGGTCAAAGCGGCAAAGCCAAAGACCCACGCATCGGCTTAGTCAAGTACGGTCCCAGAACGCCTGAAGGAGAACCACATCACATAAGCATGAAGATTGGTCTAATAGGCGACTATTATTCAATAAACGAAATTCAAAACCTCTTCAACCAAATGAGAGACCGCATTCTGCCAGAGAAACCGAAAAAGTCATCGGGACCCCAAAAGTGGAAAATGCCCTTCCCAGGTCTCAGCGGTGAGTCTCCCCTTAACGTATCAATGAACCTTCAAAAAAGATGGAGAGAAGTAATAACCAAAGACGAAATTGACAACATTACAAAGCTTCAAAATAACAATGACATACTGGAAAAAACGGTTGCTCTCTTTGAAGAAAAAACCAACATCATCTACGGAAGAGAGACTCCACCAGATGTCATCGTCATTTGCATCCCAGAGCAGATATATCAAAAATACGCGTCAGCTTCTTCGTATAAGCAAAGAATTCAAACGGACGAGAGCGACCTTCACAACAGAATTAAGCTGAAAAGCATTATTCGTAAGGTTCCGACACAGATTATTCATCCGAATACCTTGAGATGGAAGAAAACTCAGGATAAGTCAGATGTAGCTTGGAACTTGGCAGTAGGCTTGCTTTACAAGTCACAAAAAGGTCATCCTTGGAAGCTGGCAGAGTTTGAATTGGATACTTGTTACGCAGGAATTTCCTTCTACAAGGAAAGAACAACTCGCGCCTCTAAGGCCGCAATGGCTCAAGTCTTTCTTGATTCAGGAGAAAGCTTCATTCTGAGGGCCGACCAAGTAAATGAAAGCTTTGGGAACCTACAGAATCACTTGACCGAAGAAGACGCCAAAAACGTGGTCAAAAAGATTCTGAAGCAATATTATGACGTGCGCAAGAACCTTCCAAACAGGCTAGTTATCCACAAGACATCCAATTTCTGGGAAGAAGAGAAGAAAGGAATGTTGCAAGCGGCCAACGGTGTGCATAGTGTCGACCTCATCACCATTGAAGAAGAGCATCCTTTGAGGCTGTTCAACGAAAAATGCGCTTATCCAGTTTTAAGAGGAACGATGTTGACTCCACCCGACAGAAAGGAGTATTATCTTTTCACGAATGGCTTTGTTTCGGTCCTAGGCGCATATCAAGGATACAGAGTACCTAGTCCAATCGTGATTAGACCTGACGAACAATCCGTTACGCCCATTGAGGAAATTGCTAAAGAAGTACTAGCGTTCACCAAGCTTGACTGGAATTCGTCCCATTTCTGCAAGAAGATTCCTGTGACTATAGAAGTCTCTCGTTCTGTGGGTGGTGTTCTTGCAGAGCCAGAAACTAAGAAATTGAAAGAGATTGACCCACATTATTACTTCTATATGTGATAAAAGACTGGCTTCGGAGCATGCCGTTTGGCTAAAACATCTGTTAAGTGACCACTTCAATGCTCGTTTTCTCATTTCCGACTGGTCGGTTGAGCAGGCAAAGGGCTAAGAAACCTTTTCACAAAACTGTTAGCTTCCTTTTCTTCTTTTCTGATAGGCTTTTCTAAGCCTTTCGCGTTTATTAAATGATGATACAATTCGTGCAGAACTGTTCGCTTTGTCAATCCTCTCTTTGTGAAGTAAGCCCTATTCTGAAAGTAGACTGCAATATCGCCGTTGCCAACTCTCTTGCCATCGAGAATTACTTTCATTCTTCTAACTCCATAATATTCAGTCAGAAAGTTGACTGCCTTCTGACAACCCTTAAGCTCGTAGACTAGAAGGAATCTCTCACGTATCTTCTTAGAAGGAATTCTAATTCGCATAGAGACACCCTAGGACAATTCGACTATCCTAGGATACCAAGTCGGTCTCTCGCCTCTCAGGTACTTTGCGAACAGAAACGCTTCTTCGCTAATCAGGGTTTCAATTTCTTGACGTGCTCCCCGTCGTATTCGAGGAATTGTTACTTTGGTCTCAGAGTATCGGTTAAGACGGTTCAGGAAGTCTTTATTCCTTGTTTCAGTGAGGTACTGTCTTTTTCCGAATTTGTCGCCAGAATAGGTCTCCGTCTTCAGAACAAAATCTTTCGCATTCACACTCTTACAATAGTCTATCACGAAGTCATCTACGAGATAGCGGTAAAGCTCTTGAAAATCGCACACCAACGAAGACGTTCCCCATTGCACAGAATGCAAGAAGCCCAAGAAGGGTTCAAGCTTCGACCTTATGAGCGAAATATGTACTTTCCAGAAAAGAATCCGATAGGCAAGATTGAGGAGATTGTTCAGGCCCGTCACAGGCTTTGAACGTTCTCCTGTGTTCTGGCCTGAAGGATTCTTTGAATAGTCGCAGGACTTGGGAGAAGTACTGGTTTGAGGACTTGCCCTAGATACTAGTCAACTTGTTTCGGAGAATCCTGATGCCCTTCTCGTCTAATGCCTTCATCTATTCGGAATATTGAAAGCAATCAAGAAGTCTTAGCCCATATTTCTTGAGCAGCTCGTGACGCCCTCTTAACTTACCTAAAACAAACTGCTTGGCCGCTTCCAAACCCTTATCTCCAAACAGCGCTTCATATTGGCATATTCTGGTTGTTACGTGACTGTCTGTGAGGCTTCTTAGAATCGCTACGAGGTTTCCTGTTTGTGGAAAGCTAGCTTGAACCGACCGATGGCTATCTCGAGCGAAAAACCAATCAAACATTGCGTTTAATAACAGTTATTAGTATGTCAGTGCTAGCGCTGAATCCTAACGCCGAATTTATAAGGTTTGAACAAATATAGGTTGATGGATGATCGCATGGTCGGCAGGGGTTTCAATGAACTCAAAGCGGTCATATTGGGGTTCCTGAAGTGTGGTGAATCTGTTTCAAGCGACTTGTTGGGCCGTTTGGTTGATGCGAAAAGAACGAACATATGCGACTGTCTCTGTCGGCTTCACAAGCAGCGATTAGTTGATCGTCAACAGATCCCAAGAGAAAAGCCTGGAAGACCCAGATACAAGTATACGCTCAACAAAAGAGGGCAAGACCGCCTGGAATTCTGGCAGTCCAAGAAACGGACACAATCATGCTGAGAGGGAGCGCGTATACATCCAGAAGCGTCCATGTCAGTATTGACTACTAAGAAATAGAAAAGAGGAATTTGCGGGAGAAAACAGTCATGTGATGACTGATTTCCCCTCATGATTCTGCCTTCATAGACCTATAGCGCGCATGGTTGTTCCGAAATTGGTTTTAAATGGTTTTTATTCCCCTTTTGGTCTTCGCGCTTGTTCCTGATTTCCATTTGGAATCCAAGCTTCTATAAATGACCCGAGGGCTGGAAACAGAGTTAAAACCATTTTTGACCATTTTAGGAACATAGGAACACGCATGCGCGCGCCCGAAACAGAAAATAAAAACCACTTTACGCCAATTTCGGGACAAGGCAGCGCGCTATAAAACAAGAAAAGTGAGATGTCTCTATTTTTTCTTGTTCGCTTGTTTGGCGCAACCGTCACTGCAATACTTTTTCTTGTTATCGAACGTTGTATAGACTTTTCCACAGACTGAACATTTCTTTTCCATATTAATCCCTCTGATTATGTATTTCAATGCAGATACTTGAACCATTGTGCAGGCAGAGAAAAATCCACCCAATTAAAAAAAGTATCTAAACATAAAAGAGCAGCCAGAGATAGAGCGCGCGCGAATCTTGTCGAAGAGACTTGAAAACACCAAAGAATTAGGTATTCTCCCTGTACTTGAGCTTCTGAAGAAACAACTCAGCAACTTTCTCGGCAGTGACTTTTCTTGCATCTAAGTAGCCAATCAAAGAGATTTGAAGACCTGGCACCTCAGAATCATCAAATACGACTGGTAAGATGTAATCGCGGGCACCTGCTAGTTCTATGTACTTTGCTATTGCACTTCTCCGTTCATGCGTCGGCCAAGCCTTAGTAATGTACTCTTTTGAAATGAACATAATGCAGTACCTAGACTGAGAATAATACACGTCATGAAGAAATTCTGCGAGATTCGTCCCCCATAAGTGGGCTCTATAGATCTCATCATAGAAGCAGTCCACTCCCTTGCCACTGAGGATTGAGTAGACCTTTTCTACGTAGTCTCTTTGTTCTCCCGCAAACGAAAGAGCGACGTCAAACTTTGCCTTCTTACCTAAAGCTTTTTTTTTAACTTCGTTCTCCGCATCAACTACGAATGGGCCAAAAAGACTCTCAATGATGCTTTCAAACTCATTCTTAAGTCGTTCGCAAGTCTCCTTTCTCTTGCCTCCGATGAAGTAGGTGCACTTGACTTTGTAACCCCGAATTGCGTTCCCTACTGTTTGGAAAGTATAGTAGATATTAGCGTTTTCATCCCAAGAAAACAGACCGTCGGTTTGAGACGCATCAATACAGTTTAGATTCAATCCTGATAGGGCTTCCACCAGACGACTAATCGCTATTCTCTGAGAACGGAAGGACTTTTCCTCAGGTTCGAGACCCTTTAGAAATGTGTTGTAGGGTTCAGGTATAGTGATAGGGTCTGTTGTCAGTTTTTCTGGAAATATCCTTAGTTCACGATTTCTGATAGATATTTTGTAGCTTTGATAGACGGAGTCCAAGATTGACAGATATTCAGGGTTATCGAATTCGGCCACAAGGTCATTGAATGAAACAATTCCCCTCTTCTCCTCTACAAAGATGGGCACGTTTGTCCGAAGTTTGTTGTACTTTTCATCATTAAGGATGATCAAACTGCTGGCTTCTGGATAGAAGTCGATTATTCCCTGATTGGTAAGATCTCGCAATAGGAACTTGAGATGTCTAGCGGATACTTGCAAGCCAAGTTTTTTCTCGTAATATTGTTTGAAATCCTCAAATTGGATCACATTGACATTTTCCCCTTGAAGCGATGATACTGCGTCTATTGCCCCGCTTGCGTACTGTGATTGAATCATGATTCTAGCATTTTCCCAAGAAATCTCATTCTTCAGTCGGTCTTTCAGCTCCTCCACGCCTTTGCCAAGTGGCGGACAGATCTCAAGATGGCCAGTAATCTGTTTTTCGTCCAACAGCCTCTTGATAATGCCCTCATCGAAGTCCCGAACGTCGTGGTCTATGAAGGTTTGAACAAAGAAGACTTTCGTTTTCGGGTTCAGGCTTTTCTTGATCTGTTCCAAAGTTTCAAGTGCAGTTGTAAGAGTTGTCTTGTCTTTTTTCTGGAAGAGAATTAAGATGATATCTTCATCGACCAAAAAGGGCAGGAACGTACCTAATACTGTCTTTTGACCTCCGTGATCGTGAAATATGATACGCCTCTTTAGTGCATCTGTTCCTGAAACATTCCAGTTCCAAACCCTTTTGCCGAAAGTTGATTTGACATTTCCAGGTGAACCTGTTGTGATCAGGTTGCACAGGGTGCTTTTTCCAACACCAGTATGACCGATCAAGCTTACTTTTGCATATCTGTATTTTATGAAACCAGCTTGGACTTCGACTTCCTTTCTGTGAAAAACTTCAAATCCGCCAAGAGTCAGTACGAAAACCGCATCTCCACTAGAGAATATCCTTCTGGCTCCTTTGATTTGGTCGATTGAAGCTGCTTGCTGGGAATCAATGTCGAACTGAACTACTTCATTGTCAGTTCCAGCAAAAACCGTCTTTCCGTCTTCAGTTATGTGTATGCATCTTCCAAAACTACTAGCACTATCTACTTCATACACAGACTGCCATTGCTTTCCTTCTCCAGTTTTCTCAAAAAGATGTATCATGCCGTTTCGGTCAACAGTGGCGAATGTGGCATCCCCTTGCCAAGCTATGTCCTCAACAGCCCGATTTACTTTTAGATGATCTGCAATCTGTCGAAACTGTCCATCTTGGAAGTCCCAAATCAATATATACCCAAGATAATCACCCGAGGCTAGCAACTTGCCACCAAGACTGTTTAAACCAAAGACACTGTTCGAATGTCCAGGCAGAGGTATCTTTTCCCAAACTCCTGCTTTCTTTCTGTATTGATTCATTACGCCATAGGTCGACGTTGCAATCAGAGAATCCTCCCTTGCCCACAGAGTTCGCCAAACACGAGAATGGACGTCATGAGTTGCTTCCTGAATGACATCGGGTTTCTCAGGTTTTTCAAGATCTAAGACAACAAGATCTCCAGCACTGGTGCCGACTGCGATTTCTTTCCCACCTGAATAGGAGACTGTTTCAATCTTAGTTCCGCACTTGAACAGCACCTTATACTCCTTTCTGGCAACGTTCCAGTTGAGCACCAAACCATTCTCATGTCCTGTGACAAGCAAATTCTTTTTCGGGACAAAGAAGCCAGCCGTAACGTTAGGGAATTCTGAAAATGAAATCAGGTGTTCGATGTTGATGGGCATCGTATTTTCTATGTCTTCCAGCAGAATAAAAGCGTTAGGTCAAGACGCGCGCGCACTAGCTCAAACAGCTTTTGTCTTTACTATATGCCTTGAAAGTGTGATCTAGGCTTTATTAAAATATCAAAGGCGGCATAGTAGTTGTGTGAGGATTCAAAAATGGATGCTTTATTGACTGTCATCATCAGTCTTGTTGGAAGTGCTGTTACCAGCTTTGTTGTTGCAAAATACTATGGTGAGCGATGGGTTGAAACAAGAAGAAGCAAAAAGGAGCATTCTATAAAGCTTAATGATAGTTTCTTCAAACCATGGTTGAGCAAGATTGGAGAATATAACGATGAATATTGCAAAATTGACGCAGTCTATTCAAAGGAAATTGGCAAAGTGGTTCCATCAAAACCTAGAGATCCAGAGAATCTTCAATTCCATGAGGAAGCAATGAGTCATCTCAAGAGGTATCATCAACTCCTTAGTGATTGGGACAAGCTGAAACAAATCACACTAGAATTAAATGAAGAGTTAGCCAGCTTATTTGAGGAAATTAGGATTCTAGTTAAGAAAGAGGTAGACTTACCTTACTGGTGTCCAGATTATTCTGGAGATGAACCATTTGAGTATCTATGTCCTACTACGTTCATAAGAGCAATATATGAAGAAATTTGGTACAGATCCAAACGCAATGCGAAACAGTTTATTGGAAGTGGCAAAATAGCACCCACAATTTATGGTGATAAGAAAATCTATTACTACAGTTGGTGGGATAGGAATCTTGCACGGAGTCCTGATGAAGAGATCATTAAGAAAACCCAACTCTCGTTTAGCCATTTAATCGAAGACGGAGGATACGGAGAAAGAATGAAGCATTTTGCGGCTAGACAAAAAGAAAACTAGACAACCAACTTGAGAAAGTGAAGCAAGACATCGGAGACATCATCAAATCCATTGAATTGGGCAAAATAATAAAGGGAAAATGCCAATACTGCCAATGAAAAAGGGAGAAGTCCACACTTTCATAAGGCTTATATTCACGATTGCCCATCTCTCACTTGGTATATCAGACATCACGAAAAGCTAACTAATTGTAAGGACTTCGGGTGATATCTCCACTCGTCGTGGGTTCAAACCCGACCCCCGACATGACGTACGCGAACTAATGAGTACAAGGTCGTCCATTGCCCGAATGACTTGACAGTTTTAAACGACAGTATAAACCTAACCCCCCCGCACCATCCGTAGTTAAGCTGATTTGAGGGTTGTTTGGCGAAAACATCATGACGTATGGCGTTACATCCGGCGCTACACAAAGAGTTGTGGATTTATATTTCTTTTCGATTATAATTGAGTGGTGAGGTGACGGAACTTGAGTAGGGAACAGAATCCCCGTAGAAAAGCCATCGGTAGCGCGCGCCGTGACAAAGCGAAGGGGCATCAAACGAGAAGAGCTCGTGGGGGAAAGAAACAGAAAAGAAGGTAGAACCGCAGCTTTGGTGCGGTCATGTTTATAAGGTATGCTAAGAATGTATATTGTAGGAAAGGCGTGCCGACAGGTTTCTGCAATAATACTTGCTTTAGAAATGGCTTGTTTTTCCATGAGAGGTAGTACAGCATGTTAAATATAAGTAAGATTTCGGATAGAAACCGCAGCAGATTTGAGATCATAGCGGAAATTCTGGGGGAGCTGCGCGT
>Ga0315289_10012313_pt1 | contig 12060 bp, 7 predicted proteins | sample YL17G11_40_MG_FD_203452 | JGI IMG/M metagenome (GOLD analysis project Ga0315289, IMG submission 203452) | Sediment microbial communities from Yellowstone Lake, YNP, Wyoming, USA - YL17G11_40 | ecosystem: Environmental > Aquatic > Freshwater > Lake > Sediment | place: USA: Wyoming | collected...
GGGCGCCAACATCAGGCGGAACCTGGGTTCAGATCAAGACTGTGGGGGCGAATGTCGTCACCTACGCGAACACCGGCTTGACCGCCAACACCACCTACTACTACCGCGTGCGCGCGTACAAGGCCGGTATTGGCTACTCCGCCTACTCCAATGTGGCGCTTGCCCACACTTATCTCCTTGCCGCTCCGAGCAACCTGGCGGCGACTGCGGTGTCCAACACCCGGATCAACCTGAGCTGGACACAGACCACGATTGGCGAAACCGGCTTCGCGATTGAGCGGGCGCCGACCTCAGGCGGAACCTGGGTTCAGATTGCCACCGTGGGGGCGAATGTCGTCACCTACGCGAATACCGGCTTGACCGCCAACACCACCTACTACTACCGCGTGCGCGCGTACAAGGCCGGTGTTGGCTACTCCGCCTACTCCAACGTCGTGAGCGCGACCACCTCCTGAGCGTTGCGTGCCCACGCGGGCGCCACCTACTGATGTTTTGATATTATAGGAAGGCTGGGAATCAGTCGAAACACGCGCAAAACGGGCGATTTTCAGCCCTCCGGTAATGCCAAGAGCTCAGTAGGCGGTCGGCGAACTCGCCCTCCAGTTGGCGCTCCAGGTCAGCGACGGCCATGCGCGCCGCTTTCAAGTCGGCCTGGTCGGCGTCCGCCAGCCTCGATGGCGCGGCGACCGGGCGGCTGGCCCCGGCGCAGGGGGAGGCCGCCAGGGCCAACGCCGCCAACACGCAGGCAATCCCGCCGCCTCTGAGGAGGCTGCGGCTTCGGCGATACGTGCTCTGCTCGGACTTCGCGTGCGAGTCCATGGCTTCCATGATTTGGGCGCCCACTCTGCCAGGCGCTACTTCTGCTTGGGCACCAGGGCCATGCCGCACTTCGGGCACTCACCGGGCTTCTGGGATGTGACCTCCGGGTGCATCGGGCAGGTGTAGATGGTTGCCGCGGTCGGCGTAGCCGCGGCTGCCGGCGCGCGGCGCGCGCCCGGTGCGCCGGTCCTGGTCCCATAGGTCGGCGACCGCTTGCAGCCCCCAACCCATACGACGCTCGCCAACAGCACTGCGATCACGACGGCTATTAGCAGCAGTTTCTTCATCTCTATCTTCCCCTTGATCTATTCGAGAGTTGTTGGCCCCCGGCTTTCGATGGGCGGCTCGCCCTTGACCCATTTCACTGAGCGGCCGCGCCACAGCGAATAGATGGCGGGCACAATCTCCAACGTCAAAATGCTCGAAGTGATGACGCCTCCGATCATGGGCGCGGCGATGCGGCGCATGACATCGGCGCCCGATCCGTGCGCCCACATCAGCGGCAGCAGGCCCGCGAAAATACACATCACGGTCATCAGCTTTGGCCGCACCCGCTGCACCGCGCCTTCGGTGATGGCGTGGAACAGGTCATGCTGGGTGTTCATCCGACCCTGAGCTTTGTACCTGTGGTAGGCCTCATCGAGATAGACGATCATGACCACCCCGGTTTCGGCCGCCAGCCCCGCCAGCGCGATGATGCCCACCCACACCGCGACGCTCAGGTTCCACGGGTCGAGCGGTCGCAGCAGGTTGTGCAGGTAGAGGAACCAGATGCTGCCGGTGATGGCGAAGGGAACCGACAGCAGCACGATCGCGGTGGCTGCCGCCGACCCGGAGTTGAGGTAGAGCATGACCACGATGATGAGCAATGTAATGGGCAGCACGATCATCATCCGCTGGCGGATGCGCTGCATGAACTCGTACTGGCCGGTCCACTGCACGTAGTAGCCGCTGGGGAACTTGACGTTGGCAGCGACTGCTCGCTTGGCGTCGTCAACATAGCCGCCGATGTCGCGGCCCACGACATCAATGTACACCCAGCCGGTGAGCGAGCCGGCCTCGTCCTTGATCATCGCCGGGCCGGTGCTGACCACGATATCGGCGATCTGCGCCAGCGGCACCGCCGCCCCCAGCCGCGGCGAACCATAGCCGCGGCTCCATTCAGGCCCGGTCACCGGCGAACTCGCGGCGCCCAAATCGCGGCTCATCGCGCCAGGCAATGAGGATGCTCCTCCCATCGCGCCCACCGCTGACTCCATCGAGGGGCCGCCCATGCCCCCGCTGCGGGCGCTGCGCATTGCTCCGCCCGTCAGTGCCTGGCCGCCCGCAGGGATCGCTCCGCCCGCGCCGGGAATGGGCACCAGCACCCGGCTCAGCTTATCGAGGTCGTCGCGCAGCTCCCGCGCGTAGCGCACATTGATGGTGAAACGTTCGGGGCCCTCGATGGTGGTGCCGATGGGCGTGCCGCCGATGGCGGTCTCGACGATGTCCTGCACCTGCTGCACCGACAGCCCGTAGCGCGCCGCCTCCGCGCGGCGCGGCATGATGTCCACGTAATAGCCGCCGGTGGTGCGCTCGGCGTAAACGCTGCGGGTGCCGCGCACCCCCTTGAGCGCCATCTCGATCTGCTCGCCGAGCTTTTGGATCTGGTTCAAATCGGGGCCGAAGATTTTCACCCCCGCCGGGGTGCGAATGCCCGTCGTCAGCATATCAATGCGCGCCTTGATGGGCATGGTCCAGGCGTTGGTCACGCCGGGCAGGCGCACTCGCTCGTCCAGCAGGTCGCGCAATTGCTCCCACGAGATGCGCCGCTGCTCCGACCAGACGTGGCGCAGCACTCGTTTGATCGGCTCCGGCGCCCAGCCCGAATACCAGCGGCGAACGCGCACCTTGCGCCACTGCTCCTCCGGACGCAGCAGAATCGTCGTCTCCATCATGTCCAGGGGCGCGGGGTCGGTGGAGGTCCACGCCTTACCCGCCTTGCCGAAGACGCGCTCAACCTCCGGGAACTGCTTGATGAGCTTGTCCTGCACTTGGAGCAGCGCCCCCGCCTGGGTGATCGAGACCCCGGGAAGGGTGGTGGGCATGTACAGCATGTCGCGCTCGTTGAGCGGCGGCATGAACTCCCAGCCCAACTTGGGATAAATCGGAATGAATGAGAGCACCGCGAGCACTGCGATGGTGATGCTCAGAAACCGCCGCCGCATGAGGGCGTTCATCCACGGATAGTAAACCCGCTGCAATCTGCGGCTCACCGGATGCCGGCTCTCGGGCACGATGTGCTTCGGCGCCAGTAACACCATGAGCGCGGGCGCCAGGGTCACTGACAAAACCGCCGCCATGAACATGGAGAAGGTCTTGGTGTAGGCGAGCGGCTTGAACAGGCGCCCCTCCTGCGCCTCCAGCGCGAACACCGGCAGGAACGAGACCGTGATCACCATCAACGCGAAAAACAGCGGCCTCCCGATCTCCTTGCACGCCTCGATCACCAGCTCCTTGCGGTTGGCGTCGGGCGGCGCGTGCTCCAGCTTCTTGTGCACGTTCTCGATCATCACCACCGCCTCGTCCACCATGGCGCCGATGGCGATGGCGATGCCGCCCAGGGACATGATGTTGGCGGTCACGCCCATCAGGCGCATGGGGATGAACGCCATCAGCACCGCGATGGGCAGAGTGATGATCGCCCGCAGCGCGCTGGGCAGGTGCAGCAGGAAAACGATGATGACCAGGGATACGATGATCGCTTCCTCGACCAGCGTGCGCCGCAAGGTCGCGATCGCGCGCTGGATGAGCGCCGAGCGATCGTAGACCGTGACCAGCTTCACGCCCTCGGGCAGGCCGGGCTCGATTTGCCTGATCCGGTCCTTGACGCGGCGGATGACGTTGAGCGCATTCTCCCCGTAGCGCATGACGACGATGCCGCCCACCACCTCGCCCTTGCCGTCCAGCTCGCTCAGCCCGCGCCGCATCTCCGGGCCCAGGTGCACGTTGGCGACATCGCCCAGCAACAGCGGTGTGCCATCTGGCCGCCGACCGACCACCACCTGTTCCAGTTCCCGCGTCGAGGTGATGTAGCCCCGCCCCCGCACCACGTACTCGCGGCCGCTCATCTCCAGGCTGCGCCCGCCGACATCGGCGTTGCCGGCGCGAATCGCTGCGATCAGGTCGGTGACCGACAGGTTATAGGCGAGCAAGCGGTTGGGGTCGAGGTCCACCTGGTACTGCTTCTCGAACCCGCCGACGCTGGCGACTTCCGCCACCCCCGGCACGCTCGCGAGCCAGTAGCGCAGATGCCAGTCCTGGAACGCGCGCAGCTCCGCGAGGTCGTGCTTCCCGCTCTCGTCCACCAGGGCATACTGGTAAACCCAGCCCACGCCGGTTGCATCGGGACCCAGTTGCGGCGTGACCCCCGGCGGCAGCTTGCCCTGCAACTGGCTCAAGTATTCCAGCACCCGGCTGCGCGCCCAGTAAACGTCGGTGCCATCCTCGAAGATGACGTAGATGAACGACATCCCGAACATGGATTGCCCGCGCACCACCTTCACCCGGGGCGCCGAAAGCATCGAGGCCACGATCGGGTAGGTGAGCTGGTCCTCCACCAGGTTGGGGCTGCGGCCCATCCACTCGGTGAAGATGATGACCTGGGTGTCGGTGAGATCCGGGATGGCGTCGAGGGACACTCCCCTGATCGCCCACACCCCGCCGACGATGGCAAACGCCACCAACAGCGCGATGATGAACGGGTTGCGGGCGCTGAAATCTATTATCTTTTCGATCATCCGATTATCTTCGCGATAATTGTTTCGCCGCTACACGGAGTGTGTTCGATTTTGGCGGGTATAGTGCGGTCGCGCACTCGGATGTGGCCCAGCCGCCCCGCCTTCGCTGAGGCTACGGCGGGCAAGCCTCGGCTGGGAGTGGGCGCGATACCTCTAAGCCCCGACCCCGTCGGGGCCGGGGTGGCGGCAGAGCCTTGCCAGATCGCGCCCCTACAAAGCTGTTGCCCTACACCCACTTTCCGCGAACACACCCCTACATCGTATGCCCGGCGTGGCCGGGTGGTGCCGTCTTCTGCGGCATCCCCGGCATGGCCTGCGGCTCGGGCGTCGTCGGTGCCGGCCGTGGCCGCTGCGCCCCTGCGCCCGGCGCCCCACGCTGGTGCTCCATCCCCGGCATCCCGGGCATCGGCTCCATCCCTTGCAGCGCCGACTTGAGCCGGCTCTCGGAGTCAACCAGGAAATTGCCGCTGGTCACGATGCGATCTCCCGCCGCCAGGCCGCTCAGGATTTCGACGTCATCGTCGGTGCGTTCACCCACGATCACCTCGCGCGGCTCGAAATAGCCCTCGCCGCGGTCGAGGAAGACGATCTGGCGAGTGCCCGAGTTCAGCACCGCCTCCCGCGGCACCGTCAGATGATAGCCCAGCGCCTTTTGGATGATGACGTTGGCGTACATGCCGGGCCGCAGCACGATGCCGGGATTGGCGATGCGCAGCCGCGCCCGCAGGGTCCGCGTCTGCGGGTCCACTGACGGATAGATGTAATCCACCACGCAGGTCCACGAGCGGCCAGGATAGGAATTAACCGTCAGCCGCGCCGTCTGACCCACGCGGACCAAGGGCACGTCCTCCTCATAGAACTCGGCCTGCACCCACACCACGCCGAGGTCGGCAACCACCATCAGCGGAGTCGCCGGATCCACCTTCTGCCCCTCCAAGACGGGCTTCTCCATCACGAAGCCGCTGGTCGGGGCGTAGAGGGTGATGGCCTTGATGGGCCGGCCCGCCCGTTCGATGCGCCGGATTTCGCTCTCAGGAATGTCCCATAACTCCAGCCGCCGCCGCGTCGCCGCCAGCAGGCTGCGGCCGCCTTCCGCGACCTCCGCGAAGGAGCTTTCGTTGAGCCGCTTCTGGGCCCGCAGCGCCAGCAGGTATTCCTCCTGCGTCGCCACCAGCTCCGGGCTGTAGATCGAGAGCAGCGGCTGCCCCTTGCGCACCTGGGCGCCGGTGAAATTGACGTACAGCTTGTCCACCCACCCCTCCACCTTAATGTAGATGCGGCTGATGCGCGTCTCGTCGGCGGTGATCTGCCCCACGGTGCGAATGGTCTTGGTCAGCGGCATGCGCTCCACCACCCCCGTGCGCAGCCCGATCAACTGCTGCTTCTCAGGCGACAGCATGATCGCGGCCTGTCCCGCGACCGGCGGACCGGCCTCGGCGGCTGTGCCCACAGTCGGGGCGTGGGAGGGCTTCGGTTGTTCCTCGACCGGAACCAGCTTCATGCCGCAGATGGGGCAGTCGCCGGGCCGCTCGGAGGTATAGGCCGGGTGCATGGGGCACTGGTAAAGCGGCTTGCCCTTGCTCGCGTTGACTGCGCGCACCGGCATGCGCGCGCCGCAGTAAAGATAGATTCCGCCTGCGCCAAGCGCCACCAGCACGATCAACACAATCAGCCATCGTCGTTTGATAAACGTGGTCATCGTCTTGCCCCCTCATGCGGCACGACTTGTCCCTTCGCTGCGCTCAGAGCTTGCCCTGAGCTTGGCGAAGGGGCAGGCTCTGAGCCTGCTTGTCCTGAGCGCAGCCGAAGGGTCGAAGGAGCCGCCCCCGGCTGTAACCCTCCGCTGCCGTCCAGCGGGGCGCCGACGGCGCGCTCCAGCTCCGCCACGCCTTTCTCATAATCGGTCACCGCGCGGTAATAGTCGCGCAGATTGTTGTAAAGCGATATCTGGCTGTCGAGCAAGGTCAGAAAATCAGCCTTATTCACCTGATAGGCGGCGCGCGCCGATTCCAGGGACAGCTCCGCCTGCGGAATGATCCCGCTGCGCAGCAGCTCGGCCTCACCATCGCTCTTGTCAAGCATGGCGACCACGTCTTTGATCGTGGCGAAGATCATGGTCTTCTGCGCTTCATAAGAGCTCTGGGCGACACTTACCTCGGCCGCCCGCTGCTCGATCGCCTTATCCTGTTTGGTGCGGTGGTACAGAGGCAGCGTGAACATCACCATGCCGTTGACCACGGCGCCGCGCCCCATCTCCGCTGACTGGCCGACGCCAAGCCGCACCTCGTAATCGGGCTTCAGCTCCCGCTTCGCGAGCGCATGCATCGTCTCCGCTTCACCCACCATGAGGCGCAGGCCCTTGAGCATCGCCCGCCGTTCAAGCGCAATCGCTTCCAGCGACGGTTCGGACAGTGTGAGCTTGTGGCGCGCGAGGTTGATCGCCGGTCCCAACGGCGCTGCGGGCGGACGGTTCAGCAGGGCGTCGAGCCGCGCGCGAGCCGCGACCTGCTGCTGGCGCAGCATCAACAGATCATCGAGGATCCGCGATTGCGCCACCTGCGCCCGCAGCACATCCTGCTGGATGCCCGCGCCCACCGAATACTTGGTCTCCGCGATCTTTACAAAATCGGCCAGCAGTGATTTGTTGGTCAGCGCCAGTTCGACGCTGCGGTCGAGAAAGTAAAGGTCATCGTAGGCCTTCTTCACTTCGGCCACGACCTCGTAGGCCTTTTCGGTGTAGTCGGTGACAGTGCGGTCGGCCCTGAGCGCGGCCGCCTCGCTCATCAGGCGCAGCTTGCCCGGCCACGGGATCATCTGCCGCGCCTCGAGCCCGAGGCCGCGATCAGGGTGAAGCACGTCATCGGACATGATGGCGAGCATCGGATCCGGCAGTGCGCGCGCCTGCGAGGGCTTGGTGCGATCGGCGGCGATCTGGCTGCGCAGGGCTTGCAGCTGCGGGTTCTCCTCCAGCGCAATCTCGATCAGCCGGTCGAGATCCAGCGGCGGAGCAGCCAGCTTGTCATCCGCCGGCCTCTGCTGCGGCTGCTCTGAGCGCACCGGCGGTTGCTGAGATGCGCGCGCGGCAACTGGTGTCAGTGCGCCCACTGGGCCGAGTGCTTGCGCCGGGATGGCCGCAGCCGCGGTTAGCACGCCCCCTGCAACCAAGGCGATCACCGGGAGACCATGCGCGTGAAGCCTGCGTGTCATGTCAGAACCCCCTTCCCAGCATCAGGCCGCTCAACCCGAGCAGCGAGGGCTTCGCACGCTTCTTCGCTTCCGGCGGCGCAATGCTCGACTTCATTTCCCCCGCGCCGGGGGATGGCGCCCCAGGGGTGGTCCCCGGCGCCGGCGCCGGCGCCGGGGCGACTTCAGGCGCTCCTACCGTCGCAGCCTCCGGGCTGGCGGTTGCTGCGGTCCGGTCAACGAGCCGCGACAGAATCGCTGCCAATTCGTAACGCGTTACCGGCTGATCGCCGCGGAAGGTCCCATCTGGATAGCCCTCCATCAGTCCGAGAGACTTGACCTTCTCGACAAACCCTGCCGCCCAGTGGTGCGCTGGCACGTCACGAAACGCCGGGGATGTCGGTTGTTCTGCCGCCTCGGCTCGCAGTTGTCCGCCGCCCGGCCGAATCTGTTGGCCAACCACAGGCTCGCCTGCTGCCGGGGGCGGCGCCGCCTGGCCCGCGGTTGGGGGGCCGGTTTCCCGCGCCGGGGCCATCACCATTATCTGCGCAGGTAGAGCCGCCAGCGGAATCCCGCGCGCATCTTCCGGGATCTCGCCCTTATGCTTTGCCTGGTAGTCGCGTGACTCGGCGAGGCTCGCAAAGACCACTACCTTGTGGCAATCCCCTTGCGGGGCGAGCATCACTGCCACCGACTCCTCCGGCTGCGCCCGCCACGATCCGTTGATGCGCGTCAAGGTCACGCGCTGGCCGGATGCTGCCGATGATGTGACCGCCCGCGACCACGGGAATAGCGTCCCCATCTCGCGCACGGCGCAGGACAGATCGTGGTAGCTGTATTCACGGTTGGTTTCCCAGTCGGTTACCACCACCGCCTTCTGGGCGACCGCAGCGCCGCACACCGGGCAGGGAGCCTGCCCGCGGGCCGGCTCACCCGGCCAACCCTCACCATAGGCGAGCAGCCAGACGACGCCCACGATAATGACCCCGAATAGGGCTCGGTAATTCGACTTCAATGAACCTCGGTTGACGCGTGTCATGCGTCGCTCCTCCTCGTGCTTCATCTTGCCCGCGACCGCGCCCTAAGTTTAGGCGCTTGCCGGTCGGCGTATGCTGACGATTGTGCGATCCGAATCACAAAGGTGGATGTCTGCATGCTGCGCGGTGCCACTGGCGGCACGGGCTTCAGAATGTGCTGTTCACTTCTGGCACGCACAATGCGGCGGGGAGTCGGCGACAGAAACAGAGGCTGAATCGGTGCCGCGAAGTGATGTTTGCCAAGAGGCGCGCAGTGCTGGCTACTCAGCAGGAGGCGAACGCGGGCCGGTGGCCGCCTTCAGCAACAGCGCCGAGCCATGTTGAGAGGCAACATCAAGTGCGGCGCTTAGGTAGGAATCGAGGGGCCCGAGGCCGGCTGGCGTTGCTGCCGGAGCCGACTGAGATGCGGTGTCGCTGGCAGTCACCCGAGCTGTGGGCAGCATGGCCTCTGAGCGGGAAGGCTGATGCGCGGCACAAGCGCAAGTGGGGCCGCTGCCGTGGCAGGTTTTGAGCGCGCCCAGGCCGCCCGCGCACCCGACCCCCCGGGTGGCCGCTTGGCAGCATGAGCATGACGCGGGAACGATGTTGCTGGCCTCTGACATGCCCCCCGCGCAATTCGCGAACGACGCCGCAGCGCTCAACACCAGCGCCGCGGCTGTGATCGCGGCCAGCAGTTGTCGCCTCCGCTTCATCGGCCCAACTCGCTCACAGATGATAGCTGATAGAGACCAGGCGGAGGATGACGCCGGTCACACTCTTGCCTGTGGCCCATATCTGGAAACAACTAGTGCTAGAATTATACCACATGTCACTTTCTAGGCAAACCATTTTTCGGCTTGGCGTGGCCGAGAATGTTGCGGCTCCAAGCGCCCGATCAGCGGGCCAACCGCCGCTCCATCTGGGGACTACGGCCCTTTCGGAGGGTCCGCGCTGAACAGGGGGCGCACCGAATCCAGCTTGGCATTACCCAGATCTTGCACGGCGCGCCTCGGTGCGCTGATTGGAGGGCGTTGCGGCCAGGCGCACGCCTGCGCGGCCTGGGCGCGGGGTCGGCCCTTCGGCAAAGTTTACCCTGAGCGCAGCGGGGTGTGTTCGTTTTCGGTGGGTGTGGGACGGAGCCGCGCGCTCGAACCGGGCGCGGCTTCGCGCCAGAGGCGCGCAAGCGCTGAAGTTGACTCGCCTCTGGCGAGCCGCGAATCGCGGGGTCAGCCCTTCGACCTGCTCAGGATGAACGACCCCGCGCCCGTACTATATCGGGCGCGGCCTCGCCTGAGGCCGCGAAGTCCCGCGGGGTCAGCCTGCCCGCCATAGCCGTCGCGGCGACGGCGGGGCGACCCCGCGCCCAGTGCACTCCTCGGTCGGCGTTGAGCACGAAGTTGAACTGCGATACCCACTCTCCGCGAACACACCCGCGCAGCGAATGGGCTCAGAGCTTGCCCTGAGTAGCACGAAGGGGCAGGCTCTGACCCCGCGATTGCGCGGCTCTCCTGCCGCCGTCATCACGCCCATCTTCATGCCACCTCCCGCCGTTTCGCTCGCGCACGAGCCGTCTGGCAAGCCGATTTCCCGCGTGCAACAGGTCACACTGCGACCGACGCCGAAAACGATCTTGGGATGAGTCCCGCGAGACAAGAAGCGTGGAGAGGCTGGCGTTGACACACCGCGAGCGGTTCAAGGCGGTCTGCCGCGGCGAGCGTCCCGACTGCGTTCCCATCTTCGGCTTTCCCGGCTCCCCGGGGATGGCGGATGGCTGCATGAGCCACACCCGGGCGCGACTGGTGGAGCAGGGCATGCCGGAATGGGTGGGGGCCGAGTATGTGCCCTACCAGCATCAGCCGCTGCTCTCCTGGCAGCGCTACTGGGGGACGACGTCGCCGGTCTATCCCGACTTCGGCCTCGCCCTGCCGGGCAAGGGCATCGCCTGCCAGGTGCGTGAGGAGAATGGCTGGGAAACCTACGAGTGGGAAACTGGGGCGCGCACCCGGCAAGTGGTGGACAATGACAACATCTACATCATGCCGGACTTTCAAGCATTCCACGTGCGCGACCGCAAGAGCTGGGAATTCTACCGCGAGCGCACCGCCCCGTCCGGCCGGCGCCCGCGGGCAGAGGTGGAAGCAGACATTGCGGCCTTCGATCGCTGCGATCGCCCGCTGTGTATCGGCGTGGGCTCCACCTGGGGAGGGCTGCGAGGCCTGATGGGGCCGGAGCGAGCCTGCACTATTCTCTATGATGATCCCGCCCTGGCGCACGAGATCATTGACACCGGCCTCAAGGACTTCGAGACCTATGTTGCGCCTCTTATCGAGAGGCTGCGGCCGGAGATGCTCGATGCGGGTGAGGATAACTGCTACAACCACGGCATGCTCATCAGCCCCCGGCACTTCCAGGAGTTCTGCGCTCCGTTCTATCGCCGGGTCGCCGAGGTTGCGCGGGATTGTGGCGTTGACATGGTCGCCATTGACACCGACGGCAATGCGATGGAACTGGTGCCCGTGGTGGAGGCCTGTGGCGTCAACGCGATTCATCCATTCGAGGTCAAAGCCGGCAATGACCTGTTCCGACTGCGGCAGCGCCATCCAAACTTCATCCTGATGGGCTGGCTGGAGAAGGAAGTGGTCAATGAAGGCAACGGACATCTGATCGAACGAGAGATCATGTCGAAGGTGCCGCCGCTGCTTGCGCGTGGACGGTACTTTCCTAACGGAGATCATGGCATTCAGCCGCTGGTCACCTTCCACAACCTCTGTCGGTTCATGACCCTGCTGCACGAGGTCACGGGAAATCCCGAGGGGGAGTTCCCGCGGGTCGGCGGCAAGCAGTAGCCCACCATCGTCAGGCCGCAGTCGGGATGTGGATGGGGTCTTGACCGCGGGCAAGCGAAACTCGCGGGCAGAGGCATCAGGCTGTCGCAGTTACCGGGCAGCGGCGGGGGAGTGCGGGGGCTGCGCGATTGACACGCATCGCGCCAGCGCTTGCCTGGTCTCGGCGAGCAGGCCCCGGCATTTCACGCAGACCAAGGCGCTCGTCACAATCACGGCGGCCGCGGCCACTCATGCGAACTTCTGCCGGCGGCCAAAGCAAGGCTTTCCCGGCCAGGCGCGCCCGCAGCCGTGCGACCCCCAAGCGGCGCTTGAGGACGACCTTAGCTCACCCCCGATTTGCCCCACTCTTGCCCAGGCCGGATAACGCTATGGAAGCGTCTTGGCGCCCGCCTGGTTGGAGTAGTTCGAGTTGCCAAG
>Ga0315289_10012314_pt1 | contig 12060 bp, 10 predicted proteins | sample YL17G11_40_MG_FD_203452 | JGI IMG/M metagenome (GOLD analysis project Ga0315289, IMG submission 203452) | Sediment microbial communities from Yellowstone Lake, YNP, Wyoming, USA - YL17G11_40 | ecosystem: Environmental > Aquatic > Freshwater > Lake > Sediment | place: USA: Wyoming | collected...
AACTAAACCGCTTCGCGGTAGCTGACTGAGAGCTTCTCTTTTTTCCCACCGTGCTTTCTACGATCCCATCAGTTCTGGATAGCTCATTGAGTGGAGGGCCATTTGTGGAGATGCAAAAGACCCTCTCGTGAGGTAGGGTTTTGTTGTTTAGCTGAAACCCTTAACCCCAACCCCACGAAAGGAGTCTATCATGAGCTCTCTACGCCAGAGGATGATCGAAGACCTGCGTGTCCGCAACTATTCCCCCAGGACCATCGAGACCTACGTCCGTTGTGTTGCAAGCTTTGCGAGGCACTTTGGTAAGTCTCCGGATAAGCTTGGTCCTGAACACATCCGAGACTACCAGCTTTTCCTTGTTCAGAGCAAGCATGCTTCCTGGTCTCTGTTCAACCAGACGGTTTGTGCTCTGCGGTTCTTCTACAAGGTCAGCCTTGGCAGGAAGTGGGTCATTGGGCACATACCGTTTCCGAGGCAAGAGAAAAGGCTTCCCGTTGTTCCGAGTGTGCGTGAGCTTAAGGCTCTGTTTAGGGCCGTGCAGAATCTCAAGCACCGCACGGTACTTATGACCATGTACGCTGCGGGGTTGAGGATCTCGGAGGCGATGAACCTTCAGATCTCTGACATTGACAGTGACAGGATGCTTGTTCTCATACGTCAGGGAAAGGGCAAACGGGATCGTTACGTTCCCCTCTCTTCAACACTGCTGAACATACTGAGGGAATACTGGAAAGCATACAGACCAACGTTCTGGCTTTTTCCCGGCATCTCCTCTGATCAGCCTCTGTCGGTTAGCTCGGTGCAAAGAGTCTGCTCACAAGCTCGAAGGAAGGCTCGGCTCTCAAAACGTGTGACTACACACACGATGCGTCACTGTTTTGCGACGCATCTTCTTGAGGCGGGGGTGGATTTACGTACGATCCAGCTCTTGCTTGGTCATAGTAGCCTCAGCACGACGACCGTGTATCTTCACGTTGCCACACGGGCTCTTAAGTCAACCGAGGGGCCTTTGGATCTGCTCCGTGGTGCAACGGAGGCAAGAGAGAGCTCGTGAGGGAACATCGGCTCGAGGTGGCCGATGTTTTCCGGAGCTATGGAGCTCAGTACGAGGAGGCTTGCGGAGTCTGGACTTCACCCGAGCAGAGGCGAGTACTGCGAGCCGTCTCAGTCTGTCGTACCCGAGCTCTGGGCGGCCACAAGAAGATATGTGACCTGTGTGGTCACGAGGAGATCTCCTACAACTCCTGTCGCAATCGCCATTGCCCCAAGTGCCAGGCAAGAGCCAGGGCTCAGTGGCTTGACGCAAGGGAGAAAGAGCTCCTTGGTGTGCCTTATTTCCACGTGGTCTTCACGCTTCCGGACAAACTCAGTCCCCTGGCCCTTCAGAACAAGCGACTCGTCTATGGGCTTCTGTTCCGTGCCGTTTCCGAGACTCTTCTCACGATAGCAAGAGACCCCAAGCACCTCGGTGCTGAGATCGGCTTCCTTACAGTACTTCACACCTGGGGTCAGAATCTGCACCATCATCCACACATCCACTGCGTTGTCCCAGGTGGCGGAATCTCTCGTGATGGCAATCAGTGGGTCTTTTGCAGAGAGGACTTCTTCGTGCCAGTGCGAGTTTTGAGTCGCCTTTTCCGCAAGAAGCTCCTTGCATACCTCACTGTGGCTTACAACGCCGGGAAGCTCTCCTTTTACGGGAAGCTTGAGCCTCTAAGAAACACAGAGAACTGGCAACGTCTCGTCACAGCACTCAAGGCAAGAGACTGGGTGGTATACGCAAAGCCTCCATTTGGAGGACCCAGGCAGGTCCTCAAATATCTCGCACGCTATACACACCGTGTCGCCATCTCAAACGGGCGGCTCATCTCACTCAAAGACGGCAAGGTCAGCTTCCGATGGAAAGACTACGCCCGAGGAAACAGGGAACGAGCGATGAGCCTGGACGCTGTGGAATTCATACGGAGGTTCCTTCTACACGTCTTCCCCACGGGCTTCGTCCACATCCGCCACTACGGCTTCCTGGCTAATCGTGTAAGGGAGAAGAAACTCACACTCGCAAGAGGGCTTCTCGGCGAGATGCCGAGCACCCACACCTCAAACTCTGAAGCTCCTGCAGACAAGACAGGTGAGTCGGACCAAGACGTTCACTCAGAGCTCTGCCCAGCGTGCAAAGAAGGGCGACTCATCCTTATCGAAATCATCTATCCAGATCCCGGGGCTGGATTAGATCCTGACGGATGTGATACCTCGTAGAGTGAAACTATGTATCAGCTGTGGATCAGTTCTAAATCCTTCAAACTCTTCAGAAGACGCCCGGTTGGCGCATGGGGACAGTACGCCTGCCTCTCCACTGGAAACCTCAGCAAGATATCCAGGGTCGCCTCCAGGCTGGCAGAACCCAGCACCCTCTCTACTCACCTGCTCACACATCGAATAAATTACAACCTCAAAACCCTTGCAAACAACCTCTGTCTTCCGATACAATCCCCATAGGTAAGTGCGAAGCGGCTCAGTTCAACAAATTGTATCCAGAATGCTCAGGTACACCCGTCTCCTGAGGAATCGTGCCTCACTGTCATGAGCACTCCGGATACAATCCTCTTCATTATGTGGATATCCACATAATGGGTACACCGACAAGGACGTGGGACCGCAAGAGCGCGTGGGAACAAGGGAGGTACGTTGGGGAACCGGCTGAGAGCTGTGATGGCGGGGGAAAAGTAGCAACTAGCTGAGTGAGGACCGTCTATGATGGACGGTTCTCCTCGTTCTACGAGCCTAGTGACCTGCAGTATCAACCCTCCTGCAATCAATGCTTTCTCGCCATACTCTCACTAACACCTTCAGGGCCGTCTTCGGGCCAGCAGAACCCCGCATGTCGCGTGGTCACTGAGTCACAGATTGAACCCATCACGCCCTGAAAGCCCTTGCACACAACCTTTGTCTTTCGATACAATCTTCATAGGTAAGTGCGACGCGGCTAGACTCAACGAATCGTATCCAGAATGCTCAGGCTCATCCGTCTCGTCTGGAATCGTGCCTTACTGCCGTGAGCACTCCGGATACAATCCTGTACGTTACGCTCATAGGGAGGATCATGGCGAATCCGTCAAGACCAGAAACCCCCAGTCATAGCCTACGTTCTAGGATCAGCTGGATATCTACCGCCATCTCGATATTGGCTCTCGTCATCAGTGGGCTCGTCGCATACAAGACTACCCTCAAGCCTTTCTCGTTGCGCGTCTGGATGAGTCCGGTCGTTCAGATTCAGCACAAGGAGAACTTTGGGCTTTATGTCGACCTAGCATTTCAGAATCAATCCCCTACTGGCGGGTTGATCACCGATCTCGTTCTCGTCATAAACCGACAAGAAACTCCTGAGGACAAGTACCTCTTGCAGTCCATCGGCTTCCGGACAATTGATCAACAGGGCGTCTACCGCTACTCCGAAGAACAGATGCCGATATTTCTCCGTCCGACCCAATGGGAGGCACGGACGGTCAACTTCTTGTACGTGAATCCCGAGCAGTTCCCGATCTCGACAGGAACCTATGTGGCGGAAGTTCTAATCTGGGTAGATTATCAGTACAAAGCGCGCTACTGTGCCACCTGTCGATTTGAGATCAGCGCCGATATGCTTAACATATATCTCGATCGTCGCGAGAGGGGATCAACGTTCCTGCAGCCGATCACCGTTGTCGGCGCTGACGTACAACGATCCAAGAAGATCACTGATCAGGAATATTCAGGGCTCAAGCAATAGGTTCGCGTAACCAGTGCGTCCAGCGGACTGCTGCCGCTGACGCACACCGTTATGCCGCATAGAAAATGAGGGATAGGATGAACGTAATCGCAATTCCTGAGCAGAATGTTACCCTAGTTGCGTTTCACGGTGACAGGAAACCGGATCAACTCAACAAACTGCTTGTGGATACATTGCGCCAAATTAAGATGGCTCTTGAAAGCATTGGGCTGCCGTCAACTCAATTCTCCTCCGTCTTTAAGCCCTACGGGATGGGCCATATGCACGCAACCCTCCTGGGACTCGAACTTATCAGGATTGGTGATGCCATCTTTACTGCGAACTTCCTAAATAACAATGGTGTTCTACGTGAGATGCAACCAGCCTTGTTACTGGATTTTTGCCGCAGCATTGCTGATTCCCGGAATCCCCTTTTCACCATCCGCTTCGGAGGGTTCCGCAAGGCCCATTGTGCTTGTACCGGCTTTGACCTTTACGAGTGGGATTGTCCTACAGGCAAGTCGGAGTTCCACGCGTTCAACAGGTCAGCCTACGAAGGTACGTTTTACGCCTTCTCTCCCGGGGCAGTCATGCTCACCGGTTGGCCAATCCGACTCAACGATCACACGAGCTTTACCCGCCAAGTCTATGGTTTCAGACGTGCGGCGGAGAACTGCGGTTTTCTCGACAAATATCATTCGTCAGAGAAACCCTATTGGAAAGACGATGATTTCTACCTCCGATTAGGAACTTTGACTCGCTTTCCTAGCAACAAGCTTGATAGCCTCCTCGAAAAGGTTCGTGACTTTTTGTCCTCGATGCCGCCTCTCTGTGTGGATGTCCGCATTGAACATGTGTCGTTTGTCTATTACAGAGAGGCTAACTTGAAGGACATCATTCGGGAGATACCCCTCGTGGATGTCCTCGACGATCCGACTCTAATCAAGTCGCTCTTTGTGGATTGGGCAAAGGACCATTAAAAGACGATTGCAGAAGTTGTAAGAGAAAGGGCATAACACGTATGAGGCTCTCGTCGTCAAGAGATAAGATGAGCCCTTGACCGGCGCGGGTGGGCCGGTTTTGAGTTCTTAAATCAACAATTCGCTTCCTGAGTTGGTTTCACATCTCCGGTGTAAAGCGCTGTCCTACGCCTACACCGACAAGCACGTGGGGCCGCGTGAGCGCATCGGCAACAAGAGAGGCACGCTGGGGAACAGACTGAGAGCTGTGCTCGCGGGGAAGAAATAGGTGGAACTGCAAGAGTGGGAACCGTCCGCGCGGGCGGGTCTCCTCGTTCAGTGTGCCTGGCAACTTGCGACTCACCGCTCTTCCAAACAATCCGTGGTTGTGATACCCTCGCATTGTTGACAGTTAGCATTGTCCCTTTCGAGTAACGAAGGAGGAAGGTGTGGCCGGAGACGAGGCTAGGGGGATGCACTGATGCTACTTGCTGGCTGTAGATGGGGCTTGCGAGCAGCCGCGCATACGCACAAGCACCTTTAGTGTGCTCGAGGCACAGTTAGTGAACGTGTCAGCATTAGCTGTGGCAGGTCGAGGAGAGTCTTGGTCTGTCATCGTGTAACAGATGACCCGACCTGTGGCATTAGTTGAGCTGACATCTGAGATGCAATTCTGCCCTAGAACGAACACTAAGAACGTGTGACTCGATTTTCTTGGTCTTGTTGACAATTCTTTGCTTTTCCATGTAGCCTTCCCATGTCGGTATCGACTCTATCTCATAGAGAGCGCCCATGACGTTGTTAGTTGGCATCGCACAGGTCCTGTGGTAAATTTGGAGACATGAGAACGGTAGAACACGACATAAAGTGCCGCGATTGTCTAAACGTTCTGAAAGAGTATCCCGATTGCCGAATTGTTGAGCGCTAGTGCCAGATCTGGAAGGAGGCATGCGAAATGACAAGAGGCTGTCGCTTCTGTTCTAAGAAGGCGATGGGACATTTTGGGAGAGAAGCTTCTCTCTGGGATCGTGTTATCCTTGAGTCTTCGAGTTTTGTAGCCGTGCCGACTCTCGGGGCTATTGTAGAGGGTTGGGTTTTGCTGGTCCCCAAGATGCACTACCTATGCATAGGAGCGATGGATAACCACCTATTTCCGGAGTTACATGAGTTCCAGAAATTGGTTTGTCGCATGGTGCAGGACTGCTATGGACCAGTCGCTGTTTTCGAACATGGGCCAGCAAGACCAAGACAGGCTATCGGTTGTGGAGTCGATCATGCGCACCTTCACGTGCTTCCCACCGCTTGCGACCTTGTTAGTGGGGTTCGCGAGATCTCTAACGAGCCGCTCGAGTGGCAGTCCGTCCAGGGTATCCAAGATACGAAAGCGTTCTATTCCGCCGGGCTGCCCTACCTGTACGTTGAGCAACCGACAGGCAGATCTCGTCTGACGACGCACCCAAACATTCAAAGCCAGTTGTTTCGAAGGGTCGTTGCAGCTTATGAGGGGCGTGCTCATCGCTATGACTGGCAAGCTTATCCTGACGAGCACAACATACGATCCAGCATCGGAGCTTTCGAGACCTGGCTCTCTCGGAATAGAGAGATGTCGTTTCAGCCCGGGCAGGGAGTACTATGAACGAAGAGAAACCTGTACCAGGGTTTGCCCCGGATGATATTACAGACGGTAGAAGATCTGGGGATTGGAAAACTAGATACCCCGACAATCCAGCGAGGTGCGCAATTGCATTTGAGGCTTTCTATGTAAGCGCCCTTCTAGCTGTGATGATCGTTCTGTTACTCCTGATTTGGCTACAGAGTCCCCGAACGTGGTTTGGTTTGGATGAGGTCAAGTATAAGATCTTGGAAAAGTACGTCTGCGCGTGGATAGGAGGATCGTTGGGGGGGATTCTGTTTGATATAAAATGGCTCTATCACAGCGTCGCCAAGAACCTCTGGAATATTGACAGGAGACTTTGGCGTCTATTCACACCCCACGTTTCTGGTGCCCTGGCTTTTGTCTTTGTTCTCCTGATTTCCTGTGGTGTTCTCAGAATATTCGATCAAGCAACGCTCGATTCACCATCCGTTTGTCTTGCCATAGGGTTCATGGTTGGCTATTTCTCTGACGGTGCCATGGCAAAGCTGTCAGAAACGGCTCAGACACTCTTTGGAACAACGCATCAGCCGGGGAAAGATAAGGGGCCGGACTGACTTTTCACTATCTAGTAACGGACAAACCTGACTGGTGGAAGGCAACGGGCCGTGGAAGATCTCGTAATTTCTAGCTTGGATCTGTGTGGAACTCCCTCCGACGATCGTTGGCAGATCGGGAAGGTAGGGAACAAGGCTGCAGAGCTGCAATCGCTGCCACGTTTTTGGACTCCCCCATTCGTCGTCATTACCACCCTCGCTCACAGGCGCTGGAAGGAGGATCGATACTCTCACGAAACTGCCCAACCGAGTTCTCTACTTTGGCTTGTAACAGAGGCTGGCTTAATGCAACACATCTCTAGTCTTAGTGCCGGGCAGAGCGAATCTCTCATCGTCAGATCCAGCGCCCCTGCAGAGACTTTGCCTTATAGAGGGCGATACGAGAGTGTGCGCTGTGCTGCTACATGCGAAGCAGTGTTAGACGCAGTGTCTATTGTGTGGCAACAGGCTGAAGCCGCCACGCAACCATCCGGAACAATCAAGAGTCGTGAGATAGCAGTTATTGTTCAGGCCTACGTTCGCACTTTGGCAGCTGGACACCTTTCAAATGAACGCCGAGTCAGTCGGCGCGTCACTGATTGGCTATGCGAATTTGAAGTGCCTATCCCAAGAAAACGTGGCACCGTGCTTAGGTTTGCTGCCAAGAAATCGAATCTCCCACCCGAAAGAGCTGATTTTTCTTGTGAAACTGAACAGAACTTAGAGGAAAAACTCAGAACCCTCGCTGCCATCACTAGCGGTTCCGGTCAGCGTTGTCATTACGAATGGGTGTGGGACGGGTATAGGCTCTGGGTGGTGCAAAGAGATACGGAACCTGACTACCGAGCATCGCCTCATAGGATTCGCACGACCATACCGGCAACAGATGCTGAACCGCCACGCTTGAGGGCTTTTGTAGAAGAGGCTAACGCGGCGGGCTCATGGCAGAAAATCGAGTGTGTACGCACCTTCAGGGCCTGTGGGCTTGCTGTGGCTAGAGTATTCTTGCTCGAAAATTCGCGTATGCTGGGGCAACTAATCAATGGCATGATCAGTGACGATTTGCGTGCCGATCTTTCGTGGCTGCTTCACTTTCCCATCGTGATACGGACGGACGTCATGAAATCTGCAGGCCAGTCCTCTCTTCTCTTACCCAGAACGGATGCAGTTATGGACATTGATTGTGCTATGGATTTTATGTGCGGGACTGCCGCAGAGTTCGCACGCAACGGTCTCAAAGCTGACGCGTTTTGCTTCATTGCACATAGGTTCATTCACTCAAGGTCTTGCGCATTCAGCTTTTCGTGGCCCGGCATATCCCGTGTAAGGATTGATTCAACCTGGGGGCTACCCGATGGATTGCTTTGCTATCCTCATGACTCCTTTGAAATCGATGCTAAGAATCCCACACGTATCAAGCGTCACATCCGATGCAAGACCGAGTATCTTGATATCGACAACAATAGAACGTGGATAACGAGAAGGTGCGGCAGACCTTGGGACTGGCGAGCCTCATTGGAACCGTCTGAACTTCAGGAAATCGCTCGAGGCAGTTGCAAGATTTCTGAATATCTTAGGAGCCCGGTTCACACAATGTATTTTGTAGGCGTTGATCCTTCTAGCGGTCACCCCTCTTGCCTGCCGTGGTACTATACGACAGACGCAATTCCTAAGCTACCTGGGGAAGTCAGTGAAAGCAGGTTTATTGGCAAACACGTAGTCATCTCAGACGAAAGGGATCTGTTGCGGCTTGAAGAGAGCGTTGGACGCGTCGCCTCGCCCGAAAAACTGATTATCGTGTTGAAACCGAAGGCAGAATTGCTCCGGTCACGCGATTTCATCGCAAGACTCACTAAGATCGTATCGAGCAACAGCTTTCCTGTTGAGCTGGAAGGAAGTGTATTGTCTCACATCTATTACCTACTCTCTAGCCAAGGGGTTAGAGTAAAGTCTGTGGATGCTTTTGAGCCAAAATTGGCACGGAGACGGTTTGGCAAACTTGTTCGTGATCTTATACCCGTCCTCATTAGATCCCATGGCGAGACGGTCGAGGTCTACCGCTTGACTCAGGGCGAACTACTTCCGCTGTTGAAAGCCAAGGCGATAGAAGAAGCGCTGGAGCTTTATTGGGAGTCCCATCCTGACAACATATTCGAGGAACTCGCGGACCTCCTAGAGGTTATTGAAAGTATCGGTCGCCTCTTTGGACGGAGTTTTCAGACACTTAGGTCCGCAGCGGAATCGAAACGCGAAGCGCGGGGCGGATTTGAAAATGGTGTGGTGCTTGTTGAGACTAAAGAAGTTCCCCTTGTCGGACCAGAACGAGCACAGCAAACTTGGGTCAGTGAGGAATCCGAACAGGAAATAAAGATATCCCGCTTACCTGTAAGAGGTCTCAGGGACCCGAGGATGCGAGGAAAGAGCATCGTGATTCCACTGATCCCCCCCGATCCCAAGAGTATTGGAAGGCAAACTGTCATACCGTTAGGCGATGGCGATCAACTAGTGACAATTACGTATGCAGAAAAGGAGGTTCTCGTCAGCATAGAAGGTACAGCGAAACGCCCCTCGCATGATAGACAGCTTCCATTGTTTTCCACAGATCCATTATGAGCCCAGAGATACTGGGCGGATATTCAGCCATACTCCTGTGTGATCCCTGCTGCAGACTCAGGATGTATCTCGGATGGGCTAGTAGAGTTGGCGGATCTCTACTGATGACGGCATTTCCCAATGCCCAGTACTAGAGGGAGGCATATTTTCGATGCGATGGCTGCCACCTTACAAAACCGCCGGACATTGGCAAATCGACTGAGAGCTGTGATGGCGGGGAAGGAATAGGACACAAGCCAAAGTGAAGACTGTCCACAACGGGCGGTATTCGCTTTTCGTTCTCCCACAGAAGAATATGGCCCATATTCTCTTCGGTCCTATCCGTTCTTGTGATACGGTCACCCTGCTAACGGTTAGAGTTTTCTACCGCTTTCAGGAGGAGATCTGCAAGGCTACCGACAGACCTGCAATCGCAGTTCGCAGTGATCTGAACCGTTGCCATACCTGCTGGTCGGTTTGCTTTGTGCCCTGCTGACAAGTGAGCACAAGACATGGGAAAAGTGTTGCCACTCGGGCTGTGAAGTTAGCGGACTATTGACAGAAACCGAGGTCACGCCTAGAATGACGGAGCTTGGAAGAAGCTATGGTTGCTTTTGTCAGTGAGCTGCTCGGCGGAAGGACTTGCCGAGAGAGGTTATCTTGTCCCGACACTGACGGAACCACATGTTCTTCGCTGTGCTGGTTGCTAGGGTAAAACCTAGATCGCCTAAACACCCCAGGGAACGCTCGATCGAGGGACAGATGCGCCTAGGCGGTAGCCCTCTATCCTGTAAGTCAACTCTATCCCGGGTTCTCATGGATAACCACTGAACGGGCGTCTCCCACAGAGCTTTCGTCGATTCCGGGCCAGTGCAGACGAATGAGGAGTAGCTAGCCGTGGTTCTAAATTACGAAGCTTGTCGAGCCGCTTTGGAGAAACTGCGTGATTGGTATCGCTCCAGTGGTGGGGAGTCTCACCGCAACGAGGCAACTACCCGTCTGCATCTAATAGACCGCCTTCTGTTTGAATGCCTAGGGTGGGAAAGGAGTGACTGCATCTGTGAGGAAAGATACGATAGGCAGTACTCCGACTACTCCCTCTCCTGCCCTAGCCGATCCCTGATAGTAGAGGCGAAAAAAGAAGGGGTCTACTTTGAGTTGCCTGCTGGTCACACGAGCCTCGAATGCTCCTTGAAGACTCTGTGCGATGACAAACAGATCGCTAATGCTCTCCGTCAAGCCATGGGTTACTGTCAGGAACGCGGCACTCCTCTTGGCGCCGTGTGCAGCGGTCACCAGATGATTTGCTTTGTAGCGAGTCGCAGTGACGGAACGCCACCGTTGGATGGGAACGCTATTGTGTTCGCCTCACTGGAAAGGATGGCTGAGGAGTTCCGTACCCTTTGGCAGTTCCTGTCGAAGCCTGGTGTCCAAGAAGCACGATTGCTGAATCATCTATTGGGTACTGAGATTCCCAATCTTCCACCGAAGCTGTCCGCGTCGATTCTTCCATACCCGGGTACAAAGGGAAGAAATATCCTACAGACGGACCTTCAGCTTCTCGGCGAGCTGGTGATTGAAGATGTGGTGAGGGCAAGGGAGGTCGAAACAGAGTTCATAAAAGAGTGTTTCTGTAGCAGTGGTGCGTTGTCTCAGTATGCATTAGTCAGTAAATCGATTCTCAAACAGCGTTATGCGGCCCTTTTTGAAGATGGAGACGAGGGCCCAACCTTAGTTTCGGCGATGACGCAACGCGGAATAGAGCTGACGGAACAAACTTTTGCCGAGAGCCTTAGCAAACGTCCCATTCTACTGCTTGGGGATGTTGGCGTCGGCAAGACCATTTTTCTTCGGTACTTGATCAGAGTGGAGGGGGCGGACGTAATGGCTAATGCGATCCCGCTATACGTCGACTTGGGATCCACAGTTACTTCCGCGACTGGACTATTGGACTGCGTATTGAGTGAGATGGAGCGTCAGCTGTTAGAGGACTACGGAGTGGACATAAGGGAACGGAACTTGGTTCACGGCGTGTACCACATGGAGCTGACCAGGTTCTCCACTGGAGTCTATGGCGATCTCAGGACATCCGATCCTTCTCTTTATAGACAGAAAGAGATCGAATTCCTGGAAGATAAGATCAAGGATAGAAAAAACCACGTTAGGCAATGTCTGGTTCATCTCTCTAGGGGGCGGAAGAAACAAGTCATCTTATTCATTGACAACGCCGATCAGCGTGATCAACAGGTTCAGGAGCAGGCTTTCTTGATTGCACAAGAGGTGTCAGCGAACTGGCCCGTCGCAGTCTTCGTTGCAATCCGACCCGAGACATTCCACAGATCAAAAAGGTCAGGCGCTCTAAGTGGATACCATCCCAAAGCTTTCACGATATCACCTCCACGTGTCGATGAGGTGCTGAAGAAAAGACTACTTTTCGCCTTGAAAGTTGCTGAGGGACGCGTTCGACTTGCTCCGCCCCTCTCTGCCAACATGAGTGAGACACTGAGCCCTGAATAGTTTAGTGTAGAAGGCGGGGAAGGAAAAGGATGATATGGAAACGGTGGCAACAGGTCTCAT
>Ga0315289_10012315_pt1 | contig 12058 bp, 16 predicted proteins | sample YL17G11_40_MG_FD_203452 | JGI IMG/M metagenome (GOLD analysis project Ga0315289, IMG submission 203452) | Sediment microbial communities from Yellowstone Lake, YNP, Wyoming, USA - YL17G11_40 | ecosystem: Environmental > Aquatic > Freshwater > Lake > Sediment | place: USA: Wyoming | collected...
GGTGGAACAAAATACCTTCACAACTAAAAGGTAATGTAGCTGTGGTTTCTGGCTTGAGATTCAGTGTTTCACCCAAATATTTGAAGGCGTTGCAAATTTACAGCTTGAAAAAGCTTCTCCCAAGAACTTTGGACAATAGCATCTGGAAAACAAAGGTGGTTCGGGACGTGGGTGGTTTTCCAGATTCTCCGACAAGTTCTGGAGTAGATACGTTAATGCTGCAGAAGATTTGTGATGTTGGCTGGAACTGGGTTGTTGACTGTTCCGTACAAAGCATCCATTTGCATAGCGGCTTGGCAAACGAAATGAAACGTCAATACTGGTATGGACTAGCGTACAACACAGTGAAAAACCACGTTGCTGGCCCCACAAAATTTGGAGTCATGCTTCACTGTTTATTGTCGCCGTTGATGGGCTTCAAAATCATGGTCAATATTCGTTCTCCCCAAGTAGTGTTTGCTTATCCGCTGTTACGTTTGAGCCATGCCAAGGGGATGCTTAGAAGCAGATGACGCGAATCAGCCTTGTAATGCCAATCCATAATGAAGAGGAGTGTTTGCCAAAAAGTTTGGAGTCGCTGAAGCGTGTTGAAGGTCAGTTTTCAGAGTTTATCTTTGTGCTTGACAGGTGCATGGACAACTCTGAAACTATCGTGAAGCAATGGTTTCCAAACGCTAAAGTCATCAGGAAACAAATTGCCAGTTGGAAGAACAGTCTTGCCGAGAATTTCCAGTTAGGCTTCCAAGCATCTGTCGGCAATGTCCTTTGCACTATGGATGCCGATGCAACTGCGCCAGACAGCTTGGATAGGCTTCTGCGCGAGTTGAAAGGTAATGTTGCGTCTGTAGCCCCTAAACTAATAACTTGCAAAAACACTTCAGTGCTAAACTGGCTATACTATTATTGGGAAAAGACTCGCGGTTTCGCGCCGCTTGGCCAAGAACCTAGAGGAGCATTTCGCCTAATAAGACGAGATTGTTTAGAACAGATTGGCGGGTTTAAAGATGTTTACGCGCAGGAAACACGGCTTGATGTTGACTTGAGAAAAGCAGGGTATAAGTCTATCACTATAAATGATGTGGTTCATTATCATCTGAGGAAGTTTTCGTTCCGAAAAGCTATCAAGACTCAAATTTGTGCTGGTAGAATGCGTAGGAACATGGATATGCCATTTTGGAGAGTCTTGGCACATTCTTTGTTACGCTTGCGTTTCTTTGTTCTTTATGGGTACATCGTAGAATGTAAGTATCTACCTCTTCACAGACTAGGAATGAGTGAAGAAAGACCAAGTTTAGAGTTGAAATGTGAGCAGTTGGAGAGGCTTTTGCCAGGCTCTAGCATTGTTGAAGCAAGTGAAAACCGTGAATACTATGAATTTAAGGTGAGGATACTAAAGAAATGAAGGGGCATGAGCTGTGAAGAACGTTCTAGTGAATGTGGCAAAAGGGTTTGTAAAAGAAAAATTGTTTGGGAGAATGCTTCGGACAATGAAGGTGGAGCAGTTGCTCACAAATAGGAATGGAGAAGATAGTCGAAGGGCTTTTTGCATTGTTCACTGGAATGCCCCGCATTTTCTTCTACTCAACGTTAACCGAATAGAACTTTTACATCCTGAGAGTAAGATATACGTTTTTGACAATGCCTCTTCCGAAGCGAATCTCAAGACCGTCTTGAATGAACTGAAGGACTACGAGAACGTCACGTTGTTTTCTAGCAAGCGAGATTATTCTAACACTTGGGCCTGTCACATAATGGGGTTGCAGTTTCTTCTCAACTACGCCATTCAAAACCAAGATTCGATTGTGACGTTCCTAGACCAAGATTGCGTTCTCGCCAACCGCGTTGACGACTTGGCTGACAAGCTTGATGGTAAGAAGACTCTTCTGGTAGGCGTGAGGGATTACGTTGAAATCCCTAAAGATTACGGCTTTCTCAAGAAGGGGCATCTTAGGAACTTTCCTAATGTTGTTCACGCCTCATTTATGATGATGAAACCAATTCTTGTCCATGACCTTTTTGGTTGCCAATCTCTCATTAGTGGCAGGTCGTTTGAACCTTATCATGGAATCTCATGTAAGCTAACTGGCAAGACCCTATTTCTTGAAACGCAGATGCACCCTAAAATTCCTTTGCTCACTCGTTATATGTATGGTGGAAAAACATATGCTTGGCATTCATGGTACAGTTCTAGAATAACTAGAATGAAAGATAGTGACGTTCTCAATGGTTTGCCAGTGTTATGGCTTAAAGATACGTTGGAGAAAGCATATGGTTTCATGGAACATCTTGGCGGGTTGAGGAAAAAGTGAGGCTAGAAGAAAAATGACGCGGATTCTTTTCATAAACGTAATCAATGAGTCTCGGAAGAAGGAGGTTGAGGTTAGGCAACCAAGCTTCGGGACGCTTTACCTTGCTAGTTACCTTTCAAAGTATGGTGGCTTCAACGATGTTCAGGTCCTAGAGTGCGGCAGCGTAAGCGAGCAAGTTTTGAACAGTCTTAAGCCTGACATTGTAGGCGTATCTGCGGTCACTCAGCACTTTAACATTGCGAAGAAAATCTGCCAAGACATTAAGAAAGTCATGGATGTTTCAATTATTATAGGTGGCTACCATATTAGCGCGTTGCCAAACAACCTGACGCAGGACATGGATGTTGGCGTTATTGGTGAAGGCGAAGAAACCATGCTTGAACTTGCCAACATGCTGAAAACCATTGGGCTAAACAAGACACACTTAACCAAGACGAAGGGCATCGTCTTCTGGAACAATGGTAAATTGGAAATCACGCCAAGACGCGAGTTGATTAGGCCGCTAGACAAGATACCTTTCCCAGCCAGACACTTAATCCATTATAGGCCCAACGATAACCATTCTATGCTCACATCGCGGGGGTGTCCATACCATTGCGTGTTTTGTAGCAGCTCGGCTTTTTGGGGAAGTGTTAGGTACTTTAGTCCTGAATATGTTGTTGCGGAACTGCGTGAGGTGTGGAAGGCTTATCATCCACAAGTCGTAGGGTTCAATGATGACCTTTTCGCTGTTGACAAGGAAAGGCTACGCCGAATTGCTTCGTTAATCAAGAAAGAAGACTTTTACGGTTCGTTACGGTTCACTTGTACGGCGCGAGCTAACCTTGTTGACCGTGAAACCGCGCTTCTGTTGAAGGATATAGGCGTGTTCGGCGTGAGCATGGGCTTAGAGTCAGGGTCAGAACGTGTTTTGAAGTACCTTAAAGCTGGCAGTGTGTCGGTGGAGCAGAACAAGAAAGCCATAGACACGTTGCGCTCATCTGGTTTGAAGCCTACAGCCACCCTCATAATTGGCAGCCCCACAGAAACTAGAGAGGAAATGCTGGAAACCTTAGACTTCATTAAGCATAGCAAGTTGGCAGCTTTTGAAGCCTACGTTTTGTTGCCGTTGCCAAACACGCATATCTGGGACGAAGCAAAAGCCAAGGGAATCGTCTGTGACGATATGGATTGGGGTAGGTTTGAGATTTACTTTGAGGATAAGCCAGAAACTAGAGTCATTATGAGTGAGTTGCCAAGAAACGAGCTTTATTCTATGTTGCAACTGTTTAAGAATGAAGCTAGGAAAAGGCTTGCTAAGAGAATGGTTGTGCAGGGGCTATTGCATCCTTTGAAAGCTGTTGGCTTTGTTAAGAAAAGGTTTGGAGTTTGGAAGAAGCTTGAAGCTTAAACTTTCTAGTCTTGAAAGAAGGCTCAAAGTATATTCTCGAAGTCCAGACAAACTCGTAAAGAAAGGTTTGTGTCTATTACAGAGAAGAGTTCCACCGTTGGGAGGCGAAAACTATGATTGGCATTGGAAATACCTTTCATTCAGAAACAAAACAGTTTTAGATTTGGGAGCTGACTATGGAAGCACAGCCGACTATTTCTTAAGGAACGGCGCAAGAAAAGTAATTGCTGTGGAGGGCAACAAGAACTACGCAAACAAGTTTTACTGCCTTCTCGGAAACGATAAGCGTATTGTCTATCTTCCTATGTGGATTTGTTCAGGTAAGACTATTGACTCATTGGTAGAACTGTACCTTCCTGACGTTGTAAAGGTTGACATTGAAGGCCAAGAAAAACTATTGTTAGACGTTAATGTAGGAAGGGTGAAGGAGTGGCTAGTCGAAACTCACATGGAACAGCTTTACCAGGTCATCAGCAAGTTTTTTGTTCATAATGGATTCAAAGTTTCTACGGTTGAGTATGGAAAGACGCTGGGCGCACCGCAAATAAAGGTTTTAATCGCTAAGAGAAACGAGGACGGCAAGGCATGGTGAACGGAGAAAAGTGAATGTGCAACTCGCCGTTTTTGCGCGTTTGCATGGTCTTCTTCTTTTAGTTTATTATCCTTCTCTCACGCTTCTTTACGCCTTGACAATCTGGAATCACCTTGCAGTTGAGTATGGCTTAATGTATTGGTCCCTCTATTTTCTGCCAAAGATTCTGCCCTTCTATTTAGTGGCTGCCTATTTCGGTTTGGCAAATGGCAATCATAAGAGACTGAAAGACGTGGCTGATTCAGCCTCTTGGCTACTGGTTATTGTTGTGGCCTGCTTTGCCCTGTTCATGGCCGTGTCTTACGTTGCATCTGGCTTTTCTTTCACGGTCAGTTTAGGAAACCACGACAGTTTCGACTGGAGCTACGCCGCACTAATCGAGTACCCAATCGGGTTTCTTCTAGCCTACTTGCTTTCTCAACGTAAAACAGATGATGTTTTGGCTTCCGCCACATTTGCCACTGTGCTAGTCATGTTTGCAGGGGTCTTCTATGAAATTCCCCTCTACACGTTGCAGAACGTCGGAGTTTGGATAGCTGACGTTTCTTACCCCTTCCTTCTATGCACAAACATCATCTGCGGCTTCATCCTACTCTACTTTCTACATGCACGCAAATGGCATCCTGAAACATGGTTTTTCTTAGCCCTAGGCATCTACGCAGTTCACGCTGCGTGTTGGCTTACAATGTCAACCAACGGCGTGACAGGTTGGTTTCCACGCGCTGCAGGTTTGGCCGTTCTACTAAGTTTGGCTTGTGGCTTCAGAAAGAAGGGGGGGATAGGATGGGTCAAGGAAAGGATGAAAGGAGAAGGTGTTTGAACAAAGAAAACGGTTTATCCACCCCATCCCCACTAGCTTTATTGTTTGGCTCCGTTTAAAAGCTTATCCGTAATGGCAAAGTTTCTGGTGCTTCGCAAGTTCAGAATCTATCAGCCAACCAAACTTAGCGCAAAGCCCTTGGTTGCCTTCGCTTTTGAAGTCGCCGCACTTGTGGCATCTAACCTTTGTTCCAGTTAGTCTAGGCTTTTTCATGTAAATACCTTCACTCTTTACATTGCGAGTTCCTTTCACCATGACCTTTCAATCCCTCTTTTTAGTTGAGTTCTGCATAGTGAATTAGCATGTCTGGAATTCTTGCTTCGCCACACAGCCGTAGCAACCGCAGAAATCTGTCAACGGTTTCATCGCTAAACTCGCCCTTCAAGTTCTTTCACCTTTTCTTGAGCAACTTCGGAAAATAGCTACTCCACCCCAACGAAACGTACCTATCAAAGATTCCAGTTGTTCCCAACGCGCTTTTGATTGTCCAGCCACCGTAAGTTGCTAGGTTGAACCCGTCGAACCCATAAAAATCTACAAGTTCGGAAGCTCGCAAGTGCCGCAAGGCGTGAAGCTTGAAAGGTCTTGTGTGCCTGTCAACCGTCTTGGCGAGTTGGCCGTTCTTCCAGACAGTGTATCTTTCTATGGGGTAGGTTAAGCCTTCAAAGGTTCGGGCCTTAGTCACGTACCGCCAAGGAACCTTTCGAGTGAAGGGAAACACACAGTCCGTCTTGGCTTGTTTAAAATAGTCGTAGAGTTGTTGGCTCCAAGGCTCATACTGAGGCTCTAACGGAAGCGCGATCGGTCTGGGCTTTCCTTGGCGTTTGGCCGTCTTCATAGCGAAAACTGCAACCTTGTGTCTTCCGTAGCGATCTAGTCTAGCGTCTGTGCCTTTGGGTCCGTAGGCTTTTTCCTTCCAGTTTGCCTGTCCACATATTTCGGAGATTCTGGCTGCTCCCAAAAGGTAGGCTGCCTCAAGACATAGGCGAATTGATGTGCTGGGGATTGACTCTATTCGAGTTCTGACTTCAGCAACACTTGGAAGGCTCAAAGCTTTCACCTATCTATGTCTGCCAAAATACCTTCAGGTTTTCCAGTTCTGATATACTTTAACATACTTGAAATTGTCTTTAAAAACAGATCTATTAACTTGCTCTCTCTTTCTGTGGGCTTGTCTTTCTTGAACATCTCTTGAAGTATCACATTTAGGCTATTATTTTCTGTTCCTGTGTTCCCGACATCTAGTTTAACAGGTTCAACTTTGATGGGGTCATTGAAAGGCTTGACCTTTTCTACTGGAATCTTACAATCAACTTTGATTTTCCCTAGATGATCCAACATGATGTGGTCAAGAGCTATAGATTCAGCTTTTGCCTTTCCATATTTTTGACCGAACAACTTCCCAACTAACTCAATGGTTTCTGTATCATGCCTAAACTCTCTATGATTTCTACCAACTATTTTAACTGGCTCATCAAGAAACTTGTGTATATCCTCACCCCTTTCTCCATATCGTTTCAAACTATGCTTACTATGCTCTTCCAAAATTGGCATTTTCTTTTCACCTTATGTTGTTCGTCGCACGAACACTCCATTATATTATTGTATTAGTATTTAACCTTTGTCCCAGTTCTATCTCAACTGTCAAAAGCCATGGTTTGAAGTGAAAGGCAAGCTAAAATAGTGTAGTAAACCCTATATAATATATAATAACAATAGTAATAATAGTGAAGTAATGATGGTTAACGACTTGCTTGTGTATGGTTTGAAGATGGCAGAGTTCGTTGACAAGCTCTACTATGAGGATGAGGCTACTGTGGGTCTAGCCTATGGGGGGTTTCTGGGCACGGGTAAATCGTCCTACTGTATCAAGGTGGCTGCCGAGGTTCTTGGTTCGCATAGTGGCTTTCCTGAGAACAAGCCTGACTATGAAGCGGTGAAGGGCATATTGGATTTTACTCCTAAGCTTTGGGTTGACCGAGTGTTGAAGATGAAGCGGAGGGAGAAGATAGACATTTTGGATGACATGGGGTTGTGGTGGTTCGCGTTGGACTGGTACGACCCGTTTGTGAAGGCTGCCGTGAAGTACCTTAACGTGGCTCGTACTGACTGGGCTTTCATTTTTGGGAACACGCCATCGCCACACTTAGTAGTTAGTTTTGTGCAGCACTTTCCAGAGTTGATACGAGTGAAAATATTGAAGGAAGGAAGTAACGAAAAGAATCCTTCTAAGCCTAGGATCGCTCGGTGCTATCAAGTGTGGAATACTCCTGACTTGAGGAAGACTGGGGTTAAACGGGTGTTTGAGGATCGGTACAACGCCATGATGCCTAATGATTTCTTTGGGTGGTACAAGCCTTTGCGGGACAATTACGCTACGATGGCGAAGGAGTTGATGTTGAAGCAGCTTTTGAAGTTGAAGAAGGTTGACAGGGAGCAGGTTGTTGAGGGTGGGTTTAAAGAGGCTATGCCAGTTCCAGAGAAGATTGCAGAGTTGGAGGAAGTCATTGCGCAGATGAGCAAGGGAGAAAGCAGATTTTAAAGAGCTTGCCTTACCATACCTTGCCTCATCATACCTAGCTTCGCTATACCTAACCATATCCCACCCGACTTCACCTCTATCCACACCTCACCCTTACACGCCTTACCAAACCCTACTGAACCTAACCTAACCAAACCTTACTGCATCGCACTTCACCCTACCACTTTCCCTACCTTACCTCGTCAAACCGCACACCGCTTTACCAAACTACGCCTCACCCAACCGCACTCGGCTAAACCTGACTTGACCGTGTTAGACCGCACCTTACCACTATCCTTACCTTACCATACCTAACCCGACCCCACCGAACTTTACTTCACCATACCTAACCCTTCACCATACCTAACCGCGACTCATCATACCGTGCCGCTATGCCTTACTTATTGGTTCGAATTCTGCTACTTCGAAGCGTCCGAATTTTGGTCTGAAATCGCCGATGCCAGTGAAAGACCCAGCTTTCTCCAAGATTTTCCGTAGTGTCAAATCGTCCAGCATGGTTGGTTGAAGGTTTCGGATGGTAAAGTGGAAACTCCACTTGTCCCATCTTGGTCTCCAAGCTAGAACTCTGCCTCGGTTTATGACTACTGGCTGTTCATCCACAACCCATTCAGTCGCTTGCCCGTTGTCAAAAGGTATTTCTCTTTCAAGAATCACCAAGCTAGCTTTGCAATAGTTTGAGTAGGTCTTTCTTCCTTTCAATTTAAAATCTTGTGCAGCTTTGATAATGGCTCCTTCAATATGGATTGCTGGCTGTATTGGCACTCCTTCCTTGTTAAGGTAAAGAGCTTTCTTTGCTTCTTCTTTCGGTTCGTAAATTTGTCTTCCAACTCTTTCCGTGGAAGCAGTGAACTTATGGTGTAGTAGTGGCACGACTCCTTTAATGGTTACTTTGTAATCTCTATATTCCATTCATTTCACCTCCCGTTCTTTTTCCAAAAGTCTTCTAAGAACTTTGAGAGATCGCTATGGTTTTTGCGTCTAATCAAAGACTTAGATTTGAGAATACTATACGCACATTCTCTCAGCTTAGGGTTAGAGTTCAATTCTGGATAGTCAAGAGCGTCCAATACAATATGATTGACACACGCCTTATCAGCACCTTCACCAAAAAGTTCTAACGCTTGTTTAGGAGTTTCTAGAATGTCGTGCCGTTCCATTCGGTGTATTCTTCCAAGAGAACCACTTTTTACGTCTACCCACTCATGAACTTCACTAAAAGGTTTACCAAGTTCTCTAACACAAGAATCTTCATGGTCTTTTAAATTATGTTGAACCATACCTCACCCGACCGAACCAAACTGCACTATATCCTACCTTACTTTACCCTACTTTACCAAACCACACTGGACCGTACCCGACCGTTATCCTCAACTTTTTCGCCTCTCAAAGTCTTCTTACAAGCTGTAATTTCACACTCAATCATCTGAAGCAGTCCTCTAATCCTTTGCAGTTTCATTTGATTTTCGCTCGTATCAATCACCTCTCTTCTCTAATTCTAAAGAGCATGTTTATGGTTTCGTCGATTGATGCCTTGTTACGTTCAATTTTCAACTGCATCAGCTTCTTCCATGTCTCTTCCTTAATCTTAATCGTTTTCATAGGTAGAACATTAGTAAAAGTGGTATTTAACCTTTTAGAAAGCACCATCAAACTTTAAGTTATCTCTTTTCCAACGGGTATTTCTCTACCAAGATACTCGATATATATGCCCGTTTTATACAAGGCGCGTAGCATTTTGTCCATGAACCCGTTAAGGTAAAACCTTGCTTGGCTGTCGCTTGACCTGTTCCTCAACAGCATTGTGCTTTGAAAATCAGAACTTTCAACGCTGAAGCTTTTGTTAATCAGTCGAGCGATTTCGTTTATGTCGTCTTTTAGTTGGTCCTTGACTTTCGGCGGCAGGTACGTGGCTAGGCTGCAAGCGTAGCTTAGAGCGGTTACCATTTCGCCTTCGCGTTGCGCTTCTCTTATCACTTTGATTTCGCTCCATAGGAATCCTTGAAAAGAAGTGCTTACTGCTTTGGCTTCGGACGGCTTGTAGGCCATGACTGATGTTAAGGATGGAAAGTTCTATTAAGGTTTTTGCTGTTCGTCGCGCGAACAAGCCACAAGTCTTTTATATTAAAAGGGATTAACATTAATGCTAGAGGAAAGAATATGACTAAATATAGTAAAGGCGGAACAGTCCATAGGAAAAAGTCTTCAGCTCAGAAGGTTGCTACGGCATGCAGGCAAACAGGCGTAAGATACCATATTGTCAAGGTGAAACAAGGCTACAGAGTAGACAAGAAATACTAGAGGAAAAAGAAATGCCAAGAAAATGGGTATTTGCAGTACATAGATATGAAACAGGCGACCATAAACATCATGTATCCTATGGAACGGGCAACAAGTATAGAACCAAAAGATTTTCTACATGGCCTAACGCGAGGAAATTCGCACAGAAAAAAGCACAAGAAATGAACCTTCGCAAGTTTCAAATTGACACACCACATAGTCCCCATAAAATGGTGCCCACTGCTTCACCTAAGACTAGAGCTAGAAGATGTGAGTCTGATCCTGTTAAGAGAGCCTTGAGACAACTCTTCTAGGGGAGTCACTCTTGCCTTTCGGAACTTGGTTGAAGAACAAAGCCAAGGCGATGCGGGAAGAAAGAGACTTCAAGAGCAGCGTCAAGGCAGAAGCTAAAGAAGTTCAAAGGCGAACGTATAGGCAAGCCTACCGAAAAAGAATGTTGCGGCAAGCGGCGACGCAAGGCCAACAGCACGCTAAACCTAGAAGTAGAGGTGACTTGCTGGATTTGCTGGTTGGGTCAGGTGGGCAGGGAAAGCAGAAGATGCCAACGTTTGACCTTGGCACGGGCTTGTTTGGAGAGTCCACTAAAAAACAGGTTAGACATAAAAGGAAGAGATAAAAACGCCATACAAAGATAAAAATCGTTATCGTGATTACATGGCTAATTACATGAAGCGTCAGCGTAGCGTTCAGGCCCAGACTAAACAGATGATGTTGCGGGACGCGAAGGGCATGGAGAACCTTCGCAGAAGCTTTCCAACCGCCTATGAATTGCTGTTTGGAAAGAAGAGGCGATAGGCAACGAGTTCGTATCCTAAAGAGCATGGGGACAAAGCTGAGGAAGCTTGGTACGAGCAGAAGCGGAAGCCTCCAACCCCAGAAGAAACGGCGACTTATGAAAGGGAATACGTTTACGGCAGCCACCTACAGCCTGGCTTGGAGAGAAGCCCAACTTATCTAACGCCTAGGGAAAGAGAGGTTCAGGAAGGCAAGGGCCAGCAGCTTTATGAACAGTCACTCGCGCAACGTAGCGGCATTCTTGTCGGGGCTGAAGAACGAAACATAGCGGAGCAACAGTATCGAGAGAGGCTTGCGGGGATTCAGGCTAGAGGAATTCAAGGCCAAGTCAGCTTCAAAGAAATGTCTCAGAGGCTCATTGGGATACATGAAAGCTTAGTCATTCAGGAATACCACCAGAAAGGCTATGAGCTTGTTGGAAGAACCGAAACAGAGTTGTTGTTTCAGCCAGTCCAGAAAAACGTTTTTGTTTCCACCAGCTTGTTCGGGCCTAAAATGTTGTGGGTCAGCGAAACAACAGGAGAACACTTCGAGCAGATCACTCCTACACTCAGAGTCAAACTAGAGCAGGGATTCGATCCCAGTCCACATGAACAGTCTGCTTTTCTAGGCTTGTCACTTGTAAGTGCTGTTGCTTTACCTGTTGCCATTCCCAAACTAGCCATTGGAGCCTTCGCTGGGATAAGCGTAGGCGAAACTGCCAAGTACGGATTAACAGGTCAGCATTTGACGGTTGAAGAGATTATCGGAGCCGCTTCTGTCGGTGAACTTGTGGCCTTGGTTGCTTTGAACACTATGATACCTAAGTTTCAGGCTAAAGTTCAGCCTCGAGCTTCTAAATGGTTGACTGAGCAATACAGAGAAGGATTTACTGGCGGTTTTGCGAAAGAGCAATTCGGGTTTGAAGCTGAGTTTGGCTTTCAGAAGGGTGCAGAAGCGATAGACATTCCAGTTAGTCAATGGAAGGGGTGGTCAGAAAGGATTGTTATGCGGTTGACTGGCGCAAGACCTTACATAGCTGGTGGAGAGATTAGTATTCCAGTCATGGAAGCAGTCTCTAAAACTGGGGTGATTTCAGGCGTTCCTAAAGGACTAGCCTTTACCGACATTGGTTGGGAACTAAGTGTATCTCCACGCATGGGGGGCGTGATGTTAACTAAGTGGCCCACAGTCACAACTCCAAAAGCATTAGAACTATTCTTTGGGATTGGAGAAGAACTTATACCATTCAGCTTGATAAAAAGTGAAGGCGAAACACTAGGGTTTGAGAAGACAATACTGAAGCGATATGATAAAGGATGGGAGCCAATAG
>Ga0315289_10012320_pt1 | contig 12055 bp, 21 predicted proteins | sample YL17G11_40_MG_FD_203452 | JGI IMG/M metagenome (GOLD analysis project Ga0315289, IMG submission 203452) | Sediment microbial communities from Yellowstone Lake, YNP, Wyoming, USA - YL17G11_40 | ecosystem: Environmental > Aquatic > Freshwater > Lake > Sediment | place: USA: Wyoming | collected...
AATTTTTTTTGTTTATCTGTAGCGGGATAGTCAGCTATCTTTTCAGGATTGCTGTTGATTAATGGCTGATTTTGTGACTCATTAATCATCTCAGTGTTGTAAATCCTTGCAGAAGCATCAAGAAGGGCATCTCCATTAATACTAATCTTGAGTTGCTGGAAAAGCCCTGCATCGTTGCATGCAGCCATTACACCGACCAAAATCCCTCGTAATTTGTTTGTATCCATTGTTCTTTTCTCATAAATTTAGATGTAGTGATTTGGTTATCTTCAATCTCACGATGAAACGCTGTAATGTTTCCGTTCTTCCACTTAATTAAGATTTTCATTTTCCTTTCCCTTTATCCACTTGTGATTTAAGTTCTTCTAAGGTATTTTGTTTCTCTTTGAAAGCCATCTTGAAAATATGTAATCCTAATTCTGGTTCAACACAATTTCTTAAAACTAATCTCTTATTTATTCCAGAATAATTAGATAAATCAAAACCATGATGTTCTGTTAATTCTTGAACATTTGTATCCCTTATGTGGTCTTCTTTAAACTTTACTGTTTTGTCTATTGGAAAATTTGTCCAAAAGTAATGTCTTTGAAGAATTTGGGGTTTTATTAAAGGGTCATAATAAGAACAAACATTCTCTACAACAAACTTCGTTTCACACCATCTTTCTAATAAGATTATTTCTTCATAGAGTTTCATATCTGGATAAACTAAATTATCTGGCAGTGGTATTCTAAATTTACTATGTGTTGGGCAAGGTGGACTACTCCAGATAAAATCAAACTCTTTAAAATGTTCTAAAAGATATTGGTGTGCATCACAAACAATTACTTTATCATTAGGAAAGAAGTCTTGATATATTTTAGCAATCTCCGGAACATTCTCTACTGCTGTTACTTCTATATCTCCAGTCCAAAGTTTTCTGTTTCCACCAATTCCTGCATAAAGGTTTAGTATTTTAAGAGTCATTTCCCCTTCTCCACTTGGGATTTAAGTTGTCTAATTTTGTTCCTTACATTCCAGTCATCACCTTCCCAAACGATTTTTAAATCTCTAACGCAAGTTGGTCCGAATAACTTGTCTATAATAATCCTATGCTGACTGCCGACACAAATTCTTACTTCTTCTTTTTCTGATAAACAAACATCTCCGTGATGATCTACATAAGCTATTTTTTCTTTTCCTTCTTCAAATTTCTTGGCTTCTTTCTTTGCATCTTCAATCAAAAACTCCACACGATTAAACAATGTTAGCATAGATGCAGGATTTAAAACATCTGAAAATGGATTAATCATATTACTTATTTTTTGTGATTGAGTAACTTCTTCTTTTATTGACATAATTTTTCTCCTGCAAGTTTATTTATTTGATTGTAAACTGTAAGTGAACTAAGATGGTCTACATCTTGTTCTGAAAGCCAGTCTTTCAATAATCGTATGAACTCTTTGACATCTGATTTTAAAAAATAAGAAACAGGGCATTCCCGATATTCTTTCTTGCTCAAATCAAATTCTTCTTTTATGTTTGTCATTTCAAATCCTCCTCGCTGATGTTGAAAAATTCTTTAAATGCTTGTTCTGCACTAATAGCATATTTCTCTTCAAATTGTGCCCAGTTTGTTATCCACTTAATCGCCTCTGCTCGCAACTCTGTGATTAAATCGAGTTCTTCAGTTTTAATATCAACTTCTGTTCTAATATCTTTCAATGTCTTTAATTCGGTCATTTTTGTTTTTCCATCTTTTGTCTTAGATATACTTCAATCAATGAATTAAACATCTGTTTCCATGAACCCGTGTGCATTCTCTTGACTCTTGTACAAAAGATGTATTCTCTTTCTGTTAATTTAAATTTAATCCACTTTGCCATGTAACACAGATGTAACACTACTATATAAATGTTTCTATCGGCGTTCTATGTACTTGCAACATCGACGCTGATGATAGCCAGAATAACAATGTTTGTCGAGAATTTGATAAGGTGTTAGATATTCCTGATGCCTTCTGCAGTATAATTCATCTCGCTTTGCCAACTCGACAAAGACTTTCATTCTTCTTAGCATCTTCTCTAACTTTCCCATTTTAAGAAGATAACCTTACAAAAACCACAATCGAAGCCCCAACCGATAAAGAAACTGCTGGGAATGTTCCTGGCAATGCTCCATAAGTGAACGAACAATAAACATATTGATTAAATGTTGGACCTAAACCACTTGAAATCCCGAGGATAGATGAAACGTTGCCGTTCTCCATCCTAACTCCAATAGCCCCGTTCGAAACAGCTACAAGATAATAAAGTCCTGGAGAAAGTGTCTGGTTTATTGTTATGGATTTAACCCCTACTGTAGATGTATCAACTTCCCCAGCATCTAAGACTAAAATTCCTGGCATTATTGAGGATGGCGCCCCTGCTGATTTAATATAAATCCCCAATCTTGCTTTTGTTGACACAACGGCGGCTGATACATAGATGGCGATTCTATCAAGCACACAATCCGTATTAACAACAAAGGGAAGGGCGTACAATCTATTAGCAGTCATTGTAGAAGTGGTTAGACTGCTCGCAGAAATTATAGAGCAGTACCAACATTCTGGGTTTGTTCCTGGTTGTCGATAATAATTATAATCAGTTGTTGCTGTCCCAGATGGAGTGGAAAAAGTCCCATTAGATTTAAGATAATTGCTCCCAGTTCCGCCAGTCCCAAGATTCGCGGCAGGAATAACCCCCGCACCGCTTGGAATGTTCGGCAATGATGTCAAAGCAGCACCCGAGACCTTTGATGCAGTTGTAATTTGGTCTAATTTAGAATCAGCGATACTTCCTGCCAGCATAGTATTTGTAATTCCACTTGCTTTAACTCTGATAGCATTAGTATTTAACTCCAAAGAAGAACCATCGACAGCAACACCTATTTCATTTCCTGTAAGAACTATTGCTCCTGTTGAAAGTAAATCTGATCTTATGTCTGTTCCAACAAGCTCACAACCTAAAGAAGCTGTATAAGAAGTTGAAGTATTCATCTGAGTGAAAACTAAATTATTTAGATCTAAAATTGGATCGATTGTGATTTGAACAAAAGTCTTTCCGCCGTTTGCAGTTCCTAAAATTATAAACAAACAAGTTCCTTCCTGAACTTCTCCATTGGAGTTATAATCTGTTCCCCTCGTTAAAACAAAACGGGTTCCAATAGTCCCTGTCGCCGTAACAACATAAATCCCATTCTGCTTAGCATCTGCCTGATTTTTAACAAGCAATCGGTCTCCATCTGAAACAGATTGACCGTCTTGATCAGGCAAAGCTCCGTTTGAATTCCCAGTTAAAGTAAAGTTTGGAGTTCCTGAATAAGTGCAAGCAGGCAATACATCCGTAGTGGAAGATTTGCACGCTTCTTTCCATATCGCCCCTGAGGCATAAGAATCAACATAAGCCTTTCTTACAGCTTGGTTGTCTGTTGTTGGATTGCTCGAAGGCAAAACAGGTATGCTTGTAAAGGTTTTAATTCCAGCGACGGTCTCGTCTCCAGAATTATGAACTAATAGATTATCTTCTGTATGAATTGAAGTGTCAGCAATGTGAGTATCAACTTGTGCATGAGTGTTCGTCCCTTTATCTGTTAAAGAAGTGTGTGATTTTGTTGTGATGTCCGCGATACTCGAAGTTGTTTTATCAACCTTTGCCCATGTATAATCATTCGTTTCTGCAACAACATCTCCAGTTCTGGAGAACACACTTGTGACTGCTCCACCGCCGCCGCCATGTGTATCAACATAAACTTTGTTAGCGACGTGATTATCCTCGGTCGGCTCGGTATCACAGATTAACTGATCTTTGACAAGTACATTGTGATCGAAGACATCATTTAAACCATCTGCTCTGTGTGACATAAAAAAGAGAGTATGCACTACTTAATAAATATTTCGTCTAAGAAGAACTAAGCTAAGACTTGAAGATAAACAACTTGTTTTGGCTCATGCAATTCTGTGACACCATATTCACACACTGTGATTGTGTCTCCTTTGAATCTGTCTGTCTTTGTGTCTGTGGATAAAGCCATTAATTCTTTCCATGTTCCACAAGTTTTAGGGACAACAAATAAAGCATAACTTGCTGGTACAACTGCTGATGTGATAACTCTAACACCCGCGGGGTTTCCTATTTCTCCGTTGAAAGCTGCACTTCCTGCACTTTGTGCTTGTGCTCCTTTCTCATAGATGTAATGTAAAATATTAGGTGCTGTTGCTGGATTAATTACAACTGCAAAATCCGCAGCGTTATCATAGTATGCTTGAACTTGTGCCTTCATTGTGGCTAAGTCTTTTATGATTGCTGCACTTGTTTGATTCCAATATCCGCCAGTCAACGCTCCTGTTAAAATATTTACAGGTGTTCCACTTTCAGAAAGAATAGCATATATCTCGGTGTCAATTGCCTTAGCTACTCCCTCAGCAATTCTTAAAACTGTTCTGTTTCTCATATCAATGTTATTAGATATTATGTCTTCGTGATCTATTGTAGAAGCTAAACCATATTTTTGAATCCTTGAAGCGACTTGTTCCCAGCTTAAAACCGCGTTTGGAAAGTCTGCTCCTCTTGGAATCCCTTTAATAGCATTTCCACTCTGACCAGTTAGTACTGCTGTTTGTTCTCTAAAGAAATAATTTTTCCATGAGCCCGAGGTCGTAACTGAAACTAATTGCTTAAACTTGTAAGTATAATTTGCAATTTGCTTAATCGCTAAGTCATACGCTGTGGCTCTGACTGTATCTGAACCTACCTCATAGAATGTCATCGTGGGAAAACCTCAACATTTATCTGGTCTCCAGCTGAAGCGGTTTCTCTTGCTATGCCCACAATTATTGCTAAAGAACTCCCAATGTCTGCGGCTGTTGCCATCATTACATAGTTTCCAGGAGCTGCTGTTTTAACATAATTATTGACTGTAATTGCTCCACTGGCTGTTAACTCATACATTCCGCCTTTATCAGCGGTTATAGAAGTCTCTGTATTGAATGATGTGTCTGTAGATGTGTTTACGTCTGCGTGAGCAAAACCAATAAATGGGTCGCCTGTTCCAGTTGAAGCCGAAGCAGTAGAAGGATTAGCATTTTTAAGATATGTTCCTTTTGCGATGCCTGCCGTCGCACAAGTATATCTTGTAGATACTGAATTTTTGTTATCTCTTAAAATTGCCTCTCTTGCCATGATTACAATAATAGCCACTTATATTTAAATGTTTCGTTAAATTCAGAATTAAGCCTTAACTCGCTCTTTTATAAAAAGCTGATAGAATTTCATTGCCAGCAAGGACAATCCAATTAATATGCAGTAAAATTCAAAGTTGTTCATAGTGCCTCTTGGAAATATTTACCAATCTGATATTTTTTATCTTTTCTTACGCCAATAACATGAACAGCAACGCCAGGTACAATGCAGTTGCTCCCGCCTCTTTCAAATTCTTTTGTTGTGAATGTCGATGGCATCTCTTTTGCCTTGTTTAAAATCTTTTTAGGGATTTTCTTGCACCCAAATATTTTTCTCATGGCAATATGCCTCAAATTTAACCCTAATCTTCTGAAACCATATTGTTCATTGTTTACAATTCCAAAGAAAGAGCACACCTCTGCTAATGATTCTTCTGGGAAAATGTACTCATACGCCCCGAGAACAGAAGGTCTTAATGCCCCTTGAACTAAAATTGTTTCTTCTTTTCCAGTTTCCTTATTCATTCTTCTAAATTTCCAATAGGCAACTTGAGCATGGCATTTCCATAACTCTACTTGTGAGAACACCCCTCGTGCATATAAAAATAAGTGCATTTTATTTCTTTAGGATTTTGTTTATTTTCTTTTCAAATCTTTTAAGGAAAGAAATTTTATATTGTTTGTTCATTAAGCCCCATTCCTCTTTAGATTTTAAAGGATTAAAAATTTTATAGGCGTCGAGAAAACCAGCTTTGTACATCTCTAACAATGCTGCTCGCTCGTCTATGACTTTATCTTTATTATTCATTTTCTAAAAGCTTTAACCATCTCGTCGGCTAATTTCTGTGTCTTTTCTCTTTCTACTTCTTCTTGTGTCTTGACCATCATTCCAGCATCTGCTTTTCCCCCTAATATTCGAGTAGCTTGTAGTCTTTCTTCTCGATTAAGCAATTCTTCATGTGCAGCGTTTGCTTTCTCAAGTCTGTCCGCAGTAGCACTGGCTTCTTTTATTAAGTCCGATTCGGGCTGTTTAGCCACTTCTTGAGTTTGTTTTTTTGTTTCTTCAACCATTTTTTTATTTTCTTAAATTTAGTTATCATTTTATATGAACACAAAAATTTTATTGTTCTTGTCCGAGTATTCGTCTTCTTCGAGTTTCCAGTATTCTGCGAATCGGATAAGAGCTACTAAGCCAGCAGTAATACTCGAAACCAAGATGACGGCAGTATTGACTTCTCCCGTCGCTATGACTGCGCTTCCGAAGCTTATCGCACCTGCAAGAAGCGAATTCACAATATTCCAGCATATCTCTTTCGAGCTCATTCATTAATAACCCCCATATTGTTTAGAGTACCCCGCTTCTAAGTTTGTATTTTTATTATTGTAAGCCATAATTAATTCTGTTTCTAATCTATCCATATCATCTTTTTCATAGATAATCTGTGTTTGAAGATTCAAACCTTGGTCGAGCCAATAATTAAGATTTGCTTGTGCGTTTGTTTTAGTTGCGCTTTCTAATTGGTCTATAGCATCTCTCATAGTTCTTAGACTTTGAGCAGCGTCGGTGTAACTTAATTCCCCGTTACGCACCATGGCGATTTGGTCTGAGACCGATTGTTTAGAACTTGAAAAAGTGTCTATTGCCTGAGTGACCGTCTTAGATGGCTTTAATGTTCCTATGCTCTTTATCATATCGATTGTTTGAGCAAAGCCCGAGAGTATATTTGCATTTATATTGCCTGGTTTAAATGTGTCTGAAAAACCCTGTTTAAAAGATTCGATAGGGTTCTCTGATAGATTTTGTTCTGTTGCAGTATCTGCACTTGGAATTTTATTGACTGCCTGATCTAATTTTTCTTGCGTAGCTTCTTCTGGTGCTTCAGCACCCCCATACAATCTTAAGTTCTTTTTTAATCCTTGGATTTCTTCTACATTAGGAGTAATTATTCCAGCTGAACTCGGCGATAACATATCATACTCTGCCCTTGTCAAATGATAAGTTTTCCCCCCAATGGTATAATCCACAGTTTTATCAGGATTAAAGTCTGCTCTGTAACTTGCTGTTTTGTCGTTTGGGTCTTGATATGATGGCGTTCCTGGCGGCAAAGGGGGTGGTATTTTATTAGGATTGTTATATGCCGTTGTTTGCTCTGGCGTTTTTAATAATTCTCCAGTTGGACTTACTGGAAAATTCGGGGCGGGTCTTTCAGTTGGCTTTTCATCTGGCTTCTTTTTCTTAGGAAAAAGTCCGCCTGGGAGACTAAGTTTGAATGCCATTATTTACCCACCCCCAGTTGTACATCATTTGGTTGAAATGCTCCGCCTTGCAAACCTTGCGTGCCGTCTTTCATTTGGTCTTGCTGCAAATTCTGCATTAAGTCTGTTGGCGGATTGAATTTAACTCTAAGTTGTAATTGCTGCCATATTTGTTTTTCTCTTTTTAGCTGCAATGACTTAATGCCCTCTGTAAAATTAACTTCTGCAACCTTGCTGGAGCTCTCGGTCACACCACCAGTAGCCCCAGGCACGATTGTAGGCATCCCAATGCAACGATAAAACTTCGTTATGATTGAATCGTAATACTGAAATATCGCGGGGTTTATGGGTGTTTGCACAATTTGCACAGAAACTGTATCGTCATCGTCAGGCACACAAATATCTTCTCCACTAATAGATTTAGCTGCTTCTAATTTTAAACGCCAGTTTGTAATCTTGGTTTCATCATCTGTTTTTAATTTCCAAATTAAAAAGTTTCCTTTTGTGTGCATCCATTTCCGTTTATCTACGCTGCAAGCATTCTCCGCCTTGATTGTTTCTTCTAAAGCATCAATTAAAGATGTTCCGCATATCTCGTCTGCGAGAGTATCACTTGAGAAATCGAGTATTTCTTCTGGCTTGAACTTGTGTGGTTTTCCATTAACTGGATATTCGTAATTAACAATGATTCCTTGAGAATTGTAAATCCTAACCATCTTTCCAGTATTTAGAACCTTTAAATTAAGAAGTATTGGCATTCCTAATAATGATTTGATAGCACCCTTCAGACCTTTGTCTGTGACAATTTCAGCATAAGAATTTCCGCCGAGGTCTGATGTAATATTCATATTTTGGATTATGTCGTCGAATGTTTGTTTTCCATTGCCTGAAATATGGTCTAAAATTATTTGAGTTCTCGGGTCTGCAGTCCAATTCCCGCCGAATGCCCACTGGCTTTTAAGGACAAGTGCGTTTTTCAAATCAGCATTTTTTTTCCAATATGCGACTTGTTGTGTCCATTGAGAATTTTGAAATCTTGTTTCTCCTTCTTGATTGACACCTTGCACATCTTGAGGGTCTACAACTACTTCTTTAATTGCATTTGTGTAATCCGTTACGACTGCATTATTAAGGTTTAGTGTTGTTGACATTTTACAAGTCTATTTTAAAAGGAAGATTTATTAATGATATAGAGGATAAAAGGGTAGTCTCTGAATTTAAAAAAGCATCTAATTCAGCAGTCAGCCCATAATTCTTAGGATCATGGAAAATCATAACATAAACCCCTGTATTTCCCGAGGCGGCGGTTGTTATTTCCAATCTAAGACTTTCCGCGGGTTTGAATAATGTTAAAGGAATATCAATCGCCCCACACAGCATAAAAGCGTTCCAATAACAAACACCCGCAACAGCAGGCGCCAGATTATAAGATAAAGTAGCTGATACCGTACTTCCTATCTGTGTCTCTGCTACCCCAACAACTTTATAAAATTTAAGTGTTGCTGCAAATGAACCCGCTTTTCCGTTTCCCGTGGTATTGTAAGCTATAATGGGAATGTTGATATATCCTTTTCCTTTCAATCTCGTCGGTAAGTAAAACGGCAGATTAAAATTAAGTTCTATGGCAGTATTGTTCGCACTTGTATATCTTGTGAATGTCTGTAATGCTTCTGGCAAAAGATAATATGTTTCTGTTGATGCTTCTATTACAGAAGCACAATAAAATGTTTTAAATCCCGTTCCCGTTGCTAAATCAGACCAATTATAATTAATCAGATTGCCCTCGCCTGTTGGAAATTTTAGGCTCATGCGTTCACCCCCAGCTTTTTACGAACATTTGCATCTTTTAAAGTGGCTATATTCTTTTGTGCTTCATCATCATTCTTAATTATTATGGTTTGAGCTTCTATTCTGCTGGTGTAATTTGCCATATCATAATCTATAATCTTATTTCCGATTAAGTCTGAGCAAGTTTCCGCTACGATGCCTTTTGCAATCGTTCCGAGAGAAGCATAGTTTACAACCCAATCATAATCTGTTCTTGCTACAACAACCCCTTCGGTCTCCTCAGACCATAAAGCAAGAGTTGCCGTATCTGCAATTATTGTGGTGTTTGCATTTGCCCCAGCTTTTTTAATTGCTGCCGTGCTTGAGCATAAAGTCCAGCTCATTTTATAAAAGTCACCCTCGCTTGCTCTATTTTAGTTATTAAAGAATCAATCATTTCGGAAATTGCAAAAGCATCATCGGTTAAAACCACCTTTTCAGACGTTGGTTGTGCCTTTTTATCTGTTGTTGAGATATATTTGTCTTGGAATGCCATGTTTTGCTATGCTATCCATAAATTTAAATGTTTGTCTTGCATACACCAAGCCGCTCTTATGAGTGATTCTGTGATGTGTGTGAAATTTCCGAAGATTTTAGTCTCTCCATTGTCGGTAATCTCATATTGTACACTTGAAAGTGAAAGCATAATTTCAGGATCATTGAAAAGTTTTATTTTTCCTGATTCCATGAGATAAAGCAAATTAGCATACAAATCTTCTTTGAGTAATTTCTTTTTCTGCTCCTCTTTCTTGCTTATACTCCTACTTGCATTGTTTATCTCGATGGTCTTGCATCTTGTCTGGCTATCTTGAAGCAAACTCTGGCTTATTGCAACTCCAAGCCCGCCCGAATCAACATAAATCTGTTTAAATTTGTATTTCGAATCAGCCAACTTTATTTTTAAGAATGTCTGATGCAATAAAGAGTGTTTCATAATCTCCATGTCGAGTTGTCTTATCTTTTCCCTTTCTATTCGGCACACCGAAAACAAAACTGTGTCATCTTCTCCTTGCCCAGCGACATCAACTCCAAGAAACGTGTCTCCAATCACTATGCTGTCTGTTTTGTCTAAGCATAAAGTATTTTTTATAATTTCCATTGGAAAATATTGGAACAACCCCTCGACAAAGTTTCCCCCGTACTCTTGCAGCCAGTTTAACTTACTCATTGACTTCTGTTCCCTCTCTAAATAATCTTTGTTAGCTCTCGGGCAATCCCACGAGGATATATGAAATGACCTGAAATCAGGATCGGTAAAAGAGCGGTAGAAATATCCCTGTCTGCCATGGGGCGTGCCCAAAAGCCATATTTTTGCATTAGTTGTTATGAGAGAAGGCGTGACTGCTACAAAAACTGCTTCGGGAACAAACGCTGCTTCATCACAAATTAACAAATTAATCGTAAAACCTCTAATTCCTCGTCCATCTGTGCCCGTCGGTAAACAATGGATGACTGATCCATTCTTTAAGCTGCATTTATGCTTAGTTGGCTTCTCTGATCCATCTAAAACAAGGGTCTTCTTATGGTTTTCGTACAAATAATCGAGAATTTTCTCAAACAACAGCTCTGCCTGTCTTTCAACAGCCGAAATAACCATAATTGTATTTTTTGGGTTATCTACTGCAAATTTTCCCGCTTTTATAGAAATAATTGTGCTTTTCCCAACTTGACGCCCACAAGCAGCGCAAACATTCCCTTCATGGGCTAATAATTCCTCTTGCCAAGAATCAAGTGTCAACATATTGCAACCCCCCTTGTTTATTCTTAAATGCTATTTGAATAGGAATGTCTAAATTCTCCTTAATCCACTTAACTGCTTCTTTTTCTTCTGGCTTCAGATACTTGCACTTCTTGCTTTCCACAAACATAACAAAACGCTCTTTCGCCTTAACGCAGATAAAATCTGGGAATCCTTGCCCTTGCGTCATCATTTTCTTATAAGGCGAGAAGAAATGCGGAGCTTGTTTAAATTCCCCATTGATAACTTTATTATTATTCTTGAAAACTAACCAACCTTTAGAAATCAGATCATCACGGACATCTATCTCGAAGCGATGCCCAACTTTTCTTCTTCTCGACATCTCTTTTGATAAATCATTTTCCATCTTCCTTCACTCTTTTGAATTTTGTATGAGCATGTTCATTCTCGCCGAAAAGCATGCACTTCCACTTTATTGTTTTTCCATCTGTCCCCGGTTTATCCATCTCTTTCTGGCAATCCATGCAGATAGCCCCTAATTTCTTGCAGACATAACCTTCTTCCAAGGGTTTACCACACACATCGCAAATAAAATCCTTATCTGTGCCTTCTGCTCCAAACTTATTCTCACCTAATTCATTCTGATATCTAAATAATTTTATCATTTTAAGCTGGGATTTCGTCAAGATATTCTCTTTTTGGCTCTTTTGCTTTTTCTTCTTCAACCTTGGCATTTAGAATAGCTGCCATTTCTGTTGCTTCAACGGCTTTTTCTTTTAACTCCGTTTTTTTCATATCAGGAATAGTAAAATAATTCCTTAGATATGAATTTACTAACGCTGATGGGTTCTTAATTCCTTTCAACAAAAACAAAACTTCTGTATCAAGATAAAATGTTTTTAATCCTTTCATATCTTAACTACAAGTATGTAGTATTTAAATCTTCCTACAAACAAAAGGATACCTTATTATTATTATAATTTATTAATAAGTAGTATCGTATTAGTAGTAGTACTCTCTTTTTTTGTAAATTATACTACATACTTGTAATTTCTCTCATAAATTCAAATTTTAAC
>Ga0315289_10012321_pt1 | contig 12054 bp, 8 predicted proteins | sample YL17G11_40_MG_FD_203452 | JGI IMG/M metagenome (GOLD analysis project Ga0315289, IMG submission 203452) | Sediment microbial communities from Yellowstone Lake, YNP, Wyoming, USA - YL17G11_40 | ecosystem: Environmental > Aquatic > Freshwater > Lake > Sediment | place: USA: Wyoming | collected...
TTCTGGGCGAGTAGTATCGGTTGGGCTCATTGGTAGTATGCGGATAGACTTCCCGATATATGAAATGGGGCAGATTTCTGGACAAGTATTCCTCGACAAAAACCGGAATGCAATTCAGGATGCTGATGAATGTGGTGTCCCGAACATCATTGCTTTTCTTGATGACTACGAACGAGCGACGGTTACAAATGCGAAGGGATGTTACATTTTAGCAAATCTGGAACCCCGGATATATAGGGTGAAGATTAGAAATTTACCTAAAGACTTTGAGCTTACTACCCCCGAGTGCTGCGAAGTCGACCTTGCCCTTCTGCCTGTGCGGAACACGCAGACAGGTGCCAAGACAACAACCGTCAATTTCGGTATTGCACCGAAACCGCGCCCAGTAAGGAAGAAAGTTTTTGAGTGATGCACTATTTAAACTTTTGGTCAAATCGGGGTCAGACCCCATATAATCCTCCTCGAAAGAAATTAAACACCGAAAACACCGAAAAATCACTGATAAACACCGAAGAACCCTGAACTTGATTCAGGATTGACTTCATACCTGTCTGCCGTTGCACAGGCAGGCCAAATTTAAAGGAAAAAGAGCATCTTGTCAAGCAAAATGGTCGCTGTTCTCCATTTATATTTGCGGAGTCACTTACCTGTCTGCCCGATTCGGGCACAAGCAGAGGGGATTGCCTACGGGGCGACTTAGGGGAGTGGCTTAGGAGGCTGACAGTTATGCGATACTGTAGAGGAGAATTCGGTTATTCCATTGACGACTTTGCCGGTTGTTTTGATTAATTCATCAATCGAATATGGTTTGGGAGCAACTCCACTGAAACCATATTTACTGAAGTCTGCCATTACCGGGTCATCCGAATAGCCGCTTGAGACAATTGCTTTAACATTTGGGTCAATCTCCAGTAACCGTTTAATTGTCTCTTTTCCACCCATCCCGCCCGGAATAGTTAAGTCTAAAATAACTCCATCAAAAGGTTTACCGTCTTCTTTAGCTTTTTTATAAAGTTCAATCGCTTTTACCCCGTCGCAAGCAAATTCAACCACATAACCGAAAAGGTTTAAAATTGCGCCAACCGTATCCCGAACATCCGCCTCATCATCCATGACCAGAATCTTGCCCTTAATAGTTTGAGTAGCGGTTGAGACCGCGGGGGGAATTATTATCTCGGTGGACTCTGGAGTTTCGTCGGTTTTGCTCTTTTCCGTGACCGCTTGGATTACACCCTTTTCCACGGCTGGTAGATAAATATGGAAGATAGAACCAATCGCTTCTTCAGATTCTACATCTATATATCCACCATGCTTCTGGATAATAAAATAAGCATTCGCCAGTCCAAAACCACTTCGATTTGGTTTGGTCGTAAAGAAGGGGTCGAATATTTTAGCGAGATTTTCCTTTGGTATTCCTATTCCTTGGTCGGTTATCAATAGCTTTATGTATTCCCCAGCGGTTAGCGGTGGATGGTCTTCGGCACCGATTGTTACATTTTCACAATGCACTTTTATTGTCCCGCCTTCGGGCATTGCCTGCTTAGCATTAGTTATTAGACTATAGATAACTTGCCTAATCTGTTTTTCATCAACCTCAATGGACCAAATATCTTCTGATATTGAGAATTCGCAATTTACATTAGCACCTCTCAATGCAAAACTTACTGAATCTTTTATCAATTCTTTGATTGCAACAACCTTTTTGACCGACTTTCCGCCGCTTGAAAACACAAGTAGTTGTTGGGCAATATCTTCGGCTTGTAAAGCAGCCTTTTCTGCTTTAGTCAAGGTCTTAAATATTCGGTCTTCCGGTATCAGGAACATCTTGGCGATAGCAATGTTGCCTAAAATTGTGGTTAGAAAATTGTTGAAATCATGAGCTACCCCACCGGCTACCATGCCAATTGATTCCATCTTCTGTGCTTGATAAAATCGCTCCTTAGCCGCACTCAACTTTTCATAAGTTTGTTTAAGTTCCTTAGTTCTTTCTTCAAGCTTTTCTTTAAGTTCTAAATTGAGCCTTCTAATCTCTTCTTCCGCCTGTTTTCGTTCGGTAATGTCAGATATGATTTGAATACCGCCAATGAGATTGTTGTGTTCATCGGTCAATGGGTCTACTGTGATTTGAAGCCAGTGGTCATCCTTTGCCAAGACCTTTGTTTCTCTCGAACGAGTTTTTAACATTCGCGCCAAAGGGCAATCTTCAATTGACTCCGGTTTCCCAAACATAAGTTGCCAAATTGTTCTGCCGATTATCTCTTTTTGTAACTTACCCAGTAATTTTATCATCGCCTGGTTGCAGCGCAGGATTTTTCCATCCAGGTCTATTATGCAGATAGCATCATTGATGGCGTCGAAGGTGGCGCGCCATTGTCGGACCGAAGTCCACAACGCATCCTCCATCCGCTTCTGGTCTGATATATTTTCTATGCCAACCAGCACCATTTGTTCATTCGACAATTTAATCAGATTGGTTGATATAAGTAGAGTCAGGTTCTCCTGTTTTCCTGCGCGGGCAAGTTGAAGTTTTGCTTCGGTCCGAAAATGATTCTGCCCGGTATCAAAAACTTCCAAAACATTATGACGAAAAGAACATTTCTCACAGGAAGGGGCAAAACCACATCCTCTGGGGTCATCGAGCGAGTGTCGACAGCGAATGGCTTCGCCTACCCGAAGTCCTATCATCTCATCTGCCGAGCGCATAACATAATCGGTAAAGGTGCGGTTTACTCTCTTTGCCCGCAGTTCAGCATCCAAGAGAACCATTGGCACTGGAGTATTTTCAAAAAATGAGGAGAATTCGATTTGGTGTTTTGCCAATTCCGTTTCGGATTTAGGCGGGCTATTAGATTTTGTTTTTTGTTCACAATCCCTTAGAAGCCTCGCCCACTTATTAAAATCTTCCAGGTCCCAGGGGAATTTTACTTTCTTTATCTTATTCGTATTCATATCCCATCCTTTTTAATTGCAAAACGGATTATCCATCATCAATATGTCTTTAAACATACAGTCTGTTTCTTTCTACTTAAAACTCCGTCCAATATCTTAACCAATTCTTCAATTTTATATGGTTTAGCAACGGCGCCACTGAAACCGTATTTTTTGAAATCGGTCATTATCGGGTCATTGGAATAACCACTTGAGACAATTGCTTTAACATTTGGGTCGATTTCAAGTAGTTTCTTTATGGTTTCTCTTCCTCCCAAATCACCCCGAATCGTTAAATCAAGAATAACTGCATCAAACGGCTTACCCTCTTCTCGGGCTTTTTTATACAGTTCAATCGTTTCCTCACCATTACGAGTACACTCAACCGTATACCCGAACTGATTTAATATCGCACTGACCGTGTCTCGGACATCAACCTCATCATCCATTACCAAAACCTTGCCTGTCTGTCCGCCTGAGGCGGACACAGGCAGGCCTTTCTTATTTGTTTGAATTTGTGCTTCTGGCTTTGCTTTAATTTCTTCCGATCTGCCTGTGCGTTGCCTGCCTGTGCAACGGCAGACAGGCACGCAGACAGGGACCTGCTCTTGCGCAATAGGGAGATAAATATGAACGGTTGTGCCAACACCTACTTTAGATTCAACCGTAATATGACCATCATGTTTTTTGATTATCGAGTAGGCGGTGGTAATTCCAAGTCCGGTTCCTTTTGGTTTAGTGGTGAAAAACGGGTCAAATATCTTGGAAAGGTTTTCTTCCGGGATACCGACACCCTGGTCTTTAATCGAAACCTTAACATATCTTCCCGTTTTTCCGTCTAAGGCGGATAATCCGCCTGAGGCGGACTCAGGACCAACTGTAACGTTCTCAGCCTGCACCTTAATCGTTCCACCCTCAGGCATTGCCTGATTGGCATTAATAACTATATTGTTGATGACCTGGATGATTTGTCCCTCATCAACTTCTACTTGCCAGAGGTCATCTGGTACAGAAAATTCAAAGCTGACATTAGAACCTCTTAATGCAAATTCAGTTGAATCTTTTATTATTTTCCCCGCCGAGACTATTGTTCTAATAGGCGCGCCACCTTTGGCAAAGGTGAGTAATTGTTGGGTTAAGTCCTTTGCCCGCAGCGATGCCTTTTCTGACCTCTCTAATATATTAAGCGTCTTCGGGTCAGAATTCGTTGTCATTTTTAACAAAGAGATATTACCTAAAATAACGGCTAAGAGATTATTAAAGTCATGGGCAATGCCTCCAGCCAGCACGCCAATTGATTCCAGTTTCTGGGTTTGAAATACCTGTTTTTGCATAATCGATAATTGTTCATAAGCTTGGTTTAATTTTTCGGTTCGCTCCTTAACCCTTTGCTCAAGTTCCTCGTTAAGCTTTCGGATTTTATCTTCTATCTTCTTTCGTTCAGTAATATCGCGAAAGACTCCAAATGTCCCGTTGAACCGTCTCTCTTTGTCAAACCTTAGGGTGGCGGTAACAAGGATCCAGCGTCTTTCTCCGTCCGTTCGGACGATTTCGATTTCATAACTGTTTTTCTCGCCGAATCTTCGTTTTTCAGTTTGTTCTCGGACGGTTTCAAAATGTTCGGGAGAAGTAAATTCCTTTAGATTACTGCCAATAAGACCACCCGGCGCCACACCGAAGATATTCTCTGCTGCCGGGTTAGTAAAAATAAACCGCTCTTCCGGGTCAGCGATGACAATTCCCTCACCCTGGTTTTCAATCAGGGTTCGGTAGCGTTCTTCTCTATCGTGCAGTGCCTCCTCTGCTTTTCTGCGTTCGGTGATGTCACGGGCAATTCCTAATACCAAAGTTTCGCCTTTAATTTTTATAGGGTGGGTTCTTATTTCCGTGACGACTTGGCTACCATCTTTTCGATTTAGAACAAATTCATCGGGTCCAGTCGGTAGTCCCATTGCACTTTTCGACAAATTCGCCGCCGCTTTTGGAATTTGGTCCTTAGTGAGCAGATTCAATGTCAAAAAATTCTTGCCGATTAACTCTTCTCTTTTATAGCCGATTAATTCTTCAGCCGCTTTATTACCATCAACCAAGTTCCCATTCGAGTCATTCAAATAATAAGCATCTGGTGCATATTCAAATAATATCTTAGACCGTTCTTCGGAACTTTTTAAATCTTCTTCCGCCCTCTTTTGTTCGGCTCTAGTGCGTAACGACTTGATGCCATATGCTAAGTCATCTGCCAGTTTAGTCAGCAGTTTCACTTCTTCGGTATCAAATGCATCCGGCTCTGAGGCATAGATGTGCAGCACTCCGAAAGACTTGCCCTTGTCAATCAAAGGAAAGGCAATTGATGAAGCATAACCGCGTTTGATTGCTTCAGCACGCCAAGGAGCATAATTTGGGTCAGTCATTATGTCTTTACAGATACAGGGTTTCCCTGTCTGAATTGCCCTGCCCGTAGGACCACGACCCCGTTCAGTATCTGCCCAGGTGATGTTTACAGTTTCAAGGTATCCTTCTTCGTATCCAGCATGGGCTACCGGTCGCACCGTTTTCTTTTCGTCTTGCTCGGCAAAGCCCACCCATGCCATGCGATAACCGCCGACTTCAACAATGAGCCGGCATATTTCATTAAGCAATTCTGATTCTTCTGTAGTACGCACCAAAACCTCGTTACATCTACTGAGTGCCTTTAGTGCCCGGTTGACTTTGCTTAATGCTTCTTCTGACCGCTTGCGCTCGGTGATGTCTTTTGTTATAGCAACAAAGGCTTTGGGGTTACCTGACAAATCTCGGATAACACTTGCTGAAAATTCTCCCAAGAACTCCTGACCGTCTTTAGTCAATAAAGTATATTCCAAATCCTTTACAAGCCCATGGGTTAGTGTTAGTTCCATATTTCTTGTTGCTTTCTGATGGTCCTTTGGCGCGATCAAATCAAGAGCACTCTTTCCGAGCAATTCTTCTTTTGTCAAAAAGCGATGCATATCCAAGGTCTTTTGATTGCATTCAATTATAACCCCATTTAAATCGGTGACGGTAATAGCATCAGGAGAAGACTCAAGTATGCGTTTTAATCTTTCTTCTGATTCTTGTAGCGACTTCTCGGTCTGCTTACGGTCAGTGATGTCCCTCGCAATAACCATCACACCTACGGTTTTACCATTTTCCTTTACAAGAGAACCCGAACATTCTAAATATATCTCTTTGCCTTTTTTGTTCTTTATTGATAGTTCGGTAACGATTTCTTTATTGGATAGGATATTTCTAAAATTACTTAAAAGCTTTGGTATGTCTTTGATTGAGAATAGATGCAACTTTGTGAAATGTTTTCCGACTACTTCTTCTTTTGCTCCACCGAAAACTTCTACTGCCTTTTCATTAACCTCAATAATTTTCCCGGATATATCAAGATAAACTATACAGTCTTTGGCTTTTTCAAATATGCTTCTAAATTTCCCCTCTGATTCTATTGTCTTTTCCTCTTGCCGTTTGCGCTCAGTGATGTCTCGAATCATTGCAATATCAGCTGGTTTGCCTCGCAAACACCAGACGATTCCTTACTTCTATTGAACCGATTTTGATTGGACTGGTTATTCTTTCATACTTCGCCATATTTGCCCTCCTAATACTTATTCATATCTAAAGATGAAAGAATCTATGGTCACAAAACAAAGGGGAAACCCCTTGAAGCAGTCGACAGTCGACAGTGGACAGCTTTGCCCCTCAAAATTAATTAATACTAAATAGACAGAAAGAAAATAACAAAGATTATTAAAATGAGATAACCTAATTGCTGAAATACCCTCTAATGTCTTTCGACCTAAATTCCCCTTAATAGTAATAATTATACCCCAAAAAACCCAAAAGTCAAGTTTTAAGAATTCGAAACGACGAACTTTTAACCCGCTAAGAAATGGTCAGCCTGTCTGCGTGCGGTCTCGCACAGGCAGGCCGACAAAGCACTTTCAGAATCGCTTAGGGAACAACCGACGGGGTCACCTATGGAGTGGCTTAGGGGGCTAATTCCTTTAAAAATGAAACCACAAGATTTCACCAGATTGACACGAGATAAAAGAGAATCCTGTGAAAATCTTGTGTTAATCTCGCGGTTCCTTCTTTCGGGGATTCAACCCGATTCGGGTTTGTTTGATTTTTCGGGCTCCTCGAAACGCAATTCATTGATACCTCGATTCCATTACAAAATACCATCTTCTAAATCATCTGTCAATAATGACTTTTTTTCATTAGAGATGTGCTATCCACGCATATATTTGGAATAGTATTATTGGGACATATAAGTATAAATTCTTAAAACCAGAAATTCTTAATTAATTTTTAGTCTTTACGGCGAATAAGGTCTTAATTCGAAAAATTAAGATTCTAAAGAAAGCACCGAGTAAAATGATTAAACATAATGGTATGCTGATAAAATTAAAACCTAAACCAGAATTATATTTTTTAAAATAGCGAAATAAACTGATATGCCATTGCCAAATCATCTTGGCTCTGACCTGACCAGTGCTGGCGCCACGAGAATGATAAACTTCGGCATCAGGCAAATAAACGGTCTTGAAACCTGCCAGCTTCATTCTTTTGGAAAAGTCAACATCATTGAAAAAGACGGGGAATTTTTCATCAAATTGACCAATTTTCTCGAATACTTCTTTTTTTATGAGTAGACAAGACGCCATTGGTTGGTCGATTTCAGCTATTTTATTATAGTCAAAATAACCCATTCGCCACCGGCTGAATCTTTTATGACGTGGGAAAATTCGGGATAAACCAGTAATTTCCCAAAGCAGAATCTTGTAGTTCGGGAATGCGCGAAGTGACGCTTGAATCGAGCCATCCGGGTTCAAAAGTTTTGGGGCTAAAGCCGCATATTGTGAATCGAGTTCCAGAAACTGGACCATTTTGGCTACAGTATTGGTCGTCAATTGCGTATCCGGATTAAGCAATAGAATATATTTCCCATGGCTTTGACTAATCCCTTGATTATTAGCCTGAGCATAACCGAGATTGGTCGAATTTACGATTAATTTAACATTAGCGAATTCTTTTTGCACGATTCGAACCGTCGTATCCTGGGAATTATTGTCGACCAAGATGACTTCGCAGGGAATCTCATTTTGGCGCAATATAGAATTTAGACAATTTTTTATATCACGTCCATTATTATAAGTTACAATAATGATGGAAACGATGGAGGAAGATGGGGACACTTAGTCCTTAATGGTCCGGCGCGAGTACTCTAATAAATCAGCCAGGGTAGTTTTGAAATCAATTTCCGGCTTCCATTTCGTGGCGGCGCGAAATTTTCGACAATCACCCACCAGGTATTGATTTTCCCATGGTCGAACTTTGCCTGGCACGGTTTTAATTTCGATTGGTTTTTGGGCTAATTTTAATAGTATTTCGATGCCCTGACGAATCGAATAGGTCTGCTCGGAAGTAATATTGTAAATTTCACCGGGCAGGCAGTACCGAAGCGCCAGCTCGTAAGCTTTAACCATATCACGGACATCGGTGTAGTCTCTAATTACATTAATATTACCCAATTCAATAAGCGGGGGGCGCTTTCCCCGCTCGATTTCGACGATTTGTTTAGCTACCGATGGAAAGACAAAATTTTCGCTCTGACCCGGTCCGGTATGGGTAAAGGGACGGAGGATAGTGGTTTTTAAGCCATAGCGGTTAAAGAAGAAATTGGCGACCGATTCGGCGCAAATTTTGGTTAAGGCATAAACGCTTGAAGGTCGCGTCGCCGACTTTTCGTTAAATCTGGTTTTTCCCTTTTTCACCACGCTTTTTGTTTCATAAACCTCGCAGGATGAAATCAGGATGGTCTTGGGGTTTATGGCTAATTCTTGCAAGCTTTCGAGCAGGTAAAAAGTACCTTGCGTATTTATTTCAAAAGCGAGCTCGGCACAGTGCTCGCAAGTACCGACCGAACTGATTGCGGCAAGATGAAAAACCGCATCCGGATTTTCTCGGGCTAATGATTCCTTTAATTGTTTCTTATCTGTTATGTCACAGTGGTAAACTTTAACCGATCGAATCGACCCTCTCGGGAGACCCGACCCTTGGTGGGTCGCGAGACCCGAATCGGGCGGGAAATTGGCAGGGAGGGGGGCAAAATGAATGCCGGTTACTCGGTATTTTTTGCTTAAAAGATGGGAAACAAGATAAGTCCCGACAAAACCTTCAATGCCGGTAATGAAAATCTTATTTGCCCGTCTGCCGGTCGAATCGACCCTTCGTCGAAGAGACCGGACTCGGGAGGCAGTGCTGAGATGTGCTTCAAGCGCCAATTTAAGCTTTATACTCGTTCCCGCCAGTAATCGAGCAGGTCACTCAGCGTCTTCTGGAACGGGATTTTCGGTTGCCAACCGGTCTGGTTTTTAAATTTGGTCGCATCGCCGGCAAGGAACTCAACGTCACTCGGTCGCATCCGTTTCGGGTCGGTTTTTACTTCAATCTGCTTTTTGCTTAAAGAGAGCAAAATATTAAGAACCTCTTGTAATTTGTACCCTTTGCCACTGCAGATATTATAAACTTCACCCTTTTCACCTTTTTCCAAACTGAGATAATAGGCGACCACCGTATCTCGGACATCGGTAAAATCCCGGACCGCTTGCAGGTTACCGACATAGATTACTGGTTCTTTTTTACCCTTTTCGATTTCCGCAATCTGTTTGGCAAAATTAGAAGTGGCAAATACGTCACCGCGGCGAGGTCCAGTGTGGTTGAATGCTCTAGTTCGAACGATGAACATATCGTAGCTTTTAAAATATTGATAACCCAACAGGTCCTGAGCGACCTTACTGACACCATAAGGGCTCAGTGGTCGTAGCGGATTAGTTTCCCGAATTGGGACTTCACTGGATAAAGCTAAACCATATTCCTCGCTGGAACCCGCCACTTGAATTCGACAATTTTGAGTTTCCGTGCGAACCGCTTCGAAAAGATTGACTTCGCTGATGATGTTGGTGGTCAGAGTTTCACCCGGGGCAACCCATGACATCGGCACATAGCTCTGGGCTGCTAAATGATAGATTCGTTCAGGCTTTACTTTTTTTATCACTTCGCGGACCGATGTTGCATCTTTTGAATCACACTCGTACAATGTGATTTTGGTTCTTATATTTTCGATGTTTTCAGTTCGGGAACGCCAGCGGAATATGCCAAAAACTTCAACCTCTTTCAAAGAAAGCAAATATTCGGCAAGATGACTACCGACAAAACCGGTTATTCCAGTAATAAGCGCTCTCAATTTACCTCCTTAAACAACAGTCGTTAGCAATTGGTTGTTAGCCATTAGTCAAAAAACTAACAACTAAAAACTAATTTAGGCTTTTTCTATTTTACCCGAACGTAAGCAACGGGTACAGACCCAAAGTTTTTTCACTTCTTTACCAACTTTGGCTTTGACGCGTTGCAGGTTCGGTTCCCAACGCCTTTTTGTCACATTGTGGGCATGACTGATATTGGAACCAACCATGCCAACCTTTCCACAAATTTCGCAATGCTTTGCCAATTAAACTCCTTTGTCCTGCTTTTAAAATGCGGACCGATTATAGACTATATAAATATTCCTTTCTGTCAAGACGCAAATCATCGCTTTCTTTTGAGAGTAATGATATTAAAAACCGCGGGATAGTTTAAAGAGAATAAGATTGTTTCGTCGCTACTGGCTTGAAATTGAAAAGGGATAGCATAAACTCAGTAATTGTAAAATCCCAGAAATTCCTTGACACAGCACAAGATAGGGATAAAATGTTTACGGTTCAAAGTAAGATAAAGTTAGAATTTAAATGAAATTAAATTTTTGTCCGCCTTAGGCGGATTAAGGAGGAATTATGTCTGGACATTCGAAATGGGCAAAAATCAAACATAAGAAAGGGAAAACGGATATCGCCAAAGGTAAGATTTTTTCTAAATTGATTCGGGAAATTACCACGGCGGCAAGGATTGGCGGCGGTGATTTAAGCGCTAATCCCCGATTGCTCACCGTGATCGAATCGGCGCGGGCGGTAAATATGCCGGCGGACAATATTGAACGAGCTATCAAAAAAGGAACCGGTGAGTTACCGGGTGTAGCTTACGAGGAAGTTGAATATGAAGGCTATGGACCGGCTGGCGTTGCTATGATTGTGCGAGCGTTAACCGATAATAAGAATCGCACCACGGCTGATGTCCGCCATACCTTTGAAAAGTATGGCGGTAACCTCGGTGCCACCGGCTCCGTTGCCTGGCAGTTCCATCCCAAAGGAATTATTAGCATTGCCAAAGGAAGTGTGGATGAAGATAAAATTTTAGCGGTTGCCTTAGAATCCGGGGCAGATGATGTGAGGAACGAAGCCGATAGTATTCTGATTATCACTCCGCCGGAAAGTTTCAGTACGGTCAAAGACCGGCTGAAAGAAGAAAAAATTGAATGGGCGAGTGCCGAATTTACTAAATTGCCCCAAACCACGTTGCCTTTGGACGAGAAAAATGCCCAAAAAGTATTGAAGCTCTACGAGGCCTTAGAGGAACTGGACGAGGTTTCTCAGGTCTATGCTAATTTTGACATTGCTGATGAATTGATGGAAAAACTTACCAGTAATGTCTGAAAAACGCTTGGCTTTTCACGCAACGACCATAGTGCCAAACACCTTTACGAGAAATTTCTTGAATAAATGTCGGGTATAAAGCGTAGCGCGTAAATGAAAATCCTCGGTATTGACCCGGGACTTTCGGCAACCGGCTATGGCTTTTTAATTAATGGTCGTTACAATGGCTTTGGTGTAATTAAAACAAAACCAGACCAATCTTTGGCACAGCGAATTAAATTAATCGTATCCGAAATGGACCGCATCATTCGGCAGGAAAAACCGCAGGCTTGTGCGGTGGAAACTTTATTTTTTAAGGTAATGGGTGGCGCCCGGAGTGTCATTCTGTCAGCTCATCTGAGAGGGGCACTCTTTTATCTGCTTGCCCGGCATTCAATTCCGATCGAAGAAATCACACCGGCAAAAGTGAAATTAACCTTGACGGGGAATGGCCGGGCATCAAAAAAACAAATGCAATTCATGGTCAAATCAGTTCTTGGCATCGAAGAAAAAGTTCCCGAAGATGCCG
>Ga0315289_10012323_pt1 | contig 12054 bp, 7 predicted proteins | sample YL17G11_40_MG_FD_203452 | JGI IMG/M metagenome (GOLD analysis project Ga0315289, IMG submission 203452) | Sediment microbial communities from Yellowstone Lake, YNP, Wyoming, USA - YL17G11_40 | ecosystem: Environmental > Aquatic > Freshwater > Lake > Sediment | place: USA: Wyoming | collected...
GGGTTGATCTGCCGCGCTGCCTCGAGCAGCTCCACTCCGTTCATGTCCGGCATAATCAGGTCGGAAACCAGCACGTCTATGCTTGTGTTGCTCGAAACTGCATCGAGCGCACGCTTGGCATTCTCAGCAGCTATGACCTGATAGCCCTCTTTGCTAAGAACCGCTTCGAGCACCCGGCGGATGTTCGGTTCGTCGTCCGCTATAAGTATTGTCCCTGTGTTGTCAGTGCTCACAATCCAACCGATATTCCCGATTGCCCACTCCTGCTACGGCATTCCGCATCCCACATTCCGCATTCCGCATTCCGCATTCCACGTTCCGCATCCCACATTCCGCATTCCGCGTTCCGCATTCCGCATTCCACATTCCGCATTCCGCATTCCACGTTCCGCATCCCACATTCCGCATTCCGCGTTCCGCATTCCGCATTCCGCATTCCGCGTTCCGCATTCCGCGTTCCGCAATCAGGAGTCTCTTCTCTCCGTAGTATCGGCTTCCGCACGCGAAGTCCTGACTGCGCCCGCGACCGGCAGCACGATCGTGAACGTCGTTCCCTGGCCGACTGTGCTCGATACTTCTATGTGGCCACCATGATTCTCCACGATCTTCTGAACAACCGAGAGCCCAAGTCCGGTGCCCTTCGTCTTTGTCGTAAAGAATGGCGCAAATATGCGGTCGAGCTTCTCTTGCGGGATCCCGCTTCCGGTGTCGGAAATCGCCAGTTCTACCACTCGCCCAGCCCCGGCCAGCGTCAGGATCGAGAGCGTTCCTCCGTCCGGCATGGACTGCAGCCCATTGAGTACTACGTTCCTCAGAACCTGTTCGAGCTGCTTCTCGTCCGCATAGATCGCCGGCAGGTCCTCCCCAAGCTGATCTATGACGACCACTCCGCTTTCGCCGATGTGTACGCTCATCAACTGAAGCGTCTTTCTCACCACCTCGTTCACATCCACCGGCCCGAGCTCCAGCTCCATGGGACGTGCGTACTCGAGGAACTCCGTCGTCAGCTTCGACAGGCCGTTCACTTCCTCGATGATGATGTTGAGAAACTCGACTATAGCGGCGTGATCCTCGTATTCCTTCCGCAGAAACTGCGCCGCCCCCTTTATTGAGCTCAGAGGGTTGCGCAGCTCATGCGCGATGCTGGCCGCCAGTTGCCCCACCGCTGCAAGCTCACCCATCCGCCGAAACTCGTCCTCCATCTTGATCTGTCTGGTGATGTCCTCAAAAATGATGACCAAGCCAAGCGGCTCTCCCGAGTTATTTGAGAGGACGGAGGCGCTGATGTTGAGGTACATCGGATCCTCGTCCAGCGGATGGTAGCACAGTTTGTAGCCCTGGTACACTCTCCCTGTGGATCGAACCTTCTCGACGATCTGTATTGTGGCAGCCTTGTCCGCGTCGGTGATCTTGATCCGGCTCGCGACGTCGCGGTAGTTCATTCCCACGACCTCTGCAGCGGGGAGCCTGACGATAGACTCCGCCGCGCGGTTCCAGGTGAGCACGACCCCGTCACTGTCAAGCGTCACGACGCCTGCAGCTATGCTGGACAGAATGTTCTCCGTGTAGCTCGTGAGGGCCGCAAGCGCCTCAAGCTCCTTATAGATCGCTGCGCTCTGAGACGCAATGATCGAGAGCACGCGGACGTCATCCTCCGAATACAGGTTGGGGCTGGCCCCATACACACAGAGCAGCCCGACCGCCTCGTCCTGCACCATCAGCGGGATAGACATAAGGGACCGCAGCGGACGGCCTTCCAGACTGCCAGGATCAAACCGGGGGTCGCAACCGATGTCCGGCGATACGACGGCCTTCCGCTCTCTCACGGTCCAGCTCATCACGCTGTTCCCAGTAAGCGGCTGCTCGGGCAGCTTGCCCGCCGAGCCGCTGCTCGACCTTGCGGCCGTTGGCACCATTACGCCCCGCTCGTGGTCAATCGCGTAGATCACCGACTCATCGCAGTCAACGAGCTCGGAGACGATGGCCAGGATCACGTCAAGCGCCTCCTCCAGGCTTGACGATGAGCTGATCCGACGGGAGAACTCGTAAAGTGCTGAGAGATCGAGCACCTGGCGGCGCATCCGCTGCTCGTAGCGGAGCGCGTTCTTCAGAACTACGGCTGCCTGCGATGCAACTATTGACAGCAGCTTCAGCTCCCCCGTCGCGAACTCCGGCCGCCCCCGCCGTAGGAGCACAAACGCGCCGACCGCAGCATCTTCCGCCAGGAGTGGAACCAAGAGAGCAGAGCCGCGCGGTCCGATGAGGTCCTTCAGCACATCCTGCGCCGACTGGCTGAACTCCACTGCCGTCTCGCGCGTCACCACAGCCGGCGAGTGCAGACCCCGGACAAACGCCACTGACGCTTCGCCGGCCAGAAGCTCCTGCAGGGACAGAGAGACATCCGGCGGAATGCCGGCGGCGGCCTGGAGGGCGACCGTAGCTCGTTTCTCGCCCAGCAGCAGGAGCGCGCAGCCGTCGCATGGCACGGCCTTTCGCACCACATCCGTCGAGATCTGTGCTATATTCTCAAGCCCATAAGCCGAGCTGATCGTCTTACTGTGCTCAAACAGAACGTTCAGCTCAGAGTACTTCTCCTCCATCGCTTCGTACAGCCGGGCGTTTTCGATCGCAATGCCAGCCTGGCTGACGAACGTTGAGAGCAGCTCCACCTCCGGTGGCTGCACGGGCCTACCTGTTACCAAATTGTCTGCTACGACCACGCCTATGCACTGGTCCCGCACGACGATCGGCGTCGCAAGGAATGCCGTTCCCTCACGGGTTTGCGGCGACTGACCCACCCCGCTGCTATCCCGCTCGAAGATGGGAATGCCCTCCTTCCCAGCAAGACCGACCACTCCCTGGCCCGGCTCCACTCGCTCCGGCAGCTCCCCGGGCGCGTAACCCCTCTGGATGCCGGCCACGAACTCCTTGGTCCTCGCATCAGATAGATACACACAGCAGCGGTCGAACCCCACGACGTGCACGATGTTGTCCGCTATCTGATTCAGGACGTAATCCAGGTGGAGCGTAGAGTTGATGGCACGGAGGAGGTCTGAGATCGTAGTCATCTCGGCTATTCGCTGGCTCAGGCTCGCATACAACTTCGCGTTCGAAATGGCAAGCGCAGCCTGACTCCCAAAAACGCAAAACAGCCTCAGGTCAGCGTCGGTGAACGGCGCAGCAGGAGAATGGCGCCGAATGTTCAGCACGCCCATCACCCGACCCATCTCGTCCTTGAGCGGCGCGCAGATGGACGACACGATCCCCTCCCGAGGCCGCACCGAGCCTGCCGCAAACCGGGGGTCCGCCTCGACATCCACAAGAAGCATCGCTTCGCCTGTCTCAGCGACCGTCCCGGCTATCCCCTCTCCGGGCGATATCCTCGTCCCCTGCACAATGTCGTGTGCAAGTCCCCAGCTTGCCTCGATGGTCAACTGGTTCGCCTCGAAGTCTCGAAGCACGAGCGAGCAAGCCTGAGCATCCATCACAGCAGCGGCCTTCTCCGTGATCAGGGGAAGGAGCCGTTCAATGTCGAGCTCGCCGATTGCCTGGCCGATCTCGTAGACCGCGGCGACTTCGGCCACTCGCTTGTCGGCTTGCTCCCTAGCCGCAGCAACCGATGCCGACAGCCGCTCGTTGGCCAAGATCAGGGAGAGATAACCGCAGATCACGTCAAGCAACCCGCGGTCCGCGGTCACGTCACCGATCAGCGCCGCCCGCAGGCCATCGCCATAGGCAATCGGAGCTACGAACACTCCGTCCTGGGAGCCCACGGAGTCGGAGGCGAGGCTAGCGGCACCTGCTTCGACGCAGCGTGCGGCGAGATCGGCCGATCCGTCCACCTGAGCCGTCCAGGATCGGACTCGACCTCCCTCGCCGTCCGCGGCCACGAGCGACAAGCACTTCGCCCCAACCGCCCTGCGTGCAACCTCCAGCACCCGTTCGAGGATTTCAGAGAAGGGCTTGCCGGAGCTGACGAGGGCCGCGATATCTCCAAGCGCTTCACGTCTCTCGGTCACACGTGCCATGTCGGGGAGCAACCTCTGCAGCAGGTTCTAGGGGCATTATACCACAAGCGGCCTCAACCGGCAAGGCCGACGTACACTCTTTGTGTCCATTCATGGTGCAATAGTGGACGTTTGGTTCCTATCTATGAACGTGCCGTTCCGCGCACCTTCCGGCTCAGACCACCGGGACGGCCGTCCCCATTCTATAGCTGTTCCACATGCCGCCCTGGTATTTATACGGAAAGATCATTTTCCGCAGGGGCAGGTTCGGGGCCGCCAGTTCTGGGCCTCACGCCAGCTCGCCGTCGAGCCGGTATTGGGCCTCGTACATTTGGCTGTAGGTGCCCTCGCGCTCAAGCAGGCTTTTGTGATCGCCGATCTCCACGATTCGGCCGCCCTCAAGCGTGACAATCAGGTCCGCGTGCTTCACGGTCGAGAGCCTGTGGGCAATAACGAACGTCGTCCGGCCCTGCATGAGCCGGTCCATCGCACGATGTATCAGATACTCGGACTCGGAGTCCACTGAGGAGGTAGCCTCGTCGAGGATGAGTATGCGGGGGTCGGCGAGGATCGCGCGCGCTATGGCGACGCGCTGCTTCTGACCTCCGGAGAGTTTGATTCCGCGCTCGCCGACCTCGGTGTTGTAGCCTTCAGGCATTTCGCGGATGAAGACGTCCGCATTGGCAGCCCTGGCGGCTTCCATCATCTCTTCCTCCGTCGCCTCCGGACGTCCGTACAGGATGTTCTGCCGGATAGTTCCGTTGAACAGGAATGTCTCCTGGAGCACGATGCCGATCTGGCTGCGGAGCGACCGCTGTTTGACCGTGCGCACATCTATTCCATCGATCAGCACCCGGCCCTGGTAAGGATCATAGAACCTGGGGATGAGGTTGACGATGCTTGTCTTGCCTGCGCCGCTCCTTCCGACGAGCGCGATGATCTGCCCAGGCTCAGCGTGGATGGTAATGTCAGAGAGCACCTCCTCGCCGCTCGCATAGCGGAAGCTGACGTCCTCGAACGTCACGGCTCCATTTATCGGCGGCATCTGGACGGCGTTCGGCGCATCCGCAAGGTCGGGCTCGGTGTCAAGCACCTCGAATATGCGATCAGCCGCCGCCAGCGCCCGCTGGATCGTGTCGTTGATCCGCGCAATGTTGGACACCGGCTGGTAGAACATCTGGATGTACGCGATGAACGTAATCAGAACGCCTAACGAGAGCCCTTGCTCGCCGAGGGCGATCCCGCGTCCTCCATATAGCCACACGGCTACCCCGCCGACGGCAACTATGAATTGGACGGTCTGGAAGAACCACGACCACATGCGCATCGCCCCTACCCGCATGTCGTAGACTTCTTCAGCTTCGCCCGCGAAACGCTGGTACTCGGTGTCCTCTGCCGCGAACGATTTGATGACTCGAATGCCGGATAGGTTGTCCTGCAGCTTCGCGTTCATCGCCGCAACGCGCTCTCGTGTCGCCCGGTAGATCCTGCGTACCTTTCGGCTGAACCTGTAGGTGATGAAACCAAGTATCGGCACCGGCAGAACGGTCACGACGGCAAGTTTCGGGCTCATATAGAACAGTATCGCCGTGATCCCTACGACCTTCAACGCGTCCGCGACGACTGTGTCAGCCGCGTGGGTCACGAACTCCTCAACGACCTCGCTGTCGTTGGTGACACGCGACATGATCTCGCCCGTCTGCCTGGTTTCGTAGAACGTGAGCGACATCTTCTGCAGGTGGCCGTATACCCGGCGGCGAAGGTCAAGGATGAACTTCTCGCCCAGCACGTGCATGATCAGGACTCGGGTGCGACCGAGCAGGGCGCTGGCCAGGAAGATGAATGCAAGAACAAGGCAGATCGCATAGAGCAGCCTGAGGCGCTCGTTCGGGGGAACTGGGTGGGTGTAGCCCAGGAGCCGCGCCACGAGGTTCACGCCGTGCTTCACCGGCTGCCGACCCAGCACATAGTCAACTATGAACCCGTAGAACTGCGGCGGGACCAGGTCGAGCAGGGTGATAGTGATGAGCGCAGACACACCCCCGGCCACTGCCCGCCAGTGAGGCCGCAGGAAATCGAGCAGTCTGGTGAATGTTCTGAGCCGATTCTGGTCTGCCATATTGCTTCCCAGTCTTATCTTATCACTGCCGGCCCGTCACGGCAAGCGCTTGGGTTTGCTGACGGGGCAGTCGTCCATTGTCGCAGACCGGGCGATGGCCGATCAGCTTGCACGCGCGAGTTCTCGCTCCCTGCTGACCGGCGCTGCGCGCGGCTGGCCGCTCTCAGGGTGTCGGCAGCGGGTCCGTATAACTGCACCGGGCTGCTCCGGAGGAGTTAAACGTGTAGCCGGCGAACTTGGGATAGACTCCGGGGCTTGTGCCTGTCCTGGGCCTCCCGTGGTACGATTTGACGTGGCCGTCCACGAACGCGAAGTTGGCGATGCCTTCGTGCCGCCACCAATCCACTTCCTCGCCGCCCATATCTCCCGTGTTGTCAGGATTGTGCCCGAGCGCATCGAATACCGCGTCCAGGTGCCACACTTTGGCCGAATCAAACCAGGGGTGCACCCGCTCGCCTAGAATCACTGTGTGCGCCGCCGATGGTATCTCGCTCAGGGTCTTGCTGTCCAGTATCCAGCCGCGCCACTCGCCACCGAGCTGCCCCGGATAACTGTACGATCGGGTGATAAGCCCGTTTTGATTGTACATCTTCGACCTGGAGTCGGAGGGGCACTTGATGATATCCATGCTCTGCATGTAGGGCTGAATCTGGCGGTCCCAGGTCTTATAGTATCCTTCGCTGTCTATTTGATCTAGCGTCCAGACGGGCAGCCGGTTCTCCCAGTCCGACGCATACCAGCGCATCGCTGTTGCGAGCTGCTTCATGTTCGACGCACACGTAGCCACTCTAGCCAGCCGCTTCGCCCTGACCATCAATGGGAACAAGATCGCCGCGAGAATGGCAATGATGGCAATGACAACGAGCAGTTCAATAAGTGTGAATCCCCGTCTCCGCATCGCTGGTTGCCCCCGCCCTGTACACGCTTGCCTGCCGCCGGCTTGAAAGACGAGTCCCGAGGCCCACCTGTTCGCCCCGGTCGTACATCTCACATGTAGCACGCTCGGCCAGACTTGTCAACGAGCGCGAATCCGCCGATGCCCTGGCTCGGGCGCTTGACGGGTCGAAAATCCGTGTGATACGATACATCTTCAGCGCTTGACGGCCCGGAGACTCCACCAGCCGTTGCTTCGGAGGGCCGCCCAAGCCGCCGATAATCTGCCATGAGCTGCGACCGCACGAGCGGCGCCGGGCAGCAGAGGTAATAGATGGGAAAGTCGCTCATCATAGTTGAATCGCCCGCGAAGACACGGACGCTGAAGAGCTTCCTCGGTTCCGATTTCCGAATCGAGGCCTCGATGGGTCACGTCCGAGACCTGCCGAAGCGGGAACTCGGAGTGGACGTGCAGGCCGGGTTCACGCCGACCTACGAGATAATACCCGAGCGGAGAGAAGTGCTGAAGCGGCTGAGAGAGGCCGCAAAGGAGGCCGATGACGTCTACCTTGCCTCGGACCCGGACCGGGAGGGCGAGGCGATAGCGTGGCATCTCCAGCAGGCGCTCGCGCTCAAGTCGGCCAAGCGCATAGAGTTCAACGAAATAACCCGCCAGGCCGTGACGCATGCGCTCGCGGCGCCCCGCGGCGTGGACGTAAACCGCGTCAACGCTCAGCAGGCACGCAGGGTGCTCGACCGGCTCGTCGGCTACAAGCTGAGCCCACTCCTTTGGCAGAAGGTCAAGAAGAACCTGTCGGCCGGCCGGGTTCAGTCGGTCGCCGTCAGGCTGATCTGCGACCGTGAGCGCGAGATTCAGGCCTTCGTGCCGGTAGAATATTGGTCTATCGTCGCAAAGCTGACCCCGCAGGACCGGACGGAGCCGTTCGAGGCGAAGCTTGCGCAAGTGGATGGCAGCAAGGCTGAGATAGCAACAGAAGCTGAGGCAAACGCTGTCCTCGCTGATCTCGAAGGCGCGCGCTACGTCGTAGCCAAGATCGCCGAGAAGGTGCAGAGGCGCAACCCGCCGCCCCCCTTCATCACCAGCACCCTGCAGCAGGAAGCCGCCCGCAAACTTGGGTTCTCCAACAAGCGCACGATGCTCGCCGCCCAGCAGCTCTACGAAGGCGTTGCCCTCGGTGACGCCGGTTCGCACGGCCTGATTACCTACATGCGCACGGACTCGACCCGCGTTGCAGCAGAGGCCCAAGCAGAGGCGCGCGACTACATCCAGAAGGCTTTTGGAACTGGTTATCTCCCGCCAACGCCCAGACAGGTTAAGACCAAAGGAGCGCAGGACGCCCATGAGGCAGTCCGTCCCAGCTCCGTTTTCCGCCACCCTGACGACGTGGCAAAGTTCCTCACTCACGACCAGGCCAGGCTCTACAAGCTGATATGGCAGAGATTCGTGGCAAGCCAGATGAACCAGGCCGTCTTCGACGTCGTCGCCGTGGACATCGCCGCGAAGCATTACACCTTCCGGGCGACCGGCTCGAAGGTCAAGTTTCCCGGGTTCATGGCCGTCTACACGGAGGGCAAGGACGACGCGGAGATTGCAGACGAGGAAAGACCGCCGCTTCCCAAGATGAAGGTCGCTGAGGAGCTCCGGCTGCTCGACCTGACCCCTGACCAACACTTCACCGAGCCGCCTCCCCGCTACACCGAGGCAACGCTCGTCAAGGCTCTCGAAGAAAAGGGAATCGGTAGACCCAGTACCTATGCTACCATCATCTCCACGATTCAAGACCGCCGCTACGTCGTGCTCGAACAAAAGAAGTTTAAGCCGACCGATCTTGGCTGCGCCGTCACCGACTTCCTGGTGGAGCGTTTTCCGACGATCCTCGATGTGAAGTTTACGGCGTCCATCGAAACACAGCTCGACACGGTAGAGGACGGGAAGCTGGAGTGGCACACGCTCCTGCGAGATTTCTACGGCCCGTTCGAGAAGGCGCTCGACCAGGCCCAGTGGGGCCCCGAAGGAGCCGAAAGAACCTGCCCGAACTGCGGGCGCAAGATGGTCGTCAGACAGGGGCGCTACGGCGAGTTCCTCGGCTGCTCCGGCTACCCGGAGTGCAAGACTATCATCAACGCACCGAAGGAGAGGATCATTGTCTCCGAGCCGAGAGAATCGGATCAGGTGTGCCCGAACTGCGGGCTCAAGATGCTGATCAGAGAGGGCCGCACAGGCGAGTTCCTCGGCTGCTCAGGGTTCCCCAAGTGCAAGACGACCTTGCCCATCGAGAAGAAGGTGGGTGTCAAGTGTCCGGCCTGCGGGCAGGGCGAGATAATCCAGAAGATGTCGAAGAAAAGGAAGATCTTCTACGGCTGCAACAGGTATCCGGACTGCGGGTTTGTGAGCTGGGGCAAGCCGATAGACCGGCGCTGCCCGAAATGCAGCTCCATCCTGGTCGAGCGACGCTGGAAAGGACGGCTCCTCGGCTACAAGTGCGCATCTGCCGAGTGCAACTACGATGAGCGCGTGTCACATCGCCGCCCACGCGCAGACACCGGCGAGGCCGAACAGGGAGAGCCCGAGGCGCTAGCTTCGTAGCCCTCCGGAATGTGTGCTAGAATGGGAGGCGGCCCAGTGCGAGATCCCGGGCCGCCTTTACCACACTTTGCAGGATATTGGAGCGCAACGGGATGAGGACCACGAAGAAGAACGATGCGCTGCTTGGACCGGCAGCGACTTATCAACACGACCACCCGCCCGTGAGAAATGTCAACGTCGAGTACCAGGCGAAACTGACGTTCGGCCAGCACGTGGCGGACAAAGCAACGACAACGGTGGGTAGTTGGCCGTTCATGATCGTGCAGAGCGCGGTTCTCGCCGCGTGGCTGGTCTTCAACGTCTACCTTGCCGCGATGGCAAAGCTCCACCCCGGTTACCTGCGCGCATGGGACCCTTACCCGTTCATCCTCCTCAACCTCGTGCTCAGTTTCCAGGCCGCATATACGGGACCTGTGGTAATGATGAGCCAGAACCGTCAGGCGGCCAAGGACCGCCTCGTGGCAGACCACGACTTCGAAGTCAACAAGAAGGCGGAGCAGGAGGTCGAGGTCGTATTGAGCCAGCTTGTTCATCAGAGCCGCTTGATGTTGGACGCCCTCGGCCGATTGGAGGCGCTGCAGAACGAGCCGGCGACGAAGGAGGTGGCGCAGAGGACGGACGAGATTCTTCAGCGCATCACGACCCTTACGGAGAGAATTGGGAACTCAGCCTGATTGGAGAGCGAGACTTAGTCCCACGGAGCTGCTCAGGATAGCCCATGGAAGTCGGAGGGCAACGGCAGGGAGAGTGCGTGACCGCCTTGGCGTGGAATGACATCGCGCGGCCGGCGCCGAGCTCCGGCGGGAGGCCCAACCGGTGAGCCGGGCCGCCATAATCGGCGGCGGGCTCGCAGGCTGCGAGGCGGCGTGGCAGGCCGCCGAGCGCGGCGCCGACGTCCTCCTCTACGAGATGCGCCCGAAGGCTATGACGCCGGCGCACCGATCTGACCGCCTTGCCGAGCTTGTCTGCAGCAATTCGCTGAAGTCCGAGTCTCTATCGTCTGCCCACGGGCTGCTGAAGGAGGAGATGCGCCGTCTGGGGTCGCTTATTATTTCTTGCGCCGAGCAGGCTCGTGTTCCCGCCGGCCAGGCGCTGGCGGTTGACCGCGATCTGTTTGCAGCCGTAGTGACCGAGCGCATCGAAACCCACGCCCGAATCGAGGTGCGTCGGGAGGAAGTGGACGAAATCCCAGCCAGCCGCCCGCTTGTGATCGCCACCGGGCCGCTGACCTCGGACGCCCTCGCCGCCGACGTCTCGCGCCTGACCGGGGCTGCGCACCTGTACTTCTACGACGCCATCGCGCCTTCGGTCGAGGCGGGTTCAATTGAGCTTGACCTCTGCTTTTTGGCCTCCCGCTACGATAAGGGCGCCGGTTACATCAACTGCCCGCTGACTCGCGATGAGTACCTCGCCTTTCGAGAAGCCCTGCTCTCGGCCCAGAAGGCGCCGCTGCACGAGTTCGAGCGCGACGCTCGGTTTTTCGAAGGCTGCCTGCCCGTAGAGGAGCTTGCCGCACGCGGGCCGCGAACCCTCGCTTTCGGTCCGATGAAGCCGGTCGGACTTCTCGACCCTCACACCGGCCGCCGGCCCTTTGCTGTCGTCCAGCTCCGGCAGGAGAACCTGGAGGGAACTATCTACGGCCTGGTTGGCTTTCAGACCCGCCTCGCGTGGCCCGAGCAGAAGCGCGTGTTCTCGATGATTCCGGGGCTCGCCCGCGCGCGATTCCTCCGCTTCGGCCAGGTCCACCGCAACACCTATCTCGACTCGCCCCGCCTGCTCCACCCAACCCTCCAGCTCCGGTCCGATCCTGGTCTTTTCTTCGCCGGCCAGCTCACAGGGGTCGAGGGCTATGCGGAATCGGCTGCGGCTGGCCTGGTTGCCGGTATCAATGCCGCGCGGATTGCACGGGGAGAAGAAGCGATCTCGCTTCCCAAGGAGACGATGATCGGCGCGCTGCTCGACTACGTTGCGAACGCTTCCGCCCTGCCGTTCCAGCCGATGAACGCCAACTTCGGCCTACTTCCGCCGCTCGCCCCGCCGGAGCGCAGGGATGTCCTGAAGAGGGAAAAGCTGGCCGAGCGCGCCCTGGCCGCCCTGGAAACGCTCCGCATCTGAGACGGCGTTGACGGGAAGGGCAAGAGGTGCTAGTCGCTCGGCCCCGAAGCCTGCTCCGCCGATTCAACAATCAACAATCAGCAATCAGCAATTCCGGCCAACGTGCAGTCTCGGCTCTGCAGTCGGCTTCGTCACATGTCCGTTCCGTTGATTATGAGCCTGAATCTGCAGCCGAAGAAGTCAGCGGCGCGCCGGCACATGACCATCCTGGTGAGGAATATCTCGAAGTACTCCATCACGCCCGCGGCCTGTGAGTCGGTCTCCAGTTCCAGGTTGATCGTCTTAGCCTGCGTATCCACGCGGAGGCAGGAGTGCTGAACGCCATGGTTTAC
>Ga0315289_10012325_pt1 | contig 12052 bp, 6 predicted proteins | sample YL17G11_40_MG_FD_203452 | JGI IMG/M metagenome (GOLD analysis project Ga0315289, IMG submission 203452) | Sediment microbial communities from Yellowstone Lake, YNP, Wyoming, USA - YL17G11_40 | ecosystem: Environmental > Aquatic > Freshwater > Lake > Sediment | place: USA: Wyoming | collected...
GCGTGCGGGGAGTACGGGGCGGCGTTGGAGTGGTACGAGAAGAGCGTGGTGCTGTGTGAGGCGCTGGGCGACCGGGCGGGGCTGGCGACGACGTACAACAACATCGCCATTGTCCACTACGCACGCGGGGATTATGGTGCGGCGCTGGAGTGGTACGGGAAGGCGCGGGTCATCCAGGAGGAGTTGGGCGACCGGGCGGGGCTGGCGGTGACGTACAACAACATCGGCCAGGTTCACTATGCGTGCGGGGAGTACGGGGCGGCGCTGGAGTGGTACGAGAAGAGCGTGGCGCTCAAAGAGGAGTTGGGCGACCGGGCGGGGCTGGCGGCGACGTACAACAACATCGGTGAGATACGCCGCGCGCGCGGGGAGTACGGTGCGGCGCTGGCGTGGTACGAGAAGAGCGTGGCGCTCAAGGAGGAACTGGGTGACCGGGTGGGGCTGGCGACGACGCTCCACAACATGGGGCTGGTTGCCATAGCCCAGGGCAACTTCGGCCAGGCACTGGACCGCTTCATTCGCAGCCGGGACGTCTACGCCGCGATTGACCTGCAGAAGGACGTGGCAGAGGAGGAGGAGATGATCGCCGAAGTCCGGCAGCAGATGGCAGGCCCAACAGCGGATTGAACAACGGATTGAGAAAGGAACGGATAGATGCTCACGTTTCACGTTTCACGTTTTCACCTTGTCCCCTTGTCTCCTTGTCTCCCCTTCCTTCCCTTCCCTCCCTTCCCTCCGTCTCACAATTTGGTCTCTCGCCGTGTATATTAGGATAGAGCAATGACCGACGCCGACACGATTGCACGCGCAACGGACGGGGACGAAGCGGCCCAGCGGGCGCTGTACGAGGCGTACCACGCGGCCGCCTTCCGCCTGGCCTATCTGCTCCTGGGCGAGCCTGGCGACGCCGAGGAGGTGGTGCAGGACACCTTCGTCTACCTTTTCCGCAACCTGCACCGCTACGATTCTGCGCGCGGTTCCTTCTGGGCCTGGCTGCGCGTCGTGCTCGTCAGTCGCTGCCGCAACAAGCGCCGCCGCCGGCAACTGTCGCTCGTCCCGCTCGAGGTGCTCGACACGGACGATGAGGTGCTGACCGACCCGGCCCCGGCCGGCGACCCGGCCGGCGCGGTAGAACTCGGCGGCGCACGCCGGGCGGTGTGGAAGGCGCTGCAGCAGGTGAGCCCCGGCGCGCGGGAGGCGCTCACCTTGCGCTACTACGAGGGGCTGTCGTACGCCGAGATCGCGGCGGCGCTGGGCTGCTCACCCGAGGCGGCGCGGGCGCGCGTGAGTCACGGCAAGGCTCAACTGCGGCAGTTGCTTACGGAGAGGGAAGGGATAGAGGAGAAATTCTCACTGGAACTTGTGGGAACTCGTGGGAACTCGTAGGAACTGGGCATCGGAGTCCCCAACTTGTTGGGGGTTGGCGCGGCGGGCCCGAACAAGTTCGGGAGTCCGGAGTGCTCCCCGAGGGCAGGGTCGGAGTCCCCAACTTGTTGGGGGCAATGCGGTGAACAATTGGGACGCAGATGCACGCAGATTTTCGCAGATCAAAAGGAAAAAATCCGTGTTCATCCGTGTTCATCCGTGTCCCATAAAGAGGTGCGGCATGAGTGAGAAGCATTTGGGGGAGATGGAGTTGGAACGAGCCGGCGAGGGGGTCGGCGGCGAGGGGATAGAGGAGCACCTGCATGGGTGTGCGCGCTGCCGCTCCACCGTCGCGGATTACCGCTGGTTGGGCGGGGAGATCGGGGCGGCGCTGGCGGAAGCGGCGGAGGCGGTGCGCGTGCCGCGGCCAAAGTGGGGGGCCGTGCGGGGACGGATGGTCGCCATGCGGCGGCGGCAGGTCGTTGGTTGGCGGGCCTCGGCGGCTGCCAGCGCTGCGTTGCTCATCGGGCTGATGCTCTCGGCCTCGCCTGTGCTGGGTACAGCCGCTGCGGCGTGGACATTGCCCCCCCAGGCAATGGGCGCGCGTGCGCCGGTCACGGCCGTCGCTTCCGGCACATCCGTATCCTCCGCGGTGACGCCGACGCCGGTTGCCTCGTTGGGCGAGGTCACGCCGCCGCCGACGCCAGCGCTGGTGCTCCCACCCACGCCGCCGGAGTCTGAGACGCTGTAGTGCTGGAATTCTTATGAACGAAGTGAGCCAAGTCCTGCTTGCCTTCCGCTGGTACCTGGCCGTCCAGGTGTTCGGACTGGCTGCGCTGCCGCTCTGCACGCGCCTCTTCCGCCACCTGCCCGACCGCGGCTACGGCGTCTCCAAGCCATTAGGGCTGCTCCTGGCCGGCTGGGCCTTCTGGCTCCTCACGACCTTCGGCTGGACGCACAATACGGCAGGCGGCATCCTGGTCGCGGTGGTGCTTCTAGCCGTGGCCGGCCTGCTGCTCACGCATTACGCATCACGCATTACGAATTACGAATTACGAATTACGAATTACGAATTACGCACGGTTCTGATCACCGAGGTGGTGTTCTTGCTAACCTTCGCTGGCTGGTGCGTGGTAAGAGCATATATGCCACGGATTGAGACGGCGGGCGGCGAGAAGTGGATGGAGATTGCGTTCCTGCGCGCCATCCTGCGCTCCGAGACGTTCCCGCCGCACGATCCGTGGCTGTCGGGCTTTGCCATTTCGTACTACTACTTCGGCTACGTCATCGTGGCGATGCTCACGCGGCTGGCGGCCGTTCCGCCCTCCATCGCGTTCAACCTGGGGATTGCTACGCTCTTCGCACTTACCTGCACGGGGGCGTTCTGCCTCGTTTACAATCTCATTGCGGTGGAGAGGAGGGAGGGAAGGGAAGGAGGGGAAGGAAGGGAAGGAAGGGAGGGGAAGGAAGGAAGGAAGGGGTGGAATTGGGGGGCGGTGGCGGGCGGATTGCTGGGGCCTTTGTTGGTAGCCGGGATGGGAAATTTGGAGGGGCTGCTGGAGGTGTTGCACGCCCGCGGCATCGGGCCGGCTTCGTGGTGGGCCTGGCTGGACATCCACCAGATTGACGTGCCGCCGGTGCCCTTGGCGCAGGGCAGTTGGGTGCCCACGCGCTTCTTCTGGTGGTGGCAGGCCTCGCGCGTGCTGCAGGACTATACGCCCTGGGGGGCCGAGCAGCACGTGATCGACGAGTTCCCCGCTTTCAGTTTCATCCTGGGCGACATGCATCCCCACGTCCTGGCAGTCCCGTTCGTCATCCTCGCGCTGGCGTTGGCGCTCAATCTGTACCTGCGAATGGCGAATGGCGAATGGCGGATCAGCAAATCAGCAAGTCAGCAAATCAGCAAGTCAGCAGATCAGCAAGTCAGCAAATGGTGGGGTGCGATTCGCGGTTTGCGATTTGCGGATTTGCAGATTTGCAGATTTGCAGATTTGTTGCCATTTGCGCCGTGGGAACTGCTCGTCTACGCCCTGTGCCTGGGCGGGTTGGGCTTCCTCAACACGTGGGACTTCCCCATCTACCTCTTCATCGTCGTCGCCGCCTACGCCCTGGCCCTCTTACGCAACACGCAACACGCACCACGCACCACGCAACACGTTTCACGTTTCACGTTTCACGTTTTACGTTTCGGCCTCCTCTTCCTCGCCCTCCTTCTCCCCGGCATCCTTTTGTACCTGCCGTTCTGGCTCGGCTTCCAGTCGCAAGCCGGGGGGATCCTGCTCAACCTGTTCAACGCCGCGCGGCTGCCGCAGTTCCTGGTGATGTTCGGGCCGCTCGTCTTCATCGCGGTCGCCTTCGTCGCGGGCCAGGCGCGGCAGAGTGGCGTGCGGGCGCGCCAGGTGGTCGGGTGGACGGTGACCGTGGCGTTGGGCGTCCTCGGTGTGGTCGCGTTCGTCGTGGTGCTCGCCGTGCTGCTGGTGCGGCTGGGCGCAATCCCGGCGCAAGGAGCGGCGGCGTACGTGGCGGCCTGGCTGCGCGGCGAGCCGCTCCCCGGATTCGAGGGCGTGGTAGATGCACAGGCACGTATTTCGCGTAGCCTCCTCATGCGCCTGCTCAATCCATGGACAGCGGTGGGGCTCATTGCGCTCCTCGTCACAATTGTGCTGACGCTGAGGCAAATCGCAAATAGCAAATCGCAAATCGGCAAATCGGCAAATCAGCAAATCGCGAATGGCGAATGGCGAATGACGAATGGCGAATCTCCAACCTCCAACCTCCAACCTCCAACTTCCAATCTCCTGCCTCCTGCCTCCTGCCTCCTGCATCCTGCATCCTGCTTCGCTTTACTCCTGTTCGCCACCGGTGCGCTGCTCACGCTCAGCGTTGAGGGTGTATACCTGCGTGACAATTTCGGCACGCGCATGAATACGGTCTTCAAATTCTATTTCCAGGCCTGGGTGATGTGGGGCGTGGCGGCGGCCTACGCGCTGGCGACGTTCTTGCGCCGGGGCAGGGTGGGGGCCGTCGTCGTCGCCGTGCTCCTGGTGGCGGCCGGGCTGATCTACCCGGCGTTGGCGATCACGGAACGCGCCCGCGAGTCCGGCGGCCCGCCCACGCTCGACGGCGCTGCCTACCTGGCCAAGACGCAGCCGGACGACTATGCGGCGGCCGCCTGGCTCAACGAGCACGTGCCCGGCGCGCCGGTGATCCTGGAGGCGCCAGGCGACCGCTTCAGTGCCTACGTCTACGAGGGGCGCGTCTCCGCCCACACGGGGCTGCCCACGCTCCTGGGCTGGGCCGGGCACGAGCACCAGTGGCGCGGGAATTACGACGAGCAGGCCCGCCGCGAGCCGGACATCGAGACGCTGTACACCAGCACGGAGCGAGACGTGGTCATGGCGTTGCTGGACAAGTACAACATTTCTTACGTCTACGTTGGACCGGTCGAGCGGGCGCGTTATCCCGCCAGCGGCCTGGCCAAGTTCGCGGGGCTGATGCGGGCGGTGTATCAGACGTCGGCAGTCACGATCTATGCTGTAAATGAACAATGAAGCAATGAACAATGAACAAATCAGCAAATCGGCAAATCAGCAAATCAAGCAAATCGCAGATTGCAATGGTGGATGATTAATGATGAATGACCAATCAACAGCGACCAACGATAAACGGACAAATGATCAATCTCCATCCTCCATTCTCCATTCTTCATCCTCCATTCTCCATCCTCCATCCTCCAACTCCCAACTGACCATCGAGGTGGGGTTGTGGGTGCTCGTGGGGGCGCTGGCGCTGACGTTGCGGCTGGCGAGTCTCGCTGCGGCGCCGCTCAATGCACAGGAGGCGCACGAGGCGAACCTGGCCTGGCGGGCGGCGACCGGGCAAGGGGTACAGGGGGCCGGCTACAGCCCGCTGCTCCTGGCGGCCAACGCGCTGGTGTTTGCCTTGTGCGGGGCGAGCGACACGCTTGCTCGCTTCTGGCCGGCTATCCTCGGTGGGGCATTGGCGCTTGCGCCCGCCTGGCTCCGAAAGCATATAGGGCGTGCGGGCGCATTGGCGGCGGGAGTGTACCTGGCGCTCTCTCCGACTGTGCTCGTTGCGTCGCGCCAACTGGACGGCGCGGTCGTGGCTGCGGTGGGTGTGCTGGCGGCGCTGGGTGGACTGCTCCGCTTCTTCGAGACGGACAGACGTCGCTGGCTGATGCTCGTGGCTGGCGGGGTGGCGCTGGCCGTGACGGGCAGTCCGTTGGCCTATGGGCTGCTCGTGACCGGAGGGCTGGCCTGGCTGCTCCTGGCCTGGGTCTGGCCTGACGAGGGGATGCACCAGGCGCTGGAGCGGTTGCGCCCGCATCTGGGCTACCTGCTGGCGGCCTTCCTGTTCAGCGGAGCGGGTCTGGCGACCGGGCTGGGCTGGAACCCGGGCGGATTGGGAGCTGCGGGCGACCTGCTTGCGGCGTGGGCTGCGCGTTTCAGCCCGGCGCAGAACCCCGGCGCATCGCCGCTGGCGCTCCTGGCCGTCTACGAGCCGGTGGCCTTGCTGTGTGGCCTGGGGGGGCTGGCGTGGGCCATCCGGCGCGGCCATCGCCTGGGCATATTTCTGGGGTTGTGGGCTGGCCTGGGCGGGCTGTTGCTGGCGCTCATGCCGGGCCGGGCGGTGCTGGACGTGCTGGGAGTGCTTCTCCCGCTGGCGCTGCTGGCCGGCGTGGCGCTGGCAGCGCTGGTGCAGAATTTGCAGGAACAGGAAGGATGGCTCAGCGAGGGGCTGTACGCGCTCGTGGTGGCGGTCCTGTGGGTGCACCTGGTCCTGATGCTGGCGCACTATGCCAATTTCGGCAGCCCCGCCGACCTGGCGCTGGCGCTGTTGACCGTGGCCTTGCAGATACTGCTGGCGCTGATGTTCGCGTTGGCGCTCAGGGTGGAGGTCGCGCTGCGCGCCGTCACTTTGGGCACAATCGCGATGCTTCTGATCAGCACACTCGCGGCTGCGTGGGGCAGCGCATACGTGCGCCCGGCTGATCCACGGGAACTCCTGGCGCACGAACCGGCCGCTGTCGAAGTGCGCGACCTGGTGCAGACGTTGCGCGGCCTGTCGTGGCGCAGGACGAACGTGCCGACGGCGCTGTCGTTCACGTACGAGGCCGCGCCCGACTCGCTGCTGGCCTGGTACCTGCGCGATTTCAGCGCCGCGCGCCGGGTCGAAAACCTGGACCTGGAGGAGGAGATGGCGCCGGTGGTGGTGACCGAACGGCGCGAACTGGCGGTAGATTTGCCGGAGGGCGTGGATTACGCGGGGCAGGACTTTGCACTGGGCCGGAGGTGGGACGTGCGCGAGGCTGGCTGCACGTGGGGCTGGCCACCGCAGTGCGTCGCGGCCGTCCGGTGGTTGTTCTACCGGAACACGGTCACGCCGCCGGTGGTGGATCAGTGGGCGGTGGTATGGGTGCGGCGGGGGGAGGAGTAGGAGTTCGTGGGAACTCATAGGAACTCGTAGGAACTGATAACGTCTTCGCATAGTCATTATGGTAGGATGGTAGGATTTTGGTTCTTGTTTGCTCTGAGGGAGGTCTAGGCTATGCGAAGAGAAAGAGGCGCGATCAGAAGACCGGCCGCTGGACTGTGGTCCAGCGGAAGCAGTAAGCGGAAGCGGCAAGAGCAGCGGAGGGGTCTAGATAATCACAGGGTTCGGCGGCAGCCCACGCAGAAGCAGTAAGCGGAAGCGGCGGGGGCAGCAGGGGGGAGAGGGGGCGGTCGGAGACTGGCCCCAGCGTGAGGATAGGCAACACGTAACACGCAACACGTAACACGTTTCACGCAACACGGAGTAACCATCATGAAGCAGACATTCCTGGACAAACCTGTGAGCAGCCTGATTGCCAGGCTGGATTGGGAAAAGACGCTGTACGTCATCCTCATCGTTCTGGCACTCGCCACGCGGCTGTGGAGGGTGGGCGACCGCGTGATGAGCCACGACGAGTGCATCCATACCAAGTACTCGTGGAACCTGTACGCCGGCTACGGCTTCCAGCACAATCCGTTGATGCACGGGCCTTCGCTGTTCCACGTCACGGCACTCTCCTACTTCCTCTTCGACGACAACGACTTTACCGCCCGGGTGCCGGTCGCGTTGATCGGGGTGGCGCTCGTGGCCTTTCCCTATCTGCTGCGCCGGTGGCTGGGCCGTGCGGGGGCGCTCGTGACTTCGTTCTTCTTGCTGATCTCCCCCTCCATCGCCTACTATTCCCGCTACATCCGCCACGACGTCCCGCTCGCTTGCTTATCGCTCGTCGTCGTTCTGGCCATCTTCCTCTACCTTTACGACGCCCGCGAACGCTGGCTCTATCTGCTGGCGGCCGGCGTGTCGCTGATGTTCGCTACCTTCGAGGCCACGTTCATCTACCTGGCCATCTTCGGCCTCTTCCTGGTCGGCCTGTTCATAATCCAGGCCTCGGGACGCCGGTGGACTTATGAAAACCTGAAGCCGGTGTTCCTGATCGCGCTGGCAGCCGCGGTGATTGGGGGGTTCATCATGGGGTTGGGCCTGCTGATGCAGGAGGCCGAAAAACCGGTGTTGACCTGGTGGACCATCGCCGGAGGCATACTGGCCGCGCTGGCGCTGGTAATAGTGCTGGCTATCCTGCTCATCGGCACGTGGCGTGACCTGCGCGAGTACCGCACGTTCGACCTGCTCATCGTCCTGGGTACGCTGTGCCTGCCGTTCCTCTCACCGCTCCCGATCAAACTCGCCGGGCTGGACCCGCTGAACTATGGTCCACCGGCCATCTACTACTCGGGTGCGATCACCGGCACGCTGCTCTTGCTCTCGGCGGCCATCGGCCTGCTGTGGAACTGGCGGCGGTGGAGTATCGCGGCCGCGGTCCACTATGCCATCTTCCTCGTATTTTTTACCACCTTCTTTACCAACGGCACCGGCATCGCCAGCGGGTTCGTTGGCTCGTTGGGCTACTGGATGGTCCAACAGGGCGTCGAACGGGGTGGACAACCATGGTACTATTACATGATCACGGTGCCCCTATACGAGTATATGCCGCTCCTGCTGGCACTCATCGTCCCCGTCTACCTGGTTGTCCGTGGCGGCAAATCGCAGTTCGATCATCCGTCCATTCGTCCATTCGTAGATTCGCAGATTCGCAGATTCTCCACTCTCCACTCTCCATTCATCCCGTTCCTCCTGTGGTGGGCAAGCGTAGCCTGGCTCGCCTACTCTTACGCAGGCGAGAAGATGCCCTGGCTCACCGTCCACCTGGCGCTGCCGATGATCCTGCTCTCTGGCTGGCTGGTCGGACGGCTGATCGAGGAAACTGACTGGCAGCAGGTATGGCAGAAGCGGGCCTGGCTGCTGGCGCTGGTCGCGCCGCCATTCGTCGCGGCGCTGGTGGTGTCCGTCAGCGCAGTGCTGGCCGGGCCGTTCCGAGGCTACGAACTGGCACAGTTGGACACAACCGGCCGCCTCCTGGGCGCCTTGCTGGGCGTGCTGGCCTTTGGCGCAGGGCTGGGCTACCTGGTGCGGCGCAGCGGCTGGCGCGTGGCCGTGCGCGTCCTGTTGCTCGTGGCGCTGCTCGTGCCGGTACTCCTCACCATCCACACTGCCTGGCAGTTCTGCTACGTCAACGCCGACTATCCGACCGAGTTCCTGGTCTACGCCCACTCCGGCCCCGGCATCAAGGAGGCCATGCGGCAAATCGAGGAACTCTCGCGCCGGACGGCCGGTGGCCCGAACCTGATCAAGATCGCCTACGGTTCCGACGCCTCGACCCAGTTCTACTGGTACCTGCGCGATTACCCCAACGCGGTCTTCTACGGCGAGCAGCCCTCGCGGGAACAGATGGACGCTCCGGTCGTCATCGCCGGGCGGGACCAGTGGGACGTGGTGGCCCCCTACATGGGCAACAACTACCTGATGAGCACCTACACCTTCCTGTGGTGGCCGATGGAGGACTACCGCAACCTGACGTGGGCTACTCTCCAGCGGGCCATCACCGCTCCCCAGGCCCGCGCCGCGCTGCTGGATATATGGTACGGCCGCGACTACCGCCGCTACGACAAACTGACGGGCACGCAACACACGCTCGACGAGTGGCCGTTGCGCAGCGACTTCCGCCTCTACATCCGCCGCGACGTGGCAGCCCAGATGTGGGAGTTGAGCACGAGCGAGCCGATGGAGATCGGCCCAACCGACCCGTATGCCGATGGCTGGCAGGAACTGGCCGCGCGGCAGGTGTTCGGGAGTCCGGGTGCGGCCGCGGGCCAACTCCAGGGGCCGCGCGGCATCAAGGTGGGTCCCGACGGGTTTATCTACGTCGCCGATTCCGACAACCACCGCATCCAGAAATTCACCGCCGCTGGCCAGTTCGTCGCGGCCTGGGGCCAGCACTCGACGTTCGACACCGAGGTGGGCGAGGCCCAGGGCTTCAACCAGCCGTGGGACGTGGCGGTCGCGCCGGATGGCACGCTCTACGTCGCCGATACCTGGAACCATCGCATCCAGAAATTGGACGCCGGCGGCAACCTGATCGCCAGTTGGGGCTTGTTCGGCCAGTACGGGCCTGGTGACGCGGGCGGGGAAGGCGCTTTCTACGGCCCGCGGGGCGTCGCCGTGGCCGACAGCGGGCGCATCTACGTGAGCGACACGGGCAACAAGCGCATCCAGGTCTTCGAGCCCGATGGGCGGTTCGCGTTCCAGTGGGGCGGGGGCGGCGTGCTGGCGGGATACATGGACGAGCCGGTGGGCATTGCGGTGGGGCCAGATGTGGGGCAGACTTTCCAGTCTGCCGACGTGGGGCAGACTTTCCAGTCTGCCGAGGGCGCGATCTACGTCGCCGACACGTGGAACCGGCGCGTGCAGGTCTTTGACCAGAACGGCGCCTTCCTGCGCCAGTGGTCCATCGCCGGATGGGACACCGGGCTACCCGACGAAAAGCCCTACCTGGCCGTGGACGCGGACGGGTACGTCTACGTCACGGACCCGGGCCACTACCGCGTGCTGGTGTTCGATAGCCAGGGCAACTATGTGCTCTCCTTCGGCGAGTATGGCTTCGACGAGCGCTCCTTCGCGCTGCCTGCCGGGATCGCCGTGGGGCAGGACGGCTCCGTCTACGTGACCGATGTGCCAGGGGGACGGGTGCTCGTTTTTGGCCCTCTCGGTCTGGGACAGACTGGCGACTAGAGCTTAGAGTTTGCGATTTGCTGATTTGCGGATTTGCTGATTTGCCAGGTGAGCAATGGCCCGCTCCGCTGCCGTGTGCGCGTCGGGCAGCGGCAGGAACTCGCCCGAGACGTAGCCGGTGTAGCCAACGTCCTCGAGGACGGCCAGTACGTGCGCAAAGTCCACGTGGCCGGCGCCGGGATACCAGCGATTGGAGTCGGCGACGTGAAAGTGGAACAGCCACTTGCCGGCCGCCCGGATCGCGCCCGCCAGGTCCCGCTCCTCAATGTTCATGTGGAACGTGTCCAGCAGCAGGCCCAGGTTGTCCGCCCCGACCCGCTCGATCAGTGCCAGCCCATCGGCGACAGTGTGGATCAGCCCGGTCTCGTAGCGGTTCAGCGGCTCCAGGCAGAAGCGCACGCCACGCGCTGCGGCCGCCTCGGTGCACCGGCGGAGTGCTTCCACCAGCCACTCCATCGCCTGCGTGTGGTCCACGCCCGGCTGCACCACGCCCCGCAGGAGGCCAATGATGACCTGCGCGCCCACCTGGGCGGCGAAGGGGATGTGCTGCCCTGCTCGCTCGACTGCCGCCCGCCGCACGTCGGGGTCAGGATCGGTGAACGAGAGATGCTCCTCGCCCCACGCCTGGCCGGTGCCGATGGCCGGCACAGCCAACTTGTAGCGCTCGAGCAGCGCCAGCAAGGGGCCACAGTCCATCAGGGCCGGGTCACGGATGGCCAGTTCGACACCGTCGTACCCCAATGCAGCGATGCGGGACAGGTTGTGCTCGAAATCGCCCCGGAAGGCAACCGCCTCAAAGCGCGTCGGCTGCGCCGACAGAACGATGCTAAACCTCATCGCCCCCTCCGAGTTCTTTGTATCCGTTTCTGTCCTGTAATCCGTGCCCTGCGTGTTCTTTGTATCCGTTTCTGTCCTGTAATCCGTGTCCTGCGTGTTCTTTGTATCCGTTTCTGTCCTGTAATCCGTGTCCTGCGTGTTCTTTGTATCCGTTTCTGTCCTGTAATCCGTGTTCTACGCGACGGCTTTAGAGCTCGTCACCTTGTCCGATCTTCGGCAGCCCATATACGGGCTTCCAGCCGGGGCTGAGCGGCTCGCGCAGGTAAGGCTCCATGTCTGCCGCACTGCGCAGCGTCACCTCTTCCACCGGCGGCACCCTGCCAGCGGGGAACGCCTCCAGGATCTGGTCGTTGAGCAACGTCAGGTAGCGCAGGATGGCCGCGACGGGGCGCCTGGCCTTGTCGGCGGTGGCGTGCGTGGACTTGCCGACGACGCCCTCGGGGGTGGCTGCGATCTCGATGGCAAAGTGACCCTCGCCCTCCGACCAGCGGCTGGGCCGCCCGAAGGGGTCCACCGACTTGTCAAAGTGGCCGTCGGGCAGGTAATTCTTGCCCTCGGTGTCCACCGCATAGTCCATGTGGACCATTTCGGGGAAGAGGAGCAGGCCCAGCGAGGTCTCCGACTCGTCGGCGTGGACAAAGTTGGTGTCCCACTTGCCGCCGCGCTCCGT
>Ga0315289_10012326_pt1 | contig 12052 bp, 10 predicted proteins | sample YL17G11_40_MG_FD_203452 | JGI IMG/M metagenome (GOLD analysis project Ga0315289, IMG submission 203452) | Sediment microbial communities from Yellowstone Lake, YNP, Wyoming, USA - YL17G11_40 | ecosystem: Environmental > Aquatic > Freshwater > Lake > Sediment | place: USA: Wyoming | collected...
GGAGCGCTGCCAATGCCAGGGCGTTGATGACCGTCGCTGCCGGCATGCCAAGCCGGCTCAGCCCCCGTATCATCCACACCTCTGCGATGTTGCGGGCCGTGGAGCCGCTCTGCACCGTGCCCACCTCATACAGCACGAACAGCGGCAGTATGACCAGTATGCTCAGGCTGAGTTGGCGGGATTCCTGGAAATAAGAGAGATGCTCGCCGCCCTCTGGCCGCGCCTCGCCCGCTGCCTCTTTGTTGCGTTTCTTCATGCGCTCATCCTACATCCAGGAACCCAGAGCGAACAGAACGATCCCGAGCGGCACGCAGTACGCTCCGAACCAGTGCAGTTTTCCCTTCTGAACCACCTTGAGCAGTAGAATCAGGCAGATGGACCCGACGATGGCGGCGGTCGCGGTTCCGCAGCCGAGCGCCACCGCCTCTCCCTGCGCGAGCGTCTGACGCGCGGCGCCTGCATTCAGCATCTTCGCCGCCTCGAGTGCTGCGGCTCCGCTCAACGCCGGCACAGCAAGCAGGAATGAGAACCTGGCGGCGAGTTTTCGGTCGATGCCCAGGAAACAGGCGCTCACAATGGTCGTGCCGGACCGGCTGATTCCAGGCAGAAGCGCCGCCGCCTGCGCCAGCCCGATGAAGAAGCCTTTCAACGGGCCGACGGTCACCTCTTTCCCCTGCGGTGCGAACCGGCTGACCAGGAGAAGGATCCCCGTGACAACCAGCAGAACGCCGGTCACCTGTACGCTCTCGAACGCCTTTTCTATTGCATCATAGAAGCCCAGGCCGGCCACCGCGGCTGGAATGGAGCCGACCACAATCGCCAATGCAATGCGGAAGGTCGGCGCTTCCGAGTCTATCGCGTCGCGCCGTCCCAGCAGAAGCAGCCGCATACCCCTCAAGGTGTCCCTGATCAGGTTCCACACCTCGCGGCGGAGGACGATCAGTATCGCCACCAGCGTGCCGAAATGCAGGCAGACGCCCAAGACCACCCCGGGAGTGCGCACGTGCAGGATATGCCCGGCGGCGACCAGGTGAGCCGAACTGCTGACGGGCAGGAATTCCGTTACCCCCTGTATGAGACCGAGCAGGACATATTCCGCCAGTTCACGCATGCCCGGTTACCCTATGGGCCGGCTCCCCCGAACGGCACACCTGTATGTAGAGGCAACGCGGGAGGCCAGAAGCAGTTCGATCGATCCTTGGGATCAGCGGACGGACGGGCGGTCGAGGTTCTATGTCTGCGACGGCTGTGCCTCGACCGGCTCGTGCGCCGGCTGCTGCGCCGGTTCCTCCGCGGGCGCTTCCCCCGGCACCTCTGCGGCCGCTTCCGCCGGCGTCTCGGCCGGCTTCTCCTCCGGTCCGGCGAGGAGCTTCAGCGCTTCTTGGAGTTCGCCGATTTCCGCATCAAGGCCCCTCTTGAGCGCGCCCTGCGTCGTCAGCCTTTCCAGGTCCTGGAAGAGGAAGGCCTCGTCATCGAACTGCTTGTCAATGTGCGTGCTAAGGCTCTTGATGCTCTCTTGCACGGTGCTGATGGTGCCTTGCTGTTCGTTGAGTTGCTCCCTGAGCTCCTGCATCTTCTGTCCGAGTTTCTCGGTCCCGGCCACGACACTGTCCCCCATCCGGTGCAGCGCGCTTCGCGATGCCTCCTCGGCCTTCTGGAGGCGCTCTTCGCTTGCTTCCAGTTGCTTCCGCAGGCTTAGCGCCGTCTCCAGGCTGCTGGCTTCCGCTGCCAGTTGGTCGGTGACGTCCTTGGTCTCCGCCTCGAGTTTATCGGACAACTGCCGCCCAACCGCCTCGATGTTCTGCTTCAGTTCAAGCGCTTTGTCCTGAAGCTGCCGATTGGTCTCCTGCAGAAGCTGCTTTTTCTCCTCAATCTGCTTTCGCCAGTCGGCCAGGCTCTGCTTGTAGTGATCGCTTGCCTGGTTGATTTTGTCCTGAGTAGCTTCCTGGGCCTTCAGGCCTATCAGTTTCTGCTTCTCTTCGCCCACTTCATTCCTGAGTATGTGGAGGACGTTACCGTTCAACTCCTTCCTGGCCATGAGTTCGGCATAGTCCTTCTTCTGCTGGAGGGCGGTGAAGAGATTCGGTTTGGCCTGCTCCCATTCCTGTGCCACGAGGGTGCCTGCGGCTGCGGCAGCCGCGTCTATTCTGCCCTTGATCTGTGAGATCTGCTCTTTCTGCTGCGCCAGCATCGCATCCGTGAGGACCTGCTTGTCCTGGCTGGCCTTTCGCTCCCCTTCCGAGCCCGTGGCCCATTCGCGAACCAGGAACAGTTTCGCGGCCTGTCGCGGCTCGTCGGGAGCGAGTTCATCGCCCCAGGGATAAGGCACGCCGCCCACGATCTCACTCGCTTTGCCCCACTCGCTCGCACTGGGCAGGCGCATCATCATCCACGTCGCGTAGCGCTGGGCTTCGGCCAGCGTGAGCCCCTCGACCGATGCGCCGAGGCTGATCTGTTCGGCGGCCAATCTCGGAGGCACGGGCTGTCCGGTCGTCCGCAGGAAGTCAAGGTACTCGCCCACGGTGACAGCTTTCATTGAGATGAAAACGGCCGGCCTCGTGCCGGGCACATTCGTCATGCCGCCCGGTGCAGCCACCCCGGACTCCGCTGAGGGTTCAGGTGGCTCGGTCTTCTTCTTGCAGGCCGTCGCAAACAGCACGGCCAGACACATTGACAGCACACATAGCCTTCGCACCATCCTGCCTTCCTCCTTACGCTGCCTGGTCGGTAGGGCCTCCCGATTACCGTCTCGATGCTCACATGATACGTAAAGCGTAAGGCCAATGTCCAGAGATTGTCTGCGGACGCGCAGTCTACGCTGTCGGTCGTTGATTGCCTGGCTCTGCGGCTTGCATCTGGACGTGTATTAGGGTGATTGGGCAAGGCGATCCTTGAGGGAACGCACCTGCTCTTTCAGTGCTGCCAGCGTTTCGTGCATCTCTGCGAGCCTGCTCTCCAGCGCCCAGATCCGGCGCGTTTTTCCCAGGGGCCTGGCGGGGTAGCCGCTAACGATCTCGCCGGCCTTGACGTTGCTCAGCACGCCCGAGCCCGCCGCAACGCGGGCGCCGTCTCCGAGCTCGAGGTGATCCGCAATGCCGACCCTCCCGCCAAGGATAACCCCTCGGCCGAGCGTGACACTCCCCCCAAGCAGCGCGCCTCCTGCCAGGACGCAGTCATCCCCTACGTGGCAGTTGTGCGCTATGTGACAGTGCTTGTCAATCTTAACGCGGTCGCCGATCACCGTGTCCTCAACCATTCCCCTGTCAATGGAGCTGAGCCCTCCTATCTCAACGCCGTCGCCTATCCGCACTGAGCCGATGTGAACCATCTTGATGCTGCGCCCGTCCCGCTGGATGAACCGGAACCCGTCGTCTCCGATCACGCAATTCGGATGCACAACGCAATCGGAGCCGATCACAGTCCCCTCACCGATCGTAACATTGGGGTGGATCACTGTCCGGGCGCCGATCCGCACGCCGCGCCCGACGTGGGCGAGTGGGTAGATCACAACCTCGTCCCCCAGGCAGGCGCCGTCCTCGACAATTGCCTGGCTGCCGACTGCTACCCGCTCTCCCAGCGTGGCGGAGCGGCTGATCTCGGCTGACCGGCTGAGGCCCGTCGGCCGCGCGAACTGCTCCGTGTGTATCGCTTCCAGCACGCGGCACACTGCCAGTTCCGGATCGGCGCAGATTATCTGCGCCCCGGCATAGCCTTCGACCGGCCAGCCGGTTATGAGCGCCCCTGCGTGGCTCCTGGCGGCGACAGCCAGCGATTTCTCCTTCGCGACGAAGGAAAGGTCGGCTTCCCCTGCCTGCTCCAGGGAGCGCACGCCGGTTATCAACACGTCCGCGGTTCCACGCAACTCTCCCTCGACAAGACCGGCTATCTGTTCCGAGGTCATCGCGGGCATTGACCCTTTCTCCATTGCTTGCTGATCCATGGACAGCCACGCAGGAAGCCGTCGTACGCCATGAGGCAAACGCTCTCCCACGCGACGCGGACCCTTGACTTGTCACGCCATGTGGCTTACATATTCTACTGGCAGGGCGGGACTGCGACAAACTGACGTGAGGAGCCCTGCGGGCGGCAAACGGTGTGCATGAACAGATCGTCAGATGAGGACTGGATGCGCAGGGCGCTCAGGCAGGCAGAGATGGGCCTGGAGAAGAACGAGGTGCCTGTGGGCTGCGTCATCGCGCACGAAGGCAGAATGGTGGCGGGGGCACACAACTTGAGGGAAACGCTCTCGGACCCCACAGCGCACGCGGAACTCATCGCCCTCACGCAGGCCGCCGAGGCGCTGGGGGACTGGAGGCTTGAGGGGACCACGGTCTACTGCACGCTTGAGCCCTGCTGCATGTGTGCAGGCGCACTCGTCAACGCACGCGTTGAGCGGCTCGTCTACGGGCTGGCGGATCAGAAGAGCGGCGCCTGCGGGTCAGTTCTGAATGTCCTTCAGATGCCTCAGCTCAACCACAGGGTGGAGGTGACGGGCGGCGTCCTGGCCGACGAGGTGCTGGAGCTGATGCAAAGGTTCTTCAAGCCGCAGCGCTCCAAGTGATGCGGTTCGCGTTTCGCTCAGCCCCCGATTCAAAGCCGCTGTCAGTCACACGCAGGCTGCTTCCCACGGCTTTCAGGGTGATGTTGGGCAAACCTCTTCCGGACCGTTGAAATGGGCGCCGCCGCAGCGATATGCTGAGGACCTGCGGCGCCGGATAGATTGTCTCTTTGGGCGGGCCTCCAAAGCGTTTTGACACCGCCATGCAAGAGCCCTCCTTGGACGGAACCGAGCTGCAACCAGCCCCACCGAGGCACAGGCCGCTGGTGCCGGTTCTGATTGGCTTTGCCACCGGGGTCGGTATTGACGGGACACTTCAGCCTCCGTTCTCCTTCTGGCTGGTGCTCGGCTGTACGGTGCTGATCCTGACCCTATGGGCGATTCGCAGGGGCCTTAAACCGTGGGGGCACTGGGTGATGGCCGTCGTCCTGCTCGTTCCCATCGGGGGGGCGTACCATTGCGCTCGGGTCAGGGATAAGACGTCCCGGCACTTGTCCAACCTTCTCACTGAGGATATCTGGCGCTGCTATGTCCGGGGCAAAATCACCAGTGAGCCGGAGCTGCACGTGTCAGCCTACGCCTTCCCGGACGAAGGGGACGAGCCGCCCCAGTTCTTCCTCTGTCACATGCAGGTTGAGTCCCTCTCCGCCGATGATCGCAACTGGTTCCGAACGGACGGAGGGTTGACGGTGTTCGTCGGAGCCGACAGGCCTGACCTCCTGCCCGGCGATGAGATTGAGTTCCTCGGCGCCATACGCAGGAACCGCGCGCCCAGCAATCCGGGGGAGCCGGACTTCCGGGCGATCTACGACCGACAAGGCTCAAACGGTACGGCGGCCCTCCTTGCGGGTGCGGCGTTTGAACTGCGGCATCGCCCGCCGTGGTACAGCTCGATCCGCGTGGCAGTGGGTAGGCTTCGCAGTTGTCTCAAGGACAAGCTGATATGGCATGCAGCGCGGCCGATACACCCGATCACCGGAGCGCTCATCTTCGGGGATCGCGGCCGGCTCGGGCCGCACCTGAGCGATCTGCTCTCGGAAGCAGGGGCGTTCCATTTCCTGGCCATCAGCGGCCTCCACGTCGGTATCTTCGCGGCCTTCGTCTGGGCCGTCCTGCGCTGGGTGCGCATGCCCGTCCGCCTGCGGCCGGTGATTCTGATAGGGCTGATCTGGCTCTACGCGCTTTTCACCGGGCTGCATGTCTCCGCTCTCCGGGCGGCCCTCATGCTGAGTTTGATCGCCGCCGCTCCGCTCGTTGAGCGCCGTTATGATTCCCTATCCGCGCTGGTCGGCGCCGCACTGATCATCCTTCTGATCTCGCCGCAGCAGCTCTTCACGGCCGGGTTCCAGTTCACCTTTCTGGCGGTCTGGGCAGTCATCTACCTTTACCAGGAACTCGCCCGCGTCCTGTGGCCGTGGGATGAACTGGTCGCGCGGGTGCAAGAACCCGCCGCGAAGCCCTTCTCAAGTGACTTCGTGTTCTACACACGGCGCTATCTGCTGCTTTCGGCGAGCGTGTGGCTTGCCGTGGCGCCCGTGACCGCCTACCATTTCCACAGTTTCTCATTCCTCACCCCGTTCATCAACCTCCTTCTGTGGCCGCTGGTGCTGCTGCTTATCCTCAGCTCGTTCCTTCTGACGCTGTCTGTTGTTCTGGCAGGGCTTTTGCAGGGCGTCCTGATGTGGGTCACGGACTTCTTCAGCCTCCACATCGAAGCCCTGCTCGACGTTGCCAGCCGGGTGCCGGGCTTTGTCCTCCACAGCGCGAATCATCCCATCTGGTGGGTTGCCACCTTCTACACTGTCCTGATCGTGTGGGTTCTACGCGCAAGGGTCAGGGCAGGGCGGGCCGCGTTCCTGGCAGGCGTACTGGTGCTCGGCGTCACGCACATCTTCACTGACGTCGGTGCGAGGAGATCCGATGCGCTCACCGTCGTAGTCGCGGACGTGGGACACGGGCAATGCGTCACGTTTAAGCTTCCCTCAGGTGCAGCCATGTTATATGATGCCGGCGCCGCTGCAGCGAGCCGGGTGGAAGGAGTGGCCGGGATTCTCCGGGAGGGCCGCGCCCGGCGCATTCAGAAGCTGCTGATCTCTCACAGGGATGCCGATCACTGCAACTTCGTGCCCGATCTGGCGCGCCGGTTCGGCATCGGTGAGGTCCTTATTCCGCCCAACACTCGGCCTGAGCTGCCGTTGCGCCTGGACGGCAGACTCGAAGCGCTCGGCTTGAGACGCAGACTCTGCACGGAGGACGCGAGGTTGACGGGGGAAGGGCTGGAGTGCGTTGTCATTCATCCGAACGACCGGTTCTTAGCTGAGCCGACCCTCAGCGAGAACGAGAAGTCGCTTGTGCTGATGTGTCGCTTCGGGCATTGTAAGATACTGTTGACGGGCGATATTCAGGAGCACAGCCTGCGGCGGCTCGCGGAGGATTACGGCGAAGCGCTCAGGGCCGACGTTTTGCTGCTCCCGCACCACGGCGAATTGGGGCCGGGCCTGCGCGAGTTCGTGGAACTGGTGCGGCCCCGAATCGCGCTGGCGAGTTGTGATCGTGAGCCGGGCCCCGTCCGCCAACTTCTGGACGGCATGGGCGTGCCCTTGTGGACTACTGCGGAGCACGGAGCCGTAGTAATGGAGGTCAGGACGGACGAAATCCTGGTGTCGGGCTTCCGATCAGGCCGCAGTGAGCGGTTTGGCCTCGCCGGCCACGGGCCTGATGATCCCTTCCCCGCCGCTGTCGGCGCGATGGGACGGTGAAGACGATGTTAACTCTCTGGAGAGTCGCACAGGATCGGCGCACGGTTTTCTGCGCGGTGCTGGTCGTGGTCCTGCTGATGTCAATGACCCTCGAAGGGGCGGACGACCTCTGGTGGCATCTCAAGGCCGGCGAGAACATCGTGCAGACAGGGAAGATTCCGCGCGAGGACGCGTTCTCATTCACTGCTCCGGGCAGGCCCTGGATCTATCACTCCTGGCTTGCAGGGATCATCCTCTACGGGGTTCACAGGTTCGCCGGGTTGGGCGGTCTGATCGTGCTCAGGGCCATCCTGATGGCTGCCAGCCTGATGATATCCTGGGTGGCAGCACGCAGGAGGGGAGTGGGACCGGGCCTGGCTTCCATGCTCGTGCTGGCCGCGTGCTTCCAGTTTCAGACGCTCGCCCTCACTCGTCCCTTTCTGTTCTCCTTCGTCCTGTTCAGCATTACGTACCTCCTGCTCCAGCAGACTCTTGAACGGCCCGCGCCGCCCGCAGCAGCATCGGGCTCGCGCTTCGGCGCCGAGAAGTGGTTCCTTTGGGGCGGGGGAGGGCGGCTCATCCTGCTTCCGTGCCTCGCCGTGTTGTGGGCCAACCTCCATGCGAGTTTCGTGGTCGCGCTGCTGGCGATCGGCGCCTTCGGCGCGGCAGAGATGGTTTCGGTGGCCGTGCAAGGAGGTGGCAGGCCGTATGTGCGCACGCTGCTGTCCGGGGAGAGCGGTGCCAGGTTCCGCGCCCTCCTGGCTGCCGGTGTGGTCAGCCTCGGCGCTGCCATGATCACCCCCTATGGTCCCGGCTCGCTGCTGTATCCCTTCAGGCTTCTCACGGAGGTGAAGCTCACCGCGCAGGTGCTGGAGTGGCAGGCGATGCCGCTCACCGCAAGCTTTGCGGTCTTCTGGGAGCTCATGTGCATCACGATCCTGGCGCTGGCGTATTCGGCCTACCTGTGCGGACGCGGTGCGGGGCTGCGGCGGAACGCGGGGCAGTTCTGTGCCGACGCTCTTCTGGTGGTGGGGTTCGGGCTGCTTGCGGCGCGTTCGATGCGGAATCTTGCCTGGCTGTTGCTGCTTGTGCCCCCCGTGCTCGGATACCACGTCGTGGCAGCGCGCCACGCTTTTCTGGGCGATAGGACAAGAGACGAAGCAGACCGGCGACAGGGGCGCATGTACGTGTTCGCGTCCTACACGCTCTGCGCGGTGCTCTTTCTGTACCGTGTGGGGGGGAGCGACTTCGGCCTCAGCGTCTCAGAGGAGCGGGTGCCGGTCCGCGCCTGCGACTACCTGGCGCGCGCTCATCTGGGTGACAGGTTCTTCAACGAGTACGCCTGGGGGGGCTATCTGATCTGGCGCTTCTGGCCGGAGCGGAGGGTTTTCATTGACGGGCGCTGCGACGTGTACGGCGATTCCGTGATGGGCGAGACACTCACGGTCCTGAGGGGACAGAAGGGCTGGGAGGCGATCCTAAGAAAGTACGCGGTGGATGGGCTCCTCATCCGATATCGCTCGCGTGACAGCAGGCATTTCTTCCGTTCAGGCGACTGGCACTGTGTCTACTGGGATGATATGGCCCTCGTGGCCGTCAGCGACGCGGCGCGACGGACCAACCCCCCGGAGGTGGAGTACTTCCCCCTGTCGAATCCGGCCGTCTTTGACGATAGCATCAAGGACTCGCCCCCTCAGCCGATACTGGAGGAGATAGATCGGGTTCTCGCCACCAACCCCTATTGCTGGACTGCCTGGACGTTCCGGGCTCAGTGCCTTCTGAGGATGGCGGAGGCAGACGAAGAGGGGAGGAAGGTGCTGCTACAGCAGGCTACGAGCGCTGCCCAGCAGGCGGTTCGGATCAACAGCAGGCGGCCCGAAACGCGCCGCGTCCTTCTCCAGTGCCGGGAAGCCACGCAGGCCCTGCGGCTGGGGGCCTCTCCTGAGCCCTGAAGACTCGCCTCAGTGGGTCGGCTATTCTCCGTAGACAGTGATGATCTTCCGCGAGTAGATGCCCATAACGCTGAAGTCTTCGCTGTCTATGTGGTGGATCTTCGTTATTCCTGCGGACGCGCACGCCGCGCTGATCGAAGCGTCGCCACGCGCGAGCAAGATGATACCCTCGACTTCGGCGGTGCCCACCTTGCTCTGACCTACGCTCGTATCGCCGACCGCGAAGGGGGTCTTTGAATTCATGATCGGCGCCCAGACCCCCGTCGTCATCGTCGTCGTGCAACCCAGTGCCACGGACAGCACACAGGCCAAAGCCAGAACGCACAGAATCCTATTCATTGGTTCTCACCCTTCGTGAGTCTATGGAAACAGTGAAACAAGAAGGGAGCCCGTGACGGCTCCCTTCTTGCGCAATGTCCACGACTATTCACCTGTAACGACAGTCTTCCACTCGGTGTAGACCCCGAGGATGGACATCATGTCGTGGTCAACGGTATAGACCTTGGTGATGCCGCCGTTCTTCATCGCGGTTTCAATGCTTGCATCACCGATTGCAACCAGGCCCACGATATTCTTGATCATCGCCTCGCCGCGCTTGGATCCTATCCCGTCGTTCACAACCTCGGTGCGCGGATGGGGATACTTTATCTCCGTATACAGCCACCCAGTCGTTGGCGTCCCGACGACGGTGTTCGGAGTAATCATGGCGCAGCCAACCAACCCCAGCATGACCAACACACATCCCAGTAAGATGACTGTTCTCATTCTTTGCCTCCCCCGCACTGAAAGAGTTGTCCGTCCACTTCTCACAGTCAGGAACACAGTTCGACACCCAAGCAGGTTCCATCAACAATTCGCGCATCCGAGCTTGCCTGCCGCATCACCTCCTTTCCTGAAGAGCTTGCCATTTGCAGCCTCTTGACAGTCAATGAAGCATGTTAAGCGCCGCAGTGATGCCTGTCAAATACCTTCCGTTCCGTTCTCGTTCTCGTAATCGTCCTTATCGACGGGTTCGCTACGATGGCCGCCGCATGGGTGCATTCGCCTGTGGCACGCTAAGGTACTTGTCCTGCCGCGATCAGTCCGTTCGCGGCCTCCGATTACGAGCACGAGAACGAGGACGATAACGATAACGTCAGTTGAGCAGCTTTCCCTGCTCCCATGCGTGCCTGACCTCGCCGGCGACAAAGAATGAGCCGGTGACGCACACGACCTCGTCCGGCCCGGCCTCACGCAGGGCCGTCCTGACGGCCTCGGGCGGGTCGGCGACGGCCCTGACGGCTCCGATCCCCGCCGCCCTGGCGGAGTCGGCTATCTCTGGGGCTGGGATGGCGCGGGGCGAATCGGCCTGGGTCGCGATGAGGCTCTGGCAGCGCGGCGCCATCAAGCCGAGCATCGCCTGATGGTTCTTGCCCGCCGAGCATCCAAACACGAATCGCAGCCCCCGCCCCGGGAAGTGTGTCTGAAGCGCAGCCATAAGCGCTGCCATGGACTCCACCGTGTGAGCAGCGTCCAGGACCAGCGCCGGGCGCCGCTGCAGCAGTTCCACCCGGGCCGGCCATTGGCACCCCGCGATGCCGCGCGCGACGTCGTCAGGCTCGACCTTAAGCTCGCCCCTTTCCCTCAGCACCTCCAGCGCGGCAATCGCCGTCGCGCAGTTCTCCACCTGATGCGCTCCCAGCAGGGGGGTGAAGAGGCCCGCGTATGTACGCTCGGGCGTGCGGATGCTGAACCGCCACCCGACCTGCGCCTCCGGATCGTCCACGGGCGCGCTCAGCGCCTCCATGCGGGCTACGCTCACTTCACGCCCCACCTCCCAGCGCGGGCAACCGAGCGAGTCGGCGCGCTCCCTGAGCACGCGCAGCGCGTCCGGATAGGGCTGCTTCGCCAGCACCACCGGCACGCCTTGCTTGATGATGCCCGCCTTCTCCCCGGCGATCTTGTCGAGCGTCTCGCCCAGCTTGTCCATGTGGTCGAACCCGATCGGGGATATGACACAGCACCGGGGCGTAAGAACATTAGTGGAATCGAGCCTGCCGCCCAGGCCGACCTCGACAACAGCCCAGTCCACCTTCTGCTCGTGGAAGTACTTGAAAGCCAGTGCCGTCGTCGTCTCGAAGTAGGTCGGGGCATCGTTCCTCGACGCGCGCCGCTTGCGGTCAATGTAGCCGCGCACGTCGGCCAGCTGGCGGCAAAACTCCGACTCGGCGATCGCCTGGCCGTCCACGATCATCCGCTCGCATACGCTCACAAGGTGCGGCGAGGTATGCAGTCCGGTCCGGTAGCCCGCCCCGCGAAGACATGCCTCCAGCAGCGCCGCCGTCGTGCCCTTGCCCTTAGTGCCGGCGATGTGAATGACGCGCAACCGCCGGTGAGGATCGCCCAACTCCGCAAGCAGCTCATCCATCCGCCGCAGGTCGAAGGTCTTATCCGTGTACTTCCAGGCTATGCGCTTCTCGTAGTCAATGGCGATCTCCAGGAACTCCACTGCCTGCTGGAATGAGGCGAACTGGAATGGGGGGTCTTTGCGGTCGGTCATAGTGGACTATTCTCTTGCCGCACATCATCTGCGGCGCGGAACGGACGGACAGCAAGCTGGACGCAGTAATAAAATGTCGCACAGGCCCCGCCGAAAGTCAAGCATGGGCCCCGGGAGGGGTCTTGGGATATGGCGAGGGCGAGGGACAAGAGGGGACCACGCCGTGGTCGCGTTGACGGATGCTTCGGGATTCGCGAACGGGGCTCAGGCAGCCTGTCTCTTCTCGCCGCGGCTCTCGCGCCTGCCCGAGTTCGACTTGCCGCCC
>Ga0315289_10012327_pt1 | contig 12051 bp, 16 predicted proteins | sample YL17G11_40_MG_FD_203452 | JGI IMG/M metagenome (GOLD analysis project Ga0315289, IMG submission 203452) | Sediment microbial communities from Yellowstone Lake, YNP, Wyoming, USA - YL17G11_40 | ecosystem: Environmental > Aquatic > Freshwater > Lake > Sediment | place: USA: Wyoming | collected...
GCTCTTCCGATCTTCCCGACCCTCTCATCCCATCATCTCTCAAAACAACCTGATCCCCTTTTCCCAGGTCCTCCCCGACTCTCTCCTGGACGCCCTCGTCCAGGCCTCCGAGGCCACCCACCGCGCCATCCAGGATGGGTGCGGCCGCACCCTGGTCGAACTCCTGCTCCCCGAGTTTTGGGACTCAAACTCGGGGGCCGTCTTTGCCGAGTCGGGCGACCAGCAGCGCTTCTGGAAGCTGACCCGCCGGTTTGCGGATGAGCTGGCGGCCTGCGCGGGCAACCCCCGCATCGTGGCCCTGTACCCGGACGCCGGCGTGGCAGCCATGCTGCGCAACCAGTGGCCGGACGCGGGCTTCGAGATCGCGGCCCTGGGCGATCCGCGCGCCCGGGCGGCCTACGCGCCCGGCGGGGACAGCGCGGCCGAGGTCGTCATCCTGGCCGCCCCCGACCCGCCCGCCCTGGCGGCCGCCTCCGCCGCTGCCGCCGCCACCGTCGCGGCCGGCATCCCGCTCGTCATGTTCAACCCGCGCCTGGTGTCGGGCGACGTGGGCATCGGCCTCAACGTGCGGCGCCTGCGGGAAGACTTTTTGGGGACCTTCACCGTCACCTACGCCCTCAGGCCCGTCGGCGACGCGGGCACCGTCTTCCGCCGGTACCCGGCGCCCTGGCAGGTGTTCGCGGCCGACCCGGCCAGCCCGGGGCGGTACCTGCTGGCCGCGGAGCAGGCGACCCCGCCGGCGGGGGAGGCGCTGGACCGCATCTTTGAGGACGCGGCGGGTGGTGGAGGGAGTGGGTCGGGTGGGGACGGTGGGGATGGGCGGGGTGGCGACGGCGGCGGCGGTGGCCAGGGCATCCTGTCGTCCATTGGCGGGACCATTCGGTCGCTGCAACGTTTTGCGCGGCAGTTGAGTCAGTGAGGAGGGGCGAGAGGAGGGGCTGGTGTGGGGAGGAAAGGGCATGTATCAGAAAACGTGTGCGTTTGTACGCAAACACATTCACACCATCCATTGCTGCTGCATGAATCGTCACGGCCACGGACAGTTTTGAGACGTATATGGAATCGAATAATTACCCCTCCATACACGCAGCCCCCCATGCGTCTCTCTGACGGGTGATCCCCCCTCCCGTCGTTCACGCGCGCGTGTAAAGGGCGTGCAAAGGAGCCTGGAGTGGCCACCACGCTGGCGCTCGCTCCCTAGGGTTGGGTCAACCACCACCTCCTCTCCGCCCACCCCATCACCCCGAACGCGCCGTCCGACACGCCCCACCCCAGGGCCGCGTAGCTCAGGAACCGGGTGGTGATGCTCACATCCCAGGGGCGGCCCCTCGCGTCTAGCGGGATGCGCAGGGCCGTCCACTTGCGGTCGGTCATTAAAGAGTGCAATGGCGGCTGCCACAGGCGGCGGAGGGCGAGCGGGACGGCCCGGTAGGCGAAAGGGACGCACGTTCTTGCGGTCGCTTTGGCGGCTACGTGAACAAGCGCTGCGGTACCAAAGCCGCACGCCAGGCGCAAGGCGACCGCCGCCGCGACCGCGCCCGCCCCGCGCGCGTGGGGCAGCGACGCCCACCCCCCGCTCACCAGGTGCTGCCCCCTGCTCCGCCACACCCCGCCCGCCACGCCCGTGCAGGCGCCCAGGAAAGTCGCGGAAGCTTCATAGGAGGGCGTGTGCACCAGTGGGCGTGGGTGGAGACGGAGGAGGAGGGCGGAGGTGAGGGCGTGCGTCGCGAGGACGGCCACGCCCGTTGTGCCGGGGGCGACCAGAAAAGCTTCGTGCGGTTCGTCAAAGGCCGTCCACGCCGAGAAGACGGCAACCCCGGCGGCCGCGCCGGCGAGCACGTCCACGGGTGTGTGCATACCCGCATACATGCGGGCGAGGGCGACGACCGCCGTCGCAAGGCCGGCCCCGCCGTACGCGAGCAGTGGGGCGGCCACCGGCGTGCGCGCGACCCACCCTCTCCCCACCGCCGTGTGCCCCAGCCCGTAATGCGCCGCGTACGCCGCCAGGACCAGCGTGTTCATGACGTGGGAGGATGGCAGGCCGTACTCCCGGGCGGACACGGCTTCCGCGGCCGCGCCGGCGGGGCCGGACGAGGCGGAGGTGATGACGGGGGAGGAGGCATGGAGGGCAGGGGCAGAGGCCGACCGCCGTGGCCGGCGGGGCGACGACCGCGCTGGGCGCCGCTCCCCACCCTCACAACTCCCAGCCACCAGCCCGAGAGGCCTCGGCGCGCACACCAGGTCTTTTAACGCGTTCCCCACGTACAGGGCCACCCCCAGCGCAAAGGAGAGCCGGGCCCCCAGCGCGGGCGACCCGCACCATTGCAGGGCAGGCAGGGCCGCCACGTAAAACGGGACGGACACCGTCGCGGACGCTGCCGAGAAGAGTGCCGTCAGCCCCGGCGTGCGGCGGGCTTGCAGCCAAGATACGACGGTCAGACCGGAACGGACGCGGCGGGTGACGGCGGGGCGGGCCAGGGCGCGGACGGACGCGTGGAGGGGGGGCAGGCAGAACAGGGCGACGAGGAGAGCGAGGGAAAAGGAGGAGGCCGCCGTAAAGTGCGGGTGGGTCAAGCCCAGAGGAGGTCTGGCTGTGGTGGCAGCCTCAGCAGTCATTGCGTGTCACGCGCCCGGTGGTCCCGGCGTCCAGCCCCTCCACGAAGGCGCCCCAGGCAGCGACCGGGTCGGCTGCCCCCCACACGCACCCGATGGCCGCCCCGCCCGCGCAGCCCAGCCCCCGCACGGCCCGGGCACTGTCCGGGGTAAGGCCTCCTAGGGCCACCACAGGCACGGCCGGCGGGTGGGCGGCGAAGGAGGCAGCGATGAGGGCCGGGCCGAGGTCCGGGCCGGGCGCGTGGCCGGCCTTGGAGACAGATGGCCAGACCGGTGACAGGAACGCGTAGGCCCAGGGAAAGGTCAGGTCTCCTCCTCCTCGCGGCACGTCCGCCAGGGAGTGCAGTGAGGCGGAGACGGTCTGGGTGCCGGGCGGGGGTGTGACGGGCCCGGCGGCGCGGAGGGTCTCCGTGTAGTGGGCGCCCTGAGGAGAGAGAGAGAGTTAGAGAATGGATGGGACATGAAATGAGGGTCGGGGTGCCCCCGCTTCTTCTCTCGACCCGCCACGCTCTCTCCCTATCGTCCTCCTCACCTTCAACCCAAGGCGAGAAACCAGGTCGTGATGGCTGTGCAGGACCACCAGCGCCCTGACAGCCGGATCCAGGCCGCTGACGTACGCCGCAAGCCGGTCCCGGTCCCAGCCCGGCTTGCGCACGTGGATGGCCGTTGGCGGGCGCGCCTGCGTCGGCCTCGTCGGGTTCACGAGCGACGCGAGCGTGGCGGCCTCGCCCGGGTGAGAGGTGGGCGGGGTGATGAGGATGGCGAGCATGCACCAAATGTGCAAGCAGCAGGCGGAGCGTGGGCTGCACCGCACGCCGACTGCTTTTCCGTATTTTGCGTCATCTGCGAGAGAGAGCACTGCGAGAGAGAGCACTTCTTTCATTTTTGCCGTCTACTCGCCCAGAGCGGCCGTCCCAGCGCTCTCGGTCCTCCTCAGGCCCAGCCTTTGATGATGCTCTCTCTCCCCGCCGCCACGGCGTCCTGCGTCCGGACTGCCGCGCCCACCCCGGTGCCCGCTCGTTGCTCCCACGCTCTCGGCCGCCACTGCCGCCTCCCCGCCGCCGCCCCCGTTCGGTCCGCCCCGCCCGCCGCCTCGCCAGCGCCGTCCGGCCTGGATCCGGTCTCATCTGCCGAGGAGGAGGCCAACAACAAACGTTGGCAGGAGTCTGGGGGTGGCACGGTGAGTTGTGTGAAAGCAGGGGGGAGAGCAAGACCCCATTCGTTTCCTCCGCGCGCGCTACTCAACCTCATCTCTCCATTTCCTGCATGCATTTACATTCCCAGGGCTCCGCCGACCAGTGGCGGTGGACGCTCAACTGGGACGAGATCGACGCCAACATCGTTGTCGGCTCCTGCCCCCGGACTGCGTCCGACGTGGCCACCCTGGCCTCGCCCGCCGGACCCCGCCCCACCGCCATCCTGTGCCTCCAGTCGGACCTGTGCTGGGACGCTCTCTCCATTGATGGGGTCGGCGTCATCGCGGCCGCCCGGGCGGCCGGCATTCTGCACGCCCGGGTCGCGGTGCGCGATTTCGACCACGCCGACCAGGCCCTCATGCTGCCCGAGGCTGTGCGCCTGCTGGCCACGCTCGTCGCGGCGGGGCACCGCGTGTACGTGCACTGCACGGCCGGCATTAACCGGGCCACGCTCACCGTCGTCGGCTACTACACCTTCGTGGGCGGGGTGCCCCTGAATTCGGCACTGAAGAAGGTGCGGACGGCCCGGCCGCAGGCCCACCCGTACGTGGACTGCTGGCGGACGGTGCGGGGCCGGCTGTTGGAGGGGCGCGGGGAGGAGGTAGCGGGGAGGGCGCGCGCCATTTATCAGGCGAGGGAAATGGCCCGAGCATCCTCATCCTCCTCCGATTCCGACGGCGAGCCCTCCTCGTCTTCCACCCGCCCCTCCATCATTCCCTCCGCCGTCATATCTTGGGCGTCATACGATTCGGACGGTGGCGGCCAGGTGCACGACCAGTCCGCGGCGGACTGGGGCGCGGCCGAGACGGCCCTCATCCGGGAGGGGTTCGCCCGGTCCATCGAATGCAACCTGTCCCTGCTGGCGTCCTTGGCGGCGGTGGAGGCTGGCAACAGGAAGGCAGCCCTGGAGGCGGCCGTGTCCGCGGCGGCCAGAGAGGCCGGGCGGGTGGCGGCGGAAGAGGCGGCGCTCGCCCGGGCAGAAGTCAAGGCGGCCGCGAGCGCCGGCGGCCTGGCGGCCGAGCTGGAGGCCGCCCGGGCGGAGGTGGCGGCCTTGCGGGTGGCCATGCAGGACGTCCTGGCCGCGACGGAGGCGTGAAAAAGTGATGGGACGGAGAGAGAGAGAGAGAGAGACGAAGAGATGGTGCATGTTGCCTTTTTTTTTTCATTTCTTGTCACTCGTCGTCCACGCCTCCTTCCTCGCACTCAGCCCCCACCCCTCGTTTCACGAGCACGGGCACCACCTCCGCGTTCGTCGCCCGGTATAGGTCCCGGCCCACAGCTTCCAAGAGATACATGATGAAGCCGGAGTGGGAGACCACAAACAGGGCCGACCCGGCCGGGCCGTCGGCCGAGGTCTCTGCCCAGACTGCATCCAGGAACGTCCGTGCGCGCGCGCGCACGTGGGCGGGCGTCTCCCGCGACCGCACGCTCCACAGGCTGTCGTCATCGCTCATCAGGCCAAAGGAGGGCGGCAAACCGCAGGTTGTGTCATGCCCCTCCTCCACCACCAGGTCGCCCACGATCGGCCACCCGCCAAACGCGTGGGGCCCGAAAAGGGTTTCCAACCCAGCGTCCACGGTGCAGGGCCGCTGGTTTGGGTGCGGGGACAGGGCTTCGTCGCCGTCGGCGTCCACCTCCAAGGCGGCAGCCGGTGCAGCCTCCCGGAAGGTGACCGGGTGCCGCCCGTCGCACGTGTTCACGCCCCACCGCTCCCGCGCTAGCTCGCTGACGGCCAGCGCGCCCAGCGGCACAGCGCCCCCTCCCAGCGCGAGCAGGCTCGTGTTGAGGCACCGGCGCAGGGGGCTCGACACTGCGCGCGGCCGGGCCGACGCCGGGCCGAGCAGGTCTCTCACGCCTACCGGGCCCTTTTCAAGCGTTTCCCGCAGCTCAAAAGCTTGCGCGCCTCCCGCCTCCGTCAGGGGCGCGTCCCACAGCGGCACGTCCCGGTAGGAGCACTTGCGGCCCACCCCCAAATTCCAGGCCCTCGGCCCGACGCGGGCCTGGACGGTGTTGGAGGTGGCCTCCCCGTGGCGGATCAGAAGCAAGAGGCGGCAGGCCGACCCGCACCGCGCCAGGCGGGCGTGGACGGCGCCCCAGGGTACCAGCGCGCCAAAGGCCGGGTGCTGGCGGACGCCTGGGGCGAGGGTGGCGGGCTCTCCAGCCTCCTGGGCGAAGAGGCCGGGATAAGGGGAGGTGTAACAGTGGTGGGCGTTGTGGGGTTGTGGGAGTGAGGCGGCGCTGGTGAGCGCTGCCGCGGTCAGGGCCAGGGAGAGGAGGCAGGCGGCCAGGTGGGCCGCTGCCTGCTTCCTCTTCTTCATCATGTGCCTGATCATGATGAAAGAAGAGACGGGAGGGGTTGAGAGAGCGAGCGAATGCAAGTGACTAGGCCTCGCTACCACGGCCTGTTTCCCTCGCTTTTCTTGTTGCGCTCGTCCGGCAAGATGGGAGCTCTGCTGGGGCGCGCGTGTATGCGTGTGCGTGAATCTGGGGCGATCTGCCGTGGAAACAGGGCGGCAGGGCGGCGGGGCACACGCGTGCGAAAAGAGAGTGACCGAGCGGTCGCCAGGTCCTCTCGTCTCAACCCCCGCTCTCTTTTTTTCACTTCCGCCGTCGGTTTCCGGCTGTCGAAACCGCGACCTCACTCTCTCTTCCCCTCTCTTCTAGCCCGCCCGACCATCCCTGTCGCTCCCTCTCCTCCATGGGCGCACACCCCAACCAACCCTTTGTGGGCGGCGGCGACGGCCAGGTGAGGATTGGGAGACGAGCGTGGCATCTCTTTCCTCAATCTTCTCTGTCTAAACCCACACGCCCGACGCCCCGAACCTTGCCCCACCCTTTCTCAGGCCTTTGTCAACCCGCTCATCGCTGCTGGGACTCTCTCTGAAGACGCTGCTGGTGTTAAAGCGTCCGACATCGAAGCCGCCCACCCGCCCACGCCATCAACATCACCCCGCTCCTCTCACCACGCCCCCAGTGCCCACCTCGCCGCCCTGGTCGTCCTCGCCCACGCCGCTGCCTTCTGGGGACTTTTCCTGGGGGAACGTGGGCGTCAGGATGTGAGTTGTGTGGGTTGGAGAGAGAGAGTAGGTGAGGCACGCGGGCGCGCCCACGCGAATGTCTGCCCCGCCCGCGACGCGCTTTGAAAAAAAAAACACCCGCCGCTGCCTGCCAGGCCTGGCACAACGCTCACTCTTTCTCTCTCCTCCCACGCACACACCAGCCCACCGCCGCCGCCGCCGCCGCCCTGGCCTACGAAGCCGCCGCTGGTCTGACATTCCTCCTCCTGGCGGGGCTGTGGGTGTGGTCGCGGGTTGCCGTGAAAACAGGGGCTGCTTCTGCTCCCCAAGCGCTGTCCATCCCGGCCCTCGCCGCCCTGTTTGCCTTGCAGTGGGCCGCCTTCAGTTACCTATTCCTGTCCGCGTGCTGTGCGTAAAAAAGAAAAATGAGAGAGCGAGGGCGGAGGGCGTGCAAGACCGTAACCTTCCTGTGTCGTGAATACCCCCCGTTTTTTTTTTATCTTTCCATCCATCCATCCATTTTGTGTAAAATAATGATAACGTCCTTTTTCACACGCACGCGCCCCGCACACTCTCTCAATCTCGATCACACCCACTTCCCACGCCCACGCGTACCGCCTCTTCCACCCTTTCTCACGAACGGGTCGCTCCCCGCCGCCCGCAGCGCCCACACACCGATCGCCAGGGGCACTACCAGGTAAGGGAAGTAGAACGCGAGCAGCGTGCGGCGATTCGTCTCATCCTCAATGGCGGGCGAGGCCGCCAGTTCAGCCAGAATGGGGACGAGCGTGGTCGCGACAGACAAACCGTACGCGGCGGCGGGCTTGACGATGCGGGCGTCGCCCTTGGCAAAAGCAGCGACCGCGACGATGAAGAAGGGGAGTTGCAGCAAGAGTTCGGACCAGACCAAGGCCTTGAACCAGGGGGGGAGGGTGGCCATCTGGAGAAGGGGAAGGGAGACCGGGAGATCGTGAAGCGTGTCCGCGGAGAGAGAGAGTCCCGTCGGTGTGTGGCGCGTGGTGTAAAAGAAGAGAGCAAGGCTGAGGTTGAAGGTTGACGGGGATGAAAGGGGACGCGCACGCACACGCCCGCCCTTTCTTCTCACCAACGGGTCGCCATACGTGTCCAGATACCAGTCGAAGGCGGCCGTCGCCCAGGCCGGGTAGATCGAGCGCGGGAGGACTGGGATGATGGCGAGGGATGATGATGGGAGGGTGAGGTTGAGAGCAGGCGAGGGGTCGGTCCGCCGCTCAATTGCTCGAGGGAGCGCTCTGCTTTGCCTTGAAAGTAGCCTTGATCTGCCGGTCACTTCATCGAGAGTAACCAGAAGTCACTCACAAACACAACGGCATGCAGTGCGCAACAGGAGAGGGCATAAGGAGTCCGGCACACGGCCCCAACCTGCCCCACTCTCGCTCTCGCTCTCTCCCTTTCTTTCTCCTTCAACGCACCCGCCTGCGAGTCCACAAATAGGGTGACCGGGATGTGGGACAGGAAGAAAGCGATGGCGAGTAGGCTCATGGGGCGCCTGCTCAGGGGGAGGGGTGGCATGGTGGCGACAACGGTATTTTGATCCACACTACGGACGCGTGCGGCCTGGGTTGTTGTGTGTGACAACCAGTCAGCCGGGCCACACGCACGCTCGTTTTTCTCGGCTCCCCCGTCCCCCCGTGCCGCATCTACCCGACAGCTCACGCCCTGCCTGCCCTTATATTCCCGTACTAAGACTCTCTCTCCATCGAGCCCACCCTACCGCCGGAACCGTTCTATCCCCTTTTTTGCTCCCTGTCGAAGACCGCTTTTTTTCCGCGGTCTTTTTCTTCCTGCGCCGATTCCACGCTCCCGCTTGCTCACCATGGCCTTCCGCGCCCAGACCGGTGTCGCCCACCTCCGCGGTGCCGGCCAAAGCGTGCCCGGGGCTGGGACCCGGTTAGCTGCCCGCCCGGGCGCGGCCTCCTCCGCCCGGGCGGGCGCCCTGCCGACCTCGCTCGGGGCAGCGCCTGTCAGTCGGCCCGCCCGGCGTGGCCCGCCCCAGCCGGCCGCTTCCACCACGGAAGGCCTGGGTGCCCGCTTCGGCCGGGGCATGACCGTGCCCGGCCTGGAGAATCTGCGCGGCCTGGCGGAGGCCGCCATCGGCACGGAAACGGACGAGCTGGACATTGAGGTCCGGGACGTCAAGGTGAGCGGGATGGGAGGAGAGGACGAGCGAGAGAGCGGGGGCCCCGACGCGACCACCCGCGCTCGCCTTGCTGTTTCAACCCTCACTCAAATCATCCCTCCCATTTCTGCATTGCCCATGTCAGGCCGTTTCTTACGTCTCCCGTCGCCGCATGGACGCCGCCGACTTTGACCCGGACGAGTGCGACGAGGAAGGCCTGCCCCTGGTCTACAATGAGGAACGCATCGCCGCCTTCTGGTCGTCCCGCCTGGGAGAGCTGGCCGGGCGGTGGGCCTCCTTTGCCGCCATCTCCGCGCCCTGGCTGACCCGGCTGGTGACGTCCGTGGTGCGGGGCACCATGGAAAAAGATCGGGGCAGCCTGGCCCGGGACGCGGTGGACAACCTGGAGAAGCTGGGGCCGACGTGAGTTGGTTGATATGAGAGAGAGAGAGAGAGAGCGAGGCGGGGAGGCGCCCCCGCCTGTGGGTCGCGTGGTGGAGCGCTCCTTCTCCCGGCTGAAGCGAGATACGACTCTCGCATACGGCCCCGAAACTAATTTCCCGCCCCACAAGGTGGTATTCTGGAGGCTTGTGAACCAAGTCCGGGGGTCGGGGTGAGGATAGACGCCGGGGAGGGGGCGCAAAACGGGTTATGAGACGAACCAACCTGCGGGGGGATGGATGGATGGGTGGTTTCTACCCCACTTTTGCTCGCGCCTCGCTCACACCCCGCTGCTATTTCTCTCCCTCATGCTGCCAGTTATATCAAACTGGGCCAGATCCTGTCCATCCGCCCGGACGTGCTGCCCCCCGACGTCATGGTCGAACTGGCCCGCCTGCAAGACAAGATCAAACCTTTCTCGACCGAGGAAGCTCGGGCCATGATTGAGGCCGACCTGGGGGCGCCCGTGGACGAGATTTTCTCGGAATTTACGGTGGAGCCCATTGCGGCGGCGTCGCTGGCACAGGTAGGGATGGGTAAAGGGGTGTTAGACGGGGTGGCGAAAGGCTGAGACAGGAGACCCGACACCTTCTCTCCTGGCCCTCTCTCACCCCTCTCTGTTCATCAATCCAATCAGGTCTACCGGGCCCGCGTTCGGGCGACGGGCCAGGAGGTGGCGGTCAAGGTACAGCGGCCAGCGGCGCTGTCAACGATCAGCAAGGTGATTTGAGGAGTGCGGTGGGGATGTGGAGAGAAGAGACGGCGCGGGGTTGAGAGTGAGTGAGAGCGGCCCAACCGTGGCGCCAGTGTTTTTTTTTTGCCCACCTGCTCGCTTCGTTATCTGCGTCGCGGGCACCCTTGCATCCCACCCCTTAGTGCGCCTTCTCGCTCACGGCCCTCTTCTCCGCATTCATCACTAATCTGCGCAGGATCTGTACGTCTTGCGCCGCGGGGTGGGCGTGTACGAGCGCATCGTGCGCCGGTTCACTGCCCAGACGACGGACTACCAAATCCTCTTGTCCACGTTTGCGGAGGGCTTGTACACGGAGCTGGACTTCCGGAATGAGGCCCTCAACAACGTGCGCATGCAAGAGCTCATGTCGGGCGCGACTTTCGTGCATAGTGACGGCGTGGTCATCCCCCAGCCGCTGATTGAGCTGACATCTCGGTGAGTAAAAGAGTTTTTTTGGGGTGGTTGAAGGGGCGGGGCCGTGCGTTCCCCGCGTCTATTTTCTCCGCACTCCCGCGAAAAGGGTGCGGACATGTGAATGACGTAGGCCCCGCATGCGCACTTCGAACGACATGCGCCCTCACCATCTCGCACCCTTAAACTCCATTTTTTTTCACAGTCGCGTCCTGACCATGGAATGGATCGAAGGCGTCAAACTGACTACCCTGGCGCCCGAGGAGATTCAGGACCTAGTGAAAGTGGGACAAGAAGCTTTCCTCATTCAGTTGCTGGAGGTAAGTGCGGAGGTGGAGGGGTGGGCGCGGAGTTGGCGCGGCTTTTTGGGCAAACTCACACTTGACCGCACACCCTTATGTCCGCACTTGACCGCCTTCCGCCTCTTTTTTATCCGCGTCATTCCCACAGGTCGGCTTCTTCCATGGCGATCCTCACCCAGGTACGTTGGCGTGTAGAAATGCGCACGGAATAAGGACACGCGATGCACTATTTGAAAATGCGGAGGAGTGGAGGGAGGGTGGGTGTGCGTACATGTTTGCGTTGCTGCGACCCTTTCCTGGTCTTCTCCTTCGTCCGTGTTTGCTTCGCACGCTTTCTCAACTCGCGGAACAGCCCACCCCACCACTGCACTGACCCCTCACGGCCTCCCTATCTCATTTCTAGGCAATTTGTTGAAGGTCACCGAGGGCCCGAACGCCGGTAAGCTCTGCCTGCTCGACTTTGGCCTGGTCGCCGAGGTCCCGCCCGCCGATAGGGAGGCCATGGTGTCCGCCACCATCCATCTGGCCAACCGGGATTGGCCTGCGCTGATTGACGACTTCGTGGCGCTTGATTTCTTGCCGGCCAACTGTGACCGGGGCGTCATCATCCCCGTCATGGACCGTGTCCTGGGCCCTTATCTGCGGGGTGGGGGTGCAAAATCCTTCAACTTTCAGGTGAGTTGATGCATTGGCTGGAGAGTGGTGTGCAGACCGGGCGAAATCAGGACGCGGAGAGTGGCGCGGGGCGCGTTTAAAAGGGATGGGGTGCCTGGTTTGGCGAGCGGGGTGGTTGCTTTGCTGGTTTGCTTTCTCCGCCTGCGGTCGTGCGTGGTGCGCATTTCTGCTCCGCACTTGCTAGAGGGCTACCAAAGACTCCTGGGCCCTCACCGGCGATCGTGCGGCGAAAGACGCGCGCCTGGGTTTTGTCTTTTCAGGCGCTCACAAAAAAACTGACCCCCTCGAAAATCTGTCATTCAGGCCATCTCGCAAGACCTCCTCCGCACCACCCTGGAAATCCCGTTCTCCGTGCCGCCTTACATGTCCCTGCTGGCCCGCTCCATCGCCACGCTGGAAGGCATTGCGCTGCTGGGTGACCCCAACTACCAGATGGTGGCGCAGGTGAGGAGTGAGGAGAGAGAGAGGAGGGCGTGCTGCTTATTTTTTACACGGACACTGGAGT
>Ga0315289_10012328_pt1 | contig 12051 bp, 19 predicted proteins | sample YL17G11_40_MG_FD_203452 | JGI IMG/M metagenome (GOLD analysis project Ga0315289, IMG submission 203452) | Sediment microbial communities from Yellowstone Lake, YNP, Wyoming, USA - YL17G11_40 | ecosystem: Environmental > Aquatic > Freshwater > Lake > Sediment | place: USA: Wyoming | collected...
GCCGCGCGACTCTGTTAAGATAGCAGGAGTTAGCTTTGGAGCAGGGATAGTCCTGGTGGTCATTGCCTTCTTGCTGTACTGGTGGTGGGTGATGTATGGGCAGGCGTTAATTCAGGGGATAAGCTAGCTCGGGAGAAAGGAAGATAGCAGGCTATGAACCGCCCAATCCGTTGGTACGATTACATTACCATTAACATTTACTTGTTATCGGTATACTGGTAACTACCTCTTCCGGTAATTCGATATCGAAGTAGACCTTCACGCTCTTATCAGGATATAAATCGACCCGCTTGACAATCTTCTGAACCAGGTCTCTTTGTCCCTCGAATATGATCTCTGCCTCTTCCGGCGTTTGCGGCGGATTATTCAAGGCCTCCCAGCCTATTTGTGCGTTTTCTATGAATAAATCGGCCAGTTCCTTCATCCTCTTTGCATGACCGCCCACCAAAAGCCGCTTTTCGTTCATTTCGCGTCTGAATTCATCTTCACGATTGTCTAACTCGTTCAACTGCATTTGTAAATCGCCCTCGGTAATGAAGTCCTTGCGCGCCCATGTAATGACCTTCTGGCGCTCTAAAACAATATCCGCAAGCTGTCTTTCCAGTTTTTCGCATTCCTCGGTCGCGTCTATTTCCTCTAATTGTAATTGTCTTATTTTTTCATCGATAGCAGCATCCAAGAGGCCAGGCTTGCCGATCAATTCTGCCACTTTAGCCCATATCAAGTTATCGACTTTCCTGACTGTCCGATAGCCAGCGCAACCCTCCAACTGCATAGCAACCGCCTGAATATTGTTGCAAGCGTAAAAGGTACAGGTCCGGTTTTGTTTGACTGATAATCTGTTGCCATCGCCAGCGCAAAATATTAACCCTGCTGCCAATGCGTGAGCTTTCAATTTGCCGGCCGGATAATTCTTAAACCGCGCCAATCTGACTTTGACATGCCGCGCCGTTTCCAGGTCTATGATAGGCGGGATTTCGAGCTCATGGACATTATTATTCCACTTCCTAATCAATTTGCCGGTGTGGTAGCAATCTTTTCTGAGAATGGCATAAACAACACCCAATGACCAGGGGTATTTTTTGGGGACATCCCGTTGTTGTGCATTCTCGGATATCAGCCATGTCCTGATCTGATTGCGTGTCGCACCATTGCCGAACCATTGAAAAATCTGATTGACGATCCGGGCCTCAACTTCATTAACCTGGTAATGCCCATCGACCTTATCATAGCCGTAAAGAGGCCGCGAGTTCCAGTCTTTTTGACGCTCAAATCGGTTATTCACTCCCATCATAAAACGGTCATGCTTTGCGTCTAATTCCATGCGCGCCGCCCATGCCTTGACGGGAGCAATCTTCTTATCGAACATTTCTTTGACCAGTTCGATATCAATACCCGTTTCGTCCAGGCAATCTAACACGTCCAGCATAGGACGATAAGAGCGGTAAAGCCTGTCCTCACGCCAGCCGATAATGACATCGAACCTGCCAGATCGCGCATCGGCCAACATTCGCTTGAATTCTGGTCGATCCGCACGCGTACCGGATGGTTCAATCAACTTTCTACCGACGCGGTATTTAGCAATATCCCGGTAAACATCGATGACCTGATAGCCCTTATTCTGGCAATAATCACGCGAATCTTTCTCCTGGGCCTCCGGGGATACGCGCTCTGCCTGCATTTCGGAAGATACCCTGACATAAATTCCCGCTCGCTTGCTCATACTATTGCCTCCAGGGTTAACCCCAAATGGTCACACGGCGCATCGGTAAGGTTCTGGCTGACGCCTAAATAAACCTCGGTGGTCTTGATCGACGCATGGCCTAATGATAACTGAATCTGTTCGAGAGCTGCCCCGCCTTTGTGCGCCAGCTTTGCAAAAGTGCGCCTCAGGTCATGACACGCTATCTCGGGGAGATACCCCCGGAACATGTTATAAATCCCTTGCGCCGTCAGTGACTCGCCAGCCAGGATCCCACCCTTGCGTACCGCACGGAAGATAAAACCATTATCGATAAAAGCTGCCGTGGTCCAGGCGTCCAGGGCTGCCTTCGTCCAGGACGGCATAGGCACCGACCGCGTCTTGTTGCGCTTTCCTACCAGGTCGACGATCACCCAGCGCCCTTCTCTCTGCTGGAGATGTGCGCATGTTAATGACGCGGCCTCGGATCTGCGCAAACCCGACCCGATAAGCACGGCCAGGATCGCCCGATCCCGCAAACCTTTGAGGGTGGTAATATCCGGCGTGTTAATGAGCTGCTGGGCCTGCTCTTTGGTCAGCCAGTTACCCAGCTTCTTACCTTCACGCCTGACGCCTTTGACCCGCTGAATACCGCCAGCAATGGCCTGGTCTAGCTCGCCATTATCGGCTGCTTCCTGCGCCAGCTTGCGGATCGCGGTCAAACGCTGCGAGATATTGACCGCACCTATACCCGAGGCGAGCAACTCCGCTTTATAAGCCTGCACCGCTGCCCGGTTGAAGTCCATACCGCGAAACAAGCGCCAGGTGTCGAAGTCTGTAAGAGCCCGGTTGTAGGCGCGCTTCGTTTCGCCGCTGTCAACCGTGTTCAAAACTGCCTGATATATTTTGGTAAGGGTAATGGTCTCCATGTTAGTCTCCCATCTCAAACTGTTGGGGCCGGGCCGGGTCCAGCCCCATTTTCTTATTGTGACATCTTCAAGTATGCCACTAGCCGATCCATCCCATCTTCCGGGATCCTCGCTTGCTGAGCTAAAACGTCGTCGATTTCCGCCTGTAGAATAATGCCCAGCGCGTTGTCTTTCTCGGATGGGTCCAGCCCGATCGCGTCGCATACGTCGCCCAACAAAAGCCCAACATTACCGTTTATATCCGTCAAGCTATCGACGTTGCTAACATCTTGCCATTCACGGCGTAGATTAGCCAGGCCGTTGACCACCTGCTTGTTGAATATCCATCGAATAGTCATTTTCCTTCCTCCGGGGGCCTATGCACGCATCCCGGCGTTAATACAACAGCCCCGAATAATCCGGGGCTCATGGTAGAATTGGCCTTAGCCTACTACCGGTCACGTCCCGGTTTGTGGGTTAGGTCCTGGTAGGTGCGGAAACATCTGCCAGGACCGCTTTCTTAACCCTGCTTACTCTTTATCTTTTCCTCGTCCTCGTTCAAGAATTGCTCTACCTGGTCAAGTGATAGGTCAAACTTTTGACCGGCCTCTATTGAATTGAGACGGGCACTAATAATCATATAACCGCCGTAGTCGTCAATATTCGTCTTTTGTGCTCGACTCTTGTGTAAGAGTAACCCTTGGCGCCTTGCTTGTCGTCTCAAGCGATTCTCTCTAACTTTCTCGTCCATAAGACCTCCACTATTCCAGCAACTATACTACCGTTAGTTCTAAGTGTCAAGCGTTTGTAAGGTCATATTGTCCCAATACCCCAGATAAACCGCTCCTGGGCCGTCCTGTGGGCTGTTTTGACCATTCTGGAAGGGTTTTCTCCACACGGGCGCGGGGTGAACTCAAATCTGCCAATCGATTGGCAGATTTGAGTTGGACGTTATCCACAAGCGGGGGGAATCCGTCTACTATTATATCGAGGCTTAGCAGTTGCAATGCGTCCTCGACGGATTCCAATAAGAAAATAATCCCTTTCCAATTCTGCCTGAACAGAATTTCCGCCCTCGTAAACCGGCGACCGCGCCCTGAAGGGTTCTTCACCTCCGCTAAATAGGTAATGCCGCGATGAGCTATCAATAAATCCGGAATGCCTCCACCAAGTTGCGAAAGAATAGCAACAGATGCGCCTCCCTCGCGCAAAACTTTGACGATTGCATTTTGATTTTCATCGCTCCTGTGCATAATTAGCCCTGCGACCGCGTAACGCGCTGCAAACGCGATTGGCCACGTTCGATTGCCGCTAGTAAATCCGATAAAAGCTCCTGCGCCCTCTTATCGCTGATCATTTTGGTGAGCACCGGATCCAGCTCACTATTACCTGTCAGGACGCAATAGCTTTCCAGCGATGCACCGGCTTTTATTTCGCGCTTGAGATGATTAAATAAAACCAAAACTTCAGGCGCGGTCATGATAGCCAGGCACCGACGCTGAAATTTTTCCATCGCTTGCCGACCTTTACGGTCCAGCAACGTAAATTGCATGCGTGTCTTTTTTCCCATAAAAAACCTATTTACCGACCAGGGGTGAGGGGAGCGGGTGATCATGTAAACCTTTTTCCTCACCCCCGGCAGTTGGGCGGGTCGGTTAGGGGCCGACCCACCACTTGATTAGCGGCGGCTGGCTGCCAGTTCGCCTTGAGCAGACCCGGCAGACGCCGAAAATCCCTTATCAAGGCAACCAGGGGCGGTGAGGAGGAGGTGCTGAACAAAGCATCACAGAAAAGACACCTTTTATGGCACCGCCCCTGATTGTGCGCTGGGCCGGGCGCGCCTCACGCACTTCCCGGCTTCGCGGGTTGGAAAACGGTATCACCACTGATACCGGGATTCCCTAAACAACATCGCCTAACCGAATCAAATTCAGCTTGGCCTTGTTGTACGCAGGGCCGTCAACCTTTGCACGGCGCATCTCATCCTCAGTCAGCGCCTTCCATGCGATAAAAAATTCGCGCATTCTTCCGCATACGTCGATGACTCTATTTGCGGCCAAAAGGTCAGCGTCGATCCGCTTAAGTAGTTGCTGATTGTCGACCCGCGCCGTGCCCGTGCTGACCTCCAAATATGCCGCGGCGAATTTCTGCCTGGTTTGAAGTTCCTCTCGCCGTCTTGTCCACTGTTCGGTCAAGGCCGCTAGGCTTTCGAACGTGGTCGGACCGGCTAGAATACCTTTGGGTGTGGTCATGGCTGTTTCTCTCCTATCAGTCCGCCTAAAAGCTGGTTTTCATACGCAAAGCTGACGCCCTGCTTTTTGCGGTGCTCGATATCCGCGACAAGATTACGGACCTGTGTTTCCTGGCTCGCCGTGCCGCTAAGCTGATTGGAAAAATTGAACTCCGCATTCCCGACGGCTGCGCGCACCATATCCACGGCTACCTGCGCCGCAATCTTGAGGGAAGTCAGGTTGGCAATATCTTGCGCCGACATCGAGATATTCGGTTGCAGACCTGAAATACGGCTTAGCTCGGCCTGCCGCTGCTGTAACAGTGCTCGAAGCCGCGGGAGCTCCTGCTGCCAGTACGCCAGGTCTGACCTGGACTTGCCAAGGATGCTATTAGGGTGGACAGTGATTTCCATATCACCCTCCTCGCAGGAAGTCTGCCAGGACTTCCAGGTTGCTAACAGACACCGCCGGGCGGGGCTGTAATACTCCTAGCCCGGGTCCAGGGGTGCCGACAGGTATGCCAGGGTTAATCTCGGGAGCCTGGACTGCGCCTTGCCGCACCTGCTCACGAAATTGGGTGTCGATATCCGCCCAAACAGACGGCGGTTGTGGATCCGTAGTGGGTAGACGGATGGCGTTCATTCTCGCGGACCCTTTCCGTGGAAAATTGACCCCGCCAGCCCTGACATATCCTCGAGCGACCGCTGGGGCTTAATATCCACGACCGGCAGATTTGCGGGCGATTCCGGCTTGGACATGACTGGCACACCGATTACACCATCACGGGTTTTTGCGTCCTCTGTGATTTCATGGCGAGCGCGGGCGGGCCACACTGTGGGTGAGACAATCGACCCGCCGCTGGGCCTGCCGTCCTGCTGGCTGGGAGCGGGTGATACCGATTCACCTGTGAACGATGCCTCTGTCGATGGTTTTGCTAACTGCTTGAAGATCTCTCGTAAAATGTTCATTGTGTTTCTCCTTTGGGCCTGCTGGCCCGCTGAACTAATTTTTATCGGCTTTGTTGTGCCGTTACTTCACTACTTTTCAGCCCATGCGCCACGGTGTACTAAACGTCCCTGGCCCAGTGGTCCCACGCACCATTTGAAACACGGGATCATAACCCGGCTGCCGTGTGGGATCGTCGCTTGGTGCGTTCTCCGCAGCCAGGGCCCGAATCCACGCCTCAGCCGTTTGCTGACCAATAGCTTTACGCGCCGCCAATGCACCCGCCGCGAATGTATCGGGCAAGTGACCAGCACCATACAGGTCGTCGATCGATGCATACAGGTGCTCAGCTTTCATGACGTGTATAAGTGGCGCTTCGATCATGCCTTTTTCACAACACGTGATGTAATGAGCAAGTAAATCCGTTCGAGCCCTGCCAACCATCAGCACACCCTCAGCCATGACATCCAGGAACTCACCCGCAGCGTCTCCCACACCCGTTTGATCGAAGCACAATGGGCCTGGGTAACGCCTCACGCGCTCGCTAATCTTGCTCATCATGATGGACCAGGGCAAGCGGTTCAGCCTGAAAAAGCTGACCAAACGCATGGGCCGCACGTCAACCCGCAATGTGATAAGCACGGTCATGTCGCGCTTCCTTGCCAGGTCGCAGCCGTGTACGTAAATACCGTTCGGATCCGGGGGCTCCGCCTCTATGATCTGCCCGGGGGAACCCTCGAACTCTCCCAGCTCTCGCTTGAACATGGCCTCGACTGCTTCAGGTAATATGGCCCTGTTCTCATACGATGGTGTTTGAAGGTCGTACTCAACACTCCACATACCAGACGAAACAGTTAACTTCTTACGGTCCACATCCGACTGTGACAGCCAGCCAGCAGGCTTGAGCGTCTCTTTGTAGCACCACGCAAACACGGGCCAACTGCGCTCGCCAGCTCTCTTCAACACCTCTGCCATAGTCGAATTCGGGTATTGCCAGGTCGATGACAACACCACCTGCGCCGGGCACGTTTCAGAGCTCATAGGCTGACCCATCGCAGCATCCAGGATGTCCAGGGGCATTTCGTCAATTTCATCCATCCTCAACCGCTGTGGGTGCGGACCGCGTACGGATGTCTGTGAGGCTGCTAATGCCGTTATCTCAGCTTCATTGCGCAGCCGCACACGGCCTTCCGTCAACACATCAGCCCAGCCCCTCAAATCAGGGCGCTGTATGAATTTCTCGATATAGCGCCGTATGTGCTGGCTCTGTTGATAGGATCCGCCTAACACGCTAACATCAGCACCATACGCCACGCCCTCAGCTAACGCAAGAGCTGCAAGCAGCGTCGTTTTACCCCCAAAACCGCGGCTGGACCACCACACGCTTACGGGTGATCGTGCAAAGAAGCTGCTAGAGAACGCATCCCACGGCGAGCAATGGCCCTCGCACACACGCTTCTTGGGTATCTTCAGCCCTAAAATGTGGGTGACAAATGCGTCAAGTTCTTTTTCAGTCGTGATCGGCAGCGTTATCTTCACCGGGCACCTCGAATGAGTTCAGGTCTAGACTGTTCTTGTCGTCGTTGGGTAAGAAGAGCATCAGGTCGTGTAACGCACGCTGTGCAGTGTTGTAAAAAGCCGGTAGAGCTCGTATGATGGGTATATCGGATATGGGCAGCCCAGCCTTAATCTGTCGGCTGGCATAGGCTGTAATCAGTTCGGTCATCATTACCGCGTTGGCAGCTCGCTCGCGCATCAGGTCCAGGGCGCCTTCTCGGGTTTGCACGGCCTCTTTGAGCTCTTCCAGCCTGGATCGCCGGGGCTGGTCCAAGGCAGCAGCGCCGCGGGCTTGAAACGCATAACCGCCATGTGTTACCGATGCCTGCTGGCTATGCTGCTTTTCCGCTGCCGTTGTTTGTTTACTGTGTGGCATATCCTTCTCTCTAAAATAGCTTATGGTATATTCCGTTACCGTAAACTATTTTCTAAGTTGTCTGACAACCGGCTTCTCGTGTACCCAGCAGGCACAGGAGCAAACCCGCCGCGCCCTTATTGTAACTAGTTGCAATAAGCCGCGCCGTCGTTCTTCTTCTTCTCTCCAGCAAGACATAAAAAATATCATCCCACTTTGGTGTCCAGGTGTCCGCTGGCGTCCGAATGGCGTCCGAAATACACCATTCTGGTGTCCGTCCGTGTGTGTGTTATATACACACGGACACCAAGGATTCCAGTTTTTCGTTCTATTCATCTCTTGCTGGTTCTTCATTGCTGGTATCTCTTGCCAGGTCATAAACGGCCACGGCTGCATGGCCCTTTTCTTCTGGATTTACCCGATAAACCTTACCCAGATCGACGAGGTCATAAACGGCATGTCGTGCACCGTTTGGGCTGCAATTGTCGGCAGCGCCCATGATATCCGGTAGCGAAGATGCGCCGTGGTGGGTAAGGTACTTGATGACATAATTCTGGCTTTTATTGAGCGGTTTTATCTTTTTCTCGTGTTCGGCCAATTCTAAATAAAATTGCTCATCTGTCCAATGCGCCACTGCCGAAAACTGGACAGGTTCGGTATCCCGGCTTTTCTCGCTTTTGAAGGTAATCCAGTCGCTATCATCTTCGGACAATACTTTTACCATCAGGTCCAGGCTGCCTTTTATTGCGCTAGAACCGCGGTAGCCGCCCATTCGATTAGCATGGTGAATAATGATAGCCGCCGCATTGGTTTTTTCTGCAACTCGACGGAGGTTTGTAAAGACGGGTTGGGTATCTTGCTTTGAGTTTTCGTCACCATCCATGATATCGGATAGCGCATCGAATATTACAAGGTCCGCTTTGCTTTCTTCAATTAATTTTTGTATTTCTTCAACGTCTTTTTTATTGTCCATTTTAAAACTGGCGAGCGATATGAATTCGATATTTACCGACTCGTCGCCTAGTTCACCGCGAATGGTGGCCGCCAATCTCAGGGTAAAACGTCTCTCGCCGGATTCTTCGTCTATGATCAATACCTTACACGGCTTCGTCGCGAATCCCAGCCAGTTTTTACCCAGTGCTGTACAGACAGCCAGAGATAGCATGGCATATGTTTTTTTACTGCCGGGTTCTCCGTAGAAGATCGTTACACTGCCCCGTGATATCAGTTTATCGATAACCCATTCCAGGGGCGGTTGTGGCCCCAGCGCGAATGCGGCGTTTCGAATAATATAGCGTGGGCGCTCTGGTTCGTCGCCCTTACCATTCAATTCTTTTTCAAGGTCCATCACTGCACCTGATTAAAGACAATTGGTCATAAAGATACCCGAATACATCACCGCCAGCCTGACAGTATTCTGTCAGGTCCTTCCCGAATGGCAATGGATTGGCTTTATAAAAATGTGATGATTGCTTGCATAATTTATCAGCGGCTTCCTGGCCTGGATCATCGTTATCAAATGCCACAATAACATCTTCGATCCCACCAAAGAACGGTTGCCATTCTTTCTTTACGCTCTGCCCGGCTGGAATAGAGGCGTAGCCCAGAACCAATTGGCTCTGCCAGGCCAGCAACACGTCTAACTCGGATTCGAATAAAAACCCAATAGCAGCTAACCTATAGCTGGGCGCACCGTATAACCAGCCGCGAGAACCTTTCAGCATCTTATATTTAGGATCGCCGGAGCTGCACCGTATTTTAACGTAATGAAAACCGGCAGTATCGGCACATGGAATAGTGATTCCCCGCGGAAAAAGAATTTTATCGCCTGTGGGCAAACCCCATTCTCTCGGGTTGCCATATCCCTCTAAGTTGTTGTAGCCAATATAAAAACGGCGTAGTGTAGCATCGGTCAAACCGCGGCCATGCAAGTACTCCAGGGCGTCATGGCCGATATCGGCGAAGAGGTTCGCCTTACATTCATTGGTGAATTGTTCCGCGGCGGATGCCCATAATTTACGGTCGACCGTCGTTCTTTCGTCTTGCTGGCTGATTGCCGGCAAGACAGATATTATGGTATGCTTCTCCGGCATTAAAACAGCCAGAGCTTCTTTAAAACCAATCCCATCCCTGCGCATAACATAGTCGATCACATCATGCCATTTTCCATCCCCACAGCCGCGACAAAACCACCTGCCGCCGTCAGGGTGGTTGGGTTGGACGCGGAATCTATCCTCACCGCCACAGAACGGGCAGGCTCCGGCGTATTCTGTGCCTCCACAAGAAGACACTTTTTTTAGCTTGTCTTTGCCAACAAGGACCATGAGGTCCGTATGCATTTTTACTTCAGCCAGGTCGTTGTTCATAGTGGGTGGGAGGGGCATTGCTGCCCCTCCACTATTCAGTTTTAATAAGGTGAACCTTCCGGTGTTTCGATGACCTTATCGGGTTCCGACTTTTTGTTTTCATCATAGCCCAACTCGGCCTTGATCGTTGCCTCGTCTTTCTGTGCAGGCGCTTTTGGGAAGATCCGCGGCACCAGGCTGGTCTTGCCCAAGTAGGTCACGCTATCGAGAACTATCTTGATGCGTTTGTCAATCCAACCATTCGGGTCATGACCAAACAAGGCCTCCAGTCTTTTCGCGTTAGTTTTATTCAGGATCAGCTCTTTCGGGCTTTCGCGGAACTGAAGGATCAATTTCATCTCTTTCTTTTCACCAATTTCTTCGGCAGTCACGTCCATGACCCGAAAGTATTGGCCCTCTTCCGGAATATCGTCGCCTTTCAACCAACGATCCGGATAAAAATCTTCTGTGGTAGTACCTTTTGTAACTGGCATTTCGAGCTCCTTAGTTTTGTTTTGATATGATTTGTTTTAGGTCTTGATGGTCCTATATGTTAAGGGATAAAAAATATATGTGTTTTGGGTTAGTTCGGTTTATAATTTATCTAGTGGTTGTACCTCCTGTTCGTCCCACCATCCGGCGCTCACCGGGTGGTGGTTTTATTCTTGGGATGGTTCCTGGCTGGTTGGGTGCATGCCGAAAAGCGGTACAATTAAAGCGGACCCACCCCTAGGGGTTGGTCCTGTTTCAGCCGCCTCACGCGCCTCGCGCAAGGCTCTAACCCTATCGCCAACGCGCGCCAGCATCATGAAAATATCCACCAAGCGGGATCGCTCCTCGGGTGTCGTGGCTTGCCTTAGCTGGGCAATGATCGAGTCATTCGATATGGTCATCGCTCACCTCACTAGATAATTTTTCCATCATCCTTTCAAGCTGGGCGAGAGCACATATGGACGTGCCCTCCAAATAACCTTGATCGATAAGCTTTTCGCGAATAATTAAAGCAGCCTGTACGCGAGGGTCGCGATTTTCAGTTTCGGCTAAACTGATCAGTGCTTCTCTCTCTGACGGTTGAAGGTAAATTAATATTCTAGATGGCATAGATACCTCCGAATTAAAAAATCCTGCCGATATTATGGCAGGATTAATTACTAATGGCTGATATTAAATTGTTATTAACTATCTTCGGAGGATAATAACCCCTTTGCTTTCAAATATCTCATGTAATTTCCCAGGGTAGGTACCGATATCAAATTCCTTATGCAAAAAGACACCTGGGTTTCTTTGCCTTGTACTGAAAGATATTTCTGAACAAGCGCTAATTTTTCATCGTCGGTAAGTGATCCGCCTTTCCTTGGCGTAGATTGTGGTAGCCCCCCATACTTGTGCACTAACATGCCGGTGAGCTCACTTAAAAATATCGATATTCCATAATGCCTATCTTGCTCAATAGCATCGATTGCACTCAACACTTGGGCTATCTCGAGGGTCGTGCCGGAATTCGTTATCACACAGACTGGAGGCCAGAATCCACTTTCTCCCCCGTCAATAAACGCCTGGATTTCAATTCTAGGAAGTTGGGCACTGGGCATAGCGCGATACATAACCTGATCACCCGGCTTGTTGGCGTGCTGGTTTATATATTCGGTAATCTCATACGCCAGAAATTCATTTGTTAGTGGCTGTTTTAGATAAATCATTTCGCACACTCCTACTTACCTGCCCTAGAGTGTGCTATGCTATAATCACACTGTCGGGCCGCCGTATTCGGCTAGACCATGCCCCAGGCGTGCTGTCGCCGTGGGGCGTTTTATTGATAGTAATTTATCCTATCACAACATTCATCGATTAGCAAACACTCTTTATAAAACAAAAACCAGATGGTAGTTATCCCTTATGCGCTTACTTCATGGGCCTCACCGTGATCTCGCAGACCATGACCCCGCTGGTGGTACCACTGCTGGTGCAGCAATTCGTGGGGGTTGGGCAGCAGGCCACTTTTTATGGCACCGCCCGCCTGTGGTCGTTG
>Ga0315289_10012329_pt1 | contig 12050 bp, 10 predicted proteins | sample YL17G11_40_MG_FD_203452 | JGI IMG/M metagenome (GOLD analysis project Ga0315289, IMG submission 203452) | Sediment microbial communities from Yellowstone Lake, YNP, Wyoming, USA - YL17G11_40 | ecosystem: Environmental > Aquatic > Freshwater > Lake > Sediment | place: USA: Wyoming | collected...
CCTCCCCCGGAGTCAAAGGTAAAGGATAGAGGGTCACTTGACCCGTGGAATCAGTCTGACCAACCTCATAAACCTCTGTATCTTTAATTAAGCAAACCAAGGCATCCTTCACCGGTTGACCATTAAGGTACACGGTAACCGGGAAAGGTGCACCTCCCAAAACCACAACGTCAGGATGGGTCACCTGCAAACTCTCTGGCAAACTGGTCCAGATCTGCATGGTGGGGTCGCCAAAATAATGGCACATCTCGAAGGTACTTTTGGTGGTGGATAAATCTGAACCCCAGGAATAGCCAGAACCACCGGTCAGGTAGTATTTGTCATACATCCAGAACTTTCCGAAATTGAGCACCGCCCCCATTCTAAACAAGGGATTATAAACAGGATGTGTGGACCCACTACCTGGATATGATGGATCGAAATTAGTCCACATGGCATCATAGAGTCCCTTGCAGAGTTCATCATTATATCCGCTATAGCTTACCCGGGTAAGTCCAAATACCCCCACTGCACCACCATTAGCTTTTCTCTGGAACGCCTCACAGAAATAGATCGAACCAGCCGGAGTGTTGTTTCCTGCCGCATCAGTTTCGTTGTCAAAGTGTCCCGTTTCACAGTTTATGCTAAACACCACCGGCAATCTGCTTCCATTAGTAAGACCATTGACATGTGAAACCAGATATTCTGGATCCCCCCAGCCATCTACCGAGCCATGATCCCGATGATTTACTATGAAGACTCCATTGTTTATGGCAGCAGAAATCTGGGTGGCATTTCCGTTCCAGGTGAGACCCGGGGGAAGCGGATCGCCATAATAGTAACAGCAAGGATTGCTCCCAGAGGTCTTGTTGTAACACCTCTCCACACTATATCCTTGGGAAAGAAGAAAATCTCTAACCACCTCGCTGGTTTTTATGAAAAATCTATCCTCCCAATTGTAAGGTGAATAATCGTCTTGAAAATATCCCGCCACCAAAACATTGGTGTAAAAACTGGTGGGTGTGGAAATAGGGTTGTGCTGATAATTAAGGATTTTGTTTATCACGACTTGAGCTTCAGATCCATTATCCACCGAAATTCTTCCCAGGTAGATGTCAGGAAAGAAATCGGCTCCATCCACCGTTGTATAGTATAAATCCGTTCCCGTTTTGTAGCCATCATACGGATGAGTGGTTCGGTAAAACACCGGCACATATTCCGCATCTCCAACCAACAAAACAAAGGAAGGGGGTGGATTCCAGGTATTATAAGCGTTCTGGATGTAACTTCTAATTGATCCCGTATCCGAGCCGGTCTGTGTGGTATTCTTCACCCAAGTGGGGATGCCGATAGAATTCTTCCACAGGGCTAAAGACTCCGCCCAAGCTTGAAAGCTGGGGTGAATGATAATCAAAAAATCACACCCAGTATCACTTTTTCCACCCAATGGAGCAGGAGAACCTAAAGAGGGATAATTTAAAAGGAGATTTTGATACAAAGGCTCAAAATATGGTGAGCGGTGAGATGGATCAACGAATACCCCGGTTCCTCCAACAAAGCTGATTTTCAATTTCATATAAGAGCAAACCTTCAATTCCTTGCTAACAGGGTTATATTGGACCGGAAAAAGAATAAGCAATGAGACCGGACAACCCCGAATGATCTTAGGCTCCTCCACAAATGCCATTCTGTCAGGATAGAATTCATTTTTTTGATAAAAAGTTACATCCTTAAAAAACTCAGGTTGAAAAGCGCCCACTTTATCTACCGGCTGTTCTTGCACTGGATAAATATTATAACCTGCTAAGGTCTGGGCAGTATATTCCAAGACTTCAATTTGAGGCTTAGCCTCTAAAGGTATTGCAACAAACCGCCCGAATGTGGGAAGCTCGGGCAAGCCTAAATTATATGTCCTCCCACCACCGGACATAGAAAGAGTCTGATATATTAGACCCTCCTTGTCAATATCATTGACCATCATTCCCGGGAAGTTGATTTCAATGACTACCTCATTTGCTGTCGAACTCAAAAGATTAAATCCCGGATACTCAGAAATGCCTACCGGCTGAACCGCTGAGAGAATTCCAGAGCTAAACGAGACCCATCCGTTGTCTGCAAAGGAGACCGATGCACTTATTAGAATAGAAATCAACATAACAAAAATAAGACCGCCCTGTTTCACCTCAAACCTCCTTTTGAAAGGTTATTAATAACGCCCTCTTTTTATCATTCTAAAACCGATAAATCCAGCCCCAAATGCCTTGCAATTTCAATATAGCTTGCTATTCCCTTTTTGCAACAAAAATTTTTCAGGAAAATGCAAATTTTCGAGGGAGCTGTTAAGATATGGATGATAACTTTTGTTCGAATTTCTGCCGAAGGCGGGATTTGAACCCGCATGCCCAACGGGCACTGCGCCCTGAACACAGCGTGTCTGCCAATTCCACCACTTCGGCTTTAGCATAAATATAACTCGATTCGAGTTTTTCGGCAAGGATTATTTTGAATGGACTAAAAAAATCTTGTCTCAAGACCCAGAATTCGGGCAGTGGGCAATCTTTTGGAGCGTCAAGTTTTAACTTGGCCTGACTCCGGTTGAACCCAGATACCTCAGTTGAAAATTTCCTTGCCATAGTGTTTCAGCTATGATATATTTGACAGGTATGCAAAAGGATAAACAGCAGATCAAGATGGTTTCGACCAACCGAAAAGCTCATCATCTTTATCATATCCTGGAGAGCTATGAAGCAGGAATTGCATTGATGGGGACTGAAGTTAAATCGCTGAGGTTGGGAAGGGCGAATCTAAAGGACAGTTATGCCATGGTAAAGGGGGGAGAGGTCTATCTTCACAATCTGCACATCAGCCCTTATGATCCGGCAAGCCGTTTTAGCCACGATCCCACTCGCACCCGGAAACTTCTTTTGCACAGAACGGAGATTAAAAGGCTTTTGGGGAAGACGGTGGGAAGAGGATTGACTTTAATTCCTCTGAAGCTTTATTTCAAGGGAAAAGTAGCTAAGGTGGAGCTGGCTTTAGCTATGGGAAAGAAAATCTACGATAGAAGAAAGGACATCAAGGATAGGGAAGTGCAAAGGGAATTGCGCCGAGTATTGAAAGAAAGACAACGTTAGGTTTAACTGGAGTGTCGAGCTTTAGCTCGACCCCGTTTTATAGGTCCTGCAGAAAACTTTTTGAAAGATAACCAGCTTTTAATGGTTCGCCTAAAGGGAAAGTTGAAAAACTCCATTAATGTCATTGCGAGGAGTCCGAAGGACGACGAAGCAATCTCTAACCCATTGATTTATATGAAAGCGAGATTGCTTCGCTTTCGCTCGCAATGACACCCCCTTGGGTTTTTCAACACGCCCTAAAAGTGAACACTTCAAATTCTTTTTTCCGATGAGACAACCTAAAACTCCAAACCATCGAGCCCCCATTGGAATTTTTGATTCCGGTGTGGGTGGATTAACCGTGGCAAAAAAAATTTTCCAGATTTTGCCCAAAGAGGATGTGATCTATTTTGGTGATACCGGAAGATACCCTTATGGACCAAGATCGAAAGAGAGCGTAAAAAAATTTTCCCTCCAGAATATGAATTTCCTTTTGAGCCAAAAAGTCAAATGCGTGGTGGTGGCATGCAATACCGCATCCGCTTTAGCTCTGGATGATCTGGAAAAAGATCATAAAATACCGATGGTCGGGGTGGTAAAGCCGGGAGCTTTAGCTGCCGCAAAGGCCACAAGGAATGGAAAAATAGGAGTTATCGGAACTTTGGGAACAATTTTCTCAGGTGCTTACGAAAAAGCCATCCATGAAATTGATCCACAAAAAAAGGTATATTCCGTTTCCTGTCCTCTGTTCGTGGCATTGGCGGAGGAAGGTTATATAAACAAAAAAGCTACGCATTTGATAGCTCAAGAGTATCTTGACCCTTTGATCAAAAAGAAAGTGGACACCTTGGTCTTGGGATGCACTCATTATCCTTTGTTGAAAAATGTCATCTCAAAAATTATGGGGGAAAAAGTTAAATTGATAGATTCGGCTGAGGCGACGGCAATGGAAGTAAAAAAGGTTCTCACGGAAAAGGGTCTGCTCAACAGGAAAAATGTGACACATCTTCGAAAATTTTTCGTCTCTGATATTCCAGATAGATTTGTGGAAGTGGGGAGAAGATTTTTAAAGGGCAAGATAACTGAGGTGGAAAGGATAGATATCGAAAAATATTGAACCTGTCGACGGATAGAGCGGTCAACGGATCGAACGGATTAAACGGATTACTAAAAAGGTTAGAAGGTTGGAAGGTTTCCGTCTCAGTCTCATAAGTATCGTATTATGTGGATTGGTTCAGAGTGTTCCCACCCTGCACTTAAGCGCATGCGGGTAATCCATGAAGATAGTATTGGCAACAAATAACAAACATAAGATCGAAGAGATAAAAGATATTTTATCTGATCCTAAATTCGAAATCTTGACTTTAAACGATTTTCCGGATTTTCCTAAAATCGAAGAGACCGGAAAAACTTTAGAGGAAAACGCTATCTTAAAAGCTAAAGCCATCTATAGATTCGCTTCGCTCACTACAAGTCAATTCACCAAGTTGATCTCCCTTGCTGATGACTCCGGTCTGGAGGTGGATACTCTGGACGGTGCCCCTGGGGTCTTCTCCTCCAGGTTTGCGGGAGAACATTGCAGTTACAAAGATAACAATGGGAAGTTGCTTTCCCTTATGAAGAATGTCCTCTGGGAGAAAAGAGGGGCAACTTTTGTGTGTGTGGTAGCAATCGCAAAAGATCTGGATAATATCAAGATTGTGAGAGGCGAAGTTAGGGGGATTATTGCTCATGAGGAGAGAGGAGAGAATGGATTCGGGTATGATCCTGTATTTTACCTACCTGAATTAGGCAAAACCTTTGCCCAGCTCTCCTTTGAAGAAAAAAACAAAAGAAGTCACCGGGCAGAAGCCTTTAAAAAGGCAAAAGAAATAATCGAAAAGGATTTTGGGCTATGATTGGTACCATCACTTTTGACTTATGACGGTTGGATCGGGGTACCCTTACCCCGATCCTGTTGGATATGGTCAATGGTGCCCCGCCTTTAGCGGGATGACCAACGGCAGAGGGTTTTAGAATATGATTGATACCATAACGTTCGACCTGTGGAATACCCTGATCTCCAATCAACCCATAGACAATCACAGATATAGGCAAAAAAGGGTGGAGGGAATAAGCGGGATACTCGAACAAAATGGGCTAAATGTAAGATTTGACGATTTAGCTTTAGCTTATGATAAAGGATTTGAGAAATGCAACGAGACCTGGAGAAAAAATCTGGACCTTTCCACGGAGGAACAACTGGAAGTTATGTTTGATTTCTTAGAGGATGAAAAATTAAGGAACCTTCCACGAAATTTGATGCCCGAATTAGTAGAAGCCTTCGTTTCCCCCATTTTGGATGAACCACCCTCTTTAATTGATGGTGCAAAGGAGATTTTACAGCAGATTAAAAAAGAAAGCTACAAAATCGGGCTTATATGCAATACCGGCAGAACTCCAGGGAAAACGATAAGGATTCTTTTGGAGCGACTGGGAATGATCAGTTATTTCGACGCTACCGTTTTCTCTAACGAACTCAGGATTCGGAAGCCCGATCCTCGGATTTTTCTTTACACCTTGGACCAATTGAAAAGCCATCCCAAAAGTTCCTTGCATGTAGGAGATATAGTCGAGTTGGATGTCCTGGGGGCAAAAAATGCAGGCATGCTATCCGTTCATTATAACCCGAACAAAACCTCTCATGTTTCAATCCACTCTCAAGATATTAGATTAACACCAGACTTTTCCATAAAAAAACTAATGGAATTGGAAGTCATTTTGAATAAAATGAAAGAATCTTTTTCTGACCTAAACAATTGATCTGGTTTCCCGTATCAATACGAACGTATTTATTTCTGATTAGAAATTCTTCCTCTCCTCTGTGGGGAGAGGGGAAGGTTGAAAATCCCGTCCTTCGACTGGCTCAGGATGGTGAGCGAAGTCGAACCACCAGAGGCATGAACCGCATGGTTCCTACCAGAGGCGGGGGTGAGGGGGAACCAATTAGAATGTATCATAGGTCAAGAGATTGTTCAGTTTTGACGACAATAACAGAATAGAAACGTAAGGTGTAAGATTCATCTTGATGTGAGAGGATGTAACTTTAATTGAACAATGTGAAAGTAGGTGTAAGAACATGAGCGAACGAATCGGAATCTTAACTGGAGGGGGAGATTGTCCTGGTTTGAATGCGGTGATCCGGGCAGTGGTGAGAAAGTCCATCATCAAATACCGCTACCAGGTCATAGGAATACTCGAGGGATGGCGCGGACTCTTAGAATATGGACTAAGCGAGGAGCTAAATTTGGACAAAGTTGCAGGGATTTTGCACCGGGGCGGAACCATACTGAAAACCTCCCGAACCAATCCCTTTAAGGAAAAAGATGGGGTAAAGCGAATCATCGAAAAAATGAAGGCATTGGGTCTGAAGGCGTTGATAGCAGTCGGAGGCGAGGACACCTTAGGGGTGGCCGCAAAACTTTTTGATGAAGGGGTAAACATAGTAGGAGTGCCTAAAACTATTGATAACGATATATATGGCACCGATTACACCTTCGGCTTCGATACCGCTGTAAATATTGCCATGGATGCGATCGATCGTATTCACACCACTGCCGAGTCTCATAATCGGGTGATGGTGGTGGAGGTGATGGGAAGACATACTGGCTGGATCGCCATAGAGGCTGGAATAGCTGGAGGCGCAGACTTCATCTTGATTCCGGAAAGACCGGTGGATTTAGATCAAGTATGTGAATCTATATGCAAACGACACCAAAGAGGAAGAGATTTCAGCGTGGTGGTGGTGGCAGAAGGAGCCAAGATAAAGTTGGATGAAGAACAGAAAGAAGAGGAAATCCAGGTGGTTCAGGATCAAAAGTCAGATGCTTTCGGTCATGTTAGATTGGGAGGAATCGGAAAAATCTTGGCTTCTGAGATAGAAAAAAGAACTGGCTTTGAGACCCGTTTCGTAATCTTAGGATATGTTCAAAGGGGAGGTTCCCCTACCGCCTTTGACCGAATGTTAGGAACGAGATTCGGGGTATCCGCAGTGGATTTCGTGCATGAAGGTAAATTTGGAAAGATGGTTAGCCTGCAAGGGAACAAGATTGTTCCCGTGGATCTAAAAGAAGCTACCTCCAAGACAAAAAGCGTAGATGACGAACTCTACGAAATAGCAGAGGTATTTTTCGGATGAACGGTCAACGGATTAAACGGATGGAACGGATGGAGGGTGGTTTGACAGGTTCCTCACCAATCCGTTTAATCCGCTCACGGTGAATCCGTTCAGGATGAATCCGTTGACAGTCTTTTCTATAAACATGCGAAAGTTTTTATCTTGTCTTTCCCCGCTTTTGGCGGGATCTGCGATATTCTTCATAATTTCGTTTTGGGTGAGCTTTACCTGGGCAAATGACTTAAGTTCGGTCTCCATGTTTGGCATCCGCATGGGATTCTGGAGTGCCCTGGATGCAAAAAATAACCAAAGTCCTCCCCCTTTAGAGATTTTAACTAAAGTTACGGCTCCCTATGGAGAGTTTTTTATCTCCAACGGTTTGAAAAAGGGATTTGCTTTTGAATTCTCTGTGGGTTCTTATTACAGGGGAGAGACCAGATATAACGATTCTTTGGGATACTATTGGAAGAGGGTAACGGTTTATCCCGTCTCCGCTCTGACCAAATATTATCCCTTATCTTCTCCATCCAACAACAAGTGGCAACCATATTTAGACGCCGGCATTTCATTTGTCTCCGGGGTCGAAAACCTGCGCCTGGGAGAATATGCCGGACCATTAATCTTAGTGGGCGATTACACCGATACCTATCTGACCCTGGGATGGTTTTCCGGTGGGGGATTGGATTTTGTGCTAAGTCGCCTTTTTGTCCTCGGATTAGACTTCAAGTATCGTTGGGTCAATTTCGGAAAGCAAGTCGGTGGACTTAAAGATTATAGTGGACCCGAAGCGACTTTAGGACTTTCTTATATTTTGAAAGGGATGTGAGTCCTTTCTCTCCAGAAACATCGCACAATCTCTGTTTCGGGGAATTATTAGAACTTCATTTGAGAAAGTCTACCTATGTAGCGGAAGGCTTTAGCCTTCCATTATGGAAACCTGAAGGTTTCCGCTACATTTTAATTATTGAAACCTTGATGGGCGGGCAATTAACAAAAAACATTAACAAAACATTTGCAATTTAGTTTAAGTCTTTTTATATTTGCAAAAACTTAAAAAGTTGTTATGAAAAATGAATATTAAGATAAAAACAAAAAGGAGGAACAAATGGGAGTAAAAATTGGCATTAACGGTTTTGGAAGAATTGGCAGACTGGTTTATCGAGCCGCCATGGGCAATTCCAATTTAGACATCGTTGGGGTTAATGACATTACCGACGCCAAAACCTTAGCTCATCTTTTGAAATATGATTCGGTGCATGGCGTTCTCAAATCTGAGATAAAAGCTGAAGGAAATTTCATCTCCGTAGACGGGAAGAAGACTGAGATTTTTGCAGAAAAAGATCCTTCTGTTCTCCCATGGAAGAGGCTTGGTGTTGAGTTAGTAGTAGAATCCACCGGTAAATTCACTACCGGAGCAGATGCCAAAAAACACATTACCGCAGGGGCTAAAAAGGTGTTAATCTCCGCACCGTCAAAAAAATCTGACGTTCCGGTTCAGACCATAGTGCTGGGGGTAAACGAAGAAAAATACGATCCAAAAGCGCAGGTTCTTTCCATCGGCTCTTGCACCACCAATTGCTTAGCTCCCGTAGCAAAAGTATTAAACGACAACTTTGGGATTGTGCGGGGCTTTATGACCACTGTGCACGCATATACCAATGATCAGAAGATATTGGATCAGCCTCATAAGGACCTGAGAAGGGCAAGAGCAGCAGGGGTTAACATCATCCCGACCACTACTGGAGCGGCAAAAGCCCTCTCTTTGGTTTTGCCTGAATTAGAAGGGAAAATGGATGGGGTATCACTAAGAGTTCCGGTCACCACCGGCTCTATTATTGACCTGACATGTGAGCTTTCCAAAAGCGTCACCAAAGACGACGTCAATAAAGCTATGAAGGAAACGGCTTTAGGGAAAATGAAAGGGATATTACAATATACCGAGGACCCTATCGTCTCTGTGGATGTAATTCATAATCCTCATTCTGCCATCTTCGATGGTCTTTCCACCATGGTGATCGGGAAGAATTTAGCCAAAGTTTTTGCCTGGTATGACAACGAATGGGGTTTCTCCGTGAGAATGGTGGAGATGCTGGAGCTAATGGCGAAGTAAAAGCAGAGGTAAAACCCATAAGTTAGGGCAGGGGTTGCACCCCTGTCCCAGACAGGGGAGGAAACATGGAAAAACTGACCATTGATGATTTGAAATTGAAGGACAAAAAAGTTTTGGTGCGGGTCGATTTTAATGTTCCTTTGGACGAGAAATGCGAAGTCACAGATGATACCCGCATTGTGGGTTCATTGCCTACCATCAAAAAGATTTTGCAGGATGGTGGTAAGGCAATCTTAATGTCACACCTGGGAAGACCCAAGGGAAAAGATCCCAAATTAAGCTTAGCTCCGGTGGCTAAAAGATTGGAGAAACTTTTGGGAAAGCCGGTTGAGTTTGTGAACGATTGCATCGGACCTGAAGTTGAGAAAGCTGTCTCTGGATTAAAATCAGGCGAATGCCTCCTACTGGAGAATTTGAGATTTTATCCGGAAGAGGAAAAAAACAATCCTGAGTTCGCAAAGAAGCTTGCCAGTTTAGGAGAAATCTATATAAACGATGCTTTCGGCACAGCTCACAGAGCCCATGCCTCCACCGAAGGAGTGACCAAATATTTCAAACAATGTGCGGCTGGCTATCTGATGCAAAAGGAGCTGAAATACTTAGGAATGGCTTTGACCAATCCAAAAAGACCATTTATAGCCATTTTGGGTGGGGCAAAGATTTCAGGCAAGATTGATGTGATCACAAATTTGCTGGACAAAGTAGACGCCCTTCTTATCGGCGGCGGTATGGCTTTCACTTTTGACAAAGCTTTGGGTAAAGAGATCGGCAAATCGCTTCTGGAGCCTGACAAAGTTGATCTGGCTAAAGACATATTGAAAAAGGCGAGGGAGAAAAAAGTCAATTTGAAGCTCCCTGATGATTTCGTAGTAGCACCCGAAGCCAAAGAAGAAGCTCCTTCTAAGATTGTCGATAAGAATAACATTCCTCAAGACTGGCAGGGTCTGGACATCGGTCCCAAAACTTTGGAGCAGTTCTCAAAGGAACTGGACAAAGCCAAGACCGTAGTCTGGAATGGACCTATGGGAGTGTTTGAAGTCAAGAAGTTCGCACACGGGACTGTTAAGATCGCAGAGAAGTTAGCCAAGATAACCGCCAAAGGTGCCACCACCATCGTTGGAGGTGGGGATTCAGCGGCCGCAGTGGCGAAAGCTGGATTGGAAAAAAAGCTTACTCACATCTCCACCGGCGGAGGGGCTTCCCTTGAGTTCTTAGAAGGAAAAACTTTGCCAGGGGTGGCGGCATTGACAGATAAATAAAAGGATTTCCCAATGGTTCGGCAAGCTCACCATAAACAGATTAAAGGATAAAACAGATTATTTAGCGGCGGTCGGCCGACCGCGGACGGTGGACGGATTATGCGAACCCCCATCATTGCCGGCAACTGGAAGATGTATAAGACTCAAGAAGAAGCCTTCCAGTTAGCTTCGGCTTTAAAACAAAGGTTGTCAAACTTGAATTCGGTGAAGGTGGTATTATGCCCCCCTTTCACTGCTTTGGCTTCGGTCAAAGAAGCTATCGAAGGCTCCAATCTCCTATTAGGTGCTCAAAACATGCATTGGGAAAAAGAGGGAGCTTACACCGGGGAGGTCTCCCCAGAAATGTTGTTGACAATTGGATGTAAATATGTTATTATAGGTCATTCGGAGAGAAGGAGTTATTTTTTCGAAACAAACCAAACCGTAAATCTAAGGGTTAAATCAGCGCTTAAATTTGGACTTATTCCCATTATTTGCGTGGGTGAGAGATTGGAGGAAAGAGAGGCAAACAAAACCGAGCAAGTAGTCGAAAATCATATAAAAGGGGCATTTGAAGATTTGACTTCTGATTTGGCGAAAAAATGCGTAATTGCATATGAACCGGTTTGGGCAATTGGCACCGGAAAAACCGCCACACCAAGTCAGGCAAACGAAGTTCATCTCTTCATAAGAGAGCTTTTGTCATCTATGTTTGGCAAAGAGTGTGCGGACAAAATTAATATTCTTTATGGAGGTTCGGTCAAACCGGAAAATTCCAGGCAACTTTTGGAGATGCCCGATATCGACGGCGCTTTAGTAGGAGGAGCAAGCCTGGATGCGGATTCTTTTGAGAAAATCGTAAGAAGTGCAACTTAGGACAAACATAATAGAATAAATAATTCACATACCCCCTCACCTCCGCCAGAGGCGGAGCCGCCTTCGGCTGACTAACCCTCTCCCACAAGGGGAGAGGGAAGTTGGTAGATTTCCCCTCCCTCGATGGGAGGGGGCAGGGGGAGGGTGAAAACGAACAAACTAACAAACTCATAAACTGTCTTTATCAGGAGGTATTTTGATAACACTTTTAACCATGTTGCATGTGATCATTTGCATCTGTTTGATCATTGTGGTCTTGCTGCAATCGTCAAAAGGAGAAGGTTTAGCTGGAGCATTTGGTGGTTCTGGTATCACCGGGGCGGTCTTTGGAGGAAGGGGAGCCGCCACCTTTTTGTCTAAAGCCACTACGGTCTTGGCAATAGCATTCTTTTTAAGCTGTATACTCTTAAGCTTCTTGTCCCCGGTCACAGGGCGTGCCGGAAGAAAATCGAGTGCTATCCCCGATGAGGCTCGAAAACAGGCAACCCAAGGAACAGCTCCGGCAACCAACATCCCTGCTCCCACACCCGAAGCTCAGCCCCAGACTCCGCCACAAGGCCAGACCGAACAGCCACCTC
>Ga0315289_10012330_pt1 | contig 12050 bp, 21 predicted proteins | sample YL17G11_40_MG_FD_203452 | JGI IMG/M metagenome (GOLD analysis project Ga0315289, IMG submission 203452) | Sediment microbial communities from Yellowstone Lake, YNP, Wyoming, USA - YL17G11_40 | ecosystem: Environmental > Aquatic > Freshwater > Lake > Sediment | place: USA: Wyoming | collected...
TAAAGGCAGCAATACCACCTAGACTTTGAACACTTTGAATTATTTTTTGGGCTAAATATGTTTTTCCAGTGCTAAATTCACCAGTAAATATTATCGTTCTTTTTTGTGGAATTCCGCCGCCCAAAATTTTATCAAACTGATCTATCCCTGTCGAAAGACGAACAAGCTTCAACCTATCATCAGAACCTTTATATAGCTCGAACTTCTTCTTTTTTAATTCATCTAGAATTCGCTCTATTTCACTACTTCTCTTATCACTATTTTTTCCAGCCATTTACTCTTCTCGCTTCATTTTCATATTTATAATCCTAACAATTTTAGCATAAACATGTACGTCTCTAAGTCTATCATCAATACTTTCTACATTTCCATCATACCCCTGAGAAATCATCCAAAATGTAGCATCAAGCTGTTTAAGCATATAAAGTAGCGCTACCACTCTAGGATCATGCCCCTTTAGATTAGGATAGTTCTCTAGAATTTTTGCCACACGCTTAAAATTTCCAATAGAATCTCCCGTTCTAGCGTAATCCCAATTCTTCTTCTCATGAAGCTCCAATTCATCTAAAGTTATATTTACAAAATCTTCATTTATATTGGGAAATATTTCCTTTACTTTGTCTAAGAGTTCTTGTCGATTATGTTCTTTATTTGACATCCTGTCTCCTTCCATTCTTTAGTCCATTCGCCATACTTACTTCGATTTCTAGATATATATGCAAAATGATTTATCCCAAAAATTGGAATCGAATCTTTAAGTACACTGTTTAGATATTCTTCAACATATTTTCCCATTGCCACTATGGCAAAAGGATTAACTAAAAATAATTCTTGGCTAAACCATGTAGAAAAACAAATATCTACCTCATTTTCATTAGGCAATCTATTTTCAGGAGTAGAACATTTTAATATATTAGTAAAATAAGTCTTCTCTATTGGCCACTTTGCTTCATCTAGAGCTTCAAATAAAGTTCCCGCAGTCCCCTTTTTATGATCCCTGCTTAAAGTATACTTTGAATTATCTGCTCTTTTATAACTCGGAGCTAGGCCACAAATAATAACTGAGTCACCACCATATCCATACATAGGACCATATTTAGAATTAGTTTCAACAATCTTTTTAAGTTGACACAAGTTACACTTTTCAATTCCTTCTTCAAGCTTTTTGTAGTACATATTTTTCCTTACAAGCCCAATTTCCCGAACACTTTTTAATGTCTACTTTCATCTTTATTCCCAAAGAATTCACAGTAATAATATCCGCTATATTCTTTAGGTAATGTTCTTCTTCAAAAGGAACTTCAATCAATAATTCATCATGTATCTGAATAAGCATTTTGGTCTTTTTATCCGCCAAAAACTTATCAATTTCGATCATTCTTTCCTTGATTATCTCGCCTGCAGTTCCCTGAACTAAGTAGTTTATTATTTTATAAGACTCATTGATATCTAAAAAATATCTTCTCCCATAAACATTATAAACTGCTCCTCCATTCTCTATTTTGGAGGTCATTTCATTTATAAATTTCTTGGCTTTAGGAATGGCATTAAAATATTTCCTTCTAAACTCCTTTGCTTCTTCTATTGATTTTCCAATTTGAAGCGAAAGAGTTTTCAACCCCATACCATAAATAATCCCAAAGGTTATGCTTTTAGCAATTTCTCTAATAAAATTAAAATTAGGGCCGCCTTTTTTAGCGCCGAGAGCCTCTATAGCTACAAAATCATGAAAGTCAAATTCACCGGCCTCTATTTTTTTAAGAAGATCTGTTTCTCCAATATAATATAAGAACACAACTACTTCCATCTGAGACAAGTCAATAGAAAAAAGAGAAGTTCCCGGACGCGAAATAAAAAGCCTCCTAGCAGAAATTAAATCTTTCTCATCAATATAAGATTCATCTCCAGTAAACATTCCTGAAGCCATTGTTCGGCCACCAGCACCAGATTTTGCAATTCTCTTGACTCTCTCAAAATCTTCGTTTTTTAGCTGAGCTGCTTCTTTCTCATCATCAATACTCTTTATAAACTTCGGAACATTTTGAAGATTAGGTTCAGAACAAGATAATCTTCCAGTAATTGTCCCCCATATTTTAAATGAAGTATTTATTATATCAACTTTTTTCTCTAGCATCGGACCAAAGAATGTTCTGCGTAAAGTATTTATAGTTCGATAATTTACCAGTTTTTTGCATATTGGCAAATCATAAAGCTGAACTAAAGCAGGTTGACTCCAAGAATCGTCATCATTAGTAGTCTTTAATGGAGACTTTATTCCCAGCTTTTTAAACACTTCTCCTAGCTGAGGATGACTATCAATATTAAATTCTCCTCCAGCAAGCTTATATATGTCTTTCGTAAGTTCTTCATCTTTTTTATCCAATAAATTCATGCATTTTTTGCAGTAATCCCGGTCAATTTTTACGCCTAAGATTTCCATATTAAGAAGAACTTTAATCATTTCACAATCAAGAGCAAATATATTAGTCTGTTTTGTCTGCTTAATCATCTTTCCTAGTTTAACATAAAGATCAAACGTACACAATACATCATTACAACAATACAAGCCTATTTCGTTTATTGGAGCATCACAGTGACGCTTTATCTTGTTCTTTCTAAAGTAAGTCTTCAAATTAGATTTATATGAAGACCTTCCAGGTTCCAAAAAGTCATCTGTCACTTGAGGAAGCTTAAATCTTGGATTTCTGTACTTACTGCAAAGACGAACCATAATCATCGTATCTATCAAAGAACATTTAGAATAATCGAAGCCTTCTTTATACAAACCTTTAATATCGTATTTTATATTGTGACCAATTATAGTAGAGCCTTCTAGTATGTCCAGAATACGCTTAATATATTTCTCACTAAGATTCTCTGAATCATTTACATGCCTAAACGGAAAATAATAAGCTTCGTGAAGAGGAACCCCAATTCCAATTCCACACACAAAGTCATCATTTAAAACATCTAGACCAGAAGCCTCTATGTCTAAAACAAAGACTTTAAATTGAGAAAGCTTCTCTATTATTGAATCTACATTTTTAGGAGTTACTATCATTTTTTATTCGTTAAAAATCTTTTTGTCAATGGCACTAAGTTTATCAAAGTCTGAAACTGGTATATCTTCTCCAGACTTAGGAATGCTTATTCCAAGTTGACTAATAAGATCATTTACATCTGTGCTTGGAATATCAAATTCTATATTCAGGTTATTCACCGTGCATTTATTTCTTCCACAAGGCTTAAATAAAGATCCCATATGTTCTGGAAGTGAGTCACCTGAATGATACCCACATCTTCCACTGGCATCACAAGCAGGCTTCAGATGAGAAGCAATAAATGGAAATCGCTCCTTAACTCGTTCTCTCATAAGCCAAGACACCGCAACTGTATCTTCCTTCTCAGAAAAACACAATCTTCGCGAACAAAAGTTTTGAAGCGCCATATAGGTTATGGAAAAATAAAATTGATGAAGAAGTCCCAGAGGAAGAATTTCTCTCGCTGATTGCCAAGAAATTCCATCTTCTACCATTCTATGATAAAGATCCTTTATGTGACTTAAGCACTGCTCTAATTCATAAAGAAAGTCAAAATCATTCTGACGCTTTTTAGCTATCTCATTCGGAATTCTGAATCCAGTTTGTGTATGTATATTATTCCAACCCAATGAACTTATAGTAGCCCCAATCCGTGTTCTAGCTATTTGATCGAATGAAGATCTAGAAACATTTTCTATGCTAAAAAGAAAGATAAGACTCTCCAATCCCAACGGTAATGCTTTTCGTTTAAATACCCTAGAGACTACATAAAATCTTTCTTCAGGGGATAAAATTTCCCATCTTTTTAGACTTGTAGTTCCCCAAGTAGCTAACGCCATATCTACAATGCTCTTATATGGATTCTCAGTACAATCAATCAATCCTACCTTAATGTCCTTCACGCCAATGTACATATCAGTAACCGGACTAGTAAGTACACTAGTATTGAAGACTTTATCTTTTATGCTTATGTCGTTACTCAAGTCTTACTCCTAAAATTATTTATTTTATTCCAAAAGTTTGTTGATGGACTCCAATCTATTGCATTCTTGATCTTTTCGGTTGTTATTGAAAAACTTCCGATATAGTCTCCTTCTAAATCTATAAAATCTTTTCTACCAAAAATTGTGCCTATCTTGTTAGCACTATAACTTAATCCACTTCCAATATTTAACATTCCTAAATAATTTTTATCAATTAACTTATGAATGGCGTCTACTAAATCATCAATATAAAGATAATCTTTCTTATATGATCCTACTCGTGAAACACTCTTTCCAGAAGCTAAAGCTGATACCAAACTATATTTATCTTGGTCAGGTTCACCATATATAAATCCCAGTCTTAAAATCAAGCTCTGTTTATTTAACTTACAACAAGATTCCCCCATAAGTTTTGTATATCCATACCAAGTATAAGGATCTACTTCTGAAAATTCAGAAATCATATTAAAAGCCTTGGGATTAAACTTATATACTACTATTGTTGATAAGTATACAAAATACGCTCCAAGCTTTCGTGCAATTTCAGAAATATTATAAGTACCAACTACATTCACTTCAAATGCTTGCTTATAATTTTCCTCGCAATAATCGCTTCCTACTTTTGCAGCACAATGAATTATAATATCTGGTTTAAGATTTTCCAATGGAGAAAGATTATTAAGTCTAAAATCTTCGCCTATAATATTATAATCCCCACAAAGATTTTTAGCTAAATTACTTCCAATAAATCCATTTTTTCCAGATATATAAATAGTCTTCATAATGCACGCCTGATACGATTTAAGCACAATTCAATATGTTGCGAAGTATTTACAGTAATTAATCTTGAATATCTTGACACTTTTGAATAATCATAAAAAGCATTTATTTGCTCGATAAATGGAAATTCAATTTTACGCAACGGATCTACATGACTTCGCATTCTAGCAATATCCGGACTACATGTACAAATTACTACTAAAGGATTCATCAAATCAAATTTTTCTTCAAATTCCAAAATATCTGGCCTATTGATCCCTCTAAGCTTATCATAAACCCAAATAGAAGGCGTAAATCTATCAATAGTCAGAATATTATAATTCATAGATTGCATTAATTTGTATCTGAGTGTCGTTTTACCCGTACCACTTGCGCCATCAAATATAATTATTCCCGCAATCAATATTTTTCTCCTGCAATAAATTCGTGAGAAAATAACTTCGAATTCAAGTTCTTAAAAGAAATATGCTTCTGCAAAAATAATTCAATATTTGCTGACATATCTTGAACCCACTGATCTTCAAATGATCTAAGATGCTTTACTGAGTTTTCGCATATATCATTCATGAAAGAATTGCCCATTTTTATTTCTTCAAAAGAATATAGAATTTGTGAAATAAGATCAGCCACCCTAACTATCTTCGATTCTAAATAACTATAATCCCTAGACATCTTCCAATATGAAATATATTCGTCTTTATTATCAAAGTGGTCAAATATTTTGTCGAGAACCTTTAAGTTAATATCTTCTAGCACATTTCTAAACTCAACGCTTGAAGCCTTTATAGAAGCCACAATATCTCCACTGAAGCTTTCTTCCAAATCATGAAGCACAGCTATCTTGCATACCTTCTCTATATCAGGAGATAAATTATAATTGGCTTTAATATAATCAGAAATAATTATAGAGTAAAGTACTACAAAATAACTGTGCGAAGCCACCGATTCAGTATTGATTCTGGGAGTTGTATTCCAACGGAGAATATTTGCCAGACGTCTTTGAACACCAAACAAAAACTCTATCATTGAACCACTATCCGAAGACTTCATTAATTTTTTCCCTCAGTTCCCCGATTCCATGAACAAAACTACATACCGACTCTTGTAACATTATATTCAGCCCTCTATTAGGGTAATCAGTATAACCAATAATAGAAATTATATTAGCATACAAATATCCCATTTCCCAAATAACACCTTTATCAAAATCATCAATTACAGCTATAGCAAAAGTACACCCTAACATCCCATGCACATTTGAAGCAAAAACTGCATGTCTTTCTTCCTTGCTTGACTTGATGCCTTCAATATTTCCCGCTTCATCTTTAGGACTAAAATAAGGAATTTTTAATTCATCAAGTAGTTTTTTTATTTTCTCCACAGTCTCTACTTGTGCAGGATTAAAAAATGGTGCTGCAATATATGCTTTTTCTTCAGAAAACATTAATCCGATTTATCCCATTTAGGGGGGTTACCTCTAGCCTCGCGCCTACATTTAGGACACGCAGACTGGTCCCCTGCATAATAAGGATAAAATACATAAGGCCTTCCGCATATTGGGCATTTAACAGTTTTTGACATCATTGTTCGTTCGCCTCATACTGTGCCTGAATTATCATTCCACAATCAGGACAATTTCCTTCCGGTAAAGAATCACTTTTGTAAACACTGCTACACTTGGGACATGAAAAAGTATAACCACCAACCAGCATGCCCAATTTCATAATTCCTCCGTTAGGTAGAGAATTGAAAAAACGATCTGCATCACTTAAAATTTTTTGCATCTTTCTCTCCTTCCTCTTTATTGCTTTTCTTCCAGTGCTGTCTCTATAGCAGTAATTCTTTTTTCAAGGCCTCTTAAAGTTTTTGTAACCATTTCTCTTGTTTTTGGGTTAGATTCAATTGCAGAAAATACTTCCTCTTCAATAAATTTTGTAGTTTCATCCCATACCTTAGTAAGAGCTATCTTAGCTTCAGCAATTTGTTTTTCTACATCTTTTGAAGTATCTATATCTGCAATTTGAACCATGGGCTTTATCATTTCAAAGTTATCGCCTTGCTTTAATTTGAGTGTAAGACCTATCTCGCAACTAACTTTTGGCATCTATCTCCTCCGAAGCAGCTATTTCATCATGATATTCCCAGAATTTTTTATCTTTTTCATAAGTAGCTTCACGAATCTTATCATAATCTACTTTTATAAAGTGAGTCTTCGTGTGTCTCCAACAAAATCTAGAAATTACATTATGAAAATAACCACACATCAAGCCTCCAAAATCTCCGTACCATTCATTCATCTTAGTCCATTTCTTTCCCTCATTAAATTCTATGCTATTCTTATCCCATAACCTAATGGGAAGTGGAGGAAGCGGAACTGCTGGAGTGTGTGAGCAAATAAAATCAGCGGTGCTTTCCATAATCTGAATTACAAAAGGCTTTTCCTCTATTATAATCTCCGCTGTTTTATATAAAGTATTTATTGCGTATGACCAAGTTCTCATTTATCTTTATCCCTTCTACTAGAATAACTCGTCAGCATCATGTCTTACTTCTTCTTCTTCAACCTTAGTCTTCTTCGCTGCAGGCTTCTTGAACACCTTTCGCGCAATTGGAATTTCTTCAGCCTCTTCTTTTTCCTTTGAAGTTAATACTGGCTTTTCATCAGGATTCAGGGAAAGAATTTCGCCCTTTACTACCTTTAGAAGATCTGGAAGATTTAGATGCTTAATATTCTCTGGAATTGCTGAAGGAGATTCAGGAATGATAGTGTAAGTAGTACCCTTATCAAAACCAGAGCGAGTAATTTCATACTCACGATCTAAAAGAGTACCATACTTAGCATTCAAGTTAGCCAACATCTTCAAGAGAACCTTATCCTTACCTACTCCAGAAAGCCAAAACATTGCCTTATTAATATTCTCTACATACATTCCAGACTTATTCTTCTTCCAGACTTCAGCGTCCTCTTCCTTTTGAAGTCTTGGATTTTGAAACTTGTGCTGAATTTCATAAGCATAAACCCAAGAACAAAGTTTAAGTCCAGCTTTTCTTTCCTGTTCATCAACTCTCTTGCAGAATTCACATTCTATGCCTTCTTCCCTTTTGCAGAATACATCTTCATTCCACATTTTTCCGCTAGGAAATACTATTGGTATTCTATGGAAGTAAGCACGGATAATGTTATCTGCATCAGTAATAAACCTAAACCGAGCTTTATCTCCGTCCCTAAGCTTAAAAGATGGAATCTTGTTTCTCTGTATTCGATCAGTCCTTGGCTTTTCGCCGTCTTTCATTATGCTGTCTAACCCGACTAGAATAGTCATTTTTTACTTTCTCCTTTCTATTTATTTTCTCTACTAGAATTTAATTTTATTCTGAAATATTTTGCCCAATCTTTACGATTATAACTAGTTTTCATATGACAATTAAGACAAAGAGAAATTAAATTAGTTGGAACATTATTCTTTTTGCAGTAATCAATATGATGCGGTATTAATTTCCATCGCCTATTAGTTTTTGTTCTAAATTCATCTTGATGCCTACCACATTCCTGGCAAGTATAATTATCTCTAGCACGAATTTGTTCTCTTAGTTTTTCATTCCATCCAGGACTATATAATTCAAAAGATTTCCCATTCTGCCAATTAGGATTATTCTCTCTCGCCCTTGCAAAACTAAATTTTTGTATTTGTTTTAAAGTATGTCTATAACCAAGAGCATTCTGCCTTCCCTTCATTGACTTACTTGTTTTTACTCTATGTTCAGGCGTACAAATTTTTCCTATGTTTGTCTTACTTATCTTTGCTCTAGTTTCACATGTAGGTGGCTTGTGTTTATATTTTCCCTTAGGCATATTATTTTCTTATTTTTAGCCTTATCACCCCTAACCTCCCACATTCTTATTTTAACACTTGATGTAAATATAAATTGTGTTATATTAACTTTTAATCATAATTTCGCCTTCTTTCTCTTTTCGGAAAATAATAACTTCCCTTGGCAATGGCTTCTTCAATATCTTCACGAGAACTTTCGCACGGATCCTCCTTTAAAGATATATAAAATATTCTAATCTCCGGAAGAAGCACTTTTGAAATTTCATTAGCACTTTTTATTCCTGCATCATCCGGATCAAGAAGAAGATTTACTTTTGTACAATGATTTAAAAGAATATTTTTTCTCTCTCTAGAAAAAGAAGTACCCATTAATGCTAAAGTATTCTTAAATCCCAATTGATGCATTTTCATACAATCAAAACTTCCTTCAACAAGAAATATCTCCTTAGTTCCACCTAAATCCAATTGAGGAAGGCCAAATAAAAGAGATACTAATGAATATCCATGAAGATTATTAAATATTTTAGCATAAATATTCCGCCTTATAATACTTCTAAGATTTAATAATTCATCATATACTGGGATGACTATGTCTTTTGTATCATCAGCATATAATATTCCAAACTCCTTTATTGTCTTATTTGTAAATCCCCTTCCAAGAAGATATTTATTTCCTGCATTATTATGCCAAGCTTTTTCAAATCTATCTAACTCGGATTTATCTAAAATAGACTTAGCTGCATTTTCTTTTCCTACTTCAGAAAGTTTTGCCAACAAATCACTTGAATTTATAACATTATCTAAACTATTGCTTTCAACAAGTCTAGAAGCTTCAATATAATTTGTGTCTAAACACTTTGCAACCAAGTCAATTATGTTACCTTTTATGCACCCACCAAAATCTTTAACCCATCCTCTTTCCAAATTCACAAATAAAGAGGGCAAGAGATCGTCATGGAACGGACATCTAATAATTGCCTCTCCATTTTTAATTTTTACTATATCTAAATTAAGCTCTTTAAGAATTTTTAATATATTTATTCTCTCCATACCAGTATCCTATAAATAATTTGAATAAAAATGACCATTTATTTCTATCATTATTAACTTTAGAGTTACAAGATCCGCATAATGATAAAAGATTATTTTCATTACAATTCTTTTTAATATAATCTATATGATGCATTGACAGTCTTCTATTATTTTCTTTTCTTTCATCACTTTGCAATTTACCACACAATTTGCACAAATAATTGTCTCTTTTTCTAATATCTTCTTTCAAATCAAAAGAAAATTCTTCAGGATATTCTACAAATGAAGAACCATTTTTCCAATTTGGGTTATTTTCCAATCTAAAATTCCCTCTTTTTGCCCTAAAACTAGAACCATCTGGTTTTAAGTTACCAGTTTTATGTTGCATAATAGCCTTTTCTCTGCAAAAATCTTTCCACCATTGAGTTTTAGTATGATCAATAGGCGGCCTAATTCCTTTTATCTTCAAAGCGATAGAAACTTTTTTATTGTGTTCTATAGTATGTTCATATAACCAAGGTTTAGATTGCTTAAAAATTTCTTTTTTCATAGAAACATAAAACTTAGCATTACAACTACGCGAACAAAATTTAGTAACGGCCACAGGATTTACTTTCTTAACTTTACCACAATATAAACAGACAATTTCTTTAGGACCACCTTTCCAATTTGGATTATTACTTCCTTGGTTATATCTTTTCATTTGTTAATTTTTCGACTTTATTCATTTGTTCATTAAGTAATGCTTTACAAAACTCAATGTTAAATCTATGCCCTGGACCAAGACGACGCTCCAACCAAGCATTTATTTCTTCATCATTTAATATAAGTTTATTCTTATCAAATTCTTTTTTTGTTTTCATATTAACTCGAAATATCTACTAAAGCTCTCTTAACTTCTATAGAATCTAAAAATTCCCATAATACATCATCATGCACGTTTTTTCTGCCTAAGAAATTTCTTTGCGTTTCCGAAATGTAAGTTTCATCAAATTTATGATTTTCTATAAACTCTGAAAACTTTAATATTTGAATGTCAGACATATCCCTCTTTGAAAGAACGAAAGAGCTTGAAGATGAATTACTTACAAATCCATTTCTAATTTTCATTTTACTCCTTTCTTTGGCAGTCTCCAACCAGCCTTTCTTATTAAGCCTAGAATATATTTTGCAGTAGTTCTTTTGCATACATTTTGCTTTTCTATATAATCAATACAACCAAAACAATTTTTCAAATTAACTTTTTCCCCAGAAAAACAATAAGTTCTTACTATCTTAGCTTCTAGGTCATCCCTATCCATATAATATTACTCCAATTAAAATAATAGACAAGAGAAATGCACCTAAAGTATTGCATAAAATCCAAATAAATATTTTACTATTTATTGACTTTGGAAGCAATAAAGTCTGACCTAAAGTAAGAAATAAAACATAAAATAATGAAAAATCTCCTGCGCTCTTAGTACTATACATCTTTATAATTTGGGTTATAGCCCCAAAATCCATAAAGCAAGAACCTAAAAAGTATATTGCATCTAACTTAGTAAGTTTCATCTATTTTGTTCAGTAAAGACTATGAAATCGCTAGTATTTATTCTTATTTTTCTCCCCTCATAATCCATTGCAGTTCCTATATTTCCACCACTAATATCTCCATTATTATCTCCAAAATCTACCTTTAATAAACGAGTAAACCCTTTTCTTTTAGCCTCCATAAAAATATTTATTTTCTTCTCTTGATCTGAAATCGATTTTTTATAGTGTTCTAAAGGCCATTTATTATTTCCAGATAATTTTTCTATAATTAATAATTCTTCATCAAACTTTATTCGGTGTATAGAATCTTTAATAAGTGAATTTAAAGTAAAAAAATTGTCTATTCCAACTGTTTTCAATTCACTAATAATATCAGTGTAGGTACATCTTAATAGTTTTCCATTACAATCTTCGTATGACAAATTAAAATAATCTCCATACTTCTTGAGCATGGAAAAAAGATTTTCTATAGAATTGCCCTTTACTATCATATAAAAAGAAGTAGAAGAACTATTCGATACAAAACCCTGTCTTAATTTCATATTATATCACTTTTATGGCTAGCTGGGCCGAAGCCCAACTAGCCTTGTCTCACTATTTCGAAGCGGGAGTGATCTTCATCTTCCAAATAAAGCTTCTTGGATAATCCGTCTTCCCTAACATCATCACACTTATATTCATGCTACACTCAGTAACAACCAAAGTTCCTGTTCCTGCAACAAGGTCTATCGGTTGACCCACAAGAGGTTTAGGTATCATCCCACTTGTGTCATCATCAGGCAACATCTTGCCTTCAAACACACTCTTGGAGCCCTTTATAAGTGTGCTGCTTTTCCCTGTAGTCA
>Ga0315289_10012331_pt1 | contig 12049 bp, 12 predicted proteins | sample YL17G11_40_MG_FD_203452 | JGI IMG/M metagenome (GOLD analysis project Ga0315289, IMG submission 203452) | Sediment microbial communities from Yellowstone Lake, YNP, Wyoming, USA - YL17G11_40 | ecosystem: Environmental > Aquatic > Freshwater > Lake > Sediment | place: USA: Wyoming | collected...
GCTCGATCCCTATCTCAACGTCGACCCCGGCACCATGAACCCGTTCCAGCACGGTGAGGTGTTCGTCACCGAGGACGGCGCCGAGACGGACCTCGACGTCGGCCACTACGAGCGTTTCCTGGACCGGAACCTGTCCGGTTCGGCCAATGTGACCACCGGACAGGTGTATTCGACGGTGATCGCCAAGGAGCGCCGCGGGGAGTACCTGGGCGACACCGTGCAGGTGATCCCGCACATCACCGACGAGATCAAGAACCGCATCATGGCCATGGCGGAAGCCGACGCCACCGGCAAGCGGCCCGACGTCGTCATCACCGAGGTCGGCGGCACCGTCGGCGATATCGAGTCGCAGCCGTTCCTGGAGGCGGCCCGCCAGGTCCGGCACGAGGTGGGGCGGGAGAACTGTTTCTTCCTGCACGTCTCGCTGGTGCCCTACCTGGCTCCGTCAGGGGAGCTGAAGACCAAGCCGACCCAGCACTCGGTGGCCGCACTGCGCAACATCGGCATCACCCCGGACGCGCTGATCCTGCGCTGCGATCGCGCCGTGCCGGAGCCGCTCAAGGAGAAGATCGCGCTGATGTGCGACGTGGACATCGACGGCGTGATCTCTACACCGGACGCACCGTCGATCTACGACATCCCCAAGGTGCTGCACCGCGAGAAACTCGACGCATACGTGGTCCGCAGGCTTAATCTGCCGTTCCGAGACGTCGACTGGACCACCTGGGACGATCTGCTGCGCCGGGTGCACGATCCGCAGGAGACGGTGCGAATCGCCTTGGTGGGCAAGTACATCGACCTCTCCGACGCCTATCTGTCGGTCGCGGAGGCGCTGCGGGCCGGCGGGTTCGCACACCGCGCCAAGGTCGAGATGCGCTGGGTGGCCTCCGATGACTGCGAGACCGAGGCCGGTGCGGCCGCCGCGCTCGGAGACGTACACGGCGTGCTCATCCCGGGTGGTTTCGGGATTCGCGGCATCGAGGGCAAGATCGGCGCCATCCGCTATGCCCGCCACCGGGGTCTGCCGCTGTTGGGCTTGTGTCTGGGCTTGCAGTGCATCGTGATCGAGGCCGCCCGTTCGGTGGGGCTGAGCGAAGCCAACTCCGCCGAATTCGACGCGGCCACCACGGATCCGGTGATCTCCACCATGGCCGATCAGCGTGACGCCGTCGCCGGCGAGGCGGATCTCGGCGGCACCATGCGGCTGGGCGCCTACCCGGCCGTCCTGGAGCCGGGATCCGTTGTGGCCCAGGCTTATGGGTCGACCCACGTCTCCGAGCGGCACCGGCACCGCTACGAGGTGAACAATGCCTACCGTGACCGCATCGCCGAAAGCGGGCTGCGGTTCTCCGGCACCTCACCGGACGGGCATCTGGTGGAGTTCGTCGAATATCCCGTAGAGGTGCACCCATTCCTGGTCGGCACCCAGGCCCACCCGGAACTCAAGAGCCGGCCGACCCGCCCGCATCCGCTGTTCAGCTCGTTCGTGGGTACGGCGATCGACTACAAGGCTGCCGAACGGCTGCCGGTCGAGATTCCCGAGCAGTACCCCAACGGCAGGGAGCATCCCGACGGTCCCGGTAGCGCCGACGCCGTGCAGTCGGTGCCGGACCATGCCCGTGGCTGACCACGACTTCGAAACCGTCTCCACCGAAACCGTTTTCCGCGGAGCGATCATCGCCCTGCGCACCGATGAGGTCCGGATGCCCGGTGGCACCACCGCCACCCGTGAGGTGGTCGAGCACTACGGTGCCGTGGCAGTCGTCGCGATCGACGGCGACGAGCAGTTGGCCATGGTGTACCAGTACCGGCATTCGCTGGGACGTCGACTGTGGGAACTGCCCGCCGGACTGCTCGACGAAGCGGGGGAGGATCCTGCCCGGGCCGCCGCTCGTGAATTGCGGGAGGAGACCGGTCTGATCGCCGAGGAGTGGCGGACGCTGGTCGACGTCGCGTCCTCACCCGGGTTCTGCGACGAGTCGGTGCGGGTCTACCTCGCGCGCGGGCTGAGCCATGTCGGCCGCCCCGAGGCCCACCACGAGGAGGCGGACCTGTCGGTGCACTGGGTGGGGTTGCGGCAGGCCGTCGATCAGGTGCTTTCCGGTGAGATCGTCAACTCCACCGCCGCCGCCGGTGTGCTGGCCGCACATGCGGTGATCGTCGACGGCAAGCCCACCCGGCCCGTCGACTCGCCGTGGCCGGACCGGCCGTCGGCCTTCGCCGCTCGTAAGGCACGGCCATGACTACCTTCCGTGCCGAATTCCCCGGTCGCTCCGCTCCTGCCCTCGGTGCCGAATTCCCCGGTCGCTGCGCTCCTGCCCTCGGTGCCGAATTCCCCGGTCGCTGCGCTCCTGCCCTTGGTGCCGAATTCCCGGGTCGCTCCGCTCCTGCCCTTGGTGCCGCGCTGGATGGCCAGGTGCAGGGTTACCTGGACCACCTGACCATCGAACGCGGCGTCGCCGCCAACACCATCAGCTCCTACGGGCGCGACCTTCGCCGGTACGTCGGGCATCTGGGGTTGCGTGGCATCGGTGATCTGCGTGATGTCGCCGAGACCGACGTCAGCGATTTCCTGGTGTCGTTGCGCCGCGGCGATCCCGACGCCGGGACCGTCGGACTGGCGGCGGTGTCGGCTGCCCGCGCCCTCATCGCCGTGCGCGGACTGCATCGCTTCGCCGCCGCCGAAGGAATCCTCGACCTTGACGTGGCCCGCGCGGTCAAGCCGCCCACACCGAGTCGCCGGCTGCCCAAGAGCCTGTCCCTCGACGAGGTGCTGGCCCTGCTGGACGGCGCCGGCGGTGATGCACCGACCGACGGTCCGCTGACGCTGCGCAACCGCGCACTGCTGGAGTTGCTGTACTCGACCGGCGCGCGCATCTCCGAAGCGGTCGGCCTCGACATCGACGACGTCGACACCGAAGCGCGGTCGGTGCTATTGCGCGGCAAGGGCGGCAAGCAGCGCCTGGTTCCGGTCGGCCGGCCGGCCATCGCCGCGCTGGACGCCTACCTGGTGCGAGGCCGCCCGGACCTGGCCCGCCGCGGGCGCGGCGTCGCCGCGATCTTCCTCAATGCCCGCGGGGGTCGGCTGTCCCGCCAGAGCGCCTGGCAGGTGCTGCAGGACGCCGCCGAGCGGGCCGGCATCAGCGCGGCGGTCTCCCCGCACACGCTGCGGCACTCGTTCGCCACCCACCTGCTCGACGGCGGCGCCGACGTCCGGGTGGTGCAGGAACTCCTCGGCCACGCCTCGGTCACGACCACCCAGATCTACACCCTGGTGACCGTCAACGCCCTGCGCGAGGTCTGGGCGGGCGCCCACCCGCGGGCCTGAGCCCGAGTGGTCGGGTCAGCCCAGGTACGTCGACTCGAGCACGAGGTCGGGGATCGGGGTGTACTCGGCGTGGGTCTTGTGTTCGACGGTGTCCCACGGGCCGCCCTGGTGGCGGCGCATGTAGGCCCGGTACTTCGGGGAGCCCGGAATCAGGACGTTGTCGGCCACCACGACGCTGCCCGGGTGCAGCCAGCCGCGCCCGACGATGGTGAGCAGGTCGGGCAGGTAGGCGTTCTTGTCGTGGTCGATGAACAGGAAATCCAGCGCGCCGGCGGTGAACCCGTGTCCGGCCAGGGTGTCCAGGGTCCGTCCGCCGTCGCCGATGGTGCCGACCACGCAGGTGACCCGGTCGGCGACCCCGGCGTGCGCCCAGATGCGCCGGGCGTTCTCGGCGTTGGCGGCGGTCATCTCGACGGAGAACACCCTGGCCTGCGGTGCCGCCCGGGCGATCCGCAGTGCGCCGTAGCCGCAGTAGGTGCCCAGTTCGAGGGCCAGGCGGGCATCCGAGCGTCGCACGGCCGCGTCGAGCAGCAGACCTTTCTCGTCGCCGACATTGATCAGGATCGCCTTCTGGTAGGCGAAGCGGTCGATGGTGGCGATCACATCGTCGAGGTCACCCGCGCGGGCGTGGGACAGCACGTACTCGACGGCGGCGGCTTCGCGGCCGTCGCCCACCTGTCCGGTCCGCAGAATGCTGGGCAACCCGATGGCCAGCCGCCAGAACGACCAGCGCAGGAAGGGGATGCGGTCCTTAAGGGCCATGCGGCCACAGTAAGCCCACGCCGGTGGATAGACTTTGCCCCGATGTTCGCCACGCCGCCGATTCCCATGATCCGGGTGGCCCGTCCAGGAGTAGAGGCGTGACTGAGGAGCCCGACGGCCCCCAGGTCGGTCTCACCGGGCGGCCGCCTCGCCAGATTCCGACGCCCACGCCGCTGACCAGCCATGGACCGGCCGTGGTGATCTCGATGTGCAATCAGAAGGGCGGAGTCGGCAAGACCACCTCCACGATCAACCTCGGCGCCGCGCTGGCCGATTACGGTCGCAAGGTGCTGCTGGTCGACCTGGACCCGCAGGGCGCGTTGTCGGCAGGCCTGGGAGTGCCGCACTACGAGTTGGCCAACACCGTCCACAACCTGATGATCGAGCCGCGCGTCCCGGTCGACGACGTGCTGATCCACACCCGTGTCGAGGGTCTGGACCTCATCCCCAGCAACATCGACCTGTCGGCGGCTGAGATCCAGTTGGTGAACGAGGTTGGCCGGGAGCAGACGCTGGGACGCGCGCTGCGGCCGGTGCTCGACCGCTTCGACTACGTGCTGATCGACTGCCAGCCGTCGCTGGGCCTGCTCACCGTCAACGCACTGGCGTGCTCCGACGGAGTGATCATCCCCACCGAGTGCGAGTTCTTCTCGCTGCGCGGGTTGGCGTTGCTCACCGACACCGTGGACAAGGTGCGCGACCGGCTCAATCCGAAGCTTGTCATCAGCGGCATCCTGGTGACCCGGTTCGACACCCGAACCCTCAACGCCCGCGAGGTGATGGCCCGCGTGCTGGAACGCTTCGGCGATCTGGTGTTCGACACCGTCATCACCCGCACCGTCCGGTTCCCGGAGACCAGCGTCGCAGGGGAACCGATCACCACATGGGCCCCGAAATCGCCTGGCGCGCAGGCGTATCGCGCGCTGGCCCGCGAGGTCATCGACCGCTTCGGCAAGTGAGCGCGCCAACAGCGCCCGAGAAGGGCTTTCGAGTCCGGCTGACCAACTTCGAGGGTCCGTTCGACCTGCTGCTGCAGCTGATCTTCGCCCGCCGCCTCGACGTCACCGAGGTTGCGCTGCACGAGGTGACCGACGAGTTCATCGCCTACACCCGTCAGATCGGCCCCCAACTCGAACTCGACGAGACCACCGCCTTCCTGGTGATTGCCGCAACCCTGCTGGACCTCAAGGCGGCCCGGCTGCTGCCGGCCGGAGAGGTCGAGGACACCGAGGATCTGGCCTTGCTGGAGGTGCGCGACCTGTTGTTCGCCCGCCTGCTGCAGTACCGGGCGTTCAAGCATGTCGCGGAGATGTTCGCCGAACTGGAGGCGGCGGCGCTGCGCAGCTACCCACGTGCGGTGGCGCTGGAGGACCGGTACTCCGAACTGCTGCCCGAGGTGATGATCGGCGTCGACGCGCACAGCTTCGCCGAGATCGCCGCGGCCGCGTTCACCCCACGGCCGGTCCCGACGGTGGCCACCGACCACCTGCATGCCTCCCGGGTCTCCGTGCCCGAACAGGCTGCGAAGCTGATGGAGATCCTCGAGCGCCGCGGTTTGGGGCATTGGGCGTCGTTTTCAGACCTGGTGGCCGAATGCTCGGAACCGATCGAGATCGTGGGGCGGTTCCTGGCGCTGCTCGAGTTGCACCGGGCCAGGGCGGTAGCATTCGAACAGTCGGAACCGCTTGGTGTGCTGCAGGTCTCGTGGACCGGAAACCGCTTGACGAACGACGAGCTGGTTAGAGCCGAGTGGGAAGAGTAATGACCTCAGAAGCAGGCGGGCAAACAGACGGGCCGGCAGGCGAGGAATCGGAGGTCGGTGGCGGCCATGTCGACGACGAGGATTTGACCCGTGTGCTGGAGGCCTTGCTGCTCGTGGTCGACACTCCGGTGAGCGCCGAGACGCTGGGATCGGCGACCGAGCAGCCGGTGCACCGGATAACGGAGGCTCTGCGGGCGATGGCCGACGAACTCGCTGCCCGTGGCAGCGGCATCGAGCTGCGCGAGGCCGGTGGCGGCTGGCGGTTTTATACCCGTTCACGGTTCGCGCCCTACGTCGAGCGGCTGTTGCTCGACGGCGCCCGTTCCAAGCTGACCCGCGCGGCACTGGAGACGCTGGCGGTGGTGGCCTACCGGCAGCCGGTGACGCGGGCCAGGGTGAGCGCGGTCCGCGGGGTCAATGTCGATGCGGTGATCCGGACGCTGGTGGCGCGGGGCTTGATCATTGAAGCGGGAGCCGACGCAGACACCGGTGCCACAACCTTTTCCACCACCGAGCTGTTCCTGGAACGGTTGGGACTGTCGTCGCTGAGCGACCTGCCGGACATCGCACCACTGCTGCCCGGCGTCGACATGATCGACGACCTGAGCGAAAGCCTCGACAGCGAACCGCGTTTCGCCAAACTGGCCGGGCGCCCGCAGCAGGGCACGGTCGTCAAATTCGATGTCGACACCGACGCCGATGTCTGATCCCGAGGGTGTGCGGCTCCAGAAGGTGCTGTCGCAGGCCGGAATCGCCTCTCGGCGGGTCGCCGAACGGATGATCACCGATGGCCGCGTCGAGGTGGACGGCCGCATCGTCACCGAACTGGGCACCCGGGTTGATCCCGATCAGTCCGACATCCGCGTCGACGGCAGCAGGATCGTGCTCGACGACTCGATGGTCTACCTGGCGGTGAACAAGCCGGTCGGCATGCATTCGACGATGTCGGACGACCTGGGTCGGCCGTGCATCGGTGATCTGGTTGAGCATCGGGTGCGTGGCAACAAGAAACTGTTCCACGTCGGCCGGCTCGACGCCGACACCGAGGGGTTGTTGCTGCTCACCAATGACGGTGAGCTGGCGCACCGGTTGATGCACCCGTCGTACGAGGTGCCCAAGACCTACCTGGCCACGGTGGCCGGATCGGTTCCCCGCGGTCTGGGCAAGACGCTGCGCTCGGGCATCGAGTTGGAGGACGGCCCGGTGAAGGTGGACGATTTCGCGGTGGTGGACGCCGTTCCGGGTAAGACGCTGGTGCGGGTGACCCTGCACGAGGGCCGCAAGCGGATCGTCCGCAGGATGCTGGCCGCCGTGGGTTTCCCGGTCCAGTCGCTGGTGCGCACCGATCTGGGCTTGGTGTCGCTGGGAGTTCAGCGGCCCGGCAGCATCCGGCAGCTGACTCGCAAAGAGGTCGGCGATCTGTACACAGCGGTGGGACTGTGAACCATCTGGTGATTGCGATCGACGGCCCCGCGGGTACCGGAAAGTCAAGCGTATCAAGGGGTTTGGCGCGAGCTCTGGGCGCGCGGTATATGGACACCGGGGCGATGTACCGGATCGCCACGCTGGCCATGCTGCGAAGCGGGGTGGACCTCGAGGATCCTGAGGCCGTTGCCGCCGCGGCTGACGTTCCGATGTCGGTGGGGTTCGACCCCGACGTCGAGTACACCTGCCTTGAGGGTGAAGATGTTTCGGCGCAGATCCGCGGTGACGACGTGACCCGCGCGGTGTCGGCGGTGTCGGCGGTCCCGGCAGTGCGCGCACGCCTGGTCCGGTTGCAGCGTGAATTGGCTGAGGGCGCCGACCCGGTTGTGGTCGAGGGCCGCGACATCGGGACCGTGGTGCTGACCGACGCCGACGTGAAGATCTTCCTCACGGCATCGGCCGAGACGCGGGCCAAGCGCCGCAACGATCAGAACGTCGCCGCGGGCCTGCCCGACGACTACGAGACAGTCTTGGCCGACGTTCGTCGCCGTGACCATCTGGACTCCACCCGGGCGGTGTCGCCCATGCGGCCGGCCGACGATGCGCTGATCGTGGACACCAGCGAGATGACCCAGGCCGAGGTGGTCGCTCATCTGCGCGATCTCGTCGAACAGCAGATGGAGGCCGTGCGGTGACCGAGGACGGCACGTGGTCCGATGAGAGCGAGTGGGAGTTCGGTGGCGAGGACCCGGGCGATGAGGCCGGTGAGCAATCCGCGCCGCCGCCGGTGGTAGCGGTCGTCGGGCGTCCCAACGTGGGGAAATCGACTCTGGTGAACCGGATTCTGGGCCGCCGCGAAGCAGTCGTGCAGGACCTTCCCGGCGTGACCCGCGACCGGGTGTCCTACGACGCGTCGTGGAGTGGGCGGCGGTTCTTCGTGCAGGACACCGGCGGCTGGGAGCCCGACGCGAAGGGGCTGCAGCAGTTGGTCGCCGAGCAGGCGTCGGTGGCGATGCGCACCGCGGACGCGGTGATCCTGGTCGTCGATGCAGTGGTGGGCGCGACTGCCGGCGACGAGGCGGCCGCGCGGATCCTTAAGCGTTCGGGTAAGCCGGTGTTCCTGGCCGCCAACAAGGTGGACAACGAGAAGGGCGAGTCCGACGCCGCGGCGCTGTGGTCGATGGGGCTGGGGGAGCCACACCCGATCAGCGCGGTACACGGCCGCGGGGTCGCGGATCTGCTCGACGATGTGATCGCCGCCCTGCCCACGGTGTCGGAGTTCGCGCCGGTGAGTGGGGGACCGCGGCGCGTGGCGCTGGTCGGCAAGCCGAACGTCGGCAAGAGTTCGCTGCTGAACCGGCTGGCCGGATCTGAGCGGTCGGTGGTGCACGATGTCGCCGGAACCACCGTCGACCCGGTCGACTCACTGATCGAACTCGACGGCAGGATTTGGCGTTTCGTCGACACCGCCGGACTTCGGCGCCGGGTGGGGCAGGCGAGCGGTCACGAGTTCTACGCTTCGGTGCGCACGCACAGCGCCATCGACGCCGCAGAGGTGGTGATCGTGCTTGTCGACGCATCCCAGTCGCTGACCGAACAGGACCAGCGGGTGCTGTCGATGGTCATCGAGGCGGGCCGCGCCCTGGTGCTGGCGTTCAACAAGTGGGACCTGGTCGACGAGGACCGCCGCTATCTGCTCGACCGCGAGATCGACCGGGAGTTGGCGCAATTGCAGTGGGCGCCGCGGGTGAACATCTCGGCCACGACCGGGCGTGCGGTGCAGAAACTGGTGCCCGCCATGGAGACCGCGCTGGCTTCGTGGGATGCCCGGATCTCGACCGGTCAGTTGAACGCCTGGCTCAAGGAGATCGTCGCGGCGACGCCGCCACCGGTAAGGGGCGGCAAGCAGCCGCGAATCCTGTTCGCCACGCAGGCAACCGCGCGGCCGCCGACATTCGTGTTGTTCACGTCGGGATTCCTCGAGGCCGGCTACCGGCGGTTCCTCGAGCGTCGGCTGCGTGAGACCTTCGGTTTCGAGGGGACCCCGATCCGGATCAATGTGCGGGTTCGGGAGAAGCGTAAACCCAAGTAGCCCTGCGCTATTGGGGGGGTAGCCCTTCGCCTTTCGTAGGAGTCGCCCGGGGTGATGGAAGGTGTCGGCGCCTCCCGGCGGAGGGTGATGCCTCGCGAGCTCTCCGCCGTAACGCATCATGATGCGAGTCCGTGATGCTATGATGCAGCCATGCGGACGACCCTGAACATCTCAGACGACCTGCTGGCCGAGGCGAAGGTGCTTGCCGTCCGAACACACCGTTCGATCGGCGCGGTGGTCGACGACGCGCTGCGTGTTCTGCTCCGGCGTGACGGTTCGGAACCGGCGACCGCGGCGTGGACCTTCCCCACCAGCGGTGCTGGAGGCCTTCAGCCCGGAGTGAATCTGGATGACAGCGCGGCCCTTGCCGACTTGTTGGGTGACAATGCTGTGCCCTGATGTGAACATTCTGCTGTATGCCTTCCGCCGCGACAGCACCGATCACTCCCGGTACGCGCAATGGTTGCAGTTCGCCATGACCGGGCAGGAGCCTGTCGGTGTCAGCGAACTCGTTCTGTCCGGAGTGGTGCTCTTGGCGACGAATCATCGGGTTTACCGCCAGCCGAGCACCACGGCTGAGGTGTTGGACTATTGCCGCGCGGTGCGCTCCGCTCCGGCCGCCGTGCCGCTGCGGCCAGGCGGGAAGCACTGGGAGATCTTCTCTCGACTCTGCCAGGCCGTCTCGGCCACGGCCAACGATGTGCCCGATGCTTACCACGCGGCGCTGGCCGTTGAGAACGGCGCCACCTGGATCACCAACGATCGCGGATACGCCAAGTTCCCGAACCTGCAGTGGCGCAGCCCGCTCGACCAGAGCTGAACGGGACGCGGCACGACGCCCCGCGCCTGCCAGGCGTCGAGTTGGGCCAGCAGTTGTGGGGTGGCGATGAAGTCGGGCGACGGTCATGCCGTCCGGCCGCTGCCGTCCACACCAGGTGGACCCACGCTGTACGGCTAGTGGCTGACAAGAATCCGGCCGAACTGTTCGATCCACGTGCTCCAAAGAGGTATCCACAGAATGGCTTTCGGTGACTCGGCAGGTCGCGGTCAGACTTATACGCAACCGGTGGGTGCACTGACCCGTATTCGTCTTCGCCGCGGGGAAGTTCGGGCCGTTGCCGAACCTCGGCCATCGCCTCACTGACCAGGTTGCGCAGCGCGATCGCATCGGCGGCGTCCTTGCTGATCGAGTGGTGGGCAGGTAGATGGACACCACCGCCGGGGCGTTGATGGTCGCGAGGAGTCGCAGTTCACTCTCGCTCGGGATGTCCAAATGACACAGCGTGTCCAGGTTCTTGTTGATTCAGAGTGATGGGACGTCCGGACACTACGGGAACGGTGCTGCCAACGGACACCCGATAGCGTTCAGCGGTTCCGCGGTGACCCGGACTGCGCCGGTTAGGGTTTCGGGGTGTCCCTGGTCCACATGATCGTCATCGTTCTGGCCGGGGTCGGCGCGGGTGCGATCAACTCGCTGGTGGGCTCCGGCACCCTGATCACCTTCCCGACACTCGTGACGCTGGGCTTCCCGCCGGTGACCGCCACCATGTCCAACGCGGTCGGCCTGGTGGCCGGCGGGGTTTCTGGTACCTGGGGATACCGCGCCGAGTTGTCGGGTCAGTGGCGGCGGCTGCGCTGGCAGATCCCGGCGTCGATGGTCGGAGCGGGTATCGGCTCATTCCTGTTGCTGCACCTGCCAGAGAGGGTATTCACCCAAATCGTGCCGGTACTGCTGGTGCTGGCTTTGATTCTGGTGGTCCTGGGACCCCGGATTCAGGCCTACGCGCGACGGCGGGCCGAGGCGGCCGGACGTTCGGTAGAGCACGTGTCACCGGTGCGGATGGCAGCCCTGGTTTTCGGCACCTTCGCGGTCGGTGTCTATGGCGGCTACTTCACCGCGGCGCAGGGCATCTTGTTGATCGGGGTGATGGGCGCGTTGCTGCCGGAGAATGTGCAGCGAATGAACGCGGCGAAGAATCTGCTTGCGCTTCTGGTCAACATCGTCGCCGCGATCAGTTACACAGTGGTCGCATTCGACCGGATCAGCTGGCCGGTGGCCGGACTGATTGCGGTCGGCTCGCTGGTTGGAGGGTGGTTGGGCGCGCGTTACGGACGGCGGCTGTCGCCTACTGCGCTACGGGCGACGATAGTGGTGGTTGGGCTGATCGGGCTGTATCGGCTGCTGACGGTGTGAAGACACCGTCCCCGGATTCAATGCGCCGGGCCGCGCTGCGGTAGGCTTTCGCCTGCTGCCGGCGATCCCGGCAGCGCCGCGGGCTGTGGCGCAGCTTGGTAGCGCACTTGACTGGGGGTCAAGTGGTCGCAGGTTCAAATCCTGTCAGCCCGACAACGAGAACCGCCTGGTAACGGGCGGTTTTTCTCGTTTCGGGTGTCTCTATTTTAGACACTGCCGAAGGGGTGTGATGCCCATTCTGATGCCCATTACGTTTGTGGATTTCGCCAGGTCGACTCTCGGTGGCCTCGCCTGGGTTAGCCGAAAGTTTGCTGGTGTGAAAGCGCTTGTCGGCCGCCTGGTCCCCGGATGGCCCCCAGGTGGCTTCTCCGACGATGACGACGCCGGGCAACACCGGAGAGCGGCCGCTGACCCGGGCGACGACGTAGGGGCCGTCGCGGTGCAGTTCCAGCGCGGCACCGGCCGGGGCCAGTGCGCTCGCCGCGA
>Ga0315289_10012332_pt1 | contig 12049 bp, 12 predicted proteins | sample YL17G11_40_MG_FD_203452 | JGI IMG/M metagenome (GOLD analysis project Ga0315289, IMG submission 203452) | Sediment microbial communities from Yellowstone Lake, YNP, Wyoming, USA - YL17G11_40 | ecosystem: Environmental > Aquatic > Freshwater > Lake > Sediment | place: USA: Wyoming | collected...
CCTCGGAAAATGTGAAGATCGACGCGGAAATCCATCGGCAGGCTACGCTGGTGAAACGGTCATAGGCCAAAAAAGAGCCCAAACTGGAGCCAATGCGGGAAATCGAGTGCTGTTCGTGACTGCCGCAATGTTATCGGGAAAAACTTCCACGCAAAGGCGCCAAGACGCAAAGAGAATAAAGTGTCATTCCCGACAACAACGCTAAACAGTCTCTTTTCCCAGTGTATTGACCTGGAGCAAGGAAATACAAGCGGGTGGCGCCACTCTGGGCGACAAGTGGGGTCGGCAGATCTATTTCGAGGTCGTAGCCGGCAAAATCCGCGCAATCCCATTAATCAGTTTCGTCCGGTCCGACGGCCTAACTTGAAGATACCCCAAGTGTGGAGGGATGGCATGCACAACCACGGCGGTGCGCCTTGTAGAATGGGGTGCCTTCGACTAGACTAACTGAATCACAGCATGGGCCACCTTGGGGGAATCTCACCGTGGAACACGACCGACTCTGGGCCCCCTGGAGGATGGGGTACATCCTGGGCGAGCCAGATGGTTCCCCAACTGATGCCCCGCTCGATTTGCTCCCCGGCGCCGCCGCCGACTGCTTTCTTTGCCGCTGTGCACCGGCGGGAGACGACGCGACCAGGGGGGTCGTCGAGCGCACCGAGCGCACCGTGACGGTGCTGAATCGCTATCCGTACAACAACGGTCATCTGCTGATTGCCCCCCGTTTGCACCACGGCCGGCTGGATGAACTTAGCGACGCCGACCACGCCGAGCTGATCGGCACGATCAATCGCATGGTCGCCCTATTGCAGAAAGTGGTGCGGCCCGAGGGGTTTAACATCGGCCTGAACCTCGGCCGTGCGGCGGGTGCCGGCGTGCCGGGCCATCTGCACTGGCACGTGGTTCCCCGCTGGATCGGCGACACCAGCTTCATGCCGTCGATCGGCGGCGTGCGGGTGATCCCACAATCGCTGGAAGCCCTCTGGGAATTGCTGACCGGGGAGTTGGCGAAACGGTGATCCATCTCGAGCGGCCGGCGGCTTCCCTTCGACACGGGAGGGCGTTATGTTGAAGGTTTCGCTTGCTCGTTCCGAAGCTCTGCTTCCCTTCTCGGCGAAGCAGAGCTTCGCGTTACAGGCGTGCCCAAGCAAGAGCTTGGGTACCAGGAACTTTCCAGGATTTCGATATGGCCACTTCTCAAACGTCGTCCGCGCCTGTGACTGACGAACCACGTCCCGACGAACCGGTTGCGCAGGAGCGGCCGTTTTCGATTCAAGTGGCCGAGCGGGTGCGGCGGCTGCCGCCCTATCTGTTTGCGCAGATCAATCGGCTGATGTACGAGAAGCGCCGCGCGGGGGACGATGTGATCGACCTCGGCATGGGCAATCCCTCCGATCCGCCGCAGGACCTGGTGATCGAGAAACTGGCCGAGGCCGCCCGGGACCCGAAAAACCACGGTTATGCCGAAGCCATGGGGGTGCTGAGCCTCCGCCGCGAGGTGGCCAGCAAGTATTTCAAGCACCACGGCGTGCGGCTCGATCCGCAGCGCGAGTTGGTCGTGTGCCTGGGCTCAAAGGAAGGTTTTAGCCATACATGCCAGGCGCTGTTGGGCCCGGGCGATACGGCGATCGTGCCGGCCCCGTACTATCCGGCCCATTTGTATGCCGTCGCGCTGGCCGCCGCCAACGCGATCTTGCTGGAAGTGGCCGACAGCCAAAAGCTCTTGGCGAATATCGACTACACCTGCCGACACATGGTCCCGCGGCCGAAGGTGCTGATCGTCAACTTCCCGCACAACCCTTCCACGGCCACCGTCGAGCCGGACTTCTACGTCGAGGTAGTTAAGCTTGCCCGGCAGTATGGGTTCATGGTCATCAGCGACCTCGCCTACGCCGATGTGGCCTTCGACGGCTACAAGACGCCTAGTTTTCTCGCTGCCCCCGGGGCCATCGACGTCGGCGTGGAGCTGACCACCATGAGCAAGGGCTACAACATGGCCGGCTGGCGGGTGGGATTCTGTGCGGGCAATGCGGAGATGATTCGGGCGCTGTCGACGATCAAGGGCTATTACGATTACGGCATGTTCCGGCCGATCCAAATTGCCGCCATTATGGCCCTGCGCTGCACGGATGCCGCCGTGGAGGCCCAGGCCGCGATTTACCAGCGCCGCCGCGACGTGCTCTGCGAGGGCCTGGAACGCCTCGGCTGGCCCATCCAGCGGCCGAAGGCCACGATGTTCGTGTGGGCCAAGATCCCGGAGGTTTGGGCAAGCCAGATGAGTTCCTTCGACTTTGCCATGAAACTGCTGAAGGAAGGCGACGTAGTCGTCAGTCCCGGCGGCGGCTTCGGACCGGCCGGCGAGGGATATCTGCGCATGGCCTTGGTCGAAAACGAAAACCGCCTCCGCCAGGCGGTCCGCCAAATCGGCCGCTGCCTGGGAAAATCGTAGCGGCCGTAGTCAAACAGCGGCAAAGGAGCAACGGACGCTTGTTTAGCCGTCGCCGGTACGGCGACGCCGGCTCGTCTCTTATGCAAACCGCACAGTTCCAACTCCATGCCGACATTGAACAGCGCCACTGGTGGTTTGTTGCCCGGCGGCAGATCATCGAGCGATTGGTCGGCGCGCTGCTGCCCCCGTCACCCGAGACAATCATTATCGACATCGGCTGCGGAACCGGCGCAAACCTGGCGGCCTTGGCCGACCGTTACCGCTGCGTCGGCATCGACACGTCGACCGAAGCCATCGAACTTGCGCGGCAGCGCTTCTCAAACGTCCAATTCCTGGTCGGGGAAGCCCCGAAAGACCTGGGCCCATGGATGCCGCGGGCGAAGTTGCTGCTGCTGATGGATGTGCTGGAGCACGTCAGCGACGACTTCGCCATGTTCTCCGAATTGCTCTCGACGGCCAGCCCGGGTTGCCACTTCCTGCTGACCGTTCCCGCCGATCCGGCCCTCTGGAGCGAACACGACGAATCGTTTGGGCACTATCGACGTTACGATCGCCGGCGGCTGGAGCAGGTGTGGGCCGATCTGCCGGTCAACACGCTACTGGTTTCCTATTTTAACTCCCGGTTGCTGCCGCTGATCCGCTCGATCCGTGCATGGAACCAGCGGCGAGGTCGGGCATCTGGCCGTGCGGGAACCGATTTCTGGCTCCCTAGCCGGCCGATGAATTGGCTCTTGCAGGCGACTCTGGCCGGCGAAAGCGGGCGGTTGATCAATCTGTTGCGCGGGCGGAGAAGCCAGGGCTACGCTGCCGGCACCAGCCTGATCGCTTTGCTCCAACGCCGCGAGGGGCGGGTAAAGATTCGCGGTAAGCCGAGCGATCTTCCACCCGATCTTCGCACCGCATAGCAAGTTAGGAGTGTCAAGAGTGGAGGACACGGGCAGACTTTCGCCCAATTTGATATGTCAGCCTCGTGACGATGTCTTGCCTCGTTACGTGCCATTGAGTGCAGGGGCAGTTCGTTTCGCTATAGCCCGTCGTCGCTATAATCTCTAGGCGAAGGATGTCAGGCGGCAGAGGAGCTCCGCTTCGGCGCAATAAAAAATGAGGGCTCCTGCTCGCCGGTACAGGAACCCTCACTCTAGGCTGTCCGAACCTGGCAGACGGTGAGGTCCACCTTGTTCAGAGACCCACAGCCGTTATAAGACCTATCGGGCCAAGATGCTGAGGGACTTTAAGTGGCCCTCACACACCCCCCGACAGTCAGCATGGGAATTATGGATTCGACGCAAACCGCAAAGCTTGCTTTGGAAGATGGCACGGTCTTTACCGGCAGGGCCTTCGGAGCCCAAGGTGAAGTCGATGGCGAGGTCTGCTTCAATACTTCGATGACCGGCTACCAGGAGATTCTCACCGATCCGAGTTATCGCGGTCAGATTGTTGTCATGACCTATCCGGAAATCGGCAATTACGGCGTTAACGCCCAGGACGTCGAAAGCCACAGGCCGCAGCTAGCCGGGTTTGTGGTGCGGGAGCGGAGCCGCCGGGCGAGCAACTTTCGGGCCGAGGGGGAACTGGATCAGTACCTCGCTTACCACGGCATTGTGGCCCTGGAAGGCATCGACACCCGGGCGCTGGTGCGGCGATTGCGGATCCACGGGGCGCTGCGAGGTATCCTTTCCAGCATCGACCTGGACGACGCCCGGCTGGTGGCCAAGGCACAAGCCAGTCCCGGGCTGGTCGGCCGCGACCTGGTCCGCGAGGTGATTCCCGATAAGCCCGTGCGGTGGAACGAGCCGCTGAGCCCTTGGGCCCGGCTGCACGCGGCGGCAGAGCGTGAGCTTCCTGCCAACGCCCCGCATGTAGTCGCGCTCGATTACGGCATGAAATGGAACATCGCCCGGCACCTCTTCGATCTCGGCTGCCGCGTGACCATCCTGCCCGGCACGGCCACGGCAGAAGACGTGCTCGCCCAGCAGCCCGACGGGGTATTCCTTTCCAATGGCCCTGGCGATCCCGAGCCGCTGCTGTACGCTCAGCAAACCATCCGCGAGCTGTTGGGCCAGCGGCCCATCTTCGGCATCTGCCTGGGCCATCAACTGTTGGCGCTGGCCTGCGGCGCGCAGACGTATAAGTTGAAGTTCGGGCACCACGGGGCCAACCAGCCCGTGTTGAACCAGGCGACCGGCCGGGTGGAGATCACCTGCCAGAATCACGGTTTTGCGGTGGCCGCCGAGAGCCTGCCGCCGGAGTTGGAGATCACGCACCTGAATCTCAACGACCGCACCATCGAAGGGCTGCGGCACCGGAAACTGCCCGCCTTTTGCGTTCAGTACCATCCCGAGGCCTCCGCCGGCCCCCACGATAGCAATTACCTCTTCAGGCAGTTCCGGCAAATGATCGGGTAGGATCGCGGCGGCTTCTCGGCCTCAGGGCATCGGGGAAACAGCACGCGTACTAGACTCCCTCTCCCGGAGGGAGAAGGGAGTAGACCCCGCGCCTTCTTCAAACGCGCGCCGCACGGTGCGAAGCAAGTCTCTTGACAGCCGACCGAATAAATAGTATAATCACATGTGATTTGAAGGTAATGCCATGATTTCGAAGACGGGGATGCACGCGGTGACGGCCTTGGCGGCCCTGGCGGCGCTGCCGCCGGGGGCGTACGCTGGGGCCGCCGAGATCGCCGCCGGCACCGGTGCCCCGCCGAATTACCTCGGCAAGCTGCTCAAGACGCTGGCCGACGCGGGGCTCGTCCAGTCGCAGAAAGGCAAGGGTGGGGGCTTTCGGCTGGCCCGCAATCCGGCCGCCATTTCGGTTTTCCAGGCCGTCGATCCGATCGAACACCTCAGCCGGTGGTCGGGCTGCTTCCTGGGCCGGGCGCGCTGTTCGCCCAAGCATCCCTGCCCGGTCCATCAGCACTGGCAGCGGGTCCGCGACAGATACCTGAAGTTCCTCCAAGAGACGACCATTGCCGATCTGGCCCGCTGAGGGCCGCCCAAGTGCCTCACCAAGGTGTCCAGGGAAATCTCGCAACCATAACAAGATATCCACATGTGATTCAGCGTTAACCACGAAGCGCTCTTGCAGGCGCCGAATCGTCCGTTCCTCCATTGCACCAGGAGACTCCTCCATGTTGCCTACCGAAATCCTCAGCCACGAGCACCGCGTCATCGAGCAAGTGCTGGCGTGCCTGGAAAAACTTACCGAGCAGAGCCAATCCACAGGCCGGCTGGACAAGCAGTCGGCCCAAGATGCGATTGCTTTCCTGCGAGTCTTTGCCGATCAATGCCATCATGGAAAGGAAGAAGTCCACTTGTTTCCGGCCATGGAAGCCAAGGGCTTTCCGCGGCAGGGTGGGCCGACGGGCGTGATGCTCGCCGAGCACGACGAAGGCCGCGCCCACGTCCGCGCCATGGCCGAATCGCTCGAGGCGGCTGCTTCAGGCGACAGGGCCGCATTGCAGCAGTTCGCCGAGCATGCCGCTGGCTACGTCGCCCTGCTGCAACAACACATTCAGAAGGAGGACAACATTCTTTACGTGATGGCCAACCGGGTCTTCAGCGAAGAAGATCAGCGCAGATTACTCGACGCCTTCGGCAGGGTCGAGGCCGAGGAGATGGGCGCGGGCACGCATGAAGCGTATTTACGGCTGGCCAATGAGCTGGCCGACCGCTTGGGCGTTCCGCGCGCGGCCGCCGAAGCCGCCGCACATCACACTTGCGGCCGCAGACACTAAATGGCGAAATCCTCATGACGAATGACGAAGGGACGAATGACGAATGCTCCCATACGCAAACGGGCGAACCACGGTAGACGTGCAGGCGAAACCTGCTTCGTCATTCGTGCTTCGTCATTTGTCATGCATCATTTTTTCTTCCGCACTCTCGGTCACTGCCAACCGCCTACCGTCCACCATCTTCCGCCTTCAGCAGGTACCTATTGGCAATGCTGATGCCGCTGATGATGGTACCGATGATTCCGACCAGCCCTTGGTCGTTGCCGCAGATGTAGAGATTCTTCAGATGGGTCTTGCCGTCGTAGCGTTTTTCGGCGGCCCCATAAACTGCGCCGCGTTCGTGCCCGGTGTAACGGCGGATGGTGGCGGGAGTAAACATCTCGGTATCGATCACCGCGCTGCGGAAATCGGGCACAAACCGCACTGCCGAGGCCACCATCCGGTCGTACCAGCGGAGCTTCGCCAGCCGGTAGGCGGACTCATCCAGCGCCGCCCAGCGGTCAAAGTTGGCCAGCGAAGAAATGCGGATGAGTCCTTCCGCCAGCGGCTCGCCGTAGACGAAATTGTTCGGCGAGCAGATCACGCCGCTGCGGACGTCGGCCAAATCATCGGGCCGCTGGTAGTGAAATCTCTCGCAGTCGTTGAAGAAAACCATGGTCTGGTCGCATCCCAACGTGCGAGGCTGGACGTCGAGGACCGAGATCGACTCGACGAACGAAAGCCCTCCCGCGGCAGTTTCGTCGGCGGCGCGGACGTCGTCGCACAGCCGCAAGGTTTCGGGCCAGCCGGCCGAGGAGAGGATGTGGCGGGCGGCCAGTTCGCTGCCGTCTTCGAGCACCACTTTCTCGGCCACATGGTCCTTCACGACGATCCGGCTTACGCCGGCCCGCAGCCGCAGCTCCCCTCCCAACTGCTCAAACTTGCCGACCAGCGTCCTCAGGATCAGCCGCACGCCGGCCAGGGGCCGAGCGAGCCCCTCCAGGAAAATCGAGCGGAAGAGGATGCTGAACAGGCCAAAATCCATATCGTGCTCCCGCGCACCGCCGTAAAACATGATCGGGCAAAAAATCATTTCCACCAGCAAGGGATCGCTGATCAGGCTGCCGACGACCTGCCGTGCGGAGCGGTCGTCGGCAGTTTGACCAAATTGGTCGTAATCGATCAGTTCGGCCAGCAGCCGCTGGAGGCCATCTTTCTGGCGAGGGAAATGCCGCTGGACTTCGGACTCGAACAACTCGAAGTCGTTGGAAAAATGGAGCGTGACGCCGGGAAAGGCGATGCCTGAGCCGACCTGGGGCGCCAGCGCCAACTCATCCCAGGCCAGCCGCAGTTGCCGCAGAACTTTGGCCAGCGGCCCCCGGCGAGTCCCCTTGGGCGCGAAGTTGGTCAGTGCGTGCAAGCCGACGTCGTAGTGGCGGCCGCGGCTTTGGTAAAACGAATTCAGGCCGCCGATCGCGCTGTGCCGCTCCAAGATGCAGACCCGCTGATCGAAATGGGCCAAGCGGATGCCTGCGGCCAAGCCCGACATGCCGGCGCCGATGATGATCGTGTCGTACATCGGTTCACAGCCAGTCCAGCCCGGTTTCCTTTTTGATGCGCTCGGCAAAGTTGCCCAGCAGGCCGCCGATGACGTCCCAGCGGTCGCTGCGGCGAAGTTCGATGTCGCCTTGACGGTTGACGCGGACCACGCTTTCGTCGGTCACGCCGAGTTGAACCAATTCGTTCGGGTGCAGCTCGTCATCGCTGACGACGCGCTGCAACGCTTTGCCCGACATCTCGATAAACTGCATGGTTTTCTAGCTCCGTGTTCTCCGTGCCTCCGTGGTGAGAAATCCAGGCTAGCGGCCTAAGGCTTCGCATCTGTTACATCATCCTATCTCGCACACGGCGGGCGTCAACCACCCAACTGAGCCCGCACCGCCTCGCACAGCGACAGCATGGTATCGACGTCGAGCTGTTCCGCCCGAATTTCCGGGTCGAGGCGCTGGGCGGCCAAGATCCGATCGACGGCCGGTTTGTCCAGCCGCTGCTTAAAGGCGCTGAGCAATTCGGAACGCATAAATTTGCGGCGGTGAAAGAACATGGCGCGGATGAAGCCGTGAAAAAAGCCGCGATCGGCGATCCGCCCACGCAGCGCCGGATCGAGCGTGACCTGCAGAAAGGCCGAGGAAACTTTCGGCCGCGGCCAAAAAACCTCCGGCGGCAAGACCCGCACCATCTCGGCCCGGCACTGGCTCTGGATCCAAATGCTCAGGGCCCCGTAGTCCTTGGTGCCGGGCCGGGCGACGATCCGATCGGCCAATTCCTTCTGGATGGTGACGGTCATGGTTTGCGGCGGGTCGTCGATCGCCAGCAGGTTGCTGAGGATGGGCGTGGCCACATAGTAAGGCAGATTGGCTACCAGCTTCAGCCGCCTTCCCGGGGCCTCGGCGAGCCGGGCGGCCACCGCCTCCAGCACGGCAGGGTTCAGCCGGTTCTTATTCTTCAGCGCGTCGGCCTGCAACATCGTGACGTTGTCGAAGTTGATCAGCTCCTCGGCCGCCAGTTGGAACATTTGTGGGCTTACTTCCACCGTGACCACGGCGGCTGCCTGCCGGGCCATCAGTGCGGTCAGCGAGCCGGTGCCTGTGCCTACTTCGAGCACCACGTCGTCGGGAAGAAGGCGGGCGGTTTCCAGCAGCACGCGCACCAGGTTCAGGTCGATGAGGAAATTCTGACCCAGTTGCGTGCGGGGCCGGATGCCCGCCTCGGCAAAACGCCGCTTCAGGAACGAGAGGGTCTGATGGAGCGAGGAACCGCTGGACATGGCTGCACTCAGAGCATGTGAAAAAATGGGGACAGGGACCTCGCGGCAAGTCGTTTTTCCACGGTTTTCTCACAAGGGCTCGGAGCCAGTCCCCATTTTTTCACAACCGCTCACTTCCAGTTTTCCGCTTCCACCAGCCGCTGGACGTATTTGGCCAACAGGTCGGTTTCCAGGTTCACTTTGCCACCGACCCGCAGCGGGCCCAGCGTGGTGACGGCCAGGGTATAGGGGATCAGGGCCACGCTGAAGCGGTCGGGCTTGCTTTCGACAATCGTCAGGCTGACGCCGTCGACGGCGATCGAGCCCTTGGAGGCCATCTGCCGGCTGAGTTGCCGCGGAACCTGGAACCAGAAGGTCGACCACTCGCCATGATCGTGCCGCTCCAGAAGCGTGCCCACGTCGTCGATATGGCCGGTCACAAAATGCCCGCCCAGCCGCTCGCCCACGGTCAGCGCCCGTTCGAGGTTGACCCGGCCGCCGGGCTTCAGGTCGCCCAGATTCGTGCGGGCGAGGGTTTCCGGCCCGGCCTGAAAGGCCATGGTCTCAGCGTCGCACTCGATCACCGTCAGGCAGCAGCCGTTGATCGAGATGCTGTCGGCCACGGCCGTTTCGGCCGCCACGCGTTTCTCCCGCACGATTAACCGGCAACCCGGCGGCTCGCTGCACAGTTCTACGACCTCGCCCAACGCTTCGACAATTCCGGAAAACATGTTGCCGACCTCACAAATTGCCTAACTATTCCGTGTCAGCCAGCCACCTATGACATGTGACAAGGATCAAGGCCAGCCCGAAGATCAAGATGATCAAAGCAATGTGTTCGTAGGCACGCTCGCGAATTGCCCAGATGGTGCTCTCTCGGGGGCCCGAATACCCATGGTACGAAGGCCATGCTAGTGCGTTGGCGCTCAGCCTCAACAGGACACCGCAAAATGTGCAGACGACACCGACGATAAAGGAAATCATGACTCGTGGTTTGACCTTCATGCATTATTCCTTCTCGTGAATGATGCGGGCTAAACGGCCAAAATGTGACACAAGTTCCTCAAAACAATGATTCTTCTTGATGACGCCGCTGGACCACCTTTTCCCAGCAGAACCGCACGGGCCCATAAAACACGAAGACGCTGAAAATGATCGGAATGGCATATCCCCGGATGACCATCACCGTCACAAAGGCGAAGAGCACCGCCACCACGTGTGCGAAACTTCGCTGCCCGCGGAAAATCTCGTTCACCACGTGCGGATAGGGGATCCGGGAAACCATCAGCAAGGCCACCAGCACTCCGAAAAAGGGCAGTATCGACTGCAGCACGGCGTCGATGTTGGCGGCGTACATCAGCGGGTTGTTGGGCCGACGAAGGTAATAAAACATGATCGCAAACGAGGCAATCGCTGCCGCGGCCGCCGGGCTGGGCAGTCCGGTAAACTGCAAGTGCTCATCCTCGTCGCCCGTCTCCACGTTGAACCGTGCCAACCGCAAGGCCGCGCAGGCGGCAAACGCCGCGGCAATGATCCAGATCGTGTCGCTGTGAACAATCGTAAATCGCGGGCACATTTTCACCAGCAGGAATCCTGCGGCCACGCCGAAGGTGACCACATCGCAGAGGCTGTCCAACTGGGCCCCGAAATCGCTGGCGGTCCGCGACAGCCGCGCCACGTAGCCGTCCAGGCCGTCGAAAACCATCGCCAGAAAGATAAGCCAGCCGCTGATCATGACGTTGCGCAGGTCATCCTGCTCCGCTGCCGCCCGCTCCGCCGTCTCGCCATCGCGCACCACGGCCGGTGGTGCGAAATCTTCGGGCTTCGGCGTGTCTACCCGGGCCGCCACCACGATGGCAAAAAAACCGCACACCAGGTTCCCCAAGGTGAGCAACACCGGAAATACGGAAATCGTGCGGATCGGTCGCATGGTTGGTTACCTTGACCCAGACGGTGCTCGCTACACAAGGGATCAGAGATGAGGGATAAGAGATAAGGGATGAGGGATGAGGGATGAGGGATGAGAATGAGCCCGGACGCCAAAACGTTACTGAACACCTTGCCGTAGTTGCTGGGTGCGAGGCGAAAACCCTATCACCGCAAAGTAGCAATCCCTGATTTGGAATCCCTCATCTCTCATCTTTCATCCCTCATCCTTCATCCCTTATCCCTCATCCCTCATCTCTCATCTCTCATCCTTTATCCCTCATCCTTTATCCCTCATCCGTATACCTGGCCACCACGCTGACGCCCGCCTTCACCCGCCAGCCAACTTCGACTTCGATCCTTAAGTGCGGGCCATCGGGCAGAATCAACTCGGTTCGCGAGCCCAATTTGATCATGCCGAACTTTTGCCCCCGGGCGACGACTTCCCCGGGCCGCAGGGCACACACGATCCGCCGGGCAATCGCGCCGGAGATCTGCCGCACGACCAGCCGGCGATGCGGCGGGGTCTCCTCTTCCAGGCCGATCCACGTATTCTCGTTTTTGCCGGCACTTTCCGGCCGCAATGCGTTGAGAAACTCGCCGGGCGAGTAACGCAACGCAATTACCCGGGCCGCGGCCGGCGAGCGGTTCAAGTGGACGTTGAAAATCGACAGGAAAATGCCGATCCGCACGGCAGGGCCGCCGAGAAACTGGTCGTGCTCAAGACGCGTCACCTCGACAACCTTCCCGTCGGCCGGCGATACCAAGAGCCCCGGCTCTTGCGGCACCCGGCGGGACGGGTCGCGGAAGAAATAAACCACCAGGCAGAGCAGCGTCGCCGGGATTGGCGCCAGATATCCATAGCTCCAGGCCAAGGCCGCCGTCAATGCCAACAGCGGCCAGCCCATCAGTTGCACCTCGGCCAGGCCCCACCGGGCCAGCAGCAACCGGTCCCGCCAACGAAACGGATCATCCTGCTGGGCCCAATCACATGAGCAACGGTTGCGGCAGTATTTTAGGTCGCGCGGATCGAGGATCTCGTGTGGGGCTCCTGCGCAATCTCCCCGGCGAAGCGCCGCCATCCGCCGCACGTAGCCCGGGCGGAAATGTCTCAGCCACCATCGCCGCCAACGGCCCCAGGCTAGCTCAAGATGAC
>Ga0315289_10012333_pt1 | contig 12048 bp, 12 predicted proteins | sample YL17G11_40_MG_FD_203452 | JGI IMG/M metagenome (GOLD analysis project Ga0315289, IMG submission 203452) | Sediment microbial communities from Yellowstone Lake, YNP, Wyoming, USA - YL17G11_40 | ecosystem: Environmental > Aquatic > Freshwater > Lake > Sediment | place: USA: Wyoming | collected...
CCGGAATTGACCCCAGGGTAGTGCGTGTAGATTATGGGTGGTGGTTCCCGGAGAAAGGAGCTTCAGAATTATACGGCTGGGCAGAATCAAATGTTAATGTCTTAACAGATAACGAACCACCGTATAACCATGAAATTGGTTCTAATCAGTTAAGAGGTATTCTTTGCAAGGTATACAAGGTAACTTGATAAACCTGCCAAAATGCAACTTGGTGGATAAATTCTTCGTCAGGTCACGTTTGCTTGTTATGTGCAATAGGCAAAAAAAGAGGCTCTCCCCAAGTGTGAGTCCATTGGGAAAGCCTTTAGTTTACAACGAGAGACGCTCTAGAATCAAAATCCAAGCGTTTTTTCGGGGTGGTGAATGGTTCTCTTTTCCTTTTTCCCTCTTCCGGGGATGCTAGCCCAAGGGGCGGTGCTGGAGAATAAAAAGGGGATAGCTTTTCGGCTATCCCCTAAAATGGGCACAAAAAAGGCAAAGCAACCCCTGTATCATCAGAGGCTACTTTGCCTTGATTGTCTTTTTGGTCAAGCGTTTTAGGCTACGGCTACTTTTTCTCTCTTTCGGCTACGCTTGGGCTTTGCCTCGGCTTCCGCCTCGGCTTCCGCTTCTGGCTCGGTAACCTCTGGCTCGGCTTGCTCGGTAGTGGTAGCCTCGGCTACTGGCTCGGCTTTTGCCTTTGCCTCGTTATCGGCTTTGGCTTGGGCTTGTGCCTTGTCGGTTACCATTGGCATAACGACAAGCTGGTAACCGTCAACGGCAAAGAGTGTCGGTGAAAGGGCATTGGTGAGCTTAAAATCTACCATACCCCCGCAAGCCTTGAGAGCATTGGTAAGGTATTGTCCGTCTATCCTGACAAAGCCTTGTCCATCGGTATCGGCTGGAATATCGGCTTGTCCCTTGTCATCGGGATTAGCCATAACTAGCTTACCGTCGCCAATGGTCAAGTCTATCGGATAGGCTTTCGGATTAGAGGACAAGGCTTTGAGTGATAGGCTAGCCTTGATTGCCTCTATGGCGTCAAAGTGGGCTACGGTATTAAACTCCGTAGGAATTAGCTTTTGCCAATCGGGGAAGTCGCCATTGACGCTAACCCATTTATAACGGATTAGCTCGGTATCCAGTATAAGGGATATACCGTCAAGGCTCTCTCCGCTTGGCTCAAAACTAACCCTTGCCCGCTTTGCTCTCCGTAGGGCATTGGCTATGCCTCTTAACTCTTCACGATTTATCAGGACTTGCCCCTCTCCGTCGTAGTCAAGGGTGACTACCGCTAGCCTAAAACCATCGGCACTAATTAGAGTGAGCTTGCCATCCTTTGCCACAAAGTTGACGCAAGATAACACTGGTCTAGCGTCATCTGTAGCGGTAAAGGGCAATACCCTATTTAGTGCTTCCGCTAGCTCTAGGCTTCCGATATTAGGCTTGACGGCGTTACAAGGACTTACCCTGACATCGCAAAGGGTAAAAGGCGTTTTCTCACCAATCCACTCACTATCGGCTAGGTAGCTGGTATTAGCTCCGCAGATTACCTTAAGCCTCTTATGTCCGTTAGCCTGCGACTCGCTAGCACTAGCGGCGGGGGTAACCTTGACGATATTACTACCCCCCAAAGCCTTAAGGTATCCGATAAAGCCTTTACGCCCAATGGTAAAGTCCATAAGCGTTACCCTCTCGGCTAACGCTCTAGCCAAGGCATTTACCAGCATAGCCTTATGAGCGACAAAGCCATCGCCTGAACGCTTGCCCACGATATTAAGTTTTTCTATTTTAATCCCCCTTTTGGCTATCCGATAGTGGGCAAGGCTATCGGCTTCACCTAGTAGTAAGCTACCGTCTAGCTGCTACTCGCTAGCCTAAGCGGTGCTTCCACTACTATATTTGGGCAAGTGCTTCAAAATGCGACATTCTCAAACAAACTTTTTTGAGCCTTACGCCTATATCGCTCAAGATACTTCTGGTCTTTTTTGTCTAGCGGTATCCCTGCTTTCAGCTTATAGGCTATCGCCACCAGCCGTTTAGGATAGCCTATCTGCCAAGTGGTTTCACTAACCCAGCCGTCAAGGTCAATTGCCTTGTCATCGGCTATCAGCTCTCCAAGCTCACTAATCTTACCATCTTCACCTATAATCGGTTTTGACAGGCTCTCAATTCTGATAGCCTTTGGACATTCAGAATAGAGGTCTTGCTCTTTGCACTTTTTCCTTTGCGGATTGCTACAGTGTCCGCAATCTAAACCGTTATTAGCCTTGTAGTAATCTCTCCAGTATTGGGCTACGGTAAAGCTGGCTATCCGATACATCCACGAAGGATTGTCCGGCTTGTGCCCGTTGCTCCTGTGAGCAATAGCAAGGTTTAGTATTATGGTATGTAGTAAGTCCTCTCTATCCTCAAACCTAGCCTTGTGGCAAAACTTTGTCGCTACTTTATAATATGTAGCGTAGTCGCCGTCTAGCTGGTCGTAGCCGTTGCCGTATTGCCGATACGGTTCGTCTATGATATATTTGCCTATGTCTAGCATTGTGGCTGAACCCCCTTTGTTAGATTTGCTCTAGCTAGGTTGCTTCTAGCTAGAGCATTTTATTTGCCCCTAGACTAGGCAAGCGTTCAGGCTTTGAGCTTTGTCATATTTAATTATTAAGGTGCTAGCAGAATTGATTTAGCCAAAATCTTATATCTGCTAGAATAAGTATGCTTTACAAAAGAGCCTTTTGGAAATGATTTGAAGTAGTTACTTTTTTGATCAAAGCCCAAAATGGCAAAATAGCTTGCAATCTGGGATTGAACCTATGTCCCTATCAAACGAAGTAACTTAGTGGGCTTTAGCAAGGCGGTAAGCAGTCTGACCTCTTCACTCTGGCACATGCAAGACGCTGATAGTTGCCTCGTGTGCTTTCGTTCTGTCTCTTACTTTTACCCTAGCACCGGAAGGTCGCAGAAAGGTATGATAGCCAACAATTATTTTTTATGATAAGTATGATGACTATGACGTCTATGAAGTATATGAAGTGATGTGTAAACGTACTACCATAATGGTAGTAGAGTAATGGTAGCAGAGTAACCAAGTATAACTGTTAGATTTCATTAAGGAGTATCCTGATTTCCCTCAGCAGGTCGTGCTGGGTGAGTCGCTGCGTTATTTCGCTCGTTCTTCTATTGCTTATTGTATTGCTCCCCGGTCTTTTCGCTCCTCCACTGCTCCCTCAGTCACCCCACTCTTCCACAAACAACGATGGCAATACAGAGAGCAAGAATGGCAGGATAGTGACATATCTAAGTTCGTTCACAACCGGAGAACAAGAAGAATGCTAAAGCTTGCTACACTACTTTTTGGTCTTGCGTTCCGTTGACATCTGTAGACTTGCTTGAGGGGCCAAGCATCGCCTCAAGGAAACTATCGTCTGCTTGTACATAAAATGTTAAGCCACAACTAGGACACGAGAAATTTCGCAGGTAACTTTCAGGCTCCTTATTTGCGATGAACTTCAACCCGCACTTACTGCAACGGTAGCATTTGAGGTAATCGCCTAAGACAGTGGTAACGAACAGATACCTAAGTCTATCAGGTTGGTCATAAAACTTCCAAACTACCTCACCTATCACTAGAATACGGCTGGCTAGGTCTCTAATGTTTTCCTTTTCTGACGGTGATGTTTGCAGCATGCCCACAAAACCCTCGAAAATAGCATACTGTAGCATAAATTGCTTAATACTGTTCATATACTCATCGTAACCCTGCCTATTTTTCTGGAAAGTCTCCTTTAGATTGGTAAGGTCTTGTTTGTATTCATTAATAGTGTTCTCTAAATGCTTGATTTCACCAAGACGGTTGGCTCTATCTCTGGTTAGTGCTGACACATCGGCTTCCAGTGTGTTCTTTTGTATTTTGAGTGTGTCTACCGCCTTTTGAAGTGAGCCAAACTCCTCGAGAGCCTGCTTAAGTCTAACTCCATCAACCTTGGGGGCTACCATGGCTATACTCCTTTGCTAACCTCACTAACATCAGTATATCCAAGCCCTGCTTGCCTAAGTCAGCCTTCAATTTGGCAACTTCTTTGACTTCCTCGCTTTTAACATTTAGCTCCTTCTTTTTATTCTCAAACTCCTGTTCCAATTTGGCCAGTTTGGCTTTGGCGTCTTTCTGAAGCTGTGCTAACCGTGCTTCAAGGTTGGCCAGTTCTTGGTTTCTTTCAGCTATGAGGTCGCTGAGAGACTTGAACTTGGTTTGTATTGTCCTCAGTTTATTCTCCGTAGATGGTAATTCTGATGATACTTTCTCGAATCTGGATACCACTTCCTCATAGCTCATGTTGCCTTCAGTCTCAATGCTGTTAAGCTTCAGGGCAGCTTGAATGAAACCGGGGTCATCTACCTCCTTGCATAGTTTTACCAGTGTGGTATGCTGCTCTGGCTCTATCCCAAGCTTCATAAAAGCCTTCATTATCATCAGGCCTTGGTTAGCTTCCTCCACGGTAAGGTTGTGTTTGAACAGCTCGGCTGATAGACTCCTAAGCGCATTTATTTCGTTAAACACTCCAAACTCCTCTCCGGCAGTCGATAGACCAACTTCTGCGGCTCTCTGCTTAAATCTGGATGAATAGATGGAGACCGTGCTTTGGTCTACCACTGCCTTCTTAGCAATCTCACATTGAGGCATTCCTGAGAAATAGTTTCTCAATATCTTTGATACCTTTTGTGGTGAGAGTCTTACCGTCATGTTACAACAACCTACGTGTTTCCCTGCCTAACTTATACATACAACATCTGCTTGGTACCTTGTTCAGTTAGCCGAACTCGGGATGTGCTGTTCTTACCGGGTCGAGCCAAGCGGCTTCCTCAGACGCTCCCTTACTAGTCAATCTATAGAACACTCGTTTCTTCAGGAAATGGTAAATGGCAGGCTCTCGTCTATCAGTGCGCTCTATCAGTTCTAACATTAAGAACCAGTGGAAATACCTTGCGAAACTTGAGTAGTTCGGTCTTTGAAAGGGCTTTTCACCTATCTCAATCCTCACCCTATTCAGGCGCTCTATCTCCCTGCTTAAGGCATAGTAGATGTCGGCAGCACAGGCGTCACCATACTCGACAAAATACTGTTTTGTAAAGAGCCCAGGGCGATACTCACTGGCGCCTCTTCCCCAGGGAATGGTTATCTGAGGAGGATTCCTACGCGTCCTCTCATGCGCCGGTTTTTTCCCCGCCTTCTTAATCCTTGGTTTCTGCTGTTTCATCTTCTTCCCATACCCTGTCATAGTCTTCGTGCAAATCAGCCACCGAATATTGGAGATACACTGAAGTCGTAGTTGGACTCGCGTGCCCGAGAATTTTTTGTAGTCTCTCTACAGTCATGCCGCGTTTGACACAGTGGATGCTGAAGCTGTGACGAAGCACATGTGGATGTAGTTTCCTATGCTTGGAAATAGTCGGGTCGCCTATTTCCTTTATTCCTGCTCTTCTTCCAAGTTTCCAATAAATCTGATCAACCCTCTGCCTGGTTATCGGGAAGAGTAAATCCCCTTTGTATGGAAACTGTTTTCTCCACTCCAAGTACTCTCTCACCATGTCCAGGGTGCCATGGTCAATGGGAACGACCCTTCTTCTTTCAACCACCTTTCCATCTCTTTTCCTTTGCTTTTGCACCTTGATAACAATGGCTCGGTTGTCAAAGTCGATATCTTGAATTCGTATGCCGATTAGCTCGCTGACTCTGATGCCAGTGCGCCACGGGATGCGAACAAGCAGGGCGTTCCTGGGGTTAGTGGCAGCGGCAATGATTTTCTCCACCTGCCCCACTTCAAGATATCCTTTTAGGTCTTTAATTGGAGTAACCTGTGTCATTTTGAAACCTTATCCTCGCTCTTCCCTCTTTGGTCTTAATTCTTCCTTATATGTCCAGCCCTTTGGACAGTAAGTAGAATGCGATGTAGATATCAGAGGTTCTGTAGGTTCCCATCTTTCCCATTGTTCATCTCTCCATTATCAGCAGCCTTGTGAGTGCCACGAGTGGATGGCTTCTCTGGGCTGTCTTCTGCTTGCGAGGTATCCCTTGCCGCTGCCCGCAGTAAAATGTCGATGGCACGGGACAGCCTCTCTTTAGCATCAGGAGCAGCTACATGACGTACAATTACTGTCAAGCCTTTTTTGTTACGTGTCCTTTGCTCTTTAGCGCTCCGGTTTGCCTCTTCATTGTGCATTTCTCACCACTGCATACCATCGTCAGCAAATAAAATACGGGCGATGGGTTAATAACCCATCGCCCGTATATATCTTCGTGGCCCCCTTTTTCAGGGGCTTTCGGCGATATCAGGATTTAAAGAATATAATAGCATAATCTCTGTCCTATGTCAAGCTGCTGTACTCCTTTATGTGATTAGTGACGCATCTTCGTCGCATCTTGATTACTGTCTCATATCAATGATGAGTTGCAGATGGAAGCACCACCAAGGCAGACCATCTGGCTGCTATGTTGTGTCGATTGTGTTTCACTTGTGAAGGGAAGGGGCAGGGGATAGGTTACTAAATAATCCCTAATTTACAGGTCTTCCCATTTTATCATATAAATAGTAGAATAAGCATAAACGGCAACACCTTATCTGGAGTTAAGAGGAGGGAGATAATGTCAGAACGTCCTACCGAAATAAAAAAGCTGGTCAATATTGCCGCCGACCGAGAGCTTCCTCCAGATTTGAGAACTAAAACTATAGAACAGCTTGGAAACATTGGCAACCATGATGCACTCCTTGCTTTGCTAGAGGTGGTTGCCAAGCAAGAGTTAGTTGCTGAAGAAAGAGACCTCACCCTCCAAGAAGCAAGGGAAATAATAATGGCAAGCCATTAAGAGCTTAGTTCAATGAGTATTGATATTGGCATCACCGGGCTGGCTAAAAGCGGCAAGACAACCGTTTTTAACGCTTTGACCAAAGGTAAAGCTGATATACAAAGCACAGGCCCGCATATTGGAATTGCCAAAGTTCCAGAGCCTCGCCTCCAAATGTTAGCCAACATACTTCAGCCCAAGCGAGTAGTTTCAGCTGAAGCCAGATACATTGATATAGGTGCCCCAGTCAAAGCGATAAGCGGTCAATTACTGAATGAGCTTAGTAATGTGGAGGCTATAATTAGTGTCATACGAGCCTTCGCCAATGAAAGAATACCCCTTCCTGAAGGTAGCCTGGATGTAAACCGAGATATTGCCACCACCAATCTAGAGCTTGCCTTTTCCGACCTAGCCATTATGGAGAGAAGACTAGAAAGAATAGAGATATCCCTAAAAGGGGCTAAAGCTCCCGAGCGCCAGGGTCTCCTCCGAGAGCAAGAATTGCTAACAAAGATTAAGGCTGATTTGGAAAAAGATGTGCCAATACGGGAAGTAAGACTAACTCCTGACGAAGCGAGAACTATTGCCAGCTACCAATTTCTCACTGCCAAGCCACTATTAATAGCAGTCAATATCGGAGAAGGACAGCTACCACAGGCAGAATCTCTGGAAAACGAACTTAACTCACGCTACTCCCGACCGAGATGCCGCCTCATTACCCTCTGCGGCAAACTTGAAATGGAGCTGGCACAACTGGAGAATAGTGCCGCTGAGAGCTTTCGTGCTGAGTTCGGCATGAAGCAGTCCGGGCTTGACCACACCATCAAGCTATCCTACGAATTATTAGGCTTGATATCGTTTTTTACCATAGCCTCTGGCGAAGTCAAGGCTTGGTCTATTAAAGAGGGTACCAATGCAGTTAAAGCTGCCGGTAAAATCCACTCTGATATGGAAAGGGGCTTCATCCGGGCAGAGGTAATTAGTTACGACGACCTGCTTAAATGCGGTAGCCTAGCCGATGCTCGTAAGAAAGGCTTTCTCCAACAAGAGGGTAAAAACTACATAGTCAAGGATGGTGATGTCATCACCTTTCTGTTTAATGTCTAAAAGAGGTTAATAAACAATCTCTATAAGCTTCTAGTCATATTAGATAAAATCTGATATATTGTTAAAGATGCGCTACGCAATTATTGCCGATATTCATTCCAATCTTGCTGCTTTTACTGCGGTACTACTTGATATTGAGAAAAGGGGGGAGGCAGAGGAGGTGTGGTGTCTGGGAGATATTGTTGGCTACGGACCAGACCCGCATGAGTGTATTGAGCTTCTACGCCAAACCAACCATGTTTGTGTTGCCGGGAATCATGATTTGGCAGCACTAGGTAAGATAGATACCACTCAGTTCAACCCCGATGCTGCTGTAGCCTGCCGCTGGACAACGCAGCAATTAACCCCAGAGGATAAACAGTATCTTAAGAACCTACCACTTGTTATCCAGAAAGATGATTTTACCCTAGTGCATGGTAGCCCGAGGGAACCTATCTGGGAGTATCTGCTATCAATCAGCGGGGCTAAGGAGAATTTTGCCTATTTCAAGTCACGGTTTTGCCTGGTGGGTCATTCTCATGTGCCTCTAGTGTTTAAGTACAGTGAGGGTGGGGCTTGTGCCTTTAGCCAATTCACAACCAGCATTGGGCTCACGCTAGCTAAAAACCGTTTGATTATCAACCCGGGCGCTGTCGGGCAACCACGGGATAGTAACCCTCGAGCCAGCTATGCTATCTATGATAGCGAAACTAGGTTGGTTAGGCTCTACCGCGTTCCTTACGATATTACTACCACTCAAGCCAGAATGATAAAGCACAACCTGCCTATGAGTTTGATTGCTCGCCTGAGCCATGGCGTGTGAACGAGTTAAAGAGAACCCCGTATTATTGACAAAGGGTAAGGCGGACACTAAACTTGCGATTTAGACTACCTAACTAGAGATTATTTTGTAACCAAAAATAAAATAAAAATGGAGGTTATAAAAATGGCTTTAGATTGGATACCTAGAGCACCAAAGGATGAAAAGAAGAATCACCAAATGTATGATGAGTCCCGCCTGAATCCCCCCCAACCACCACGCACCGCTTATGAATTAAAGCCACTACTTGACCCGAAAGGTAACACAGTGGAAGGCCTCTATGTTGCCTGGGTTACTCTAGACAACCCTGACCAGTATAATTCTTATACTCTGGACATGCTTCATGCCACTGCTGCTGCTTTTGATAAGGCATCTCACGACCCCAGCGTGGTATGTGTTGTCTTCACCGGTGCTGGCGATAGAGCCTTCTGCACCGGGGGTAATGTACCCGAGTACTCAGAGTATTATGTCATGAGGCCAATGGATTGCCAGGAATATATGTCAGTCTATTGGCGTGCCTTTGATGCCGTATGGACTTCACCTAAACCTTTCATCCGGCGTTGCAATGGCATGAGTATCGGTGGAGGTGAAGAGATAGGGGGTGTTTGCGACCTGACTGTTGCCTCTGACCTAGCTACTTTTGGTCAGGTAGGACCGCGGCATGGCTCAACCGCCATGGGCGGTGCCTGCCAGTTCAAGTCTGTTGAGATGACTATGCAGGACGCAATGTGGAACGCCGTTTCCTGCGAGCAGTGGAGCGCCTACAAGATGTTTCGCAAGAACTACATTCACAAAGTAGTCCCCGTACTCAAGCAGAATGGCAAGTTCATTCGAAATCCGGAGGTCATCACTGACAAGTGGGTTGAGAATGGAGAGATTGTCTATGGCGAGTTCAAGACCGGGGAAGAAAGAGCTAAAGCAAGAGAACTGGTGAAGTCACTGCCAAGGGATTTGTCCTTGCTGGATAAGGCATGTATGGATATCGTCTGGACATTCGCCAATTTGTTCCCACAGCAGGTTGCCGTGTCCTTCAGCCTACTGAGAGCGCAAAAGAAGATAGCCTATGAGAGAACCAAGGCAGAGATAATCTGGTGGTGGGCAGCTAATGCTGGAGCATATGGAGAGTTGGATATGGGCATGAGCGCCTTTAACACAAAATCAATAACCGGTAGCACCGACATTGATGTCATAAAACTACGGCAGATGCTAGCTACTAGTCATCCCTATGACGAGGAAATGTTTGCCGCAGTAATGCCCAAACCAAAGAAGTAAAAATAAATTAAGGGGGGAGCAAATGCTCCCCCCTATTTAGTCAGCCTATAACCCTTCCACAATCCTGTACATGTTTTCGTAAGCCTTCCCGAAATCAGGATTGCTTTTTTCTAGCCTATCTTTTAATGCAGTCATACTCCTAACAAACCCTTGCCCGTCTTTACTCTTCACCAAATCAGCCCAAGCTTTTGCGTTTCTACAAAAAAGTTCCTCAATCCCCTTCAGATTGGGTAAGCTCATCTGTAAGGAAGCATAAAGCTCCGGGTCTTCTGAAATAACACTTTCTACCAGCGTCAGCAATACCTTATAAGTGCTTCCACCAACTGCTCTCATCAGTGGCAACTCATCAAAACTTGCCAATGTATCAGCGGAAACTATAGAAATAAAGTGAGCCAGTCCCAGCACCACCGACATCATCTCATCATGCTCCTTGGGAGTTATCAGTGTGACTCTAGCTCCCTTAGCTTCTAGGTATTCCCTGACTTTTTGAGCAAGGGTCTGCTCATTCTCATTAGTTGGGGTTAGAACAAAGTTTTGGTTGGCTATGCTCCTGGCACCAGGACCGAACACGGGATGTGTGCCTAACACCACCCCCGTTTTTATATACTTATGCATTACTTCCACTGGCAATACTTTGATAGAGGTAATATCTATCACAATTTGCTTGGGCTGTACATATGGAGCTATCTGCTTCACAACCTCATCAAAACTACTTATTGGCACTGAAAGAATAATAACATCAGCACCCTTAACTGCCTCCACATTAGTAGCCACCTCAACACCCATTTGCCGCTTAGCTTCCTGAAGCTTCCTCTCGTTTCTGCCGGTTATTACTACATCCTTGCCGTCTTTTAATAAAAAGTTGACAAACCACCTCCCCATCTTCCCTGACCCACCAATTATGGCTATTTTCACCTCATCACCCCTTTGAGATTCTTCACTAACCTCACCCCCTTAATCCCCCTGACCCCCTTCCCTTAATAAGGGAAGGGGGTCAGGGGGATAGGTTTCTAACACCTCTTTTTACCTTGCTTTGGGATATGAACCCAAGACTTTGACAAAGAGTGTGGTCTTCTCAAGGCTCTCTAAAGCGTCCCGGGATACCCTATCATCGCAATGACCTTCAAAGTCCAGATAAAAATTATACTCCCAGGGCTTTTGCCTTGTTGGTCTTGACTCAATCTTGGTTAAATTAATATTTCTGATGGCAAGCTCTTTTAAGGCATCATATAACGCCCCCGGCTTATGTTTTACCGAGAAAACTATAGAGGTTTTGTCATTTCCTGATGGAGGAGAATCATGCTTAGACAGGATAAAAAACCTGGTGAAATTATTAGGGTTATCCTCAATTTCTCGGGCTAAAACCTTCATTCCGTAGATTTCGGCAGCTCTGGCACTAGCCACTGCCCCCCCATCCGTTGTCCCCCTCTCCTTTATTATCTTTACGCTTCCCGCAGTATCATAGGTCGGGATTAACTCACAGCCCAACTGCCTTAGAAAGGTCTTACACTGTCCCAGAGCCTGCGGATGAGAGTAAACCCTTTTTATTAAATCAAGTCGCGCCTCCGGGACACCGATAAGACAGTGCACCACCCGAAGCTCTACTTCACCACATACCTTGAGACTTGAGTCCAAGAGCAGGTCAAATACCCGGCTTATGCTCCCCTCAAGTGAATTCTCGGCAGGAACAACACCAAACTGCACCTCATCCTGTTCCACTGCCTTAAAGACGTCTTCCAGACTTTCACAGGGTTTGAGCTGGATTGAAGACCCAAAAAACTTGAACGCTGCCTCCTCACTATAGGCGCCAATCTCGCCCTGAAAAGCAACCCCAGCTCCCTGTATCCTCTTGCTCGCCGCCACTATTTGCTTATAGATGCTTTCTACATCCTCAGGGCTTATGCTTTCGCCACGGGCAACACCTTTGACATTTTCCAGAACCTGCTTTTCCCGCTCCCGGTCCTCAATCTGCTTACCTATCTTCTGCTTTACCTTACCAATTTCCCGGGCTAGTCTTATCCTTTCTGCTATAAGCTTGACTATGCCGGCATCA
>Ga0315289_10012339_pt1 | contig 12046 bp, 9 predicted proteins | sample YL17G11_40_MG_FD_203452 | JGI IMG/M metagenome (GOLD analysis project Ga0315289, IMG submission 203452) | Sediment microbial communities from Yellowstone Lake, YNP, Wyoming, USA - YL17G11_40 | ecosystem: Environmental > Aquatic > Freshwater > Lake > Sediment | place: USA: Wyoming | collected...
CCCGGACCAGCAGAAACCCCCCTTCTTGCCTCTATGGCTGAGGCAAACCCGAACCTGATTGACGCTTTGAAGAAAGCAATCCCTATGCGACGGCTTGCAAAACCTGAGGATATAGCGGCCGCCGTTGCCTTCATCGCCTCAGATGAGGCAGGTTATATTACCGGCCAAACCCTGAGTGTTAGCGGTGGGCTCACTATGGCATAAAGGGCTTTCTATAGATATAAACGGGAGGTGAAATTATGGAATACCGGGAAATTCTCTATGAGAAGAAGGATGGCGTAGTAAGGATAACGATAAATCGGCCGAAGGTAATGAATGCCTGCAATAATGTCGCTGTTTATGAATTGACTCAGGCTTTCATGCAGGCGTGGAGTGATGATGAGGTTCGTGTGGTAGTACTCACAGGGGCAGGAGACAGAGCATTCTGCACTGGCGGCGATCAAAGCGTACGCACCATTAAGGGTTATGAAAACACCATAGCCGCTTTGCCCATGGAGGTTGGGTGGCAGCAGGTTACCTGGTTGATTCGTTTTATCCCGAAACCGGTAATTGCTCGGGTGAATGGCTATGCCATTGGAGGTGGGCATGTCTGGCAGGTTGCTTGTGACCTTGGCATAGCTTCTGAATCCGCTCGCTTTGGCCAGGCTGGGCCGCGGGTGGGAAGTTTTGACCCGGGATTTGGCACCGGGGAGTTAATGCGAAATGTCGGCACGAAGAAAGCCAAAGAGATATGGTTCCTCACCAGGATATATTCTGCTCAAGAAGCCTTACAGATGGGATTAGTCAATACTGTAGTGCCTCCAGATAAGCTGGATGAGGAAGTGGATAAGTGGTGTGAGGAGTTATTGGCAAAGAGCTCAACCTCTCTAAAATTCTTAAAGTATGCCTTCAATGCCGAAACGGATGGAGTGACAGGAGTTACTTACCTCGGAGTTGCCGGTTTAGGCCTGTACTATAATACTGAGGAGGCCGCGGAAGGGGTGAAGGCATTCCAGGAGAAGAGAAAGCCGCGGTTTGAGGACTATCGCAAGGTGGCGATCTAAGGTTCTTTATTAACCTCACCCCCTTAATCTCCCTCTCATTGAAAAGGAGAGGGGCTTCGCCCCTCTCTTACCTACACTCCCCCTTCCCTTAGTAAGAGAAGGGAGTCAGGGGGATAGGTTGCTAAACAACATCGATTTAAGATTTGACCGAAAAAACAGCCATAATAGAAGGCAGATAGAACGCTCGGGATTAAGCAGCACCATATTCTCAAAGAGTGTGCCGCCAAAGATTTCTCGGACTTAGCTAGCTAGAAAACTCCACAATTCGTCAGATTGTCACCTCATTGTTTATTGACGAACCACTAAGTCAGATGTATCGTTATCGTAAGAAGCCTTTGATATAATTTGTGTTGGAGGAAGGTAAAGCGATGGCGAATTCTATAGCCGATGCACCTTCGAAATGGGCTAATCCTCTAATTTTAGAGTGGGCTCGTCAACAGGCAGCCTACGAACTCGAAGAAGTCGAGACTGAACTGAAGATTCCTCCAGGGGCCATTCAGGCATGGGAGAAAGGCCTTGAATATCCCGATATTGAAACGTTGCGTCATCTGAGCCATCTCTATGATGTGCCATTCTCTTACTTTTTCCTAAAGGTTCCACCTAAAGAGCCTCCGTTAAAAGATTATCGAGGGGTACCAGAAGAAAGGCGCACGGAATTAAGCCGCGACACTAAATTGGCCTTGCGAGAGTTCCGCCGCCTTCATCGCTTTGCTCGAACGCTCCAGGAAATTACAGGAACGCCTATTCCCCTAGAGGTAGGCAATGCCTACCCAGATGAAGATCCCAAACAGGTTGCAGAACGAGAGTTGAAGAAACTTGGCGTTACACGTGGTCTTAGGCAGACATGGTCGAGTAAAGAAAAGGCCTATCATACTTGGAGAAAAGCCATTGAAGTTCTCGGCGTTTTTGTTTTCTCCCTTCGTATGCCTTCTTCAGAGTGTCGTGGCGCTGCTATTATAGGAGAAAAAACTTACGCGATATTAGTAAATCAAAATGATGCTCCTGCCGCACGTAGCTTTACGATACTTCACGAATACTACCACCTATTACTTGGAACGAATAAAGAGCTAATGGTGTGTGATCAATTCCCTGGAGATACTGAAACACTCGCAAATCGTTTTGCCACATCGGTCTTAGTTCCAGAAGATGAATTTCTTGAAATTCTTAAGGATAAGAAACTGGATCGATATCGGGATTGGTGGTCAGATGACGTCTTGTCAGAATTAGGCGGAGATTTTTGCGTTAGTCGCGATGTTATAGCTATCCGGCTTGAGAACCTAGAGTTTGCTCCTCCTAGTTTCTATAGGCAGAAACGTGAACATTGGGATAAAGCCTTCAGAGGCAGGGGAGGCTTTGCACGTGGTGGCAGAGGTAAAAAGGCATATGCCGAGGAAAAACTTGGCACTCGCTTGTTTAGCCTCACACTCAATGCAGTACAGACAGGGTTTCTTCGCCCAATCGATGCTGCTCTTTATATTGGCAAAGTCCGCGCTGGCAAAAGACCCTGGACTATCAAGGCAAAAGATGTCGAGAACTGGCTAAAGTAAAGTGAGCGGAGATAACCTAGTTGGAAGCGATAGGCAACGAGCTTGTTGACCAGAAATATAGCATTGATACTTGCTCGCTAATTGATGGCCATGCTAATCCAACCGAGAGGATGATTTTGGAAAACTTGATACGACGAGACCGGTTAAAGGCTCCACCAGGAGTTTTGGGGGAACTGGAGGTAGGCAGTGATGAAGTCTTTGAATGGGCTAAAGGCTGGGAAAAATCACTAATCAAAGAGTTATCGCCAATAAGTGCTGGGCAGCTTGGAGACTTAGTAGTTAAATATGGTGATCCATTTCCGGACCCTCAATGCCGTGGTAAGGTTTATCGCGGTCTTATCAAGAAAGGGACAGCGGATGATGCGGACCCAGAGGTTATTGCTCTGGCTTTAGATTATCGTTGGACAGTAGTGACTGAGGAACAAAGCGGGATTAGAGGAGCTTGTAAATTGGAAAAGGTAACGTGTATTTCATTGGAAGAACTTGTCAAAATTGAAATACCAAAACAGGAACGGCAGCTACGCTTGGTTTAGACTTACTTTTCCCTTACAGGTACCTCCACAACTTGGGAGTAGGTCAAGTCCCAAAAAGTTCAAAATATACGCAATAGTACTAAACAAACATGGATTGTGATCCACAGATGAATAATGAGCCAAGTTGTTTCGACTTTAGTGGAGAATCAGCTTCCGTAAGCTTCCCCAAACAACCCCTTAGTGCAGAGGGCATCATGGATACTTGCTACATAATGTTCCACTACGATCCTAACAACTTATTAATGATTTTGCCCATTTAATAGCATCCTCTATAGACTTTATCATTTGTCTTGCTACTTTTGAATTAACTGTAACTGGCTTCCCCTTGGTATCCTTGAATTGGCAAAGTCCCTCATGCCTTACTGAATTCACAGTCTTATATAAATTATCTATCTTGGTATATAAATCACCCTTCTCATTCTTTAGCGACCGCCCGAGTAAGTAAAGTAAAACAACATGAAAGTATTCTGGAAATGTTCGCCCACCTGATGTCAATCCTACGTAAACATCCTGGGATACTTGCTGTTTATGGCTGAGGTTATCACAAAATTTCTCTATGAAGCTTTCACACGCGGCTCCAGCTTTAACGACTGCCGAGGCCGGATCCATTGAGACTGCTTGATAAGCATCCATTATCAAATTCTGCCACAACTCAGGGTGAACTCCAGAAGTAATATCCCGCTGAACTTCAGGCCAAATCTTACTGGAGCTTTCTTCCCCACCAAACACTGTCATGGAAAGGGTGCCCATCATACTATCTCCACGCCACGTTTTGGCTCTATTTCCCTTACTATCAAAATAGCTAACGTGGTAGTCCTTGTATAGCTTTTCGCCAGCTACAATGATTTGGCTTTGCCTACTGTGCCAGCGATAAACTTCTAATAGCTTTTTCAGCCCTTCAGTAGCACTATGTAGAAGTCTCTCCTCCTCGCCCTTCTCAATGATCATAGATTTGACCTCGCCTTCGACCTCAATAATAGCTACGTCCGCATTCCACGTAAGCTCACCATTTTGTGAACCTGTGGCCTCTTCTTGAGTTACACTCCATTTCGGTTGATACTTCTCGTCATCAAATATGGCTGGTGGCAAAACACGAACTAGGTCCTCATCAACATTCATCGTAGCGAAGTCAGGGGATACAGTTCCTATCATTCGAATCTGGCCTAGTAATTTAAAGCGGAACTTAGCAATTACCTTTGGCATAATTCTACCCTAACATGGATTGTATAGTTATTCTATCACCTATTTAGCACAAATTACCTTTCAGTCTAAACCTGACAGAGATTGTTTAGAAAGGTGAGGTAAAGTAAGCATAAGCTAGCAAGAGTACACAATTCGTCATTTCGTTCAACGGCAGAAAAAACAGTATGGTTGGTAAATTAGTCTCTATTCAGACCTGAGCGCTTCGATGGGGTTAAGGCGAGAGGCTTGCCAGGCGGGATAAAATCCAAAAAATAGACCAATACCGACCGATACCGAAACGGCAAGGACGACTATATCAGCCGAAACCACGGTGGTCATCAGTCCAGTGAGGTCAATGACTAATGCCACCCCCCAGCCCACGATAATCCCGATGATACCGCCGGAAAACGTGAGAAACGCTGCCTCAATAAGAAATTGCCCCCATATATCTCGTTCCGTAGCTCCCAGTGCCTTAAGGATGCCTATCTCTCTCCTCCTCTCTATTACAGACACGAGCATTATATTCATCACTCCGATACCCCCCACCAGCAACGAAATGCCAGCGATAGCGCCAAGAAGAAGGGTCAGCGTGCCCGTCACTGTAGAGAGGGTGCTGACTAGCTCCTCCACAGACATAATGTTAAAGTCATCAGCCACGCCAACCCCAAGGCGGTGGCGGGTTCGGAGCAGGTTGGTGATAGCATCAATGACATTCTGTGTCTGCGCCTGGTCGCTTACTGTCAGGGTTATGGAGGACACGATGCGGTCGCCCTGGGCAGTTCGCGGCTGTGCCACCGTCTGCTGCAGAGCCGTCAGCGGGATATAGACAGCATCATCAGGCGAGTTAAACCCAGCCCCCTTGCTCTCCAGCACGCCGGTGACAGTGACGATAATAGTGCCCATTCGCATCTGCTGCCCTATGGGATTAGCGCTGCCAAACAGAGTTTCAGCAACACTGGAGCCGAGCACGGCTACCTTGGCACCACGTTCGTATTCCTGCTCCGAGAAGAAAGCGCCACTGGCGAGCTTCAGGTTGTTTACTGACATATACTCGGGGGTTGTACCGGTAACCTGGGAATTCGTATTATTACTGCCAACAACTAGCTGGAGGTTGCTGGAGGAAGAAGGCGCCACGGCAGATACATTGGAGACCTGCTCGGCTATTGCCTCGGCATCCTCCATAGTCAGGGTTTGGGTGCTGCCGCCAGCACTCCTCACTCCTCCATAACCAGAACTCGCCCCACCGCTGATAGTAATCAGGTTTGCCCCCATACTCTGGATATTGGAGAGGATTTGCGCTGTAGCACCCTTGCCGATGGACATCAGGGTAATTACAGAGGCTATGCCAATAACGATTCCCAGGATAGTCAAAGAGCTGCGTAACTTGTGGGTGCTTATTCCAAGCCAGGCAGTAGCTAAAGGGTCAAGCCACTTCTTCATACGCTTTCTTCCATTACTACCTGGCCATCCTTGATGTGGATAATGCGCTGGCAGTGATGAGCAACGTTATTGTCATGCGTTACCATCACCAGAGTAACACCCTGCTCGCTACGTAAAGAGGTGAGTATAGAGATTACCTCCTCGCCAGCGCGGCTGTCCAGGTTGCCGGTAGGCTCATCCGCGAGAATCAGGGGTGGGCTTTTTACCAGAGCCCGGGCAATGGCAACTCTTTGCTGCTCTCCTCCTGAAAGCTCACTAGGACGGTGATTGGCTCGGTCGGAGAGTCCAACACTAGCCAGTGCCTCCAGAGCCTGATGATGGTCACCTCCGCCACAATACCTCATTCCGAGTTCAACGTTGGCTAGTGCTGAGAGTCGGGGCAGTAAATTGAAAGTCTGGAAAACAAAGCCAATCTTCTGTCCCCTGATTTTGGCCAGTTCACCGCTGCTGAGACGGCTCACTTCGCTATTCTCCAGGTAGTAACTGCCTGAAGTCGGCGTATCCAGGCAACCAACAAGATTAAGCAGCGTCGTCTTGCCTGAGCCGGAGGGACCCATAATCGCTACTGACTCGCCCTTCTCAATATTCAGGGTTATCCCCCAGAGCACAGTCAGCTCTCTGTTACCCATGGGATAGATTTTAGTAATATCCTGTAAACGAATCACCCATTTCTCCTTATTAGCGTTCGAAGAATATTCCGCCTGGTAGTCCTTGTTGCGGTGTCGTTGAAGTAGTGGTAGTAGTCCCCTGCGACACAACCACCTGCTCGCCTTCGCTGAGCCCCTCGGTTACCTCGGTTTTCACATAATCGGTGATGCCGGTCTTTATAGCTCGCTTTTCGGTGGTGCCGTTTGAGGATATCACCTGGACGTAGCTCTGCCCCCCCTGGGTGGTAATGGCCCCGTTGGGTACCAGCAGCACGTCGTTCCTCTGAGCCACTATTAGGCTCACGGTGACCGTTAGCCCCTGCCTGAGCTGAATGGCTTGAGATGTTTGCATTACCAGTCCTTGCCCACCCGGTGCTGCTTGGGATGTTTGGTTCTGCGTGGGCTGGCTGCCTTGTACCGGTTGGAGTGATTCCACCTCGACCGTCACTTTATAATTCACTACCCCCGACTGAATAGTGGCTGTCGGTGCGATGTGAGTAACTTTAGCCGGCAGGCTTATTCTGGATATGGCATCCGCCTGCACTGTGGCCGTTCCTCCCACCTCCACCTGGTAAATATCCATCTCGCTTACCAAAATATCGACTTCAAATTTGTTGGGGTCGGCGAGAGTCACCGCTACGGTGCCCTTCGTTACCTCATCACCACCCTCAACGTTTACGTTGGTGACGAAGCCATCAAAGGGAGCGGTGATTTCCGGACTGGCATCTTCGGCTTCGGCGAGGCGTGCCTTAGCCAGCTCGACTTGTAGCTTTTTCATCTTTATTTCATCAGGGTCAGTGGTCTGCGCCCTGGTATTATCCAGAGCGAGCCTGGCCTGAAGCAGGTTATACTCCAATGTTATCAGCTCGCTATCCCATTCCGAAGTGTCCAGGGTCGCCAGCACCTGCCCCTGTTTAACTGAGTCTCCTTCAGCTACCGCAACCTCAGCCACCGTCCCCGCCATCTCAAAAGGCAAATCTTCACACTTAGACAACGCAAGATTGCCGCTGGCGGTAATATCTACTGTCAGATTTCCTCGCTGCACGGTTACTACCTGGTACTGTGGCACTGCTGCCGAGTTTGATCTAAGAGCACTGCTTACCAAGATAGCAGCGACCCCGCATATCACCAGGATTAGTATTATCCTTGATACTTTCTTCTTCATTAACGCCTTCATTCTGTTCGATACTTTGATTTTCATTGCTTCATCCCTGCCTTTCTACTGTCATGACTGCTAGCGAGATAAAATATGCTTCCACAAAAATACTGTGACATAAAATTGTTAAGAAGTTATTAAGTTTGGCGGCGCTCTAAAAAACGCCGGGACTTAAGCAAATTAATAGGAAATTAACATTTCCCCCGTAAAATGAACCCAGAGAATGAAAAAAAGGCGCGCTTACATATTACTGGCAGTGTTGCTGCTGTCTGCTGTGTTTGTGCCATATCCAGCGCAGGCGGACACGGCAGCTCTGGAATGGACATCAGTAGACAAGCCAGGAACAAGCGGCAACATAGTTGTTACTCCCTCAGAAGTCAGCGAAATCGCCATCGGAGACGATGGTGTCCTTTATGCCATAGACAGCGAAAACTCTAGAGCCTACCGTTACCTAAACGCAGGCTTAAGCTGGGAAGACATAACCCGCTGGCTGGTTGATGCGGGCGCTGAGTTACCTGCCAGCAAGATTGCCGTTGCTCCCGACAAGCCTGATATCATAGCCGCGGTTACAAATGATGGCTCCGAGGTCTACTTGTCCACCGACGGTGGTACGACCTGGACTGATGCCCGTGTTCCCAGCCTGGCAGGCACTATTCAGGCTATCACCATATCTAGGGAATATACTGAGACCGGCGACTCGTTTAGAGAAATTGCCATCGGCACTGCAGTCTGGGGTGATAACGCCACCACCGGGCAGATATGGGTACTTCGGTTAGGAGAATCATGGGCATCATGGCAGAACCAGAATTTAATTATTGACCCATCTTACACGGGCGGTGAGGTGTCAGCACTCGCTTATTCCCCTGACTATCAAAACGACAAGACAATTCTGGCTGTCGCTTCAACGGGCAGCGATGTTGCTCCCGCTTACCAGAACAAGACCTGGTTATGCCTCGGTGAACGGGATACCTCAGCGGGGACCACATCATGGAATACCCTCGCTGGCTATCCAGTCGAGATTATGTCAGCCGGTGACGGGCCGGGAGTTTCCCTCCTCCATTCATCACTGGCTCTGCCCTCAGACTATTCGAGCGAAGAGGCACTGTCACGGCAGCTCTTTGTCAGTTGCGACAGAGAACCGGATGCCGATGACAATGTTTACTGGCTTGATGACACCACGCTCCACCGGATGAATGCCGGCGGTGGCAGTGCCATCAACATAAGCAGCATTTCCTATTATGGCACAATAGACTCGGGTAAGCTTCTCGCCGGAGATGCCGAGCCTGTTGCTGGCTCACTAACTGTCCAGGTGCGGCGAACTTCCAACCCCTTTACCGCCTCTCCAATATGGAACTTGGCTACCGTACCGCCTACAGGCCCGGGCAATGCCAAGGTAAGCTGGAGTCCTGATGGCGAGATAGCCTATTGCGGCACCGGCCAGAGTCCGGGAGAGGCGTTGGATGAAAGCGCATTCTCCGGAAGCCTTGATGGCGATAAATGGTGGCAGTTAGGTCTTATGGACACGACGATTAATATTGCTGACATTGTCCCAGCGCCTGACTCCGAAAGCCTGTTTGTAACAACCTGTAGTCCCTTCGGCCCTGAAGGTATCTGGCGCAGTGCTGGCGACCCAATGGGCAGGTATTGGGAACGCCTGCTGGCAATGGATACCACTACGAATGCCGTTATTCTAAGGCTGAGCGCCAGTTATAGCGATGATTCTACTATGTATGCTGCTGAGGCAGGCGGCAATCTGATGGCGATGTCATATAACCGCGGCAACACATGGGAGTGGTGCGAAGCCCCGGGGCCGGTGATTGACATGGTGGTAGGCGATGAGGAGACTGTCTATGTGGCCTTGCCGGATGGCTATGTCAGCAAGACCATTGATAGCGCCTGGAGCTGGCAGGACCCAGTGGACACAGGCCTTTCTGAAATTAATATGCTAGCTATTGCCGGAAACGAGACTATACTTGTCGGTGGTAGAAACGGTGACGTGGCTTATTCCACCGATGGCGGTGACAGCTTTGTTAGAATCCCTGAGGACATTGTTGATGGCGATGTTCAAGTTGCAGCCGATGCCAATTTTGAAGAGAACGGTATCATCTACGCTGCTACCAATGCCACTGACGAAGGAATCTGGCGCTGGAGCATTGGATTTTCCCATGGATGGGGGCAGATTGACAAGCCTATTACAGAGCTAGAGAACGGGCAGCGTATTGCAGGCTTGGCTGTAGGCAGCGAAGGAACGCTTTATGCCCTTAGCTCGGAGCCAGCCAGTGACAGCAGCGGAGGCATGACACGGTCATTGAATCCCTTAGCACCAATCCCCAGCGAAGTTGAATTTGATTTGGTGAACTATGGACTGCCCGTGGAAACTGCGTTTGACCCGACCAATGTCTTCCCGAATACGCTTCCGTACCTCAAGCTATCGGAGGACGCTGACCAAAACGAGCTCTGGACTATCGATACCGCTAACCAGCTTATTTACCGATTTCAGGATACCCTGTGCAAGATTGGCCCAAGCCTTGATACACCAGAGGATGGTGCCGTAATACCGATTGACCCTTGCTCTTGTGACTACGTCACCAGTCTATTCCTGCACTGGGAAGAGCTATCAGAAACCGAGACATACCAGGCAAGCATCTACCTCGATCCAGAGTGCACCCAAAGTGTATGGTCAGGAAGCAGCAATTCTACTGATATCATGGCTGTCGGTGGCACCAGCCTGACAAAATTGGTTAGCGGCACGACCTATTACTGGCGAGTGAGGTCTACCAAGCCGATAAAGAGCCCATGGTCTGCCACCTGGTCACTTGCTCCCACCCTTGGCGATGTCCAGGGGTCAGCGCTGGCAACATCCGTTGGAATAACTCCATCAGCCGGTGCCGTCAATGTTCCGATAATGCCTGCATTCACTTGGAGTCCGGTCTCCGGGGCCACTGGCTACGAGTTCATGCTGTCTAAGGACAGCGAATTTACCGATGTAGTTGTTGCCATGACTGGGGCTGATGCCTTGCCCACTACTGTCTGGGCCTGTAATAGGGACTTGGACTATTCCACCACCTACTTCTGGAAAGTGAGACCTATCAGTGCCACCACCTATGGTCAGTGGGTGACTAACGTCTTTAGCACTGCGGCAGCCCCCTCCTCTTCAATACTACCCCATGAGTCTTCTCCTTCGCCATCTTTATTGTGGATAGTAATCGGCATTGGTGTCGGGCTGGTTGTTTCCCTGCTTGTCTTTATAGTCAGGACGGGAAGGAAGTTTTAGAGCCCTACTCTGCAATGGGTACAGTGAAGGAAAAGCGGCTGCCCTTTCCCAGCTCACTCTCAGCCGTAATAGTACCACCGTGAGCCTCCACCAAACGCCTGGCAATGGTGAGACCCAGCCCACTGCCGCCAGTGGCCCTGGCGCGGGACTTATCCACGCGGTAAAAGCGCTCAAAGATATTGGGCAGGTCCTCAGCAGGGATACCTTCACCGGTATCGATGACGCTCACCTCTACCCATCTCTCCTGCTGTCTCGCAGTCACAGAGATGGTACCACCTTCAGCCGTGTGAGCTAGCGCATTTTCCAGAAGATTACGCAATACTTGGCTAATCCTATGCGAGTCAATATTCACCGCGGGGAGCGTATCGGGCAGGTCAACGGACACCGATAACCCTTTTGTTGTTGCTTGTACCTGCAACCCAGCCACCGTCTGTTTGATTAACTCTCCGATGTCTTCCGCCTGGCAAACAAGCTTCAGTTCGCCTGCCTCAGCGAGGCTTAGCTCCTGGAGGTCGTCAACCAAGCGTGACAGCAAAGCTGCCTCTTCATCAAGAGAGCGAATAGTATCCGCATCTGGTTTTATCACGCCGTCACGAACTGCCTCCAGGTAACCTCTCAGGTTAGATAGAGGAGTTCTCAGCTCGTGGGCGACGTCAGCTACCATATTGCGTTGCAGTTGTTCAGCCTGTTCCAGGTCGCTTGCCATGGAGTTAAAAGTATCAGCCAGCTCTCCAAGTTCACTTCTATCCTTAACTTGTACCCTTTGAGAAAAATCACCGCGCCCCAGCTGCCTGGCAGCGGAGGTAAGAGCCCTAACCGGGGCTAGGATTCGCCGTGACAGAAAAAAAGTAATTACCAGAGCGATGGCAACCGCGATCAAGCCTCCCCAGATGAAAAAACGACCTATTGCATTGAAAAGGATTTGTAGTGAGGTAAAGCCTATATCTGATGATTCCAGGGTGATGTAAAGTGTGCCGATGGCACCTGCTTGCCCCGGGAGTAATAAGAGCCTGCCTGATGAATCAGGAGCATACAACTCCCCCAAGAGGTCTCCTTCAGAATCAGCGACTACGATTCCATTGGCATCGGTCAGTATGATTCGCTGTCCATAGAGATTACCCCACTGTTCCACAAAGGGTTGAATTCCCTTCCAGTCCCCTTGTTGCAAGTAATAATGGGATAGCTCAACTTCCATCCTCGCAGCACGCATTTGGTCAACCTGTT
>Ga0315289_10012340_pt1 | contig 12046 bp, 7 predicted proteins | sample YL17G11_40_MG_FD_203452 | JGI IMG/M metagenome (GOLD analysis project Ga0315289, IMG submission 203452) | Sediment microbial communities from Yellowstone Lake, YNP, Wyoming, USA - YL17G11_40 | ecosystem: Environmental > Aquatic > Freshwater > Lake > Sediment | place: USA: Wyoming | collected...
GCCGCCGGCTTCGAGCGTCACGAGGTATTCGCCCGGTTCGACCATCGCCCCTCCCCCGCCCATCCCAGGACCACGCCCCGCCGGCCGGCCGGGCCGCTGGACGCGCATGCCCCACTGGACGGTGTTGATTCCCGCCTCGCCTTTGCCGCTGAGCTCGGCCAGGACTTGCCCGTACGGATCGGCGACGATGACCTTCACCGCGCCTTCCGACTTGGCTTTTAAATAATAGTTGATCACCACGGCGTTGGGCTCGTTGGGGGTGAACAGATGGCTGTCGCCCAGAAGCTGATAATTGCCGATGCCGCCGTAGACGCGCTGGGTCCGCGGTTCGATCTCAAAAAGGTGGACGTCCGCGGCAATCGTCGCCTCGTTCATTTCCTGTAGCGGGGTGATGTCCGTCACCCATACCCCGCGGCCGTATGTGCCGACGACGAGGTCGTTTTCGCGGGGATGGATGACGAGGTCGGTCACCTTCACCCAGGGCATGTTGTTCTTAAAGGCCTGCCAGGTCGTCCCACCGTCCAACGTCACATAGACACCCCATTCCGTCCCGGCGAAGAGAAGGTCCGCGTTCTTGCGGTCCTGCACCACCACGTTGATCGGCTTATCGCCGGGCAGGTTCCCCATGATCGGCGTCCAGGTCTCGCCGTAATCGGCCGTCTTGAAGAGAAAAGGCTTGTATTCGTCGAAGCGCCAGCCCGTTTTGGAGACGAACGAGGTCGCGGCGTCGTGGGGCGAGGGGAAGACGCGGCTCACCCAGTGGTTCGCCGGCCCGCCCGCGGCGGCGATCTTCGCCGTCCGGTCGAGCCAGGTCGCCCCACCGTCCTTTGTCACTTGGACTTTGCCGTCGTCGGAGCCGGCCCAAATGACGCCCGGCTTGACCGGCGATTCGGCTAGGGTCGTCAGCGTGCAATACGAGATGAATCCTTCGCCGTGCTGCTTGGAGTCGTCGTTTGTCGTCAGGTCGGGGCTGATTTCCTGCCAATGGGCGCCGCGGTCGAGCGACCGGAAGATGATTTGGGCGCCGGTGTAGACGATCGCCGGATTGTGGGGCGAAAGGGCGATCGGCGGCGTCCAATTGAAACGCAGGGGCGGCTGACCGGCGGGCCGGGACGGCTTGATGTCGGTCTGAACGCCCGTCCTTTGGTCGAGGCGCCACATCGCCCCCATCTCCCGGTTGTTGTAAAGCCAGCGGCTGTCGGTGGGATCGACGCAATTGTACATGCCGTCGCCGCCGCCGACCGTCACCCAGTCGGAGAGCGAAATCTCCCCCGCCCATCCGTTCGAAGGGCCTTTCCACGAATCGTGGTCTTGCAGCCCGCCGTAAATATTGTACGGATCATCCATGTCCACGCCGACGGCGTAAAACTCGGTGAGCGGAAGGTTGGAGGCATGGTGGGAAGTTTTGCCCCGGTCGTAGGAGATATTCACCCCGCCGTCCGATCCGAAGATAAGGCGGTTCGAGTCCTGGGGGTCGACCCACATGCAGCGCCAGTCGCCGAAAGCCCGGGGCATGACGCCGTCGGAAGGCCAGCCCAATCCCTTCCAGGTCTTGCCGCCGTCGTTGGTCGAGGCGAGCGACTGGCCGGTGATATAGACGGTCTCGGGGTCGTTTTGGTCGAGGCGGAGCTGGTTGAACGAATACGGAGCCTTGTTGAGGGCGGCTTCGTATCCGGCGTTGACCTTGCGCCACGACGTGCCGGCGTCGTCCGTTCGAAAAACCTCGTTGCCGGCGGTCCGGACCGAAGGCGTGCCGCCGCGCTTCTTGTCCAGCTCGGCTTCCTGCGCCGTCGGCTCGCGCTTGTTGCCGTTTTCGACGACGGCGTAGAGGGTGTTCGGATTTTTTTGATACACATCAAGACCGATGCGGCCGATGCGCCCCGTCGGAAGCCCGCCGCCGAGGCGCGTCCAGGTCTTGCCGCCGTCGGTCGTCTTGGTGATCGCGGTCTCGGGCCCGCCCAGCTCATAATGCCACGGCAGTCGGACCTTGTCGTACATCGCCGCGTACAACGTCTCGGGCGCGGACAGGACGAGGACAAGGTCCACCGCGCCGATCTTGTCGTTGACATACAGGATTTTCTGCCAGGTCTTGCCGCCGTCGGTCGTCTTGAAGACTCCGCGCTCGGCGTTGGAGGTGAACAAATGGCCCATCGCCGCCACGTAGACGACGTCGGGATTCGTCGGATGGACCTGGATCCGGGCGATGTGGTGCGAGTCCCGGAGCCCCATGTTCGTCCATGTTTTCCCGGCGTCGGTGGATTTATAAACGCCGTCGCCCGAAGTGGAGGATCGGGCGCAGTACGGCTCGCCCGTCCCGACCCAGACGATGTTCGCGTTCGAGGGCGCCGTGACGACGTCGCCGATCGAAAGCTTCGGCCGGCCGTCGAAGACCGGCTCAAAGGTCGTCCCCGCGTTCACCGTCTTCCACACGCCGCCGTTTCGCGTCCCGACATAGAACGTGGTGAGATGGTCGCGGAGCGGGGCGTCGGGCACGGCGAAGGCCGTCACCCAAGAGCCCGCCCGAAACGGGCCGAGGTTGCGATACGTAAATCCCTTGAGCAGGTTCTCGTCGACCGAGGTTGCCTGCGCTGCCGCGAGCCCGCAGGCCAGCGCGACGATAGAGAGAATCCCCAGAATGCGACGCGAATTTTTATTCATAAGTCCTCCTTGAGTCTGATATACTTTATATCAAACCATGGAAAGAAAAAAGCCGGAAAACAAATCCTCTTCGATCTCCCGCCGCGAAGCCATCAAACACATCGGCGCGGCCGGGGCCGCCGTCCTTCTGACCAGCGGAGTCATCCGCGGCCGGGACGAGGACATCCTCATCGCCGGAAAAGCGGTCGAGATCGTCGTCTCCGAGCTCAGTCCCTCGACGGTCCGGATCTCCGTCCTTCCGCTCGCGGACGGCCGCACAGTCTCGATTCCGGTCGACGGGGCCCTCGTCCGCGAAGGCGAGGGACGCCCGATTTCGATCGCCCGCTCCCGGGAGCGCTTCAAGACCGTGCGCGCCGGAAACCTCTCCGTCCGCTTCGCGCCCGATCCGCCGACGCTTCATCTCGAGACGCGCGACGGAAAACCCGTCCAACGCTTGACCCTCGACGCCGCCGCCCCCGGGATGTCGTTTCTCCTCCCGAAAGGCCCGCTTCTCGGGCTCGGCCAAGGCGGTCCCCAGTTCGACCGCAAAGGGACGACGGACCGGATGCGGAACGGGCAGGGCGGCCATGAACTCCGGACCCACGGCGGCCGGGCGCCGATCCAGTGGCTCGTCGGGACGGACGGCTGGGGCATGTTCATCCATCATCCCTGGGGAACCTTCGACTTCACCGGCCCCGAGGGAAAGTTCGCCCCGTTCAACGACGCTCTCCCCCTGGATGTCTACGTCGCCGCCTCGTCCGATCCCAAAGAGATCATGCGCGAGTATGCCCGCATTACCGGATTCGCGGAACTTCCCGCCCTTTGGACATTCGGCTATATGCAATCGCACCGGACCCTGGCCGGCCCCGACGAGGTCCTCGGCGTCGCCCGGACGATGCGCGAGAAGAAGCTCCCCTGCGACGCCCTGATTTATCTCGGCACCGAGTTCACGCCCTCCGGATGGAACACCCGCAACGGCGAGTTCGGCTGGCACTCCGGCAATTTCCCCGATCCCAAGGGCATGATCGAAACGCTTCATGCCCAAAAATACAAGGTCGTGCTCCATATCGTCATCGAAGGTCGGCGCCTGACCGGCACCGTCCTCGAGCCCTGCGATCCAAAAAACGCGGTTCCGAGCGGCCGGACGCCCGACGACAAATGGCCCGAGGACCGCAACGTCGCTTGCTACTGGCCTTATCACAAGCCGCTCTATGACCTCGGCATCGACGGCTGGTGGCCGGACCAGGGCGATGGGCTCGACGCCTCCTCCCGCCTCAACCGCCACCGGATGTACTGGGAAGGCTCCATCCTCTGGCGCCCCGACGAACGGCCGTTCGCCCTCCACCGTAACGGCGCCCCAGGAATGCAGCGCTACGGCGCCTTCCTTTGGTCGGGCGACGTCCACTCTCTCTGGGAGACCCTCAAGACCCACGTTCCGGTCGCAGTCAATACCGGTCTGTCGGGCGTCCCCTACTGGGGGACGGACATCGGCGGGTTCATTCCGACGGCCGAATACACCGGCGAGCTTCACGTCCGCTGGTTCCAGTTCGGCGCCTTCTGCCCGTCGTTCCGGGCCCACGGCCGCCACTGGCATCTCCGCCTTCCCTGGGGATGGGACGGCGGCGACGGCGGCCCGAAGGAAACGACGACCTTCACCGCCGACCCCGCCGAGCTCAAAAATCCCCGGGTCGAGCCGATCCTTAGAAAGTACCTCGAACTCCGTTACCGGATGCTTCCTTATATCTACACGTCCGCAAAGGACGGCTGTGAAACGGGGCTTCCCCTCATGCGCGCCCTCTGGCTCCATTTCCCCGACGACCCGGCCGCGGCCGGACGAGGCGACCAGTTCCTCTGGGGATCCGACATCCTCGTCTCGCCGGTCGTGGAGAAAGGGGCGGCGAGCCGCCGCCTCTATCTTCCCCGCGGGACATGGTTCGATTTCTGGACCGAGGAACGCCTCGACGGCGGCCGCGAGATCGACCGGCCCGTCGACCTGGAAACGACGCCGCTCCATGTCCGGGCGGGCGCGATCCTGCCGCTCGGCCCGGTCAAGCAGTTCGTCGAGGAAGCTGTCGACGCGCTCTTGACCATCCTCGTCTATCCTGGGGACGACGGCGCCTCCTCCGTCTACGAAGACGACGGCCGGACGTTCGCTTATCGAAAAGGCGACTGGATGAGGATCGAAACGGCCTGGCGGGATGCCGACCGGCGCCTGTCGATCCGGCTCGCCCGAGGATCGAAGATGCGGCCGCCGCTCAAGCGGGCGATCGAGGTCCGGGTCGCCGGCGAGAAGGCGGTGAAAACCCTCGTCTTCGACGGCCGTCCCCTCGATATCCGCCTCTGAAAATCAAAACGGACGACGCGGCGTCCTTCCTCCTGACCGTCGTACAGTTTGCTATTTCGCTTGCCTATCGTTTCACGCCGGGCCGCGGCCGAGAACGGCCGGAACGTGATGAGGGTTTGCCGCGCCGCAGACGCTCTTCGAGGCTCCCGGATTTTCGGGCGCCGAGGTTTAGAAGACCGGCAAGGCCCATCGACGGACACGGTGAAAGGTCGAATATCCAAGAAACCAAGGCGCCGAGAAGGAGCGGCGAGGGGCGGTTCTTCAAACCCGATCTGGAGTGAAGGCCGTTCCCGGCCGCGGGCTCTCTTGAGGACGCGCAATGTTGAAACTGTACGACGGTCAGTCCGGAATTCTATTGACTTCGTCCGGGGGATTCATATATAAAAGATTTGTAGATCATCGGGAAATTATTCGTCCTTTCCACGGCAATCATTTTTAAACGATAAGAAAACGACCAGGGAGGACGACGACATGTTTACCGTCAAACACATGCTGGACCAGAAGGGCCACGATGTCAGTACGATTTCCCCGGAAGCCAAGGTCATCGATGCCCTGAAGCTCATGGCCGATAAGAGTATCGGCGCCCTAATCGTTCTGTACAAGGACCAAGTCGTGGGCATCCTCTCGGAGCGGGATTACGCCCGGAAAGTGATCCTCAAGGGGAGGTCCTCGCTGGAGACGCCCGTCAAAGAGATCATGACCCTCCAAGTCTATGGGGTGAATCCGGACACCTCGGCCGAAGAGTGCATGGCCCTGATGACCCAAAAGCGGATCCGCCATCTTCCGGTCCTGGAGAAGGGGAAACTGACCGGCCTCGTCTCGATCGGCGACGTCGTGAAATCGATCATGTCCGAACAGAAAGTCGAGATCGAGCACCTCCAGAACTACATCATGGGGAAATATCTCTGAATCGGGTCTTTTAGGCTAATTCGTCGAGGATCCCGCGCGCGGCGGCGACTACGTCGGGGAGCGCGGCTCGCATGTCCGCGCTCAATCCCTCACCCAGAGTAAAGAGATCTTTGGCCTCGACGGCGACGATTTTCACCTTTTCGGGGACCTTTAAGCCCAAAGCCCGCCCTATAGCTAAAGCTTGGGGAATGGAGACATAATGGGGTGACGGACCGGGGACGTCCCGGACCTCGCTGCCGTCGATGATCCGCACCTTCCCGGTGACCGGATCGGGCTTGAGGATCGTGTCGATGATGAGCAGAGCGTCGTAACCGACGACGACGTCGAGAAGGGCGATCCCGGAAAGGACGCAGGCCTCGAAATCCGCGCGGCCCGAATTTTCGTTTACCGGGAGGCCGGCGATCCAGCCCTTCTCCAACATCCGAACGGCGTGAAGGCCGACGCCGTCGTCGCCGTAGAGATCATTCCCCAGACCGAGGACGAGGACCTTCACTCCGAGGAATCCTCGGTCGGGGGGTTCTCGGCGGGCGCCTTCGGCAGCCGGACCGTGAACACGGTGCCGGCGCCGACCTCGCTCGCGACCTCGATCCGGCCGTTATGGGCCTCGACGATCTTTCGGGCAATGGAGAGCCCGAGCCCGGAACCTTTCGTTTTCGCGCCCTCGCTCCGGCGGACCCGGTAAAACTGGTCGAAAATCAGGGGAAGATGCTCCGTCGCGATCCCTATTCCCGTATCGCCCACCTCGACGGCGACATCGTTCCCTTCATCCCGGATCCCGACCTCTATCCGGCCGCCGGGCTTATTGTAAACGATGGCGTTGTGGAGAAGGTTCGTGAAGACCTGCTCCAGGGCGGCCTCATCGCCGAGAACGGCGAGCCCGGCCTGGGGAGGCGTCCCCCACCCCAGGGCGACGCCGCTTTCCAGGGCGGCCGGAGCCAGGAAGCCGATGAGCTTCTCGATGACGGCCCGGAGCTCCACGGGACGGAGCCGGTCGATGAGCGCCCCCTTGTCGATCCGGGCCAGGTCGAGCCAATCGTTGATGAGGCTCATGAGCCCGTTCAGCCGTTCCCCGGCTTTCCGGATCATCTCCCGGGGTTTATCGTCCACCGTCCCCGCCATCCCCGCTAAAATGACCTCGAAGTACTGCTGGATCGCCGTGAGCGGGCCGCGGAGCTGATGCGAGACCATGGTGATAATGTTGTCCTCGAGGAGCTTCTTTTCCCGCCGTAGCGTCTCGGCTTCCCGGGCGAGAAACCGGCGTTCCAAAGCCCGGGCGATGATGAGCCTCAGTTCCTCGGGCGTGAACGGCTTGGGGAGAAAGTCATAGGCCCCGCGCTTCATGGCCTCGACGGCGGCGTCCACGGTGGCGTAACCCGTGATGACGACGGCCACGACGGCGGGATCGATGAGGCGGAGTTCGTCCAGGACTTCAAGCCCGCTCTTGCCCGGCATCTTGAGATCCACGATGACCGCGTCGGGACGGATCTCAAGGGCTTTCCGGAGCCCGGTTTCACCGTCCGGCGCGGTCTCGACCCGGCAGCCGATCTTGACGAGGATTTGAGCGCAGGCATCGCGCATCGATTCCTCATCGTCGATGATCAGGATGACCGGCTGGGGATTCATCGCCGCTGCCTCCGCGCCGCCGCCCGTCCCGGCCTTACTTTCCGAGCAGGCGCTCGATCCGGGCTAGGAGGTCGGCCGGCTTGACCGGCTTGTCGAGGTAGTCGTCGGGCGCGCTCAATCCTTCCGCCCCCTCATGAAATCCGAACCGGGACCCGGCGATGTCCTTCACCGCCGAGACGAAAATGATCGGCGTCTCCCGGACGCTCTCGAACTCCTTGGCCGTCTTGATGGCGTGGCAGAGGGCGTAGCCGTCAAAAAGGCTGTCCATCATGATGTCCAGGAGGACGAGGTCCGGCCGCTCCGCCAGGATTTTCGCCCTCCCGTCCTCGGGCCCCGTCGCCGCCGCGACGGCGTGCCCGGCCGAAGCCAGGATGGCCGTCACCGCCTCGCGAAAGTCAGGATCGTCGTCGATCACCAGGATCTTGGCCGGCGTTGCGCTCATGTCGTTTCCCTCCCCTCCAGGCCGTACTTTTTAATCTTGGCCCAGAGCGTTTTTCGGTCGATCCCAAGAATAATCGCCGTCCGGCCTTTATTCCCGTTCTGGTCGCGCAGGACGGCTTTGATATATTCCTTTTCGATGTCCTCGAGCGGTTTGAACTGCCCGCCCGCCCATGCCAAGGCCGGGATCCCCATGCTGATCCCGTGGCTCATCAGGTCCTCGACCTCGACGGCCCGGTCCCGGGCGAGAACGACGGCCCGTTCGATCGTATTGTCGAGCTCCCGGATGTTGCCCGGCCAGTCGTATTCGGTCAGGACAAGCATCGCCCGCGTCGAGACCGCGGCGACGTCCTTGCCCGTCTTGCGGCTGTATTTTTTTAAAAAATGCTCGACGAGGAGGGGGATGTCGTCCTTGCGTTCCCGGAGCGGGGGCAGATGAATCAGGACCACGCTCAACCGGTAGAACAGGTCCTCCCGGAAAGCGCCGCGGTTCACGGCTTGGGCGAGGTTGACGCTCGTCGCGGCGATGATCCGGACGTCGACGGCCACGGGCCGGGAGCCTCCGAGGCGCGCCGCCTCCCGGGTCTCGATCACCCGGACGAGATCGCTCTGGAGGCGGGGGCTGAGGTGGGAGACCTCGTCCAGGAACAACGTCCCGCCGTCGGCCAGCTCGAGCCGGCCGTGGCGGGTTTCCGGCGATCCGGGCCGGGCCCCCTTGGCATACCCGAAGAGCTCGCCTTCGAGCAGAGGCTCGGGCAGGCCGGCGCAATCCAGGGCGACGAAGGGAGCCGCCTGGCGGCGGCTCCGGGCGTGGATCTCGCGGGCGACGAGCTCCTTTCCCGTGCCGCTCTCCCCGGTGATGACGACGGCCGAATCGGCCGGGCCGGCCCGGGCGACGACCTCGAGGACGTTCCGCATGGCCTTGCCGTGGCCGATGATCTGGTCGAAATCGCGGGGCGTCCGGAGCTCGCGGCGGAGGAGGATGTTCTCCAGGACCATCGTCCGGTTGCCGACGGCCTTGCGGGTGATGACCCGCAGCTCCTCGGGGGTGAAAGGCTTGGTCAGGTAGTCGAAGGCGCCCAGCTTGATGGCCTCGACCGCCGACTCGATCGAACCGTACCCGGTGATGATGACCACCGGCGTCTCCGGACTCGTCTCCTTCATCTGGCGGAGCAAAGCGAAGCCGTCCGCGTCCGGAAGCCGGAGGTCGAGAAACACCGCCCCGAACATCTCCCCGCCGAAAGCCGCCAACCCGTCCCGGCCGTTGGCCGCCCCCTTGACCGCGAAACCTTCCTTGGCCAGGACTTGGCTCATGGAGTCGCGGAGGGCTTCCTCGTCGTCGACGATGAGGACGGGAAGAGTGCGGCTCAATTTCGCCTCCCGCGGAGAGGCAACCGGACCGTGAATGTCGCTCCGCGTCCGGGTTCGCTTTGGACCTCGATCGAGCCCTGATTCTTGCGGACGATCCCGTAGCTGATGGCCAGGCCGAGGCCCGTGCCCTTGCCGACTTCTTTCGTCGTGAAGAAGGGCTCGAACAGGCGGGCCCGGTCCTCCTCCCGGATGCCGTGGCCGGTGTCCGAGATCTCGACCGCGAGCTCGTCGCGCTCCGGATCGAGGGCCGCCCGGAGGGTGAGGGTACCCTGTCCGCTCATGGCCTCGGCGGCATTGAGGATGAGGTTCATGAACACCTGCTGGAGCTGGGCCCCGTCGGCCACGACCCGGGGAAGGCCCGGGGCATAGGATTTTTCGATCCGAATGTTTTGGAAAAGCGTCTGCCGCTCGGTGAAGGCCAGGCATTTCTCCAGGATCTCGGGAAGGTCGACCGGGGCCATCTCCGGCTCCTTGGGCCTGGCGAAATCCAGAAGGCCCTTGACGATGTCCTTGCAGCGGGTCGTCTCCTTGACGATTTTCTTCAGGTTTTCGTGGTGCGGACGGCCGGCGGGCGTGTCCTCGAGAATGAGGTGGCTGTAAATCAGGATCCCGCCCAGGGGATTGTTGATCTCATGGGCGATGCCGGCGGCGAGCTTGCCGATCGAGGCGAGCTTCTCGGACTGGACCATGTGGTCCTGGATATCGCGCAGCTCCCGGGTCCTCTCCTCGACTTTTTTCTCCAGCGTCGTCCCCCATTCGATGAGCTTGGCGTTGGCCTCGCGGAGATGGTCGGTCATCTGATTGAAGGACTCGGCCAGGGCTCCGACCTCGTCCTGGGACTTGACCTCGACTTTATGGGAGAGGTCTCCCCGGGCGATCTCCCGGGCCGCGACGGCCATCCTCTGGAGCGGGCGGACGATTCGGGTCGTCGAAAACGAGAGGAGGATGAACAGAAAGACGACGCTGAGGACGGCGATCAGAGCGAATGTTCCCAAAACGCGCCGGGCCGTGTCTAGATAGGGCCGTTCGAGGATGCCGCAGTAGAGGATCCCGATGATCCGGCCTTCGACATCCCGGATGGGCTCGTAGGCGGTGATATACCAGTCGGTGACGACGAAGGCCCGGTCGAGCCAAGGCTTTCCCTCGTCGAGGACGGCCCGCCTGACTTCTTCGGAGAGGCGCGTCCCGATCGCCCGATCGCCCTTTTCGTTCCGAACGTTCGTCGAGATCCGGACGTCGCCCTGGAAAATCGTCGCCGTCCCCGTCTCCCGGCCTTTGTACCGTTCGTCCTTGAAAACGAGCTCCTTGACCCGGTCGACGATCTCATAATTCCGGTTGACGAGGACCCCTCCCTCCAGGACGCCGAGAAGCGTCCCGTCCTCGGCCAAGACCGGGGCGGCGGCGGCGAGCATCATTCCGCTCGTCTCCCGGTCCCCCTCCCGGGGGGCGGCCATGGGCGTGGGGACGAAACCGATGAGGGCTTGCTCGGCCAGGTCTTCGCCCTCCCGGAGAAGCGCCTCCCGGGGGACGATCTGAGGCGCGGCGACGGTCTGCCGGGCGATCGCCCGGCGGATGAGATCGGCGCCGGCTTTATCGTCGCCGGCCCCCGCTCCGGCGTTCGTTCGAAACAACACCCGGCCGCCGGCGTCGAGAAGGTTCAAGACGTCCAGACCGTTTTCGTCGTGGACGCGGCCCAGGTATTTGCGTAAAATTTCGGTCTGCCCCCTCCCCAAAGCGTCCCGGAGGCCTTCCCGGGCCGCCGTCAGGCGGACGATGTCCTTGATGTCGTTGAGCTTTCCGTCGAAGACCATCCGGGTGGCATCGAGATCATGGCGGATTTTCGCTTGGGCCTGGGAGATGAGCGTCGTCCGGACGACCCGGGAGCCGAAAATCAGCCAGAGGAGGCTCCCCAGGACGATCACCGCCAGAAAGCTCAGGACGAGCTTAGTCCGCAAGGACGATTGACCGCTTCTCATGCCGTTCGAGCCTCACCCGGACCGCTATTATACCAGGGAACGGACGTTCTTCTTAGCGGCGAAGCCGCTGGAGAAGGTCGCCGGAGGGGCTATAGACATCGACCGTCAGGGGCAGGCCTCCCGGAAAAGCATGGGTCCCACACCCGTGGCAGGGATCGTACGGCCGGAAAGCCATCTCGACCATATTGAGGAGCCCTTCCGAAACCACGCCGCCCTTGATGAACGTCTTGGCCGCTTTCTCGATGGACATATTGATCGCCGCGGCGTTTCCGATCGTGGCCACGATCAGGTTGGCGTCGGTGACGAGTCCGCGTTCGTCCGTTTTGTAATGGTGGATGAGGACCCCGCGGGGCGCCTCGACGATGCCCACGCCCTCGGTCGGCGTCGCCGTGGGAAGGCGGCGGATATCCGGACCGGTGATTTCCTTGTCCTCGAGAAGCTCGACCATCCTTTCGGCGGCCTGGAGGGCTTCAATGAGGCGGGCCCAGTGAAAGGCCAGAGTGTTGTGGATGGGTTTACCGCCCAGAACGTCGTACATCCGATCGTGATGGACCTGGGCGCGCGGCGTCTGCATGCCTTCGGCGGCGTTGAGCCGGGCCAGCGGGGCCACCCGGTAGACGCCGCTGTCTTTGCCCTCGACGAACCCCTTCCAGCCGACCTTCTTCAAAAAGGGGAACTTGACGTAAGTCCAGGGCTCGACGTGCTCGGCGATGTGGTCGAGATAGTCCGCCGGCTTGAATTTCGCGAA